>Ga0105248_10009247_pt1 | contig 10844 bp, 13 predicted proteins | sample KBSS34metaG_FD_81524 | JGI IMG/M metagenome (GOLD analysis project Ga0105248, IMG submission 81524) | Switchgrass rhizosphere microbial communities from Kellogg Biological Station, Michigan, USA - KBS S3-4 metaG | ecosystem: Host-associated > Plants > Roots > Rhizosphere > Soil | place...
CTATCACACGGCGTCCTGTGGCTTTCCCCTGCAACTGTTCAGGCGGGACAGGAAAAGATTGGTGGGTCATCTAAGGGAGCTCCTGTTCAAAACCTGGCAATGACGTTGGGTTAAATTGGCCCAATAAACAGCTTAATGCCCAAGGCAATTCCTCGCTTGACTGCTCAAACACTAAGCCAACTGATGGGCACCCAAGAAATGTATACAGAACCGCATATGTACAACGGATATATGCAATACGTATATAAATGTGTGGGCGGTAGTAAGTATAATTAAATATCCAACCGTACTATTTATCTCTTTGATACTCTAGGTTACGGAGTCTTAGAAGCGGTTGAAACCTTTGTGGCAAATCCCAGATGAGATTTAAGAAAGGCTTGGTATCTGTCTGCCTTCCCGTATTAAACGGGGAGCGGTATTTGGACGGGGCGATTGAAAGCGTCCTCAGTCAGACATACGACAATATCGAGCTGATTATTTTTGACGATTTTTCCACCGATCACTCGCTGGAAATAATTGAGTCCTACGCCGCCAAAGACAGTCGCATCAGTTACTGGCGCAACGGGCGAAGAATGGGTCTCTATGAGACTTTCAATCAATGCTTAGGACAAGCCCAGGGCGAATACATCAAACCATTTTCGCAGGACGACCTGCTACGTTCGCCGGCTATAGCCAAACTCGTCAGCAATTTGATCATCGAACCGAGCGCCTCCCTGGTGACTGTAGGTCACGATTTAATTGATGTGCGCAGCAATGTTTTGAAAGGCGGATCCAGAGACAATCCCAACAAAATGTTTCCCACGCGCACACTGATTCCATCGTCAAATGTTTTGCACAAATGTCTCTTCCCTCTGGCCAATCATCTTGGTGAACCAAGCACCATCATGTTCCGCTCTCAGTATATGGGCACAGGTTTCGACAGCCGTCTCAATCATTTTGCCGATCTCGATTACTGGCTGCGCATCATCATGCAGGGTGACTACGTGGCCATGCCCGAGTCTTATGTTTTTGTCCGCCACCATCTGGGCAGCACGGCCATCAGCAGCACTCGCAATCTGATGGGCGCATGCGATCTGATCAAGATAGCGCGCAAATTTTCACGTGTCATTGAAGCCTGCGGCAAAACGTACGAAGAGTTTCTGGATGTCTCAATCCCGGCTTACATAGCCCAGATTCAAGAGATGGTAGACGACGGCACCATTAGCGCCGACCGTCTAAGTCGCGCCCAGGATCTGCACATCCGCAACGCTTTAAATACGACGAATGAAACGGCAGCATCAACGACGGCTGCATTCTCGGCCATAGCATCGGCACTGGTCGGTGGCGATGTTTCCACTCTGGCATTCACACCGGAGCCTACAGAAACAGCCACGAATATGCTGCAAGACTTGATTGACTTCAGAGAATTTTCCTTTCACTCAATTCGCCTTCTGGCAAAAACATCACTGGTTTATCCCCAGGCGGCCGAGCCTGAGTCACAGGCCGCAGTGGAGCCACCTCTGCCCGTTCCGACGCACGATGCCAATTATTCAGGTGCTGAACTCGACCTGTATTATGACGATAGTTTCTTAGAAGAAGGCGACGGCGACAATGACAACGACGACTTCGACATCTGGCAAGAATATGGACCAGCGCCAAAAAGCGGCCGACTCAAGCGTATTAACAACGCACTAAGTAAGCCGCTCAGGGCACTTAAACAAACTATTGGAGCGTAGGGCAGAAGTCTAGAAATAGACTTGGCAAAGGCTTTTTAGCTGGCTTTGATTTTGAAATCGGCCAGAGCTTCGCTGCCTTTTTGTTTAAGTTCATCAACTTTTTCATTCATCTTATCGACTGCACCGTGTGCCTTTTCTTCCAATTCGCGGGCGTCTTCTTTGATCAAAGTCACAACCGGGGCGACTTTGTCGTTAAGACGTTCTTTGGCACCTTCAACGACCTGCTTGCCGTTTTCCAGATTTTTATCCAGACACGCATGCACATCACTCAGAATTTCCTTGCCTTCGCTTTTCAATGTACAGCCTTCTTCTTTCACTTGAGAAAAAACAGGCATGACTGCGTCCTTCAACTCGCGACTTTTGTCTTTGGCGGTACTTTTGATGTCAGCCAACTTATCGCAGATTTCACCGCGAAGTTCCGAACCCTTTTTAGGAGCCATAAACATACCTGCTAAAAAACCTGCTAATCCCATGAACATAAAACCTTTCATCACACACTCCTTTAGTACGGGTCTGCTTAAACCGACCAGTGACCAAAGCTATAAGTTCCCGACCACAAGCCTCAATCGCGCAGCCTGAAGGCCAGGAGAATCGAACCCTAATCCAACTTCTGAGCGCCGAGCGTGCGCCCTTCGTACTCTTTGACGGTTGGCTGTAGTTGAGTATCTACCGCCACTCTCTCATCAAAGACAAAACACTCTCCGCTCCAGTGGGCCCCGCCGGCGTCCTCGAAGTAGCGCAGGATGCCGCCGTCAAGCTGGTAAACATGGGGCACATCAAGCTCTTGCATAAACAGCGCGGCCTTTTCACAACGTATGCCACCGGTACAGAAAGACACTATAGTTTTATTCTTAATGGTCTCTTGCTCGGCAAACAATGTTTTTACGGCCTGCGGAAATTCGCTGAAGCGCTCGATTTCGAAGCGCACAGCACCCTCGAAGCTGCCCATATCCACCTCAAAAGCATTGCGAGTATCGAGCAGCACCACCGGCCGGCCCTGATCATCTTGCCCCTGGTCCAGCCAAGTCTTAAGCGTTTTTGCATCGACAGCGGGGGCACGGGAGGCTTCCGGTTGGATCATTGGATGGCGCATAGTAATGATTTCTTTTGCCACACGCACAACCATGCGCTTAAATGGCTTATTGCCAGAGCGGCTGTATTTGATGTCCATGTCGCGGAAGCGGCCGCCAAACAGCGGACAGTCACTCAAATACATTATAAAAGTCTCAATGGGCTCCTCACCGCCGGCAAGAAACAAATTGATACCCTCCTGGGCCAGGACAATAGTACCCTTCAAAGCCAGCTCCTGGCAGCGTTGCTGCATGGGCTCGACCCAGTCCTGAGGCCGATCAATGCCGACAAAGCGGTAGCTGGCGATATTAACAATCTGCATAGCAGGTCATTATATCAATATAGCGTCCGGCTTGAGTCTGGCTTGGGTCTCAGGTGATATGGATTTGAAGGCGGCTATTCTTCCAGGGGATGGTGAGCCACTACCGGCCGTTTGAGCTGATCTGTAGGGACGACAGGGAAATCATTTTCTGTCATCTTGGGGAAGAGCTTGTGTCGATTTTTATAAATCAATATAGCCATAAGCGGCGTACCGATAGCGATACCAATCGTAGATCCAATTACGGCAAACAGCACGGCAGTAAGCAAGGCGCGCATGTCGGACAGTTCGGTACGTACCTCTTCCAGAGGCTTGGCGACATTATTTAGCGGCCCCAGAAGCGAATGCAACGGCGCCTGCAGCTCACTCAAATCGGTGCGCATTTTAGATAAATCTGTCCGTACACCGCCCATCTGCACCCCCACGGCGCTGACATGTTCGTCCATGGTGACGATGTGGCCATCCATTGAACCAAGGCGCGAATCGACTTTGTCCATTTTATTGTGCAAACTATTCATTGCCGGCTGAAGAGCGCCGATCGGGCCTTCCAGTCTCATGATTTGTTGCTGTAACTGTACGCTATTTTTCTCCAGCTGTACTATTGGCGCCAGAGCACGCTTGATCGGGTGGAAGCCCTTTATAGGCGCATCTTGAGCCGGTGGAGTTAGGTCTTTTGCTTGAATGTCGATGCCCGGTATTTTGTTTATAGCCTTGACGGATTCGGCATTTATTTTTTCTTGCTTGGCGCTGACGGGCTTCACCGGAACAGCAAAGCGATTTTTATCCGGCTCTGCCGCAGTCACGGCCAGACAGCCAATAGTACCTGCTACCAGCGCCAGAGCGAGCGAACTATTTTTCGCTGAAATGAAAGATGACATAATGACTCCTAAATACTCTCGGTTTCCCTTGCTGATTGATCGATAAGTGAACTCGCGCTAGCCGCCATGCCAATCTTCAGGGGTGTACATTCTTTCTTCTGCAGGATTATCCTTAACATAGATTGGCACCATGTCTTTCCTAGAAGTGTTGTGACAGCTTGGGCAAGTTAAGGTGCCCTCTTTGAAGTCAAAAGATTTATTACACTTATTACACAGGTAGGTGGCTGCTTCCGCAGGCTTATCGGGCATCTTCGCTTTCATCGGCGTTCTCCTCAACACGGAATATCTATAAGTGGGCGCGGTCGAATTGGCCGTGGCCGACCCGCTCTCTCTATTTTGGCACCGATGGCCGATATAAAAACCCCGATGCTGCGCCCATGTAAGCCGCCTGGCACAATGACACAAGCGCTGGCACCCCACCGGGATAGAGCGCCTCGTGCCCATTCTTAGTGGGGTAGTCTTAGGTGCTATCCCCTAACTTCGGCTTCGGAGGCTCATTTCAGGGAACTTCTAGGGGCGCGCACTGTCGCCTAAAAAAAAGTGGTTACCAGTCGAACCTGATACATTTTTCTACCTGGTCCACTGTAAACGGCCGGGCAAAAAATTTCGGCCCAACCAGCGGGTATTGCAAGCCATTGGCATAATAAACCGGCACATCCATTTTTATAATTGAACCAACAACTACTCTATCGGCACGGTTACCCATCCTTGTGGCATGAGTGAGATGCGCGAGATCGACCAGCGACGGATGACAGACCACGCCATCGGGAGCGCAGCCTGTGTCGAAGATTGCTTTAGTCTTATAGCCGTTAATTTCAATATCGATGAGCATGCAATCGCTAATTTTTTCGAAGGGTATAGTGTAACGATCAAATTTTTTCTGTGCACTTGATGCAGCCGACGCATTCGCAACTGCCTTACTACCAACGGCGGCATTGGCAACGGATCCATTGATTACAGTGACGCCAGGTTTGGCGCCGGCGCCACCAGCTCTGGTGCCGGTGACTTCGACGGAGGCATCTGCAGCCGGTCTTGCGGCGACCACAGGTTCGTCCGGATTGAACGCACTCTTGGTCAGACGCACATAGAAGTCATCGACCTGATAGGTATACTCTTTGAAAAAATTTTGACCGATAACACTGACGCCGGGCTCAGTTGTGGCGAGCATGCGTACATTGCGGGTCAGGTCATTAACCGATACATCGGCATCGGTCATACGATGCATTACCATTCCATTGGGACGATTTACGGGTACTTGCTTGGCACTCTCCAGCTGTGCTCGACTGATTACATCAGGATAATCAGTAATGCTCAAGGTGCAACTACTAGCCCCGGTGTCAAAAACCATTTTGCAGTACTTACCGTTAACCTTGGCCGTCACCATGAGGTGCCCGCGCTCTCTGGCAATGGGAAATCGCACTTTATTAGGCAGAGCCTCCCACTGGGCGCGCGTCAGCGGCTTGTGAAATTCGCGCATCAGACGTTGGCCGGGGGTCAATTTTGCCTCAGCAGCAGCCTTCTCTTTGTCGGCAGCGGCGATCTCATTCAATTTTTTGACATAGTCGTCGGCCAATCGAGCCTCTTCCGTTCCCGGCCAGAGCGCGCCGATGCGGGTAAAAAGTTCAAGGGCCTGAGAATGATAGTTGAGCTTTTCATAGGTAAGAGCCAGGTAATAGGTTACTGTTGGACCTTGCTGCGCCGAAGCAGCCTGGTATAACACCTTGGAAGCGGCTTTGTAATCGCGGGCATTATAGAGGGCGATGCCCTTATTGAGGCTATCGTCGGCCCGACCGGGGGCAGGACAATAACAGCTCAGGGCAGTGAGCAGAAGCGGGAGAGCGACCAATATCGGCAGTGAAATTTTAGGCAAGTTAAAATTCAGACCTCGCACATCCCTATTATTTCGTAAATTGCGACTGAAAATGAACGACTTCACCCATGGCCGGCAAGAGCTTTGGCATCTCACCAACATCACGAATTGACTGCATCGCCGCCGCATCGATTAGCGGTGAGCCGCTACTTTGGTCTACTTTCAAGTCAGTCAATTTTCCGTTTCGATGCAGGTTAAAGGAAACAACCAATATTTTATTGAACTGAGCACCATTGGTAATATGACTGTTAGTCTGTGCATCGCTCCAGGAGTTACGCACCAGATTGGTGACTATGGAAGTGAAAGCCAGGGCGTCGCTGCGGTCAAGTTTTGGAAAGTTCAACCACTGAAAGCTTGTATAAACAAAACCCGAGCGCTTTCTCTCGCGCAAATACTGACTGCGCAATTTATGGTTTACTTCGCCTCGAGCCCGATCGGCCTCGATGCGTTTTTTAAACTTATCAGCCGACTCAGACTGAGCCAGGACCTCGGCAGCAGCTTTATAGTAACGCCAGGAATCCAAGGCATTTCTCCGCTGCTCATGATAAAGAGCCAACGATTCAAAAGTCTGCACCAGAACCATGCGCGCCTTCTCATTGTGCGGCTCATTATGCAAAGTCGTTTGCAATCGTCTAATTTTCCACTCGGCCTCCACCACCGAAATCGGCGGCCGCTCGACGGTGTTATACGTCCGATTCGGGTCTGTTTCTATTTTGGGGTCAGCTTTGGGTTCGGCCAGGGCAGGCCAGCAAAAAAGCGGGATAAGACATACGGCACAAGCTGTAGTTACACTGTGCAGATTCATCCTATTCTAACTCTGGTGAGCAAGGACATCTTCCTCAACCGCCTGCAGCGGACCGCTTCTTTCTTTGACAAAGCGGGTCTTGCAATTAGAGCAAGCGTGATGACTGATGAAAGGCCCGGCTAGCGCGTCCTTTTCCTGTGACTCCAATTTGCGCTTGCCGCACTTAGGGCACTTCCCCTTGAGCAAAATCGGCAAGAATGGTGTGATCAAAATTGCCAGCAAGACAAATAGCATGTATGAGTCTTTCACCGGGATCCTCCAGAATGCGTCAAACCTGATCATATAATGAGGCAATGACTGCTTTCAAACTGATGAACAAAAAAATACCCACCCCATTGGGCTGGATGGCAGTCTGGGTGGGCGTCATCACCCTTGGTCTCTTTTTGATTTACAACGATGTAGAAAATCGCCAGTATCGCATCTACAGCAAGGTGGACGAAGTACCGCAAATGCCCGCCGCCATTGTCTTTGGTGCCGGCATACAGTCGCGGGAGGCCCGCGATCGGGTGGCCGTCGCCTCATCTCTTTACAAGTCGGGAAAAGTGAGCAAATTGCTCATGACCGGCGACAACGGCACGGTCAGCCATAACGAGCCGGAATCAATGAAGCGTGACGCCATGGCTCTTGGCGTACCCGAAACCGACATCACCTGTGACTATGCCGGCTTCCGGACCTATGACAGCATCTACCGGGCAATAAATATTTTTGAGGTGCGTCGGGCGGTGCTTGTCACCCAGCGCTATCACTTGCCCCGCGCTCTCTTTCTGGCCCAGCGCCTGGGCCTGGAAGCCGTCGGCATGGACGCCGGGGTGCGCTCCTACGGCATCTGGCAGAAGTGGTACGACCTGCGCGAAATCGGTGCTGCGGAAGCGGCCTGGCTGGATGTGGCCACCGCCCGCAAGTCAAAATATCTGGGCAAAAAAGAACCACTTTTTGGATCTGCAAAGTAGCCCTACAAAGTAGCCCTACAAAGTAATTACCAGATTTTGGCTCTGACTTCAGGAGCGCGGTACTGATGGTCACCGGCTTTAATACCGAAGGCGTCGTAGAATTCCTGGAAGTTCATCAGCGGACCTACTGAACGAAAACGACCGGGTGAATGCGGATCAACCGTAATCAAACGACGCTGCTCCGCGTCGCGGATATTGGTGCGCCAGAGCTGCGCGAAGGACAGGAAGAAGCGCTGCTCAGGTGTTAATCCATCAATGTTTTTGCGTTTAGAAGGGTCCTTTTTCAAGGCCTTTTGCATGGCATCGTAACCAATGCTGACTCCACCAAGGTCGGCAATATTTTCACCAAGGGTGAGTTTACCGTTTACATGCAGACCGGGGAGAGCTTCGAATGTGTTGTACTCCTCCACTACTTTGTTTGCGCGCGAGTCAAATTCTTTGGTGTCCTTTTCGGTCCACCATTCGGACAGGTTACCGTCGGCGTCGAAGTGGCGGCCTTCATCGTCATATCCATGGGTGATTTCATGACCGATGACGGCACCTATACCACCGTAGTTGACGGCATCATCGGCGGTGACGTCAAAAAATGGCGGTTGCAAAATGCCGGCGGGAAATACAATTTCGTTCATAGTGGGATTGAAATAAGCGTTCACCGTAGGTGGTGTCATACCCCACTCAGTGCGGTCAACAGGTTTACCGATACGAGCAATCTGTCGATTGACCTCGAAGAGGTCAGCACGCTTGATATTGCCGACATAATCATCACGGGCAATATCGATGCTGGAATAATCGCGAAACTTATCAGGATGGCCGATTTTCTGGACAAAGCGCTCAAATTTCAGCATCGCCTTTTGTCTTGTTTCGTCACTCATCCATTCAAGCTTCAACAGGTGATCTTTAAACACTTCGCGCAGGTTGGCGACGAGCTCGGTCATGCGTTGTTTGGCTTCGGCGGTGAAATGTTTCTCCACATAGAGCTGACCCAGGGCCTCACCAATCTCACGATCTATCACTTTGGAAGCGCGCTTCCAGCGTGGCTCTTGCTTCTCCTGGCCACTGAGGGTTTTGCCGAAGAAATTGAAATTCTCGGTCTCTACTTGCTCATGCAAAAATGGAGCAGCTTCATGCAAAACGTGCCAACGCAGATATGTTTTCCACTCATCAATTGAATGGCCTTTCACCGCTTTGTTCACAGCCTCGAAAAACTCAGGCTGGCCAACAACGGCATAGGGAATTTTATCGATGCCGCGCTCAGACAGATAAAGCTGCCAGGGCATAGATGACGCACCGGCAATAAGGTCAGCGGTTTTGACCTTGTTGTAGTTCTTGATTGGATCGCGCAGGTCGACGCGCGAACGGCTGGCCTGCGCCAGTTCGGTTTCCAACTTCATCACAGTATCGGCGTGCTTGGCGGCATCGGCCTTGCTCTCACCGAGCAAAACAAACATTTTATTCAAATGCTCGACATAAGCGGTGCGCTGTTTGGCAAATTCATCCTTGAGATAGTAGTCGCGATCGGGCAAACTGAGACCGCCCTGATAGAGCTGGAAGGCATAGATATTGCTGTCTTTGGCGTCCTGGTCTACACCAGTGGCAAACATTCCACCGGTACCTTCCTTGTGAAAATCAGCGAGTAGTTTGACCAGATCATCGGTCGACTTAACGGCATCGATGCGATCAAGATCGCCCTTGATAGGCTGGAAACGTTTTTTTTCAAGCAAGTCGGTGTTCATCGCCGAAGCAAAGAAATCACCTACTTGTTTACGTGGAGTGCGCGCAGCAGCTGTCGAATCTTCGGCGGCACTCTTCAAAATAGCGTGGATAAGATAATTGTTGCGCTCAGCCAGTTCTGCGAAGCTACCCCAGCGGGCTTTATCAGCGGGCACAGGATTGTTTTTGACCCAGTTGCCGGCGGCATAGCTGTAGAAGTCCTGACCCGGTTTTACCGATTTGTCCATGTAGTCGACCGAAAACTTAGGGATTTTCGGCTCTTTCTCGCTCTCTTTAGGAGCGGAAACGGCTACGGCACTACCGATAGTAGTGACACAGGACAACATCGACAGAACGCCAAGAGCAACTCTTTTCATCGCAATATCCTTTTATACATAGAACAGCGCCAGGTGGCATCAGACTAGCATATACACGGTCAGTTTTGCCCATGGCCTGAGGCCTCGGGATCCTCTTAACAAGGGAACCGAAAGGCGCCACCGACGTCGTCTACTGCATGAAAGAAATCATACGCACGTCACGCATACCGGGACTACTTTTGATCAAAAATTTGTGCGCCGCACTGTTTTGTTGCTTGATCTATGGTCACCACCTCGCCGCCCTGGCCGTCACGACCGATAAGGTAGAGCTGACCGAACAAGAGACAGCGGCAGCCACAGCAGAACTGCGTGCAAAAGGATTGCTGTTTCCAATCGCCGGAGTCGATCCGGCATCTGTCAAAGGCTCCTTTGAACAACTCAGAGGGGATTCGCCGCACCATGCCGTTGATATACCGGCGCCGAGAAATACACCGATCCTGGCGGCCGGAGATGGAAAAATTGCTCGCCTTTGGTTGAGTAAAGCCGGCGGCAACACAATCTACGAACTCGATCCCTCCGGCAAATATAGCTATTACTACGCTCACCTTGAGGGCTATGCTCCCGGTCTGACCGAAGGGGCGAAAGTTAGTAGAGGACAGGTTATAGGCTATGTCGGTACGTCGGGCGACGCCCCGCCCAATAGTCCCCATTTGCATTTTTCCTTTTCCAAACTTCGCACCCCCGGAGTGTGGTGGCCAGGCGCCTCTATTGATCCCTACAACGTTTTTAAAAAGGCCGGACAAAATTGAAATTGATGAACTTAAAGAGAAAAGCGCTAATGATTTTGTCATTTGCACTGGCCCTGGATTGCAGTGTGATCTCAGTCATGAAGCCTGCGCTGGCGGCGGAAACAACAGCAGCACAGCAGACTGCAGCCACACCGGCACCCGTACCTGTCCGGCATGGCGCCGTGGACGGTTCATTTACCGACGGCAAATTGATTTTAGGCAAAACAATTCCAGTCAACGGTTTCCACAAAGGTGCACCAACAGTGGTGCTCGTGGACATGGGCAGTCATACTACTTTCATTTTGCAGAATCAATCAAATGATCGGGTGGTTAAGGTCTATTCGGCCTCCAACTCAGTCGGCTCCGACAAAACTCCCACACCACCGGGCCCATACTGGGTCGCAGACAAGCTTAAATAGCC
>Ga0105248_10009248_pt1 | contig 10843 bp, 5 predicted proteins | sample KBSS34metaG_FD_81524 | JGI IMG/M metagenome (GOLD analysis project Ga0105248, IMG submission 81524) | Switchgrass rhizosphere microbial communities from Kellogg Biological Station, Michigan, USA - KBS S3-4 metaG | ecosystem: Host-associated > Plants > Roots > Rhizosphere > Soil | place...
ATCTCGACGAAGGTGCCGATCGGAGTGGCGTCCAGGGCGATGACGCAGCCCTCCCATCTCCACTCCTCGCGCCGCTTCTCGTAGCGGAAGCGACGCTCGAATCCGAGACGCTCCAGAATGGCGGAGACTTCTTCCGGATCCGAGACGCCGGCCTCGCGCTCCTCCCGGATCTTGGCTCCGGCCTGGAATCGCGCCGGGCCCTTGTACGTGAGCATCGCGCGGTCCCCGGAGCGGCGAAGCCGCAGCGCCCGTCCGCTCGCGGACAACCGGCGCTCCCGATCGTCGTACAGGTCGTCGACCTCGTCGTGCTCGGCCGCTTCGAGCGTTGCGCCGCCGTCGCGCAGTCGCGCGCGCACGGCCTCGAGATCGGAGGCCGGGAGCTTGATTTCGATCTCGTCGCGGGATCCGGCGGGCCGCGGCGGAGCCGGCGGCGCCATCACGGCAGAAGACGGCGCGCGATTTCCTGAGCTCGCTTGCCGTCGACCCGGCCCTTGTGGCGCGCCATCAGCTCCTTCATCGCGAGTCCGACGTCGCGGGAAGAGGAGAGTCCCTTCTCCGCGATCACCGCCTGGATGGCGGCCTCGACTTCGTCGTCGGACATTCCCTTCGGGAGATATCCCTCGAGGATCGCGAGCTCTTCCGTCTCGGCGTCGACGAGGTCCTGCCGGCCGCCCTTCGCGTACTGCTCGATCGAATCCTTGCGCTGTTTGACCGCTCGCCGCAGAGCCGCCTCGACCTCTTCGGCCGTGAGCTCGCGGCCGGCCTGGATGCGCTCGTTCTTGAGGCCGGCGAGCACGAGCCGGAGAGTCCCCACCCGGCGCTTGTCGCCGCTCTTCATGGCCGCCTTGAGATCCTCTTCGAAGCGCGACTGCAGCACGGGCGGGAGGGTATCGCACGGAGGCGGCAGGCGATAGGCGCCGGGCGGCGAACCCGAGCCGGCCGGGGTCAGCGAGATCTCGCAGAAGCTCGTCGCGCCGCGCCGGTGCGATGCACCCGTCGCCCCGCGCGCAGCCGGTTTCCCGTCTGCCCATATCCTCCGGCCATGCGCCGCTTTCTCTTCGGGACGGCCGGGCACATCGACCACGGCAAGACGGCGCTCGTCAAGGCGCTGACCGGGATCGACGCGGACCGCCTGCCGGAGGAGAAGCGGCGGGGGATCACGATCGACCTCGGCTTCGCGCATGCGGAGTGGGACGGGATCAGCTTCTCCTTCGTCGACGTCCCCGGCCACGAGCGCTTCGTCCGCAACATGCTCGCCGGCGCCGGAGGGATCCAGGCGGTCCTCCTGGTCGTGGCCGCGGACGAGTCGGTCATGCCGCAGACGCGCGAGCACTTCGAGATCGTGAGGATGCTCGGGATCCGCACCGGCGCGATCGCCGTCACGAAGATCGACCGGGTTCCGTCGGACCTCGTCGCGGTGACCATCTCGGACGTGCGCGACCTGGTGGCGGGGTCCTTTCTCGGGGGGCGGCCGATCACTCCAGTCTCGGCTCGTTCCGGCGAGGGGCTCGACGAGCTCCGGGCGTCGCTCGCCTCGCTCGCGGAGAGCGCGGGCGCCGGCGAGGATCGCCGCCCGCCACGGCTTCCCATCGACCGGGCATTCTCGATCCCGGGCTTCGGGGCCGTGGTGACGGGCAGCCTCGTCTCCGGGGCCCTGTCGCGCGAACAGAAGCTCGAGCTCCTTCCCGAGCGGCGCGTCGTACGCGTGCGCCGTCTGGAGGTTCATGGCCACGAGGTGGCGGAGGCCCGCGCCGGCGAACGCGTCAGCGCGAACCTCGCGGGTGTCGAGCTCGCGGAGCTGCGGCGGGGGCAGACGCTCGCGCCACCCGAGGCGTTCCCGGTCTCGAATCGCATCCTCGCCCGCCTCGAGCTCCTCCCCGGGTCCCGTCCGCTCCGCAACGGCGATCGAGTCTCGCTGCATCACTTCGCCTCGGAGTCGCGGGCGCGCGTCCGTTCGCTCGCCGGGCGGGAGATCGCGCCGGGATCAGCGGCGACCGCCGAGCTGCGCCTCGCGACCCCGATCGCGGCGGTGCCGGGCGACCGCTTCGTAATCCGCCGGCTCTCGCCGGTCGAGACGATCGGAGGCGGACTCGTGCTCGACCCGACGCCCGCCGTCTCGCGAGGACGGCCGGACGCCGCGCGCCAGGATCGGCTCGCGCGCCTGGAGAGTGGCTCGTCCGCCGACCGGCTGCTCGTCTGGATCGAAGAGGCGCGGGAGCGAGGCGTCTCGGAGGACGAGCTCGCGCGCCGCGCGGGAACGGATCCGGCCGCCGTCCGTGAGGCGCTGCGCGAACCGATTGCGAAGGCCGCGATCCACGTCCTGCGCCGCACGCCCGACCGCTACGTCTCCGAGGCGTCGATCGCGCGGCTCGCGACCCGGGCGCGAGCGGAGATCGAGCGCCTCGTCGCGGCGGGCACGGGCGCGGTCGGCGCGTCGCGCCGCACGCTGCTGCAGCGCCTGGTCCCGGGCGCCGATGCGCGGTGGGCGGAGGCGATCGAGGCGGCGCTCATCGCGCGAGGCAGCGTCGTCGTGGCCGGCGAGGAGGCGAGGGCGCCGGGCCGCGACGAGCTCCCGGCGACGGAGCGCGATCTGGCCGGCCGCATCGGGAAGCTCTATGCCGACAGGGGACTCGACCCGCCGTCTCCCGCGGACGCGGCGCAGACCCTGAGCCACCGGCAGAAGGTCGTCGAGGGTCTCATCGGCTATCTCGTCAAGCGCGGCACCCTCGTGCGGCTGCCGGGCGGGTGGATCGTCTCGAAGGAGGCGGTGGACGACGTCGCCGCGCGCCTCCGCGCCTCGGCCCGGACGTCGATGGACGTCGCGGAGTTCAAGGAGATGTTCCGCCTCACGCGCAAGCTCGCGATCCCGCTGCTCGAGCACCTGGACGCGACGAAGGTGACGCGTCGCGTGGGCGACCGGCGCGAGATCCTCCCGGGCTGAGCGGGTCGGTCGCGAGGGGCCGGCTCCTCTCACGATGGCCCGGCGCGAGATCCTGCCGGGCTGACCGGTCCGGTCGCGACGGGCGGCTCCCTTCACGATTCTTCTACGACCATCCCCTCTCCCCCCGGGCCGGGGGGAGAGGGTCAGGGTGAGGGGGGCGGAGTGAAGAGGTTGTGGTTTCGTCGCGGCGTGCTTCGAGTCATCACGTACGAGAGCGAGGGTCAGTCACGGTGAGACGCGACGAGTGCGCTCGACTGCGGCTTCCCGCTTCGCCGTCGATCGGCCTTCTGAGCGCCCGTGCCCCGATGGCGTTTTGCGGGTCATCCCGAGCGAGAGCGAGGGATCCCGTCGTCGGGAGGCTTCGAGCCGGACCGCTCGGCTCGCAGCGGGTCCAGTGGTCCGTGCGGCCCTCAAACGTATTAGCCGCAGCTAATACGTTTCAGCTTCCGCCTCCGCCTCCGCCTCCGATCGGCCTTCTCAGCGCGGTGATCTGCTTGAGATCCACGGAGTACGAGATCGTTCCGGACACAGACAGCTCGTTCCACGTCGCGACCGCCGCCGTGCCCGTCTGCGCGGGCTTCAGCAGCCACCCGTTCATCGCCTGGCGGAAGTAGGCGAGAAGCACGGGATCGCTGATCTCGAGCGGAATCGCCTTCTCCACGCGGCCGGCCTTGTCCACCTTGATCCAGTACTTCGCGGAGAACGGCCCCTTGAAGGAGTCGGCGGACCACGGTGTCTTCTGCGGGATCGGCGCGGTGTCCACCTCGACGATCGGCACGGTACCGTCGTTCGGCGTCGCCGACTTGCGCGAGTCGAGCCAGGCCGTCTCGTTGGGCCAGTCGAACGGCGCGGGCAGCGGCGCCGTCCGCGCGACGGGAGTGAGATTCAGCACCAGGATCTTCGGCGAACGGACCTCGACCGCCAGCTCGAGGCGGTACGCGCCCCACGTATCGACCGGCTGACCGGCGCGGCGCGCGGGAATCAGCGTCCACCTCTGGATGGACTTGAGCGTCTCCCCGGCGAGCGAAGGAATCGGGTCGCGCTCGCGGCGCGCCATCACGCTCTTGCCGGTGGCATCCACGTGAATCGACACGAAGAATCCGGCCGCGACGGTCGCGTCGGCGAACGGCAGCTTCGGCGGAAGCGCGGCGGGCGATTCGGCCGAGCTCCCGAAGGGATTCTCGGCGGGGAGCTTCGCGATCGAGACGACCGGGGTCTCGACGATCCGAAGCGCCGTTGCGGCGGGGACGGGAGTCGGCCCGATCGGCGGCAGCGCCTCGGAGCCGGCGGGAGGAGGCGTCGTCGCCGGGGTCTCGCCGGGCGCATCGGACGACGGCGCGACCTGCGGTGCGGGCGCGACCTGCGGTGGGGGTGCGGCCTGCGATGCGGGCGTCACCTGCGGTGCGGGCGTCGGGGCCGGGGTCTGGGCCAGAAGACTGGCAAAGGGAAACGCGGCAAGCGCGGCCGCGGCCGTCCAGGCCCGAAATCTCAGTCGCATGGAAGCGGGAGAAGTATATCGGGAACAAAGCCACCGTTTCGCGGTGTCGGTCGTCGCTTCTCGGCAACGCTGGAGTGAGGAAAGAGCCAGCGCGTCAGGGGAGTTTGAAGGCCGTGACGAGGAAGGCCGCAGCTTGCGCCCGATTCACCAGCCCCACCGGACAGAAGAGCGGCGGATTCGTGAGACAGCCGGCGGTGATCCGCTCATGGGCGAGGGCCTCGATCCAGTCCGTGAAGGGTCCGGGACACGGCGCGTCCTGGAACTGACCGACGCACGGGGGAGGCGTGTAGTCCGGCCCGTGCTCGCTCTTGAGGAGAAGCGCCGCGAGTTGCTGCCGGCTCAGCTCCACGTCCGGACAGAAGCGGCCGCCGCCACAGCCGCCGCTGATTGCTTCCCGAAAGAGCGACTCGACCCAGTCGGTGAACGGTCCGGGGCAGGGCAGGTCGCTGAAGAGCCCAACGCAGGGAGCGGGCGCGTAGCCGACGCCGTGTCTCGCGCGAAGTAAGAGAACCGCGGCTTGCGAGCGCGATATGTGTCCGTCGGGACAGAAGCTCCCGCCGCCGCAGCCAGCAGTAATCCCGTAGCGGACCAGTCTCTCCACGGCGTCGTGAAACGCGTGTTCGTGCGGAACATCCAGAAAATCCGCAAAGTAGGCGGCGAACAGCGTTGCAGCCGGCGACGGACCCACGGTTATGTCCGCGAGAGTCCCCGGCGGAAGAGGGGGCGCCGTCGCCTCGAGCACGGACGGCTCGATGACCTGGACGTCGGAGGCGGCCGTTCCGCCTACCATCACGGTCGCGCCGGGCTCGAATCCCGCTCCGTGGATCGTTAGAGCCACTCCGTCAGCTGGACCCGAGGAGGGCGCAACCCGGGTCACGGCGAGGCTCGCCATGACGATGCGGAAAATCGTCCCGTAGCCCATGCTCAGTGTGCCGTAGAGGTTTCCGTCGACGGCCTGGATGAGTCCGCCCTGCGGCGTGCCTCCCTCGGTCGAAGGATCGAACACGTGGAGCGTCTCGAAGCTGGTGCCGTCCGGATTGAGCCGGAAAACACTTCCGTATGAAGGTCCGGAGGCGTCTCCCGTCAGGCCATAGAGCTTCCCGTCGGTGGCTTCGATGAGCGGCCCGATTGGGGAGTGCTCGCTCTCCAGGAAGCTGTGCACCACGGCGACATCGCCTGCTGAGTCGATCCGGAATACGGTGCCAAAGCCCGTCCCGCCGAGGTTGCAAGTCCCGAAGAGATCGCCCGTCGACGCTTCGATCAGAGGTTGATCGCAGAAGGCGCCCTCGTCGACGCTCAACTCGTGAAGCGTCGAAACACTTCCCGAGGGTGTGCTGCGGAACAGTGTGCCGTAGCCTATTCCGCCGAAGCGCGTCGCTCCATAGAACGATCCGTCCGAGGCGAGGAGGAGCCCGCCGGGGGCGGAGCCGTCGGCCGAAAACTCGTGGAGCGTCTTCGCGCCGCCCCCGGAGCCGACCCGAAAGATGGTGCCCGCGAGAGACGATCCACCGTCCTGCGTCACGCCGTAGAGGAGCCCGAACGCCGGCGTCAGCGGCGAGATCAGCCTGGTCGAGGGGAACTCCTGCAGGGTCGAGAATGATCCCGTCGGCGTGACGCGGAAGACGCTGCCATCGGAAAGGAACATTCCGGTCGTTCCGTAGAGGGCGCCGTCCGGCCCCTCGACGAGCGGTGAGCCGGGGTTCGTACCTGCAGCAGCGAAGCTGTGCAGGGTGATGAACCGTCCGGAGAGACTCATCTTGAACGCCGTCCCCGCATCGTTGTCGCCTCCCGTCGCCGTCGTCCCGTACAGGAAGCCGTCCGATCCCTGAACGAGACCCGCGAATGGGCGCGTCCCATCCGTGTACACGAACGCGTGAAGCGTCACGAATGCGCCCGTGTCGTCGAGTCTCAAGATCGCTCCGCGGCCGCCCGGTCCGCCCGTCGATGCCGTGACGTAGAACGAGCCATCACCTCCCCGGATCGCGCCTCTCAGCTGAGACCCCTCGTCCGACGTGAAAGTTCGGAGCGTCGTGACGTTTCCCGAAAAATCCATGCGGAAGAATGTGGCGGCGGTCGTTCCGTAGAGGAACCCGTCGGTCGCCTCGACGAGCGCGCCCTGGGGCCCCGCGTCCCCGGACGCGAATAGGTGGATGGTCGTCACGTTTCCGGCGACGTCCATTCGAAAGGCAGCGCCGTGGCCGCCACCCGCGGGCGCCGTGCCGTAGAAGAAGCCGTCGGAAGCGAGCAGCAGGGGCGAGGAGAGAGAGGCCGGTTCCGAGTTGCCTGTGAAGCTGTAGAACGAGGTGAACCCTCCGGAGGTGTCCATCCGGAATACGGTCCCGCCGTCGTAAAACCCGCCGTTCTGGGTGGCGCCGTAGAGCGCTCCGTCGGGTCCAAAGACGAGTTCGGCCTTCGGGTACGCGCCGTCGGACCCCACGAACGCATGGAGGACCTCGAACTGCCCTGCCGCGTCGATACGAAAGATCGTTCCGTAGCTTCCGGGCGCGCCCCCGATTCCCGTGGTTCCGTAGAAGAGACCGTCCTGTCCTTCCACGAGGCCCGCGACGGGAGACGCTCCGTCGGCGGCGAAGTGGAAACTGTAGAGAGCGGTGACCTCTCCCGACGAATTCATCCGGAACACCGTTCCGTAGTACAGCGAGTCCCCGCCGTTCGAAGTCGTTCCGTAGAAAGAGCCGTCGGAGCCGCGGATGAGCGGCCCGACCGGGAACGCCCCCTCTGGGCCGCGGAAGCTGTGCAGCGTGACGAAGTTTCCCGCCGCATCGACGCGGAACACCGTGCCCAAGTCGTCGGCGCCGCCCTCCGAGGTCGTCCCGTAGAAGTAGCCGTCGCCGCCGTCGAGCAGAGTCGCCAACGGCTGGCCACCGGGTCGGAAGGTATGCACGACTTCGAGGGTCTGGGCGGCCGCCACGCTCGCCGCCCCGGCGAGCAGGAATGCGACAGCGTTTCTACTGAGCATCGTCTGCAGACAGTCTACGTCTCTCGATCCACGCATGTCGCCCGCGGTCCGGCTGGGTCCGCGGAAGGATCGCGGGGAACAACGGGTTCTTGCTGCGCTCGGGATGAGGGGTGCGCGACATCGCGGACCCGATCATTTGGCCTCGAGCCAGTCCTTGCCCGAGCCGACGTCGACCGCCAGCCGCACCTTGAGGCTCGCCGCGCCCTCCATCTCCTCCCGCACGACGCGCGAGACCTCCTCGACCTCGTCCTCCGGCGCCTCCATCACGAGCTCGTCGTGCACCTGGAGGACGACCTTCGCCGACAGGCCGGCCTTCGGGAGTGCCGCGTCGAGCCGGACCATCGCGACCTTGATCACGTCCGCCGCCGTCCCCTGGAACGGCGCGTTCAGCGCCATGCGTTCCGCGTTCGCCCGCACCATCGGATTCGACGCGACGATGTCCGGGATCGGGCGAACCCGGCCGAAGAGCGTGGTGACCTCCCGCGTTCGCCGCGCGTTCTCGACGATGGCGTCGAGCGTCGCCCGAACGCGCGGGAACTGCGCGAAGTACGACTCGACGTAGCTCTTCGCTTCCGAGGTCGAGACGCCGAGCTCCTTGCCGAGAGTGAACGCCGCCATGCCGTACAGCAGGGCGAAGTTGATGCGCTTGGCCGCGAAGCGCATCTCGTGGCTGACGAGATCCGGCGAGACGCCGAAGATCTTCGCCGCGGTGGCGCGGTGGATGTCCTGGTCCTCCTCGAACGCCCGGATCATCGCCTCGTCGCCGGACATGTGCGCGAGGATTCGGAGCTCGATCTGCGAATAGTCGGCGACGACGAGGCGCCTCCCGGGCGGCGCGATGAACGCCTTGCGGATCTCGCGTCCGGCCTCGGTGCGGATCGGAATGTTCTGGAGGTTCGGGTCGGACGAGGACAGCCGGCCCGTCGCCGCGACCGTCTGGCGGAACGAGGTGTGGACGCGGCCCTCGCCGTCCGCGATCTGCGGAAGCGCGTCCACGTACGTTCCCTTGAGCTTCGAGATCTCGCGGTACTCGAGGAGCAGCTTCGGCAGCGGAAGACCGCGCTCCGACAGCTCGTTCAGGACCTCGAATCCCGTGGACGACGTCCGCGTCTTCGCGGTCTTCTTGAGGACCGGGTAGCCGAGCTTCTCGAAGAGGATCTGCGCGAGCTTGACGGGGGAGTTCACGTTGAACTCCTCGCCGGCTCCTTCCCAGATCCGCCGCTCGAGGTCGCGGAGTGTCTTGTCCATCCGCGCGGAGATCTCCGCGAGGAGCGGAAGGTCGATGGCGACGCCCGCGATCTCCATCCGGGCGAGCACGCGAGTCAGCGGCCGCTCGATCTCGCGGTAGATCTTGTCGAGCGCGGGGCGCGCGGCGAGCTCCGCGGCGAGAGGCTCGGCGAGAGAGAGCGAGGCCGACGCCCTCTCGGCGAGCCACCGGTCCGCCTGCGCGATCTCGTAAGCCTCGGGCAGCTCGCAGGAGGACACGCCCGCCTCCTTGTCGGCGGTGAGCTGCTGCCCGAGCCGCTGAAACGCCATCGGCTCGAGCTCGGAGCTGCCGACGCCGGGCGAGAGCACGTACTGCGCGAGACAGACGTCGAACATGTCGCCGGCGATCGAGGCGCCCGCCCGCAGGAGGTGCTTCTCGAGCGGCTTCGCGTCGGCCATGGCGAACCGCGCGCCGGGGCGGTCGACGGAGGCCCACAACCGGAGGACCTCGGGCACGGAATCCTCGGCGACGGCCGACTCGCGTCCGTCGGAGAGCGCGAGAAGGAGGCGGTCCCCGCGATTGAGGATCGCGACGCCGGCGCGGTCTGCGCTCAGTGCGAAACCCGCGCCGCTCTCGAGCCGGCGCGAGGAGAGCTCGGGCGGACGCGCGGACTCGCCCTGGATCTCGGCCGCGAGCGAGTGGAACTCGAGCCGGACGAAGATCTCCTTCAGCCGGCTCGAGTCGGGTTCGGACCGGCGCAGGGCGGTGACGTCGAAGGGGATCGGGAGGTCCGTCGGAATCTCGACGAGCCGCCGCGACAGCAGCGCGGCCTCCGTGTTCTGCCGCAGGCTCTCGCCCACCTTGCCCTTGATCTCCGCGGCGCGCTCCAGGAGAGCCGGGAGACTGCCGTATTGGGAGATCCACTTCTTGGCCGTGACCTGCCCGACGCCCGGCACGCCGGGGATGTTGTCGACGCTGTCGCCCATCAGGGCGAGGACGTCCGCGACCTGCCGGGGCCCGACTCCGAAGAACGTCTCGACGCCGGCCTCGTCGAGAAAGGCCTCCTTCCCGGTGTGGAAGACCCGGACGTGCGGTCCGACGAGCTGGAGCATGTCCTTGTCGGCCGTGACGATGACGACTTCGTAGCCCGCCTCGGCGCCCCGAGCCGCGAGCGTGCCGATCACGTCGTCCGCCTCGTAGCCCGGGAGCTCCAGGACCGGGATCCGGTAGGCGTCGAGGACCTGGCGGATCTCGGGGATCTGCGACGCCAGGTCGTCCGCCATGGCGACGCGGTTGGCCTTGTACTCGGCGTAGGCCTCGTGCCGCTGGGTGCGCTGCGGGCCGTCCCAGGCCACCGCCACCAGGTCCGGGGTGTGCTCCCGGAGGAGCTTGCGCAGCATGGTCACGAAGCCGTACACGGAGTTGGTCGGCTTCCCGGCGGAGGTCGAGAGGCGCTGGATCGCGTGGTACGCCCGGTGGATGTTCGACATCGCGTCGATCAGGTAGAGCTTCTGGCGGGCCTCCGGCATGGGAGCCGGATTCTAAACGCGGCGATTTCGGGAGCGCCGGGTGGCGACGAAAGCGGCCATTGGCGCGCCTTCCCGCGATTCGCTCCTCACGACGCGCTGCGCGGGCGGCGCTTCGGCGTCAGAGCAACGGGAGCCGGGTCAGAGTCTTGCGGGGGAGAGAAGGCGGGCTAAAACACAAATCGCGCGACCCGTCTTCGGTGTCGCGCGATTCAATAGACCCATTATGGAGATCGGGCACCAGCATGTCAAGGAAAATCTCGAAACCGGGCGAAGTGTGAGTAACTTCCATGGATCGAGCAATTGTCTGCGGCGCGAAAGCGCGAAACGGAGCGTAATCTCCAGCACGACTCGTCTCGCACCCCTTTTCGCGACGCTTTCCGACCAGGATCACTGGCAAACCTGCTCTTCACCCCCACCCCTTCCATACCGCCGCTCCCCCGGTGACGAGGGAGAGGGCAGGGGTGAGGGGGCGCTGAACGAGGGCGGAATTGGTCTCAACGACTCACTGCCGGGACCGACGCCCCCCTCACCCTCACCCTCTCCCCCCGCTCCGCGTGGGGAGAGGGGATCAGAGACGTGCGGCGCGTGGGGAGAGAGGACCAGACGGGTCGGACAGGGGAGAGAGATCCACTAGAACTTCTTCCGCACCATCGCCACGACGTGGGAGCGGAATCGCTGCGAAGCCTCCTGG
>Ga0105248_10009249_pt1 | contig 10842 bp, 9 predicted proteins | sample KBSS34metaG_FD_81524 | JGI IMG/M metagenome (GOLD analysis project Ga0105248, IMG submission 81524) | Switchgrass rhizosphere microbial communities from Kellogg Biological Station, Michigan, USA - KBS S3-4 metaG | ecosystem: Host-associated > Plants > Roots > Rhizosphere > Soil | place...
AAACGACCGGAAGGTGCAAGTCAGCTTTTGGGGAACGGCGTTCGGGCGTGGGAGCGTCAATGACCGGGGGGTGGGAGCGGCCTGATCGATCGCGCGGAGCGTGTCTGATTGCAGAGATCGACCTCGCGTCAGCGACGGCCGCTGCGACCCCACACATAGCGCACCCAGCGCTGCCACCGGCTTTTTGGCGGGGAGGACTCGCGTGCCGCCTGCGCTTCCCGGTCGCGCTCGACGCTCTTTCGCACCTGTTCGTGGATCTCGCGCATCGTCAGGCCGCCGGGACCTGTGAGCTTGTCGGGATCGGGCTTGTCTGCCATGGGTCAGCCTGCATGTCGTGAGTCCGGTTCATCTTGAGCCACATCGCGGGTCGCGGCAAGCGAGCAGCACTGGCCGCAAAACTTGAAATCGACGGCCGCCCCCTCTATACCTCAATGGTCCGGGCACGGCCGTGCTTTCACCGTTCGATGGCGACGAACCGGTGCTGCCAAGCCGCCGCGCGATCCACCCGGACAGGAAGGTCAGACGAAGCAGAATCCATGCAGTTGCAGTCTCTGATCCTGACACCGAAAAGGAAAAACCATGTATCAGCAGACCTATAATCCGTTGGGCAATGTGTTCCTTTCCACCCTGGTTGCCGCCGTCCCGATCCTCACGCTCCTCTACTTCATCGCGCTGCACCGGCATCGCGACACGCATGGCAACGTGCATCTCGGCATCTCGGCGCCCTATGCAGCTTTCTTCGGCGTGATCGCCGCGTTCATCGTCTCGTGCCTCGTCTTCAGGATGCCTGTCGCGTCGGCCATCTCGGCATTCGCGCTCGGTTCGCTGTCCGGATTTCTGGGGATCATCTGGATCGTGCTCGGCGCGATGTTCCTTTACACGATGAGCGTCGTCACCGGCAGGTTCGAGATCGTGAAGGAGTCGATCGTCCACATCTCGTTCGACCGGCGGCTGCAATGCGTGCTGATCGCGTTTTCGTTCGGGGCGATCATCGAGGGCACATCGGGATTCGGAACGCCGGTCGCGATCGCGGGCGCCGTGATGGTGGGCCTCGGCTTCAAGCCATTCCAGTCCGCCGTGCTGAACCTGCTCGCGAACACGGCGCCCGTTGCGTGGGGCGCAATCGGCACGCCGATCGTCACGCTCGCGGCGGTGAGCGGACTCGATCAGGTCACGCTCTCCGCGATGGCGGGCCATCAGTTGCCGATCGTCTCGCTGCTCGTGCCGTTCTGGCTCGTCGCGACGTTCGTGAAGATGGAAGGCGGCACATGGAAGGAGGTCTTCGAGGTCTGGCCCGCGATGCTGTGTGCGGGCGCATCGTTCGCGTTGATGCAGTTCTTCGCTTCCGGGACGCACGCGCTGCATCTGATGACCGACGTGGTGTCGGGCGTCTTCTCCGTGGTCTGCACGGCGCTTTTCCTGCGCTTCGTCTGGCATCCGAAGACGCGCTTCCTGCTTCGTTCGGAGCGTGAGGCGCTCGCGCAGGCGGGCAAGGACACGGCCACGGCGACGACGGACAGGAGCGAGTGGAAATACGGCTACACCGCCGGACAGACCGCCTATGCATGGATGCCGTGGGTGATCCTGATCGCCTGCTGCGCGCTGTGGGGCGTGCCGGAATTCAAGAAGTTCCTCAACGGTCTGTTCGCCGGGGTGTCGTTCAGCACGACGCTGCTCGGCTCCAAGTTCAGCGGGACGCTCTCGCTGCCCGTCTGGAACATGCCGGCGCTGCACAACCTCGTTCAGCGCATGCCGCCGGTGGCGGCCGTCAATGCGAAACCCGAGGCTGCGCGCTTCATGATCAACTGGCTGTCGGCTGCGGGCACGGGCGTTTTCGCGGCGGCGATCCTGTCCGGCCTCGTGCTCAGGCTGAGCGCGCGGCAATGGAAGGAGGCCTTCACGCAGACCATGCAGCGGATGAAGATTCCGGTGCTGGTCATCGCTCAGGTGCTGGGTCTCGGGTTCCTGACGCGCTATTCGGGCACGGATGCCGTGCTCGGCATCGCGTTCACCGGCGCCGGCTTCTTTTACCCGTTCTTCGCGGCCTACCTCGGCTGGCTCGGCGTATTCCTGACCGGCTCCGATACGGCGTCGAACGCGCTCTTCGGCAGCCTGCAGCGCATCACCGCGCAGCAGCTCAATCTGAATCCGATCCTGATCGTCGCGACCAATTCGACCGGCGGCGTGATGGGCAAGATGATCGACGCGCAATCCATCATGGTGGCGTGCGCGGCCTGCTACGACGATCCGAAGGAGCGGTCGTTCGCCATGGGACCGATCTTCCGGACGGTCTTCTGGCATTCGCTTGCGGGCGCCGCGGTGATCGGCGTGATCGCGATGTTGCAGGCCTACGTGTTCCCGTGGATGATTCCGATACCGCCTGCCGGCAACTGAGCACGCTCGAAACCCCGGACAGGCGCACGAAGGCGCCGATGTCACGGCCGGAACAGCAGGGTGCCGTTCCGGCGCAAGCAGCCCGCATTCGGCCCGGGCCAATTCATAACGGGGATATTCATGCAGATTTACGGTCGGCGCAGTTCGATCAACGTCCAGAAGGTACTGTGGTGTCTCGCCGAACTCGGCTTCGACGAAGGGCGCGATTTCGAGCGCATCGAAGCGGGCTTGCAGTACGGCGTAGTCGACACGCCCGAGTTTCTCGCGCTCAATCCGAACGGTCAGGTGCCGACGCTCGTCGACGGCGAGCTGGTGCTGTGGGAATCGAATACGATCGTGCGCTATCTCGCGGCGTCGCGCGGCAACGACGCATTGCTGCCGCCCGCGCCCGCGGCCCGCGCCGACGTCGAGCGCTGGATGGACTGGCAACTGGGCACGCTCTGGCCGATCCTGCGTGTCGCGTTTCTGGGTCTCACGCGAACGCCCGAGGCCGAGCGCAACTACGCGGCGATCAAGACTTCGCATCGAGAAGGGGCGCGCCTTCTTCGTATCGCGGATGGCGTGCTCGGCAAGCAGCCGTATCTTGCGGGCGCGGGCTTCACGGCGGCGGACATTTGCGTCGCGCTGGCGGCGACTCGCTGGTTCGACCTGGCGGGAACATTCTCCGATCTGCTCGGCGCCTATCCCGAGATGCCGGCATTGAGCGCCTGGCTGACGCGGGCGACGGATCGCGCGGCATATCGCAAGGCCGTGACGGCCTGAACGATCCGGTTCTTCTCCTCTCCTCTCCTCTCCTCTTCGCAGCAGCACCGCCCGGCCGGATTCGCACCCGGGCGGCGGCTCGTTCGTGCCGCCATGCGCCGCAAGGCAACGGGGCCCGTCGCACCGGATCACCCCGGTTACGGATAGACTACGCAATCGCGGCGATGCAGGGTTCCGGCAAGGCAGTGGACGGAACCCGCTCTGCGCCCCGGCAAGCAACCCGCGGCCGGCTACAGGAACGGCTTCTTTACCCATTACCACGAGGACCCACGCATGGATCGGCTGGAAACGATGGAGATATTCAAGCGAGTGGTCGAGACCAACAGCTTCTCCAAGGCTTCCGAACTGCTCGACCTGCCACGGCCGAAGATAACCCGGGCGATTCAGATACTCGAGCAGCACGTGGGCGTGCGGCTTCTGAATCGCTCGACGCGGCGCGTCAGCGTGACCGAGGACGGAGCGCTTTTTTACGAGCGTTGCGTGCAGATTCTCGCCGACGTGCTGGACGCGGAGTCTTCGCTGTCGAACAAGCGCGAAAGTCCGGCGGGCACGATTCGCGTCGATACGTCGGGGACCATTGCACGTGCGCTGCTGCTGCCGTCATTGCATCAGTTCTACGAGGAGCACCCGGAAATCGACGTTCGCCTGGGGCTCGCCGACCGCGTCATCGACCTGATTCAGGACGGCGCCGACTGCGTCATTCGCATGGGGGGACTGGAAGAATCGAGCCTCGTTGCGAGGCGCATCGGAGATGCGCGCATCGTCACGTGCGCGTCGCCTGCGTATCTCGAGCGCTATGGCGTACCGTCCACGCTCGACGAACTCTCGAATCACTGGGCGATCAACTACGTCTCGGCGCGCAGCGGCAGAACATTTCCGTTCGAGTACAGCGTGGAAGGCGAGACCGTCAGAATACCCATGAAGAGCATGCTGGCCGTGAACGACGGCTCCACCTACATCACGGCGGCCGAGCTGGGGTACGGCATCATCCAGCCCTCGCGCTTCATGGCGGCGAAGCTGATCGAGCAGGGCAGGCTGCAGGAGATTCTGACCGAGCACGAGAGTCCGTCGACGACGGTTTCGATTGTCTATCCGCATCGGAACCTGACTGCGAAGCTTCGCATCTTCGCCGACTGGGTCTACGCCCTCGCGCAGCGCAACCCGGACTTGCGCATTCAGCGCGAGTGAGTGTCCCGGATCACGCAGCGTCCTGCAGAGGCGGCAGGCTGCACTGAAACGTCGCGCCGCGCCCGGCATTATTGGACGCGCGCATGCGCCCTCCATGGGCTTCGATGATCGAGCGGCAGATCGAGAGGCCGATACCCATTCCGTTGGGCTTCGTGCTGAAGAAGGCATCGAAAAGCCGCTTTGAATTCTCGGGTTCGATTCCGGTGCCGGTATCCTGCACCTCGACGACGAGATGGCCGTCGTCGTCCTGGCGCGACTCGATCGTCAGTTCGCGCGGCGCATTGCCGTTGGCGTTCATCGACTGGAGGCCGTTCATCACCAGATTGATGATGACCTGCTGAAGCTGAACGCGGTCGCCGAGCAGCGGCGGGAGTCCCGTCGCGAGCTTCAGCCGCAGCGCGACCTGATGGTTGAGCACCTCGCGCTGCGTGAGGATCACGACATCGTTGATGACATCGCTGAGGTCGAGCGGCATCTTCGCCGGCGTGTCACGCTTGGCGAGCGTGCGGATGCGATGGACGATCTCGCCCGCGCGCCTGCCTTCACTGATGATGCTGGTCACGCAGCTCTGCACTTCATCCAGTTGCGGCGTCTCGCGGCCGAGCCATCGCAGACATGCTTCGCCGTTGGTCACGATGGCGGAAAGCGGCTGGCCGACTTCGTGCGCGATGGATGCGCTCAGCTCTCCGAGCGTCGTCACGCGCGCGAGTTCCGTCTGCGCTTCATGCAGCTGTTGCTCCGCCTGCTTGGTTGCGGTCACGTCCATGATCGCGCCCACGAAACGGAGGTCGCCCGATTCGTCAGACGCCGCACGCGCGACGACATGAAGGTGCTTGGTGGACCCGTCGGGCATCAGCAGCCGGTGCTCGACGTCGAAATCCTGCCGCGTGTCCGTCACGAAGTCGATGAGCCGGCGCATCCGCGCCCGGTCGTCCGGATGCACACGCTGAATGATGAGATCGACGGTTGCGTGGACGCCCGGATCGTATTCGAAGATCCGGAAGCTTTCCTCTGACCAAAAGACTTCGCCGCTCGCAACGTCCCATCCGAAACTGCCGGTGCGGCTCAGCTTTTGCGCCTCGGCGAGCGAGGTCGCCTGGCTTTGCTTGAGCAGCTCCTCGGCGCGCCTGCGCGCCGTGATGTCATTGCCGCTCTCGAGCGTTGCGTGCGGTTTGCCGTTCGCATCGCGTTGCAGCGACCACCGGCTCGCGACGATCACTTCCGTGCCGTCGCGCTTGGTGTGAATCAGCTCGCCGTCCCAGCGGCCCGTACGCACCAGCGTGTCGGTAATGTCCACGAGAGGAAGCGGAAAGCGCGTGCGCAGGAAGTCGTGGATGTTCTTGCCGACGGCGTCGCGCTTGGTCCAGCCGTACAGCTCTTCGGCGCCGCGGTTCCAGTAGGTGATTTCGCCGATCATGTCGCGAACGATCACGGTATCGTGCGTGAGGTCGAGCAGCAGGTCCTGTTCGCTCTGCGCTTCCCCGAGCTTGCGGATATGTCTGACGAGCGCGGTGACGGCAAGCGATGCGATCAGGAAGGTGATCAAGGCCGGCATGTCGTCCTTGAACTGCATCTGGAACTTGAAGATCGGCTTGATGAAAAAGAAATCGAGGCAGAAAACGGAGATCAGGGACAGGAGGGCCGAGACGGCGAAGCTGTCCAGCAGCGACACCAGTACGATCACGATCAGATACAGCGATTCGGCGCCCACTGCCTCGAGCCCGAGTTCAAGGCACAGCCAGGTAACCAGCCCGAGGGCGATGCAGCCGGAGAGAAAAACCAGGGTGACATACCGCAATCGTGCGATACGGTCCTTCATGTTTGAGCGCGGCATGCGGCGTGCCGGCGGAACCTTCGGATCGTCGCCATTTGCTTGGCCGAAGAGAGAACTCATGATGTTTCGAACGATTGCGGTGGCTGAATAATTCGGATCTCCGTGTGCTTCGGTTCCGAGGGGGCAGGGGCTGTCTTGCTGACATGTTACTTTACCGCGCTCCTGCGGGACGCCGGATTCGCTGAGGCATGCAAGCGGTGACTACTCGCGCATAGTCTACGTGATCATTTTGTTTTCGGCAGAACGGCCGGCGCGGGATGGCGTGGAGAGCGAAGCATGATGCGGCATCGCACGAAAGCGTGCGGCTCCCGTTGCCCGGCTCGTGCGGCGTGATGTTCCGCGGCACGGCGGGCGACCCCACGGCCATAGCATATAGCCGACGGGCGCAATTGATAGTTAGTGTTTTTGATGATCAGGCCAATGGCCGTTTTATACATCGGCCTGACGGCGCGAGCCGCACGGACGTGCCACTTCAGGGTGGCGCAGGAAAGCGGCCGCACCCGGTCTTTCGTGAGAAAACGAACGGGTGTCCGCAACATTGGCTGTCGCACGGGCCGGTCCCGGCTTCACAATGCGTCCGCGGGTTATGATCGCGGCGATGCGTCGGCGCCGGCGAGATGGATCGCACGGACTGTCAGCGCCGCATGCGCCCCGTTGCGCTTCACCCCTTTCTCCTGCCGCCTGCAACCATGAGCATCGTCCCTCGCCTCGACCACACGACACTTGCCGCACACGCATCCCGCTCTCAGGCAGTGACCGAAACGTGCGCATGCACGGCCACCGAGCAAGCCGACGGATGGCAAAGCCAGCCGCTCTCGCTGCCCGAAGCACAACTGCGTGAAATAGGCACGCTGATCGAAGCGCACGACGAGGAGGCGACTTTCAGCGAATACCATCCCGGCGGCACGCGATACTGGTCCCCCGATGCGCCGATCGCACCGCGCTACTTTCCCTACAACCGCTGCACCGTCTGGGAATGCACCGTCTGCACGCGCTGCTTCCTGCGCTATACGGAGGGCGGTGGCTATTTCGTCGATCGCCGGATTCGCGCGCTGAATGCGTCGCTGCTCGTGGATGCGCCGCTGCTGGACGACTGATCGCCGGGTTGCTGGCGCGAGCCTGTATTGCGAGAGCGGGGCGACGCGGCCTGTGCGGTGCCGCCGCTGTCGCCGAAGATATCCGCAACCCAGCCGACGAAGCACTGCACCGCCGCCGAGGTCTGCCGGCTATAGGGATACACGATCGATACGGGCATCGGCTTCGTGCGCTGATGCGCGAGCACTTCCTTGAGCCGCCCGGTCGCGAGATAGGGCTTCACGATCAGCTCGGACAGCTGCACCATGCCCAGTCCTTCGAGCGCGCAGTGAATGTAGGCTTCGGTCTCGTTGACGGAAAAGCGGCTCGCCATCGGCACGCAGACCGCCTCGCCGTCGACGTTGAACCGCCAGTCGAGCGGGCGGCCCGTCGTGCCTGACAGATAGTTCACCGCGAGATGAGCGGAGAGATCCTGCACGGAGCGCGGCTCGCCATGCGTCTTCAGATAGAGCGGAGAGGCGCACGTGATCCATTGCAGCAAGCCGATGCGGCGGGCGACGAGCGCCGAATCCGACAGTTCGCCCGAGCGGATCGCGCAGTCGATGCCGTCGTAGATGAGATCGGCGGGACGGTCGCTCAGGCCCAGGATCAGTTCGATATCGGGGTACTGCCGCTCGAATTCGGTCAGCCGCGGCACGAGCACCGCGCGCGCGAGTGCGCCGGGCATGTCCACGCGCACGCGCCCCTTCGGCGCCGCGGCGCTCGATGCGATCTCCCCTTCCGTTGCCGCGATGTCGGCGAGGATCGAGCGGCAGCGCTCGTAGTAGAGCGCCCCCGGCTCGGTGAGATTGAGGCTGCGCGTGCTGCGGCGCAGGAGCGGCGTGCCGAGATGGGCCTCGAGCTGCTTGAGCGTGGTCGTCACCGACGATCGCGGCACGCCGAGCGATTCCGCCGCCCGCGTGAAGCTGCGCGTTTCCACGATGCGTACGAAGGTCGCCATCGCCTGCAACTTGTTCATGGTCATTTCTTCGGGAAGTGCGTGTTGGCGGTTTGGGGGAAGCGTCGTGCATGAAGGCGCCGGTCACGGAAAAAGCGGCCCTGGTCCAGCCGGAATATAGCGCAGGCGCGAATCGCATGAACCGGCGGCCTGCTCCGGAACATGCCCCGCGGACCGCACGCATCGTTCGATCCGTGCGCGCACCATGTTCCGCCACGCCGAACAATGCCGCGCGTGCCGTGAACTAAGCTTTGATCCGTCCGGGCGAGGTGTCGTGGCGTTCAACGCCGCGCTGCCCTGCAAGCGGCGCCGGCAATGCGTCCGGCATCACCCGTCTTTCCTGTGACATGCAAACACGCACTGCCGGCAAACCGCCCGCTTCCCTCGTTCACCCTATCGTTCAGAAAGGTCACACCCATGTCGCACAGCAACTCGATTCTCGTTCTCGGCGCCGGCGAACTCGGCATGTCCGTCCTGCGCAATCTGGCCAAACGCGCGCCTTCGTCCGGCCTTGCCGTCACGGTTCTCCTTCGTCCATCGACGATTCATTCCGCCGATCCGGACAAGCAGAAGGATATCGCCGAACTGCGCTCGCTCGGCGTCGATCTCCTTGCGGGGGATCTCGTGGCGGAATCGGCGGCCGGCCTCGCCGCGCGCTTTGCCCGCTTCGACACCGTGATCAGCTGTACGGGCTTCGTCGCCGGAACGGGCGTGCAGTTGAAGCTCGCGCAAGCCGTGCTCGATGCCGGCGTGAAGCGCTATTTTCCGTGGCAGTTCGGTGTCGACTATGACGTGATCGGCAAAGGCAGCGCGCAGGACCTGTTCGATGAACAGCTCGACGTGCGCAATCTCCTGCGCGGGCAGGACCGGACCGAATGGGTCATCGTGTCGACGGGCATGTTCACGAGCTTTCTCTTCGAGCCTTCCTTCGGCGTGGTGGACCTCGCGCGCAACACGGTGCACGCGCTCGGCGCGTGGGACAACGCCGTGACCGTGACGACGGCCGAAGACATCGGCGCGCTTACCGCCCAGATCCTGCTCGCCGAGCCGCGCATCGTCAACGAGGTGGTGTACACCGCAGGCGATACGCTCACCTACGAGCGTCTTGCGGACACGGTGGATGCCGTGCTCGGCCGCAAGGTCAGCCGGGTGGAATGGCGCATGACCACGCTGGAAGAAGAATTAAGCGAGGAGCCCGGCGATCCGATCAGGAAGTACAGGGTGGTGTTCGGCGCGGGCCGGGGTGTCGCGTGGGAGCAGGACAAGACCTTCAACGCACGTCGCGGTCTCGACGTCGCCGGGGTTGAAGACTGGATGCGCCAGCATCTTCTTTGAATGCAGGCGCATTCGTTGCGTTCATGGCGCCACGTTTGCGATCACAGCGATTTCGACGTGACGTCCAGTTCCTCGAACCGCTTCCATTTGTATACGGCCACGGAAAGCAGCCAGCTCACGACGAACACGCCGACCACCAGATAGCCGATCGTGCCGAAGTTGTCGTTGAGCTTGCCCATCGCGTCCCAGAAGGCGCCGCTCAGATGCAGCTTCTCCGCAAGCAGGCCGAGGCCCTCGATGCTCGCGATCAGGAGCGCGACGACCACCGAAACCGACGTGATGATGATGTTGTAGTAGAGCTTGCGCACCGGCTTCACGAAGGCCCAGCCATACGCGCCGAGCATGAGGATGCTGTCCGTTGTGTCGATCAGCGTCATGCCGGCCGTGAAGAGCACGGGAAAGACGAGTATCGACCAGATCGGCAGGCCCTGCGTCGCGCTCGCCGCGGACAGTCCGAGCAGCGCGACCTCCGTTGCGGTGTCGAAGCCGAGGCCGAACAGGAAGCCGAGCAAGTACATATGCCAGCTTTTCGTCACGAGCCGGAAGAGCGGCCTGAAGATGCGCGCAAGAAAGCCGCGGTCGGCGAGCAGCATGTCGAAGTCTTCCTCGACGTAGGGTTCGCCTCGCCGCACGCGGCCGAAGGCGCGCAGCACGGAACGCAGGATCACGAGATTCATCACCGCGATGGCGAACAGAAAGAACGTCGACACGAGCGTGCCGATCAGTCCGCCGATTTCCCGAAAGCCGTCGAGCCGTGCCTGCAGCGCCATCGACGCGGCGGCGATACCGGCCGAGGCGAGCACGACGATCGTCGAATGGCCGAGCGAGAACATGAGGCCGACCGTGACGGGCCGCTTGCCCACCTGCATCAGCTTGCGGGTCACGTTGTCGATCGCGGCGATGTGGTCGGCGTCCACGGCGTGCCGAAGCCCGAACGAGTAGGCCAGCAGGCTCGTTCCCATCAGCAGCGGATAGTCGTGAAAGGCGGCGAAGGCCCACACCCATGCGCCGACGTTGAACGCGATCAGAAGCGCATAAAGGACGGCGATCTTTCGACGCAGGCCGCCGCGCTGGCCGCTCAACAACGTGTTTACAAGGACATTCATCGATTTTCCTGGTTGCTCTCAGCCGCATAATACTTTTTTCAAAAAAGATCATACTGAAAATCGTCCGGTTACGATGGGGCCGGTCGGCGAGGCAATCAGGAGGCCCTATGCAGAGAATCACGATCACGATCGACGACGAGTTGCTCGCCGTCGTCGACTCATTGATGGAACAGCGCGGCTATTCGAGCCGT
>Ga0105248_10009254_pt1 | contig 10839 bp, 6 predicted proteins | sample KBSS34metaG_FD_81524 | JGI IMG/M metagenome (GOLD analysis project Ga0105248, IMG submission 81524) | Switchgrass rhizosphere microbial communities from Kellogg Biological Station, Michigan, USA - KBS S3-4 metaG | ecosystem: Host-associated > Plants > Roots > Rhizosphere > Soil | place...
CCTGCGGCAGGCTGCGCAGGAAGCCGGCGGCATTGGCCGCCTCCGCCGCCGCCCACAGCGCATCGTCATCGGCATCCCAGCGGCCGTAGCGGAGATTGTCGCGCGCCGAGGCGCCGAAGATCACCGTCTCCTGCGGCACCATCGCGATCCGCGCGCGGACCTCGGTCGGGTCGACATCGCGCAGGTCGGTGCCGTCGAGGGTCACCCGCCCGCCATCGGGATCGTAGAAACGCTGGGCGAGCTGGAAGAGGGTCGACTTGCCGGCGCCCGAGGGGCCGACCACCGCCACCATCTCGCCCGGCCGCACCGCGAGGTCGAAGTCGTGGAGTGCGGCGACTTCCTGACGGGTCGGGTAATGGAAGGTCACCCGATCGAAGGCGAGCGCACCGCGGGCCGGCAGGGCCAAAGCGTGCGGGCTGGCGGGCGCGCGGATCTCCGGCACCTCGGCGAGGAGCTCTGCCATGCGCTGCGCCGCGCCGGCACCGCGCAGCAGGTCGCCATAGGTCTCGCTGAGCGCACCGAACGCACCGGCGACGAGGCCACCGGTCAGCACGAAGGCGGCGATGGCGCCGCCGCTCATCTTGCCCGCGGCGACATCGACCGTGCCCTCCCAGAGGACCAACGTCACCGAGCCGAAGACCAGGGCGATGACGATCGCGGTCATCACCGCGCGCATCCGGATGCGGCGCCGCGCCACGGCGAAGGCGCTGTCGACCGCGGCACCGAAGCGGGCGGCCTCGCGCGCCTCCTGGCCGAACGCCTGGACGATCTTCATCGCGCCGAGCGTTTCCGATGCCATCGCCCCGACATCGGCGATGCGGTCCTGCGAGGCGCGCGAGAAGCTGCGGACGCGGCGGCCCAGCACGATGATCGGCACCATCACCAGCGGGATGCCGATCAGCAGCAGGCTGGCGAGCTTGGGCGAGAGCACGAACAGATAGGCGACCCCGCCGACCGCGGTGACGATGTTGCGCAACGCGACCGAGACGGTGGTGCCGACCACCTGCTCGATGATCGTGGTGTCCGCGGTCAGCCGCGAAGCGATCTCCGACGGGCGGTTCTCCTCGAAGAAGCGCGGGGCGAGGCGGAGCATATGCCGCTGGACGGCGATACGGACGTCGGCGACGACCCGCTCGCCCAGCCAGGACACGAAGTAGAAGCGCGTCGCCGTCGCGGCGGCGAGGACCACCACGATCATCAGCAGATAGTGGAAGGCGCGCGACACCCCGGCGACGTCGGCACCGCTGGCGAAGCCCTGGTCGACCACTCGCTTGAAGCCATAGGGGATCGCGAGCGTGCCGGCAGATGCGACCAGCAGCGCGAGCGCTGCGCCGAGGATGTGCCCCGGATAGCGCGCGGCGAAGCGCCAGACGAAGGACAGGCTGCCGACGCTGCGGCGCTCGCCGGGGGCGGGATCTCGGGTGGAGTCGGGCGAACGCGCCATGGAGGCCGCGCCTAGCAGGCACGCCCGCCGGCCTCAAGGCGGCGCGATGTTTTGCACCCGTGGAACACGCGAGGCATGGCGAAATGCGCTGCACTGCAGCATCGGATGCAGCCTTTGCAGCTCCTCGGGCGTTGTCGTGTCAATGGTAAGGCTATATCTGAAAGCGATGTTGTCGCGTCGCGGCCTAGGGGAACACTGAATGTTGTATGATGCTTACGAGCTGCAACGCTCGTTTCTCGCTGGCGCCAGCGCCTTCGCCAATTTCGGTGCCGAGTGGTGGAGCAATCCGGCCAACCCGTTCTCATACGGTGGCGCAGGGCCGATCGTTTCTTCCGCGCTCGAGGTCTTCGCCCATGCCGCGGCGCCGCGCGGCAAGCCGGAATTCGGCTTCACATCGGTCGAGATCGCAGGCCGCAGCGTTCCCGTCACCGAGGAGATCGTGCTGCGCCGGCCATTCGGCCAGCTCAAGCACTTCGTGCGCGAAGGCGTCGTGGGCAGCCCGAAGTTGCTGATCGTGGCGCCGATGTCGGGCCACTACGCCACCCTGCTGCGCGGCACGGTCGAGCGGATGCTGCCCGGCCATGACGTCTACATCAGCGACTGGCGCGACGCGAAACTGGTCCCGCTGACGGAGGGCGGCTTCGACCTCGACGATTATATCGACTACGTCATCGCCTTCCTCGAGCATATCGGCCCGAACACGCATGTTCTGGCGGTCTGCCAGCCGGCGGTACCCGCCCTCGCCGCGACCGCGCTGATGAATGCTGCCGGAAACCCGGCGCGGCCGACCACGCTCACCCTGATGGGTGGCCCGATCGACACCCGCGAGACGCCGACCGTCGTCAACGACCTCGCCACCAAGCGGCCGTTCAGCTGGTTCGAGCAGAACGTGATCGCAACCGTGCCCTTCCAGTATCCGGGCGCCGGACGGAAGGTCTATCCCGGCTTCCTGCAGCTCGCCGGGTTCATGACGATGAACCTCGGCAATCACCTGATGAGCCATTGGGAGATGTTCAAGCACCTCGTCGAGGGCGATGGCGAGGGTGCGGACGCCACCAAGAATTTCTACGAGGAGTACCGGTCGGTCTGCGACATGACCGCCGAATTCTACCTCCAGACCATCGCCACGGTGTTCCAGAACCACCTGCTGCCCAAGGGCGAAATGACCCATCGCGGCGTGCCGGTCGACTGCTCGAAGATCACCGAAACGGCGATGCTGGCGATCGAGGGCGAGCGCGACGACATCTCGGGCCTTGGCCAGACCAGGGCGGCGCTGACCCTCGCCAGCAACCTGTCCGCCGATAAGAAGAAGTACTACATGGCCGAGCATGTCGGCCATTACGGCATCTTCAACGGCAGCCGTTGGCGCAACCAGATCGCGCCGGTGTTCGAACAGTGGATCGCCCAGCATAACGGTTGAGGCGCTGCCGGCGGCGCTCGCGGTCGCGATCGAGCGCTGGCCGGTGGCCGGCGCCTTCACCATCGCGCGCGGAGCGAAGACCCATGTCGATGTCGTCGTCGCGACCCTTACCGACAGCGCTGCAACGGGCGCCGCGGCGACGGGTCGCGGCGAGGCGACCGCGATCTACTACCATGGCGAGACTGCCGAGGGCGTGCGCGACCAGCTTCTCGCGCTCGACCGGCCCGATTCGGCGCTGCTGCCCCGCGGCGCCGCGCGCAACGCGCTCGACGCGGCGCTCTGGGACCTGCGCGCACGGCGGGCGGGCATCCCGGCGTGGCGACTCGCCGGCCTCGTCGCGCCGCAGCCGATGGTCACGGCCTTCACCATCTCGCTCGGCGAGCCCGATCGCATGGAGGCCGATGCCCGCGCCGCGGCCGGCCGTTACCCGCTGCTCAAGCTGAAACTCGCCGGCGAGGGCGATCTCGATCGCGTCGCCGCCGTCCGCCGCGGCGCGCCCGACGCACGACTGATCGTCGATGCCAATGAAGCGTGGACGGGCCGCGACGTCGCTGCCGAGGCGACCGCCCTCCTCCCCTTCGGAGTCGAACTGATCGAGCAGCCGGTGAAGGCCGGCCTTGACCACCTCCTCGACGGCGTAACTTCGCCGATCCCGCTCTGCGCCGACGAAAGCTGCCAGGATCGCGCCGACCTGCCCGCCCTCGCAGGGCGCTATGCCGCGATCAACGTCAAGCTCGACAAGGCCGGCGGCCTGACCGAGGCGCTGGCGCTGATCGCCGAGGCGCGCGCCGCCGGCTTCGAGATCATGGTCGGCTGCATGCTCTGCACCTCGCTCGCCATCGCCCCCGCCTTCCTCGCGGCGCAGGGCGCGCGCTGGGTTGATCTCGACGGACCGCTGCTGCTGGCGCGCGACCGCGATGGCGGCTTTTCCTTCGCGGGAGGCGTCGTGACGCCGGGAAGCGCTGCGCTCTGGGGTGAAGGCGCTGGCTGAAAGGTTCAGTGCCCCTTCGCCTTGTCTGCATTCGCCCGCGCGATGACATAGGCGCGGATCGCTTCCGCCTCCTTGCGGTCGATCGCGCCCGCAAAGCTCGCCATGCCGTTGTCCTTGAGTGCGCCGCCCAGCACGACGTCGAAGAAGGCGTCGCTGTGAAGGAAGGGGCTGGCGCGAAGGTCGGGGTTGAGACCGCGGCTGACCGCGCCGCCGCCATGGCAGATCTCGCAATAATCGCCGTAGAGTTGGCGGCCGGCGGCGACGGCCGTGGCGGGCGCGGTCGCCGGCGGCGGGTTCAGGACGACCGGGACCGGCTCGGGCGGGGGCGGCAGCTTGGCAGTGCCGCCGAGCTTGAAGACCAGCAGGCGGCCGATTGGCCCGGACTTGCCCTTGGCCGTCAGGAGGCCGCAGGCGCCGGCATAGTCGCCGCCGCAGCCGGTCGCGACTGCGATATACTCGACGTTGTCCAGTACGTAGGCGACCGGTCCACCCATCGCCATCGACTGGACGTCAGTCTGCCAGAGCGTCCGGCCGTCGCTGGCGCGGTAGATGGCGAGCTGGCCATGGCCGTCGCCCTGGACGACGAGGTTGCCGGCGGTGGCGAGCGTGCCGCCATTGCCGAAATTGGCGTGCGGCACCCGCCACACCTCGCGCTGCTTCACCGGGTCCCAGGCAAGGAGGTAGCCCTTCGACGGCGGGACCTTCAGCGCAGGGTCGTTGGCGGCCGCGGTCAGCCCGAACAGGTCGTCACCGGTGTTGTAGGCGTTCCGCTTCATCCGGAAGGCGGGGTCTGGCGAGAACACCTCGGCGGTTTCCTGGGCGGGGATGTATACCAGCCCGGTCTTCGGGCTGTACGACATCGGCATCCAGTTGTGCCCGCCGCGGCTGCCCGGCATCACCACCACCGCCTTGCCGGTCACGTCGTAGCGCGCCGCCGGGTTGGCGATCGGGCGGCCGGTCTTCAGGTCGATGCCGCTCGCCCAGTTGACCGGCACGAAGTTCTCGGCGGAGATCAGCTTTCCGGTGCCCGCGTCGATCACGTAGAAGAAGCCGTTCTTCGGTGCGTGCAGGATCACCCGCCTTCTGGCGCCGTCGATGGGCAGGTCGGCGAGCATGATCGGCTGGGTCGAGGTGTAGTCCCAGGTCTCGCCCGGCGTTTCCTGATAGTGCCAGACATATTCGCCGGTATCGGGCCGGACCGCGACGATCGACGACAGGAACAGATTGTCGCCGCCGCCGGGGCTGCGCAGCGCCTGGTTCCACGGCGAGCCGTTGCCGGTACCGATGAAGACGAGGTCGAGCTTCGGATCGTAGGCGATCGCGTCCCAGGCGGTGCCGCCGCCGCCGCGCTGCCACCAGACGTCGCCCTGCCAGGTCTTGCGCGCCATCTCCAGCGCCGCCGATTCCTGCGGCTTCGCGGGGTCGCCGGGAACGGTATAGAACCGCCAGGCGAGCTTGCCGGTCGCGGCATCATAGGCCGAGACATAGCCGCGCACGCCCATTTCGGCACCGGCATTGCCGATCAGCACCTTGCCCTTCACCACCCGCGGCGCGCCAGTGATGGTGTAGGGCTGGCTGGTGTCGACCGTCTGCGTCGACCAGACCGGCTTGCCGGTCTTTGCGTCGACCGCGATCAGCCGGCCGTCGAGCGCGCCGACGAAGATCTTCCCCTGCCAGATCGCGACGCCGCGGTTGACCGCGTCGCAGCACGCCTTGACCAGGGTGTCGCGCGGCACCTGCGGGTCGTAGGCCCAAAGGAGCTTGCCGGTCCGCGCATCATAGGCGCGCACCGTGCTCCAGCCGGTCGACAGGTAGATGACGCCGTCGGCGACGATCGGCGTCGCCTCGATGCCGCGGCCGACGTCGATGTCCTGATACCAGGCGAGGCCGAGGCCGGAGACGTTGCCTTCGTCGATCGCATCCAGCGGGCTGTAATGCTGCTCGTCATAGGTACGACCGTAGCTGAGCCAGCTGCCCGGCTCGGCCTCGGCGGCGACCAGCCGCCCGTCGTCGACAGGGCGAAGGACGCCCGAATACGCTACGCAACTTAAACCCAGCAGCGACGCGGCGACCGCGCCCAGCGCGCGCCGCATCCTCGTCACGCGCTTTTGGTGAACGGGAACGTTCGTCGCTCGATCCGCTCGGACACGGCGCGGTGCGCCTCCAGCATCGCGGCATCGGTATGCGGGCTGGCCGAGGCGTCGGAATTGGCGATCGAGACGAGGCCGAAAGGCTGCCGCCCGACCACGCATGGCCGCGTCGGCGTCTCGGTATAGACCCACTCCACCGGATCGTAGAGGCTGTTATAGGTATACGCGTAGCCATGCGGCCAGCGGTTGACGGTGATCGCGGCGATGTCTCGCGCCGGATCGAACCCGCCTGGCCCCAGGATGCGGGCGAGCTGGTCGCGGGTGCTGCGCTCGAACTCCTCGAAGCTGGTGTCGAGCAGGATCTGGCGCCCGGCGCGGTGCTGGTCGCGGCGCGGCAGGCCCGGCACCGCCATCGTCTTGACGAGGTGGAGCGCGATCGGCTCGTCGGGCGAGGTCGGGTGGTGCAGCCCGCCGAGGCTCGCCGCCTCGGTCAGCTCGACAGAATCGTGGAACATCGTCGGCGTGTCGACGCCGCTGATCCCCAGCTTCTGGAACGAGCGCCAGTTGCGCAGCGCCACGTTGGTGTACACCAGCGGCCCCTTCACGCCGTAGTGCAGCGCTTCCTTCTGCGCCGCCGGCAGCTCGGGCATCATGTACGGGATCATCATGTTCCACGAGGCGAGGATCACCGCCTGCCCGCGCACGCTCTTCAGCTTGCCGCCGTCCATGTAGCTGACGATCGCCTCCTTGGCGGACCAGGGCTCGCCGTCATGGCGGACGTTGACGACGACCGAGCTCAGCCGGATGCGGACCGGCTGGCCCGGCAGGTCGAGCTTGGAATAGTCGATCATCGCCGTGCCCATGTCCTCCTGCGTCCGCGCCGCGGTGGCGGCGGGGACGAGGCGCGAGACGAGCAGTCGGGCGACGGTGGCGTTGCCGTCGGGGAAGTGGACCGCCTTGCTGGTCTCCTTCTGACGGCCGTGGATGCCGCCGGGCAGATCGGCGAACATGCCGTCGGGAATGTCGCCGAGGCCGAGGCCGGAGAAGCCCGGCATTCCCTGCACCCAGGCGAACAGCGCCGGCGTCGCATCGGCGCCGACGCAGAAGCTGCCATAGCCGAAGGTCCTGAAGAACCACATGACCTGAGGGTCGATCTTGATCGTCTTGAGGTAGTAATCCTCCAGCGAGGTGGTCGCGAGGAACGCCTTCTTCTCCTCGACCGACTTGCCGGCGAGATAGTCCGGCTGGACGTCCGCGAGGAGACGGTGGAAGTCGGCGGTGGCCTTGGGGCTGAGCGGCAGCTTCGAATCGAGCAGGCGGCCGGGGCGCCGGCCCTTGCCGCTCGGCACCACGAGCTGGTCCTTCTTCCACGTCTCCTTGTCGAAGAAGGTGCCGCGGCGCAGGCCGAGGCTGTCGTACAGCTTGTGGTTGGAATCGTTCGCGGTCTCGTAGCGGGCGAGGTCGATCCCCATGTCGTCCAGCACCGAGCGCGCCCATTGGTTGTAGCGCTGCGGCGATTCGATGTTGAGCGTCCCGCCGTTGATGGCGAGCAGCTTGCCGTCGACGCGGAACTCGTTGCGCTTGGCGTGGCCGCCGAAATCATCGTGATTGTCGAGGATCAGGATCTTCGCGCCCGGCCCGACATCCTTCAGGAAGAAATGCGCCGCGGAGAGGCCGCTGAGGCCGCCGCCGACGATGACCAGATCGTAGGTCTCGCCGGTCGCCATCGCGTCGGCGACCTTCAGGGTGCCGTCGCGCAGCGCATGGGCACTCTCGAACGCGCCGGGATGGCTGCCGCGCATGCCCGTCTTGGCGGGCGGGTAGCCGGCCGGGACCTGCGGCGAGAGATCGCCCGGCGCGGCGCGGAGCGGGCCGGCCGCCGCCAGCGCGCCGATCGCGACGGCGGTGCCGTTGATGAAGTCCCGCCGGCTGATCGACCGATCCATGCCCAGGTTCCGGTCCCCGCCCGTTACGCCCATCGTCACACTCCTGCAGACGCCGCGACCTTGCCGCGGCGAAACACGTAGAACAGCACCAGGCAGACCGCGGTGACGGCCAGGCTGGAATAGAACTGGCCGGCCAGGTCAGGCGCCATCGCCATCGCCATCAGCACCAGCGCGATGCAGCCGATCGTCGCGTAGCTGAGCCACGGAAACAGCCACATGCGGATGGTCAGCCGCTCGGGTGCCTCGGCCTCCATGCGGCGGCGCACTGCGATCTGGGCGAAGGCGAGCAGCCCGTAGATGAGCAGCATCAGCGCGCCCGACGCGTTGACGAGGAAGGTGAAGACCAGTTCCGGGGACAGCACCGAGGCGGCGAGCGCCACGTAGCTGAAGGTGCTGGCGATCAGGATCGCGCGCACGGGCACCTTGCGCCGGTTGACCGAAACCAGCGCCTGCGGTGCATCCCCCTCCGCCGCCAGCGCGAAGAGCACGCGCGAGGTAACGTAGAGGCCTGAGTTGAGGCAGGAGAGCACCGCGATCAGCACGATCAGGTTCATGATCGTCGCGGCGCCGGGAATGCCAGTCCGCGCCAGCACGGTGGCGAAGGGCGAGGTGCCGACCGCGATCTCGGTCCACGGCACGACCGATACGATGAGCGTGATCGACAGGATGTAGAATACCAGCAGCCGCGCCGCGACCGACCCGGTCAGCCGCGCGACCGTCTTGGCCGGCTCGGCCGACTCGGCGGCGGCGATGGTGGCGATCTCGGCGCCGACCAGCGCGAAGATGACGGTGGTGACGCCGGCCAGCACCGAGGAGATGCCCCCCGGCATGAAACCGCCATGCGCGGTCAGATTGGCGAAGGTCGCGCCGCCGGGCGAGGTCAGGCCGAAGGCATAGGCACCGGCGAGCAGGATGAAGACCAGGATCGCCGCGACCTTGATGGACGAGAACCAGAACTCGAACTCGCCATAGGACTTGGTCGACATCAGGTTGACGCCGGTCAGCAGCGCCATCAGCACGATGCCGATCAGCCAGACCGGCAGGTCGATCCAGAGAGCAAGGATCTTGGCACCGGCGATCGCCTCGACCGCGACCACCACCACCCAGAAGTACCAGTAGAGCCAGCCGCTGAGGAACCCGGCCCAGTGGCCGAGACCGGCGCGGGCGAACTCGGGGAAGGACTGGATGCCGGGCAACGCGACGGCCATCTCCGACAGCATCCGCATCACCATCAGCACGACCGCGCCGGCGATGGCGTAGCTCAGCACCGCGGCCGGGCCGATGTCGTGGATCGCGCTGGACGAGCCGACGAACAGGCCGGCGCCGATGATGCCGCCGATCGCGATCATCGCGACATGGCGGCTCTTGAGCGACTTGCCGAGGGTCGCCTGATCCTCGGACGGGTAGATCTCGGCTCCGGTCAGCGGAACCCCTTCGGGCGTGGATACGGCCATCTCAATCCCCTCGCGACGCTGGAACGGAGATCAAGCGCCTCCGGGGCGACAAAGCAAATACGTGATCGGGGCATTTCCTCTCCCCTCCCGCAGGCGGGCGGGAGAGCAGAAGCATCGCTGCCCCCGATCCGCTCAATGGACCTTCTTCACCCAGGTCAGATCGTATTCGGTGGTCCAGGTGGTGCCCCCGTCCTCGGTGCCGACCGAAAGCTCGCGGACCTTGCCGTCGGGCTGGAGGATCAGGCTCCAGTGGCGCAGGCGGACCTTGCCGTCGGCGAGCGGCTTCTCGGTGACGTAGCGGATCTCGCCCGGCTTGACCTCGGCGCCCTTGAACGAGGTGGTCGACCCGGTGTCCGACGCCCAGAGATAATGCCAGGTCTTGAGCAGGTCGGAATAGACGAACAGGCCCAGGCCGTTGCCCTTCTTGCCCGCGGGCACGGTCCAGGTCTCGTGGATCGCGCAGCCGCCGAGCGAGGCCTCCATCAGCACCTCGGCCGACTTCTTGTCGCCGTTGTAGACGTCCCAATGGCCGACGGTGAAATCCTGCTGGCGGTAGATCGGGTCGGTGCAGGGCGTCGGTGCCGGCACCGTCTGCGCGGCGGCGGGGGCCGCACAGGCGAGGCCGGCGATGGCGGCCGCAATCAGGCGAAGGTCAGTCGGCATGGCTCAGCTCCGTGCGGATGGTGTCGGCGATGCGCTCGATCTGCGCCGGCTCGACGATCAGCGGCGGCGACAGCGCGATGGTGTCGCCGGTGACGCGGACGAGGACGCCGGCCTCGTAGCAGGCCTTGAACACGTCGTAGGCGCGGGTCCCCGGCGCGCCCGGCCGGGGTGCCAGCTCGATCGCGCCGATCAGGCCGAAATTGCGGATGTCGACGACGTGCGGCGCGTCGCGCAGCGCATGGAGGGTCGCCTCCCACAGCGGCTCCAGGCCTCTCGAACGCTCGAACAGCTGATCGTCGCGATAGACGTCGAGGGTCGCGATACCGGCGGCGCAGGCCAGCGGATGGCCGGAATAGGTGTAGCCATGGGCGAGTTCGATCGCGTTTTCCGGCCCGTCGCACATCGCCTCGTAGATGCCGCCGCGGATCAGCACCGCGCCCATCGGCACCGCGCCGTTGGTGACGCCCTTGGCCGTCGTGATGATGTCCGGGGTGACGCCGAAGCGCTCGGCGGCGAAGGCGGCGCCGACCCGGCCGAAGGCGGTGATGACCTCGTCGAAGATCAGCAGGATGCCGTGCTTGTCGCAGATCTCGCGCAGGCGCTGGAGATAGCCGACCGGCGGGACCAGCACGCCGGTCGAACATGCGATCGGCTCGACGATCACCGCGGCGATGGTCGAGGCGTCGTGGAGCGTCACCAGCCGCTCGAGATCCTCGGCAAGCTCGACGCCGTAAGCGGGCTGGCCCCGGGTGAAGGCGTTGCGCGCGGGGTCATGGGTGTGGCGGAGATGGTCGACGCCGGCGATCATCGCGCCGAACTGCTTGCGATTGC
>Ga0105248_10009258_pt1 | contig 10838 bp, 5 predicted proteins | sample KBSS34metaG_FD_81524 | JGI IMG/M metagenome (GOLD analysis project Ga0105248, IMG submission 81524) | Switchgrass rhizosphere microbial communities from Kellogg Biological Station, Michigan, USA - KBS S3-4 metaG | ecosystem: Host-associated > Plants > Roots > Rhizosphere > Soil | place...
CCTCCGTCGGTGTGCGCGTCGTTCATGACGTTTGACGAACAGCTCCAACGATCACTCCGGACGGTCTCCGACCGCCTGCGCGACCAGATCGCGGGCGCGTTGCTTGCTGCTGGCGCCGACGTGACGGCCCATGCCAACGAAGCGCGTGACGCCGCCGTGCAGGAGGCGTCGGCGCGTGTCCGCGCGGATGCGGAAGCCTCGGCGCAGGTCGAGATTGCGCGTCTCGAACGGCGCATGGAGGAAATGAACGAGGAGTCCGCGTCCCAGGCCCGAGACCATGCGGCCGACGTGGCCGCGTGCGAACGCCTGGTCGACGCCGTGCGCGCGCTCGATCGGGCGTCGTCGCTGAGCGACATCCTGAACGCGCTGGTGGATGGCGCGAGGCACGAAGCCGCCCGCGTCGGCCTGCTGCTCGTGCGCAACGGCGAGCTGCGCGGATGGCGATTCACCGGATTCGGTCCCGCGATGGAGCCCGCGCGGTCGGTCGCGGTTCGCGCCGAAGAGAGCGGCATCATCGCGGTAGCGGTGCGTACGGGCGTGGCCGTGTCGTCCGAAGCGGCCGGCGCCCTCGCGGCCCCGGCTTTCGCCGAGTTGTCCGGAGACCACGAGCGTCTTGCTGTTCCCGTCATCGTCAGCGGCGATGTCGCCGCGGTGCTCTACGCCGATCAGGGAAGTGGTGAACCCGCGAGCGGACGATCCTCAACCCTGAGGTGGCCCGCCGCGCTGGAGTTGTGCGCGCGCCATGCCTCGCGTTGCCTCGAAGCGGCGACCGCGATCCGGGCCGTCCGACTGCTGACCGATCCGCCGGAGATTCCGGAGAGCGCGCCGCCGACGGCGGCCGGCCCGCCGCCAGGCGGGACCAACGCCGACCATCGCCCCCCGCAACCGCACGATGGGCATGAACGTGGCTGAAATCCTGAGCTGAGATGTGACAAGAGTTCCAGTATTCCTCGTCGGGGTGGCGCTCATCATCACGGCCAATGGCCCGCGCGCTCAACAGCTGGTGCCGGGCGGGGCGACGCTGGCGCCGACGAACCATCCGCAACTGCCGCGCGATCTGTCGCAGCTGTGGATGGTGCCGGAGGTCCGGCCCGCCACGCGTCCCGCCGTTCAGAACGAGCTGTCGCTGGCCGTGAAGCTCGAGGTCGAAGGCAACTTCACAAAGGCGTTGCCGGTGCTCCTGCAACCGGCGTTGAAACAGGGCCCGCTTGGCCACTACGCCGACTACTACGCGGGCCTGGCGCAGCTTCGCCTGGGGCGGCTCGACGAAGCATGCCGTACGTTCCAGGCCATACAGTCCCACGCGCCGATCGGGTTCCTCGCGGAGGCGGCGGCGCTGCGCGAGGCCGAATGTCACGAGGCGCTTGGCGAACGCGCCGCGACACTCGCGGTCTACGAGCGGTTGTCAAAAATGAGCACCGCCGCGCCCGATGATGTGCTGTTTCGGCTGGGGCGCGCCGCCAAGTCGAGCGGCAATCTGGAGAAGGCCCGTCAAGCGTTCGGCCGCCTCTACTACGAGCTGCCGTTGAGCGACTTCGCACTGTCAGCCGGCGCGGAGCTCGAGAGCGGACCGGTCGCCGCCGGCTCGCCGCGCTACACGCTGCGGATGGGCCGCGCCGAGCGGCTGTTCAACGCCAAGCGCTACACGCAAGCGCGAGGTGAATTCGACGCGCTGCGGGCCGCGGCATCAGGCAACGACCGCGAGCTCGTCGACTTGCGGATCGCGGAATGCGAGTACTTCCTGAAACGGCCGCGAATTGCCAAGATGGCGCTCCGGCCGTACCTGGAAAGCGCTTCGCGCCAGGGCGAAGCGCTGTATTTCTACGCCCTCTCGCTGCGGGCGCTCAACGAGATCGACGAGTACGTCAAAACCATGCGCCTGGTGGCGGACCGGTTTCCGACCGAAACCTGGGCCGACGACGCCCTGGGCGACCTGGCGGGTTACTACGTCATCGCCGACCGGGACGACCTGGCCGACACGATCTTTCGGGAGTCGTACGCGCGCTTCCCAACCGGGCGCAGCGCCGAGCGCGCCGCGTGGAAAATCGGCTGGGCGTCGTTCAGGAAGGGAAATTTCGCCGACACGACCCGCGTCTTCGACCGGGCGGCAGCCGATTTCCCGCGTTCCGACTATCGGCCGATGTGGTTGTACTGGTCGGGACGCGCGCATCAGGCGCTGCAGGCGCCAGCCTTGGCCACGGCCCGCTACGCGCTCGACGTGACCGATTACGCGAACACCTATCACGGCCGACTGGCCACGAAGCGTCTGGCCGAACTGGGTGTGCGGCTCCCGGAGCGGCGGCTGGTGGTCGACGTCACGGGGCCCACCATCATCGAGGTGTCGCAGGGAGAAGGTCTGTTGCCGGCGCGGGTCTCGCTGCCGGCCAACGCGCCAGTGATTCGAGTCCTGCTGGCGCTCGATTTGTTCGACCAGGCCATCGACGAACTGCGATACGCGCAAAGAGCCTGGGGCAACTCTTCAGCGATCGAGGCGACGCTGGCCTGGATCTACTGGCAGCAGGGACGAGCGGCCACCGGCACGGATCAGTTCGGCTTGTATCGCAGCGCGATCAACGCGATGAAGCGCGCGTATCCGCACTACCTCGCCGCCGGAGGCGAGGAGCTGCCCGGTGAGATTCTCAAGGTGATTTTTCCGCTCGCCTACTGGGATTCCATCCGCAAATACGCGGACCAGTTCAACCTGGATCCATATTTGACGGCGGCGCTCATCGCACAGGAGTCGACGTTCGTGCCCACCATCCGATCGTACGCGAATGCCTGGGGCCTGACCCAGCTGATGCCGGCCACGGCGCGACAGTACGCGCGGACCCTGAATCTCCCATACACCGCGAAAGTGCTGACCGATCCGCAGGCGAACCTCCGCATCGGGATGGCGTACCTGGCGGCCAAGATCAAGCAGTTCGGCCAGGTACATCTGGCGCTGGCGAGCTACAACGCGGGCGAGCGGCCCGTGCGCCGGTGGATGAACGAGCGGCCCGATCTGCCACAGGACGAGTTCATCGACGACATCCCGTATCCGCAGACGAACAACTACGTGAAGAAGCTGCTCAGCACCGCCGAGGATTATCGGCGTCTGTACGGGTCGGAATCACACCCCGAGGTGCTGATCGCGGAAGCCGCTCTGCCCGCGCCATCGCCGTCAGCCGTCACACCGGCCAGGAACAGCGTCAGTCCCGGGGCGAAATCCAAGACCGCCCCTGCCGCGGCGGCGAAGAAGCCCGTCGTGAAAGCCAAGAGAACGCGCAAGGCGGCGTAAGTGTCAAAACTCATCGGTTCGCAAAAGGCCAGGCAATTCACCGAATCGGTGATCCGCGAGATGACGCGCCTCAGCGAGCTGCACGGTGCGGTCAATCTGTCACAGGGCTTTCCCGACTTTGCCGCGCCGGCCGCCGTGAAGGCGGCGGCGATTGCGGCGATCACCGGCGATGTCAATCAATACGCCGTCACGTGGGGCGCGCGACCGCTGCGCGAAGCGATCGCGCGCGAGTTCACGCGCCGCTACGGCGTGGCGGTCGTGGCCGACGAGCAGGTCACGGTCTGCTGCGGCTGTACCGAAGCGATGATGTCCACGATGATGGCGATCATCGATCCAGGCGACGAAGTCGTGGTCTTCGAGCCCTTCTACGAGAACTACGGACCGGACGCCATTCTTTCGGGCGCGACGCCGCGCTACGTCACGCTCTACGAGCCCGACTGGCGCTTCGATCCGGACGAGCTCGCCGCCGCCTTCAACAACAAGACGCGCGCGATCATCATCAATACGCCCAACAATCCCACCGGCAAGGTGTTTTCGCGCGACGAGCTCGAGACCATCGCGGCGCTGTGCCGCAAGTGGGACGCGGTGGCGATTTCCGACGAAATCTACGAGCACATTCTCTACGACGGCCGCCAGCATGTGCCGATCGCGACGATCGACGGGATGGCCGATCGGACCGTGACCATCAACGGCCTGTCGAAGACCTACAGCGTGACCGGCTGGCGGGTCGGCTGGACGATTTCGCCGCCGTCGCTGACCGGCTCGATTCGCAAGGTGCACGACTTCCTGACGGTCGGTGCGCCTGCGCCGTTGCAGGAGGCCGGCGCCGTGGCGCTGAGCATGCCGGACCAGTACTATCGGGATCTCGCGGCGAAGTACACGCGCCTTCGCAACATGCTGCTCGAGATCCTGGAGCGGCATCATTTCGTGTGCTACAAGCCCTACGGCGCCTACTACATCATGACCGACATCAGCGCCTTCGGTTTCAGCGACGATGTCGAGTTCACCCGTTATCTGATCAAGGACGTGGGTGTGGCGGGCGTGCCTGGAAGCAGCTTCTACAAGAATTCCCGGAACGGGAAGACGAAGCTGCGGTTCTGCTACTGCAAGCGCGACGAGACGATCTTCGAGGCCGATCGCCGGCTGGCGAAGCTCGTCCCGGCCAGTGTCAGCCGATAGCAGGTTCCTGTAGACCGGCATATCCGAAGCACCGCGCCGCCACGGTAGGGTCAGGACCGCCCGCACATTTCCCAGCTCGATTTTCTGCCCACACCCCGACAAAAACATTGGGCCCGGCCTCCGTGAAGGACGCCGGGCCCGTCTGGTGCCGCGTTCGGCAGGCGATCAGAAGTTGAGCGTGAAGTTGAGGCGTGCGAATCGCGGGTTGTAGATACTCGAGGGCGTGCCCCAGCCGGCCGGACGCGGAGTGTTGTCGGTGTTGTAGATGTAGGTCGTGTTGAACCCGGTGGCGTAGTTGGTGTTCAGCACGTTGTTGAGGTCGATGCCCACGTCGAGGCGGGCACGGCCAAACCGCACCAGCTTCGCGACCCGCACGTCGATCTGCGTCCGCCGCTCGCCTGAAAAGACGCGATGATCGTTGTCGGCCAGCGGGATCACGGTGTTGCCTGTGGCCGTCGCCCCTGGCGGCAGGTGACCGAGCGCCGCCGCGATCACCGAGTTCGGCACCTGCCACTGTGCGGAGGTGTTGCCGCTGAGCACGGTGACGCCGCTGAGCTGCATCTCCGGCTGCGAGCGGAGGATTCCGCTGACGAGGACGTCGACTCTCGGGATGGTGTAGCTCACGAGGCCCCGCCACGCCCACTGCCAGGTCTCGACGTTGCGGCAGCCGCGCGGATCGGGACCGAGAATCACTCCCGTGGCGGCGGTCACGTTGCTGAATTTCGTGACGGTGGCGCAGGTATCGACCAGCCCGCGGCCGGTTCCGCCGCCCATCTGAGTGGTCAGGCCGGTCCGCAGCCGGGCGTTCACCGTGAAACCAAAGGCGTCGTACTTGCTGTCGCGCTCCGGACCGAAATCGGTCTCACGCGTCAGGTACTGGCGCGGCGCGACGGCGTTGGCCGCCGCGGTCGGCACCACCACCGTCACCGGATAGCCGCCACCACCCGCCAGCCTGGAATCCAGCGGTGCCGTCAGCGTGTAGGTCTCGTAGTACGAGTCGATCGGGTTCTGTCGGCGATTGAGATCGTCGGTGACGAAGAATCCGCTGAAGCTTCGGTGCGTATAGTTCACGTCCGCGGACACCCGCGGCAACAGCTGCTGCTGCAGCGTGATGGTGTACTGGCGGTCGCTCGGCCTCACGCCCCACCCGCTCAGGACACCCGGATCGACCTGGGTGGCGGCGCCGGCGGTGCCGAAGTTCGGCGCCGTGCCGGTGGCGGCCGCGCACTCGCCATTGGCCGCCGGATTGAGCAGGTTGCAGTCGACGACGAGGTCGCCGTTGCCGCCGGCCGCCAGCGATGCGTTCCATTGACGGTTGAGCACCTCTCGGACGATTGTGAAGCCAGGGTTCGTCGACGTGTACGGCGGATCGTTCGCCGCGTAGGCCAGGTAGCGGCCCCAGTTCAGCTTGACGGCGGTCTTGCCGTTGCCAAACACGTCCCACGCCGCGCCCATGCGCGCCGTGATGTCGTTGTAGGCGTTGACGCCGGGCGTCTGCGCGATGGTGATCGCCGCCGGATTCAGGAACGACGTGGTGGTCGTGCCGTTCTGTTCCACCGGGGCATAGCTCGAGGCGCGGTCGTATCGCATCGCGCCCTGCAGTGTGAGTCGACCGCGCGTCCAGCCGTCCTGCGCGAACACACCGTGCAGGCTTGTAATGGTGCGCCGGCCGAAGTCGGGCAGCCAGTAGCTGACGGCGTTGGGCACGCCCTGGTTGAAGCGGTAGGCGAGCTGGGTCTGGTTCGCGATGGTCTGATCGAGCTGGTCCAGCCGATTGCCCTGGTAGCCGACCTTCAGATTGTGCGCGCCGGTCACATACGAGGCCTGCGCTTGCCAGCCGTCGGTCTTGCCGACGGCCCATCCCCAGTTCTGGACGCCGCGATAGGTGTAGTTCGGCTGCGGCGCATACAACAGACCGGTGGCCGGATTGATGGAGTTCGACTGCTCGGTGACGGGGATCAGGTTGGTGATGCCGTCCGGTGGCGGGTGGCCGAAAATCGGGTTGTAGCGGAACGGCGTGTACCCGGCCTCGATCAGCAGCTTGCTGTTTGCCACCATCGTCCAGGCCACCTGATTCAGATAGAACGGCACGTCGAAGTAGCCGCGCGCGGCCGTCGACGTCGCTTCCGGCGACTGGAACGGAGCGGCGTTGTTGCCGAGGCCGATCCAGTCCTCGCCGCGATTGTGACAACCGTCGGTGTCAACCTTGAGCGGCGTCCCCTCGCAGCGCTTCTGGTACTCGGAGTTGAAGCGGATGCGGCTCTTGCCAGCCTGCGCCGTCAAGCGGCCGATGAGCATCTGACGGTCCTGCACGAGGCGCGCGGCGATCGGCGAGCCGATCCAGTCCCATCGCGACGCGTCGCCGGCGTTGGCGTTGGCGCTGATGCCTTCGAGCGCCGTCTGCGTGCTCAGCGTGCGATAGCTGCCATAGAACCAGAGGCGGTCGCGCTTGATCGGGCCGCCAAACGATCCGCTGACGTCGTGGGCGTGGTTGATCCCCGGGTTTTCCTTGAGGCTCGGGTTCAACGCCGTGAGCTCATCGGTGAGGTTGTTGCCGCGCGACCATTCGCCGGCGAGGTTCAGGAAGGCGCTGCCGCTGAACAGGTTGCCGCCCGACCTCGGGATCAGGTTCATCACCGGCCCGCCGATATCACTCTCACCAAGGCCGCCGCCGACGACCACCGTGACTTCCTCCGCATTGGGTGTGTCGTAGACATACGACGACACACCGCCGCTGCGTGCGGCAGCAACCGTAAAGCCGTTGATGGTCATGCGCCCTTCCCCGGCCACCGAGTTCGAATTGATGGTGCTCGAGTTCGCATTGAAGAACGTCATCGTCGGCGAGAGCGCCGAGCCGTTGTTATCGACATTGATGCCGGGGGTGGCATTGAGCAGGGCCCCGGCGGCACGCGCCACCGGCAGCGTCGCGATGACCTGGCTTTGCATGACGATTTCGCGGCGGGCGGTCTGCACATCCACCACCGGCGACTCGCTGACCACCGTGACGGTCTCCGCGAGCCCGCCGATGCGCAGCTCGATCGGGATGGTGACCACCTGCGAACCGGTGAGCTCGATGTTGTCGCGTTTCACGGTGTTGAAGCCCGAAAGCGTGACGGTCAGCGAATAGGTGCCGGGTCGCAGGTCGATGATGCGGTACTGACCGGTTGCGTCGGTGACGGCTGTCCTGGTCTTCTCGATGAGAGCCGGACTCGAGGCCTCGACCGTGACACCCGGGATGACGGCGCCCGATGCATCGTGAACCGTGCCGGTCAGTGACGCCTGCGCGAACAGGGGCGCCGGGAGGAGCAGAATCGCAAGAATGGCCAGACATTTCGCGGCGATGCGCATAGCACGGTTCTCCTTCGAGCCGCCTGAAAGGCGAAAGGACAAAACGCCTGTCGACGAGGCGTGACAGCTGTCGACAAGGACTCAACACGGGGTTAAGCGGAACTTCACATCGAAGGATAGGCGGAAACCCAACGGTCGGGCCCAAAAAAGGGCCTTGAAAACGGATTCACCTCGCAAGGCCTACGGAAAAATGGATTCGAAGGTGGCAGAACAACGCCGTGATTTCACGGCTGGACGACCCGGCCGGCATGTGGCGAACGACCCATCGCGTCGCGAAGCCCGCGCGATTCGGTGCGGGCGCGAAACCGCGCGCTGCCTGGCGAGAGGGAATGCGGCTCCGTCTGATGCGTATCACCACGCTCTCCTGTTTGCCGCACTTTTGTGCTAGCCTCGCGGGCAAACATCCTCACGAAACGTGAGGCCGGCCAAAGCGAGGACGCCAATGCATCGCCTTCTTTCCGCCGCCGCCTTCGCCGCGTTGACGCTGACGGCAGGCGTAGCGTTCGCCCAATCGGGCGAACTGAAAATCACCTGGATCGATGTCGAAGGCGGCGCTGCGACACTGTTCGTTTCGCCGACCGGAGAATCGCTGCTGTTCGACACCGGCAATCCAGGTAACGGCGACCGCGACGCCAAGCGCATCCTCGCCGCCGCGCAGAAGGCGGGCCTGACGAAAATCGATCATGTGGTGATCAGCCATTGGCATGGCGATCATGTCGGAGGCCTCGAAGCGCTGGCCAAGATGATTCCGCTCGGCAAGTTCTACGATCATGGCGACGGCGTCGAGCCGGCCGACAAGGCGCGGCTCGATCTTTATGTCAGCATCGCCGGCGCCAAGCGCACGATCCTGAAGGCGGGCGACACGATCCCGCTTGGCGGCGTGCAGGTGCGCGTGCTGGTGTCGGAAGGTCCCGTGATCGCCAATCCCGTGAATGGCGGCGGGCCGAATCCGCGCTGCGCCAATGCCCCGCTGCAGGCCCCGGCCGCACCGGAGAACATCCGCATGGTCGCGCTGTCAATCACCTACAACACGTTCAAGTATGCCAGCCTGGCCGATTCCGACTGGTCGCGCGAGATGGAACTGGCCTGCCCGGTCAACAAGCTGGGGCATGTCAATCTCTACACCATCAACCGCCATGGCGGGCTCGACAATTCGGGCGCGCCGGCCCTGCTTGCCGCGGTTGCGCCGCAGGTGATCGTGCTGAACAACGGGCCACGGAAAGGCCTCGGTCAGAAGGTCGAGAACCTGAAGATCCTCAACGCCAATTACACGCCGTATGAGACGAATTCGTATTTGCGCCTGGCGAAGCTGCCGGGCATCGAAGGCGTCTGGCAGGGCCATAAGTCGTTGATCGATCCGGACCCGGCACACAACACCGCGCCCGACATGATCGCGAACCTGGAAGAAGGCGCGGGCGATGCCGGCCATCCGATCACGGCCACCGTTGCCGCCAACGGCACGTTCACGCTCACGAACGCGCGCAACAATTTCAGCAAAACCTACACGGCGAGATAGTCGGATCCTGATTCAGTGGCCGGGCCGCCATCATCTGACAGCAGACAAATCTGACAATCAGTCTTGGACCGCCAGCCGAGACAAGCAGCGCCGCTCGGCATGGAGCCAGCACTGCGGACCGAAGGATGGTCGTCACGCCGAAGGCTCCTGACTTCCGCCTGGTCGCCCCTTTGATACGCGCGGCTCAATCGGTGGTTTCCCTCGGCGGTTCGGGCGCCTGCACAGTGGAAGATGCCGACCGGCGACACGAACCGCGCGGCATAGGCGTCGCCGCGCCGCACGACCAGCAACATCTGCCCCACGCCCACATTTGGCATTGGAACATCGACCGTCAGCGGAATGAGGAGACTCCCGCCGCCGCGCAAGGAGTCCAGCCAGCGGGCCAGCACCTCCGTGGCTCCTGCGTTCACGAAGATGACGTCGAACGGCTCGACGTCGAATTCACAGCCGTCGGCGCACACCGCTGTGGCCGACGGCCATGGCGCGAGATTCCGGGGATCGGCATCGGGCGTCGCTTCGTAGCTCCGGGCATCTGGCGGCCTGAGCACCTTCCACGGCCCGGGGCCAAGGAAATCCTCGCGGGGGACCGACGCGAACGCACGCACCAGGGTCTCAGACCGCAATCCGGCCGTCGCACGGATCTTCTCCGCGTAGTCACGGCGCGCTCGGTCAAGAGATTCCATTCAGGTCGCCGCCTCGGCTATCTGCCGTGACGCAGGAGCGCCCCAGCCTGGATTATGGCGATCACGCATAGTGCCCCGAAACTGGCGCGCCAGGGAGTTCGCCCCCATTCCCGCATGACCGTCGCCCCGTACGCGGCCAGCAGCAGCCCAAAGGGTACCGTGAGCAACGAGCGTCCGTCGGTGATGTCACCTGACATGGCCGCGGTCAGCGGCCCGGCAACACACCCGGCGACGATCGCCGGGATCATGGCGTCGATCGTCGGTCGTGGCTCGCCGCGTCGAACAATCAGGGCATGGACACCGACAAGTATCGGCACCACGAATGGCGTCAGGAACATACCGGAGAATCCCGGCGCGCTGGGAGTCAGGAACAAGTGAGACGGTCGGAAGAAATCCCAGCAGAGCCCGAGCGCCCGCGCCGCCACGAACATGTTCCGCAGATCGGCGGTATCGAGCAAACGCCTGAACTGACCGGGGGTTGCGCCCGATGCCGCTTCGGCCCACCCCCACAGCGCCATACCGGCCACCAGCGCGACGGCCGAGGGCACGACGTCCCGCCACCGCCACAGGCCGGCCCGCCGGAACATCAACACCGTCACCGCGATCCAGATCGGGAGCATCAGGAGCGCGGAGGGTTCACGAATCGCGCTCATCGGCAGCACGCCGATGCCGCTCGCGAGCAGCCATCGGGTTCGCGGCGATGGCGGCTCGAACAGCGCCGTCACCGCCACGGCCCACCACAAGGTAACGGGGAGGCGCCAGATGTCGTCAACGGCTGGTGATCCACTGTAGAGGACGTGTGCCGGGGCGAGAAGCAGCGCCATCCCGATTGCGA
>Ga0105248_10009260_pt1 | contig 10837 bp, 6 predicted proteins | sample KBSS34metaG_FD_81524 | JGI IMG/M metagenome (GOLD analysis project Ga0105248, IMG submission 81524) | Switchgrass rhizosphere microbial communities from Kellogg Biological Station, Michigan, USA - KBS S3-4 metaG | ecosystem: Host-associated > Plants > Roots > Rhizosphere > Soil | place...
ATGGATGCCGACGAGCGAAGAGCAGGGCTTAGTAGTCTGGAGCGTCCTCACCGTCATCGCACTCACCGCAACCTCCCTGCTCGCGTGGCGGACTCGCCGGTTTCTCTCGCGAGCGGCCAGGGTCTCGGGAAGGGTCTCGCGCATCCAGGTGGAAACACGCCACTGGAAGGGCCATGGGGCAGATCATCCGGCCGAGACGACGATGTACTACGCTCCGCACATCGAGTTTCCCCTGGAAGACGGCTCCCTCCTTGCCTTCTCTGGCCTTCCACTGGCCGGGCGCTCTCTGTACAAGCAAGGCGACGTCGTGGCTGTCGTATATGACCGGGCCAAGCCCGACACGACGGCTGCGATCGAGGGTGCCCATGCGTGGCGCCATGTCGTATGGTCCGGACTTGTCACGGTCGTACTCTTCCTTTTCACCGTCGCCGGAAAGGCCTGCCGTTGAGCCTTGCCCGTAGCGGTTCAAGCAGCACGCACGCTCCGCCCCGCTGCTACTCGTAGCGCAACGCCTCGATCGGGTCCTGCCGCGCCGCCTTGAGGGCCGGCCACAGGCCGAAGACGACCCCGACCATGCTCGACACCCCGAAGCCGAGCACGACCGACCACACCGGGGTGGCCGCGTTGAAATCGAACAGGATGCGCGCCAGCACGGCCGCCCCCAGGCCGAACGCGATCCCGAGCGCCCCGCCCACGCCCGTCAGAGTCACCGCCTCCACCAGGAACTGGATGGCGACGTCGCGGCGGGTCGCCCCCAGCGCCTTGCGGATGCCGATCTCGCGCGTCCGCTGCGTGACGTTCACGAGCATGATGTTCATGACGCCGACGCCGCCCACCAGGAGCGCGATCCCCGCGATCACGATCATGGCCGCGGCCACGCCCGCGGTGATCTGCTGGAAGTTCTGGAGCCGGCCCGCGCTCGTGTACACCGCGAAGTCGTCGGGTTGATTGGGGCGCAGGCCCCGACGGACGCGCAGGATGGCCGTCTCCTCCTCGACGAGCGCGGCCACGTCCTCCGGACGCCGCGGCACCGTCGCGATGTGGATGGTGTCGCCTCCGTTGTTCTTGACCTGCGGAAGCAGGTCGTCGAAAGAGGAGATGGGGATGGCCACGAAGTTGTCGTTGCTGCCGCCGAGGGCCGACCCCTTGCGCTCGAAGAGGCCGACCACCCGGTAGGCGCGCCCGTTCACGGTGAGCTCCTGGTCGAGAGGGTCGCGATGCGGGAAGAGGGCCTCCGCGACGTCGGTGCCGACGACGGCGACGCGGGTGGCATGGGTGACGTCCGCGTCCGTGATGAAGCGCCCGTCCTGCACGTAGTGCGTGTTGGCCTCGGGGTAGTCCGCGTTCACCCCGATCACGACCGGCCCGTTGGCTTCCACCTTTCCCGCTCTCACCGTCACCAGGCGGAAGGCGTAGCGCTCGGGCGATACCGCCGCCGCCAGCCGCGACAGGCGCTTGAGGGCCTGGGCGTCTTCGATGGTCAGGTCGCGGCGGTTGCGCTGCTCCTCCGGCGGCCCGTTGGGGCCGAAGCGAGGCTCGTATTTCTGGAACTGTACGAGGTGGGCGCCGAAGGCCGTGAACCCGGCCGTGATCGCGTTGTTGAAGCCGACCACGAAGCTCACCATCATGATGACCGTCGCCACCCCCGCCATGACGCCGAGCAAGGTAAGAAAGCTGCGGAGCTTCTGCGTGCGCATGGCCACGAGCGCGAAGGCCACGTTCTCCAGCGCGGAGACGCGGAAGCGCCGCCTCACTCGTCCCTCAGCGCGTCCACGACAGCCAGGTTGGAGGCGTTGCGCGCGGGCCAGTAGCCGGCGGCGAGTCCCACCGCGACCGCCAGCACGATCCCCAGCATCACGATCCCCGGCGTCACCTGGGCGGGGAAATCCAGGAAGCCGCGCACGCCGACCGCAGCCGCGACCCCGACCGCGACCCCGACGAGGCCGCCCGCGAGGGACAGGAGGGCGGCCTCGGTGAGGAACTGGCGGCGCACGTCGCGCTTGCGCGCGCCCAGGGCCATGCGCACGCCGATCTCCCTCGTCCGCTCCACGACCGCGACCAGCATGATGTTCATGATCACGATGCCGCCCACGCCGAGGGAGACGGACGCGACCAGCAGCGACAGGATGAAGGCGGCGGCGGAGATCTGCCGCCAAAGGGTGGTCAGGCTCTCCGCGGTGATGACGCCGAAGGGATCGGGCCCGCGAAAGGGCGTGTGGCGCAACGCGCGAATCAGCGCGCGCACCTCGTCCACCGAGGGATCGACCCCGGCGACGCCGCCCCGCGCCTTGACGAGCAGGTTCAAGGAGTCGCGCGTCCCGAACTGGCGGCGGTAGGCCTGGATGGGGATGACGACCTTGCGGTCGCGCTCCTCGCCGAGTACGGCTCCCTGCTTGGCCAGGAGGCCGATCACGCGGTGGGGCGTGCCGCCGACCAGCATCGTCCGTCCCAGCGGGTCGAGCTGCGGGAAGAGCTCGTCCTTCACGTCGGACCCGATCACGGCCAGGGCCAGCGCCGCCTGGTCCTCCGCCGCCGAGAAGAAGCGGCCGCCCTCGATGTCGAGGCGCAACATGGGCCCGTAGTTCGCGGTCGTGCCCTGGACCTGCACGTCGGCCAGCCGCCGGTCGCGGAACTTGACCGTCGAGCTCCCCACCGCTTCCGCGGCCACGCCCTCGGCCAGGCTCAGCGTGCGCGCCGCCACCTGGTAGTCGTTCCAGTCGAGGTCGCGGCGCTTGAACGCGTCCAGGAACTCCTCGCGGCTGCGGATGATCCCGAACTTCGTCACCACGTAGACGTCGGGCGCGAGCCGGATGATCTTCTCGCTCACGAAGGCGTCGAGGCCGGTGATCACGGAGACGACGCCCACCAGCGTGCCCACGCCGATGATGATGCCGAGCAGGGTCAGGCCGCTGCGCAGCGCGTTGGCCCTCAAGGCCCGCAGCGCCTCCCGCAGCAGCTCCTGGGATGACATGCCGGCTCAGCCCGCGGCGGGCGAGGCGTCCTTCTTGGGCTTCTCGAGCTTCACGGGGTCGCCGTGTTTGAGCGTCCGCAGCGCCTTGAAGGGCCCGCTGATGATGGTCTCGCCCCCGCGCAGCCCGGAGACGACCTCGATGGAGAGCTCACCGAGGAGGCCGGTCTTGATGGCCTGGAAGCGCGCCTTGCCGTCCTCCATCACATAGACGCCTTCCTCGTCCCGCGGCTCGCCGGGCTTCGGAGCCTGCCCGGGCTTCCTCTCGACGTCACGCACGACGAGGGCCTGGATGGGAACCACGAGGGCCTGGGCCCGGAAGCCGGTGAGGATGTCCGCCTGGACGGAGAGCCCCGGCTTGATGTCGGGCGGCGGGTCCTTGATCTGGATCTTCACGCGGAACTTGATGGCCTGCGACGCGGCCCCGGCCGCGGCCAGGATCGGGCTGTTCCCCACCTCGGTCGCCACGCCCGTGAACGTGCGGTTCGGATAGGCGTCGATGCGCACGAGCGCTTCCTGTCCGACCTTGACGGACGGGATCGAGGTCTCGTCCACCTCGACCTCCGCCTCCACCACCGACATGTCCGAGATGGTGAGGAGCACCGTCCCCGGCTGGTTGAGGACGCCCACCACCGCGACCTCGCCTTCCTCGACGCGCTTGGCGGTGACGATGCCGTCGATGGGCGAGCGCACGACCGTCTTCGACAGGTTGTCCCGCGCGCCCTCCAGCATCGCGCGCGCCTGCTCCACGCGGCGCTCGGCCGCGCTCAGCGTCGCTTCCGCCGTGGCCACGGCCGTGCGCGCGTGCTGGACGTCCATCTCCGGGATGATGCGGGCCTTGAAGTTCGCCTCCGCCCGCACCAGGTCCACGCGGGCCTGGGCCAGGGTGGCCCGCGCGGAGTCGACCTCGCGCAGGAGCGCCTGCATCGAGGCCTCGCTGCTGCGCGCGGTGGCGCGGGGGCTCACGGGATCGATCTGGAGGAGGAACTGTCCCTTGGTGACGCGATCGCCTTCGCGCACGGCGAGGTGGGTGATCTGCCCGGGGATGGTCGCGGAGATGTCCACCTTGCGCTGGGCCTGGACCTTGCCGTTGGCGGTGACCTTGGCCTGGAGGTCCGCGCGCTGGACGACGGCCGTTTGCACCTCCGTGGGCTTGGGCCCGCGGTGCGTGGCCTTCCAGGCGCCGAAGGCGGCGCCGGCCAGTACCACGACGAGGATGGCGACGCGCGTCCGCGTCAACCGCAATCGGTTGGCCAAGGTCCACGACTCCTGAAAGGGCACTCACCAGGTGCTGCGATTCGATACATATATGCGATCCGCGCCGTTCCGGCTACCATCCGGTCCATGTGGACCAGACACCTCACCCCTCTGGCGGCCGCGGGAGCACTCGCGGTGGCCACGGCCGCGGACGCGCAGACGACGCCGAAGCGGCCGCTGCCCACCGCCATCGAGGCCCCGCCCGCGCCGGACCTCATCCGGCTCAGCGCCACCGTCGAGCGGCTGGTCGCGCGCGTGCGCCCGGCGGTGGTCCAGGTGCTCACGACGGCCTACATGCCGGGCGAGGCCGCGGCCAGGGGACCGCTCCTTTCCACCCAGTACTCGAGCGGATCCGGCGTCCTCATCAGCGCGGACGGCTACATCGTCACGAACGCGCACGTCGTCGCGGGCGCGCGCCGCGTACAGGTCGTGCTCTCGACACCGGCCCCCGAACCGGTGCCGGCGCGCTCCATCGTCAAGGCGCCCGGCCGCTCCGTCGGCGCGCAGGTCGTCGGCCTCGACCAGGAGAGCGATCTCGCGCTCCTCAAGGTCGTGGAGACCGGGCTCCCCTTCCTGCCCCTGGGCGACTCGGAGGCGTTGCGGCAGGGCCAGATCGTCGTGGCGCTGGGCAGCCCGCTCGGCCTCGACGGATCGGTGACGTTCGGCGTCGTCAGCGCGGTGGCGCGGCAGGTGAAGCCCGACGACCGGATGGTCTACATCCAGACGGACGCGCCCATCAATCCCGGCAACAGCGGCGGCCCCCTCCTCGACGCGGAGGGGCAGGTCATCGGCATCAACTCCTTCATCCTCAGCCAGGGTGGAGGCAGCGAAGGCATCGGGTTCGCCGCGCCCAGCAACATCGTGCGCACGGTCGTGGACCAGCTCCGCAAGTCGGGACGCGTGCGGCGCGGCGAGATCGGCGTGGTGGCCCAGACGATCACCCCGACCCTGGCCGCCGGCCTCGGGCTCGGCCAGGCCTGGGGCGTGGTCCTCGGCGACGTCACGCCCAACGGACCGGGGGACGCGGCCGGACTGCGCGTGGGCGACATCGTGCTCAACCTCGACGGCAAGATCACGGAGAACGCGCGGCAGTTCGTCGTGAACCTCTACCGGCGAACGGTCGGGGACACGGTGACGATCGAGGTCCTGCGAGGCACGGAACGGCGCAAGATCCCGGTGGTGGTCGTGGAGCGGCCGGCCGATCCCTCCCGCCTCGCCGACCTCGTCTCCCCCGAGCGCAACGTCGTCCTGCGTCTGGGCATCCTCGGCCTCGATCTCGACGAGGACCTCCTGAAGATGCTCGGTCCGCTGCGGGCCAAGGGGGGCGTCGTGGTCGCGGCGGCCGCGGCCAACAGCGGCTCCCTGCAGGACCCGCTTCGCCCCGGCGACGTCATCTACACGCTGAACCAGCAGCCCGTCATGAGCGTGGAGGCGCTGCGGGGCCTGCTCGCGAAGGTCTCCGTCGGAGAGGCGGCCGTGCTGCAGGTCGAGCGCGCGGGCGCGCTGCGCTACATCGCTTTCGAGATGACCGAGCCGGCGACGGCCTCACCCTAGGAGCGAAGGTCCATGGCCGTCCCTACCCTGGACGCCATCCGTCGCGCGACCGGCTGGTCCAGTGTCGTGGACCTGGACACGGAGGAGGGCCGCACCTTCCTGCAGGACCGCCTGGCCTTCCTGGGCAAGGTGGCCTTCGTCCTCTCCGTCGCGTCCGTCGTCGTGGGTCAGCTCGCCCTGAACATCGGCGCGTCCGTCGCCATCCATCCCGCGGCCGTGCGCGTGGCCATCGCGGCCCAGATCACCACCGACGTCTTCTATCTCGGCATGTGGCTCGCCTGCCGGCGCGGGCGCCTCCCGCGCCTGGCCCTGGCCCTCTTCGACGCGGCGTTCCCGATCGTCTCCACCACCGCCGCCTCCCTGCCCCTCTTCCTGTGGCCGGGCGCGATCCCGGGGCTCGAGTGGGCCATCCTCCTCGTCCTCACCCACACGCAGGTGGGAAGGGCGGTCTTCGTACCGAGCCCGCCCCTGCGCACGGCGCTCATCGGCCTCGTGGCGGCCGTGCCCGTGGCCGTCGGCCTCGCCATGGACGAAGCGGCACGCACGACTCCGGCCGCCCTCGGCGGCGTCGTCCATCGCGCGACCTGGATCCTCCTGTCCATCGCCACCGCCGCCGTCACCTCCAGCGTGATCTACGGACTGCGGCGGCAGGTGAGCGAGGCGCGCCAGCTCGGCCAGTACACGCTGCTCGAGCGCCTCGGCGAAGGGGGCATGGGTGTCGTCTACCGCGCCCAGCACTCGATGCTGCGCCGCCCCACCGCCATCAAACTCCTGCGCCCGGACCGGGCGGGCGCCCAGAGCCTGGCCCGCTTCGAGCGCGAGGTGCAGCTCACCGCGCAGCTCAGCCATCCGAACACCGTCTCCGTCTTCGACTACGGACGGACGCCGGACGGCGTCTTCTACTACGCGATGGAGTACCTGCAGGGGATCGACCTCGAGACGCTCGTGCGCGAGTTCGGCCCCCAGGACCCCGGGCGCGTCGTCCACATCCTGCGCCAGGTGGCCGGCTCGCTGGCGGAGGCGCACGGCCTCGGGCTCGTGCACCGCGACGTCAAGCCCGCGAACATCATCCTGTGCCAGCGCGGCGGCGTTCCCGACGTGGCGAAGGTGGTGGACTTCGGCCTGGCCAAGGACCTCGAGCGCGCCGGCTCGGCCGCGCTCACGCGCGCCACCGACATCACGGGCACGCCGATGTACCTGGCTCCGGAGGCGATCACCGATCCGGACACCGTCGACGGCCGCAGCGACCTGTACGCGCTGGGCGCCGTCGGCTATTACCTGCTCGCGGGCCAGCACGTCTTCGAGGGCGGAACACTGGTGGAGGTCTGCAGCCACCACCTGCGCACCCCACCCATCGCGCCGTCCAAGCGGCTCGGACGGCCCCTGCCTCCCGATCTGGAGTCGGTGATCCTCTCGTGCCTGGAGAAGGACGCCGCGCGCCGGCCCCCCAGCGCGGACGCCGTATCCACCCACCTCGCGATGTGCGTGGGCGTGGACGAGTGGGGCGAGCTACGCGCCCGCGAATGGTGGAAGCAGAATCGCGAGCGCGTCGCGGGCCTGGGCCCCGGCCGCGGACACTCGACCCTCGTCTCCGGACAGACGTTGTCGATGGAGTTGTCCGCGCGCGCGCTGCGCGACTAGCCGGGCCTCAGCGCCGGACGGCGGGCGCGTTCCAGGCTTCGGCCTCGATCACGGGCCGGGCCGCGGACCGGGACTCATAGGACACCGCGAGCTCGCGCGCCTCACCGGGCAGCAGGGCGAAGTAGTTGTCGTCCCAGAAGACGGGCGCGGGGTCGTATCCGTGTCCCTCCGGGCCTTCCGTCAGCTTGACCCTCACCTGGAAGGCGAGCGCGGTCCCCGTGTTGGACACGCGCACGCGGACGGAACCGGGCGTGCCGGCATCGTCGAGGCGATCGACGGCGAGGGTGGTGGCGGGCAGCCGCGCCAGCGCGGTGAGGTCCGCGTGCTGCCGGACGGGCGTGTAGAACCACTCCGTCTTCTTCCAGTCGAGGACGTCGTCGCGCGTGGCCAGCCAGTAGAGGTTCGTGCTGACGCTCGTCCCGCTCGCGTCCGCGAGGTCGAGGCGGACGAAATACGCCTCCGTCACGTCCTTCAGGACCGGGATCTCGAACGCGCGCACCACGCCGTCCGGGGCCACGTCCAGCGTCGCCTCCCGCGCGAACTTCTCGCGGAGGCCGAGGTCGAGCACACGGGCCTTCACCTTGAGGCCGCGCACGGGCTCCAATCGATCGCTGACGATCACCACCGAGCGGTCGTCGTAGGAGTACTGGACGTGGAGAGGCTCGCAGGCCTTCTTCGTGCCGTAATACCCCCCGCCCGGCCGCAGGTAGTGGTCGTAGAGGTGCCAGATCATCGAAGGCCAGGCGTTGTTGAGCATCCACTGGATGACGCCGGTGGCGGTGTACTTGTTGCGCGCGAAGGCCTCGAACATCGCGCGCTGGCCTTCGTAGGTGAGGGCCTGGGCCTTGCGCGCGTAGTCCTCCGCGCTCGTGGCCTTGCCGTAGCGCGACTCCAGCGCGGCCGTGAAGGGCTTCAGGGTCGCGAACTCCTGTCCTCCGGCGTGGAAGGTCCAGAACTCGTCGATGGGCCAGAGGTGCTCGGGCGGCAGCATCTGCTTCAGGCTCTCGATGGGAGGGACGGCGGCACCAGGGCTGACCTCCGTGTCGAAGCCGAAGGCGCCCCCGTTCTTCGTGTCGAGGAGCCAATACGACGGCGGCACGTATTCGTACGGTCCGCGCATCTTCACGCCCGAAGGCCCGCCCATTCCCGGCTTGTCCGTCGCGTTCGACAACACCGGCACCGACCATTCCACGCGTTCGAGCTCGTCCAGGTAGGCCTTCTCGACGGGAGGCGGCGGCGGCCCGTCGCTGCCGTTGGTCCACGCGAACACGCTCGGATGGTTGCGCAGGCGGCGCGTTTGATCGGCGAGCGAGGCCACCGCGACCCGCCGGTCCTCCGCGTCCCACTTGTCCCACGTCTCCCAGTGGTCGCAGCAGCACCAGCCGATCATGACCAGGACGCCCTGCTCGTCCGCGAGATCGAAGAACTCGTCGCTCTCGAACTTTCCCTCCGAGCGGATCGCGTTGAGGCCCATCTCGCGCACGTAGCGCATCTCGGCGCGCAGGCGTGGGCTCGAGCGGCGCAGCATCATGTCGGAGGCCCAGCCCCCGCCGCGGATGAGGATGGGCCGGCCGTTCACGCGGAACAGGCGATGGCCCTTGTCCGTCAGCTCGGAGGTGACCTCACGGATGCCGAAGCGCACCTGCGCGCGGTCGGAAACCCCGCCGTCCGCCTCCACCTCCAGGGCGAGCGTATGAAGGCTCGGCTCCCCCATCCGATAGGGCCACCACAGCCGCGGATGGCGGACGTTCAGGACCGGCGTCGATTCGGGCGTGAAGCGGACGATCCGCCTTTCGCGGGGGTCCAGGGAGACCTCCTGCGTGAAGCGGATGTCGCCGATGGCGCCGCGCACCGTCCCGCGCACGGCACGGTCGGTGGTGTTGAGCGCCTCCGCGGTGACGGTGAGGTGGGCGGCATCGAGCCCCGGCAGGTCCACCTTGGAGACGACGTGCGCGTCGCGCAGCGCGATGGACCCGCTCTCCGTCACGTAGACGTCGCTCCAGAGGCCCATGTTCTTGTCCGGCGGCATGGGGCTCCAGTCCACCCAGGTCACGGCCAGGTCGGTGACGTCGGGGGCGAAGATCTCGACCGCGACCGCGTTGCGCGCACCGGGCCGGGCCCAGCGCGTCACGTCCAGCGCGTAGCGCCGGAACGCGCCCGCGATCTCCCGGGCATCGCCCAGACGCTGGCCGTTGAGCCACACGTTCGCGCGGTAGTTGATGCCGTCGAAGTTCAGGAAGACCGCGCGGCCCCCGAGCGTCGCCGGCAGGTCGAACTCCTTCCGATACCACCACCCGCGCGCGAACGGGCTCGCGGGCGCCATGGGCAGGAGCGAGAAGTTCTTCGCCACCGGATACGTCATGCCGGGCAGCGTGCGCAGGTTCATCCCGAAGAACGGTTCCGGATAGGTCCCGTTCTCCACGAGGGCGCCCACCACGGTGTTGGGCACGGTGATCGCGGACCACGCCGAGGCATCGAAGCCGGGCTGCGATAGCGTCTCCCCGCCCACCTCGACCTTGCCCGAAGACTGCAGTCCCCAGTCGCGCAGGACGAGCCGGCCGCCCGGTTGCGCGGAGGAGGAGGACGACGACGCGGCCCCGACGGCCGCGGCCAGAACGAGAAGCCGAAAGAGCACGGCATATAGTAAGTGGGTGCGCTGCCCCCGCGTATCCGTGCTCGCGGTCGCCCTCCTCGTGACCGCGGTCTCCGCGCCCGCGCAACCTCCGCCCGCGACATTCCCCTCGAAGGTCGAGCTGATCACCGTCGACGCCGTCGTCCTCGATGCCCAGGGTCACCCGGTGCCCGGCCTGAAGCGGGAGGACTTCATCCTGGAGGAAGACGGCCGCCCGCAGGAGATCTCCAGCTTCGAGGCCTTCGTGGCCGCGCCTCCCGCGGCGGTGGCCACGCCGCCTCCGGCGCTGGCCAGCAACGAAGGCGAGCGGCCACGCGGAAGCCGCGCGTTCGCGCTCGTCCTCGACGACGTGGGAATGACGCCGCGGGACTCGGTCGAAGCCCGGCGCGCGGTGGAGACGTTCCTCGGCCGCTCGGTCCGCGACGGGGACGAGGTGAGCCTGGCCACCACGAGCGGCGACGCCTGGTGGAGCGCGCGCCTCCCCGAAGGCCGAGAGGACCTGGCGGCCGTGATCGCGCGCCTGCGCGGCCGCGGCGCGGAGCCTTCGCTCTCGTTCGACTCGATGTCCGACTACGAGGCGTTCTGGATCCACAACCGGGAGAGCGGGACCAACGGTCCCATGGTGAGGCGTGTCCTCAATCGATGGCTGGAAGCGGGCGTGTGCGTCGACCCCATCGGCGGCACCAGCCAGCAGGAGCGCGGCACCCGGCTGCTGGAGTCGTGCCCGAACATGGTGCGCGCGCGCGCCGGCGCCGTCGACGAGCAGCGCCGCGGCCACACGCGCC
>Ga0105248_10009262_pt1 | contig 10836 bp, 2 predicted proteins | sample KBSS34metaG_FD_81524 | JGI IMG/M metagenome (GOLD analysis project Ga0105248, IMG submission 81524) | Switchgrass rhizosphere microbial communities from Kellogg Biological Station, Michigan, USA - KBS S3-4 metaG | ecosystem: Host-associated > Plants > Roots > Rhizosphere > Soil | place...
TTCACCGAGCCGCTTCCGCCGGTAACCGAGAAGGTGACCGGGAAGCCGGTAACGGGCCGGTTCTGCGTATCGAGAACCTGAACCACGACCGGTTGCGGGAAGGTGGTGTTGACGAGGCCCTGTTGGCCGCCACCGGAGACCTGCGTCACGCTGGCGACGCTGACGTTGACGGTGGAGGTGAAGGTGGCGACTGCATCGCCCGAAGTCACCGTTACCGTGGTCACGCCAGGCTGTATGCCGAGGGTAAGGAGAGCCGAGACGCGGCCGCTCGAGTCAGAGGTGCTGACGACGCGGCTGAGCGTTCCGGATCCGGAAGCCACTTTCCAGGTGACGTTCTGTCCGGCGACCGGAGTTCCGCAGCCATCGGTGACGAGGGCGAGGAAGCCGAGCGGCAGGGGCTGACCGGCGGTTCCGGTCTGGTTGTTGCCGGTGAGGATCTGGAACTTGCTGGCCGAGCCGGCGCTGACCTGGATGCCGGCCGGGAAGTAGCCCAGTTCTCCGACATAGATGCGAATGTTCGAGAAGCCCAGGGTGCAGGGCGCCGTGAGGTCACAGCTGACCAGGCCAGAGGCGTTGGTGAGCGGTACGCGTCCATTGGCGCATGCCAGGGTTTCGCCCGTGTCGGCGAGGGTGACACGAAGGCCGACGTTCGGGATCGGCTGGCCGGATTGCGGCGGCGCCTGCGCGGCGACGTGGGCCTGAATTGCACCGACCTTGGTCGTCCCCGCAGTCAGGTTGACGATCTTATTGGTGTCGAGTGTCGGCGTCAGGAGTTCGATGACGGGGACCGGTGCCGGACCGCTGCCGCCGATTTGCGCGCCAAGGGCGACCGTGATCAGGAAGTCCACGCTGCCGTAGGAGCTGGTGGCTGTGATGACGCCGGACTGGAACGCGGAGCCGGGATTGATCGAACCGGTTCCGAAGGATGTCTGCGCCAGGCCGTTCGCGTCGGTGACCGACGGCAGGTTGGCGACACCCAGGGGACCGGAAGTGACCGTCCACGTGACGTTTTCTCCGGAGACGGGCTTGCCCTTTCCGTCGAGAACCTGGACCACGAGGGGCTGGGTCGTGATGACGCTCGAGAATTCAATGGCGAGCTGGCCGTTGCCGCTGTAGATGAAGGTTCCGCCGGAGGTAGGTCCGCCGCCGTCGCCGCCACCCGTTCCACCAGGAACCGAGAGACTAAACGTGGCTGCGGTCGCGACACCCGTCGCGGTGGCGTTCACCTGGAAAGCACCGGCAGTGGCCGGCGCCGTGACGATGGTTTGTGCGAAGCCGTCGGCTCCGGTGACTACATTCGGCGTGGCGACGACGGCGGTGCTGGTCGCCGCGAAGTTCACCGGAACGCCGAGGACCGGACGGCCGTTGGAATCGGTGACGCGGACGATCAGCGGAATCGACTGGGTACCGGACTGCAGGATCTGGCTGTCATTGAAGACCTGGATGTTCGCCGGATTCAGCGTCGTCGGAACGTAGGAATATTGCAGCTGGACGTTCGAGGCCAGCAGCCCCGCCTGGCCCGAGACCGCGTTGGTCGTCAGGTCGATGCGCTGCAGGACGTTCTGGCCCTGATTGGTAATGACGAGATAGAGATACTTGGCCTGCGGAACTTCGTTCGAGACCGCGGCGGCGGTCACGTTGCGGACATTCGTGATCAAGCTGAGCGCCTGCGCGTCGGCAAGGTTGAAAGGGTTGATCGTGCCTTCGAAAATAACGGTGGACTGCGAGGAGAAGACCAGGAAGCGATTGTTGTTGACGATCAGGATCTTGTCGATGGTCGGAACGTTATTCGCGACTCCGGCCGGCGGATAGATGGTCGGCGTGGCGCGCGAAACGAGGTCGAACAGGTACAGCGAGACGTTGCCGATCTGCGGCGTGGTATTCGACATCAACGCGTAATGGCCATCCGGAGTGAAGACCGGCCGGGTTGGCGTGCCGACGATGCCGATTTCTCCGCCCGTGCGCACCTGCAGGGTGGTGCCGTTAATTTCATAGAGGCGGTTGACGGCGGTGACGTAGACCCAACCGGTGGGTCCGACGGTGACGGAATTCGCGCCTCCGGGTAACTGCAAAGGCGAAGCCACCGCAGGGGCTCCGTTCGAGAGGCTGATGGCGTACAGGTAGCTGCTGGTCGCCGCGCGCGTGAGAACGAAAGCCCGGCTGGAGTCGAGGCTGACGGCGATGTCGACGATGCTGCCCGTAACCGGCACGCCGGTGGAATTGATCACCGTTTCCGGCGAGGTGGTGATGTCGAAAACGAAGATGTTACCGGCTCCGACAATCAGTCGCTTCTGATCGGGGCTAATCGCTCCAGCGGAGGGCGGGAGAGACAGTCCGCCGACATTGCGGGAGTTCTGGAAATTGGCATCGACCGACAGAACGCCTGTCAGGCCGGTGTTTGCGAGGACGTAAAAGCGCCCGTTGCCCGGGATCACTTGAAAAGGCGCCGACGGCGTACTGAACGCTTGAACGGTGCCGAAACTGGCGCCCGTGGCCGCGTACGCCGCTAATTGGTTGCTCGAAGAACTGCCCCCGAAGGCGAAAAGCTGCGACACGGGAACTGTCGACTGCGCCTGGAGGAGGCTTCCGATGCTAAGGCATAGTACGGCCAGTGGGAGGAAGCGACGAAGATTCATGAAACCTCTCGAAGTGGGACTGGACGCGGGGCGGAACAAAAAAGAGTCTAGCACAAACAGTACTAAGTGTATAGTGCCGTAGCGCGCTGGAAGGGATATGAGAGGGGAAGGTTCAGGCGGGCGAACCGGGGGAGACAAAAATGAAAAAGGGGGAGGCCGAAGCCTCCCCCTTTAGACTGCAGTTCACAAACCGACTAGGTCGATTAGTGAGCCTGGACTTCGCCGAGCTGACCGGTACGGTTCAGGCCACCGATGTCGAGGACGATTCCGAGGTAAGCCTCAGACTGGCTGGCCGTCGAGGCGGAGGCGCCCAGAGCGGTGAGGTAAGCCAGTGCGTGGCAATACTGGAACTGTGCCTGCGAGATCAGGTAACCCTGGAAGCCGGCTGCGCGGTTGTCGATGCCGAAGTTGCCGCCACCCGAGAGGGTGAAGAGCAGCTGTCCGCCACCGGGAACAACCTGCGAGGTCTGGCTCGCCGGAGCAGCGCTTCCGCCAGGACCGGACCCGTAGTAGAACAGGGTGACGGCACCAGCCTGAGGCGTCGTTCCGAACGGATCGACCGTGGTGTTCGAGATCGCGATACCCGTGTCATAACCCTGCTGGTTCGTAACGAACGGGAACAGGATGTTGCAAGAGCACTTCACGATGATGAAGGTGTTGCGCGCCGGGGTTCCGGGCACGAAACGGGGGTGCGGCAAGCTGGCGCTGGCAGATCCCCATGAGGCGTTGCTCGAGAACGGAGCGAATCCGCCGGTGACGGCAGACTGCACGTTCGGAGCCGGGAGGTTGTTGCCCGGGTTGGCCGCGAAGGCGACCGCGACGGGAACGTCGGTCTGTTCGAGAGAGAACGGATCGGTGAACAGAACTTCGTACACGGCGATTCCGGCTCCGTTGAACTGGCTGACGGCCGACCACACACCGGAGGTGCCGGCGAGGGTACCGGTGACTCCACCGGAGAGGGCCTGTCCAGGTGCGCCGCCCGCACCGGTTGCATCGGTGTTGACGAGAACCATCACGCCCGAGATCGTCGAGGTGGAGTTCTGGCGAACGAGGTTAACCCAGGTCGGGGTGTAGAGCTGAGCGCCGGTCGGGATCGAGGAGAAGCTGGCAACCAGGCGAGTTCCCTGGCTGGCCACGCCCGCTCCACCGATACCGGTGTTGGCGTTCACGAACGAGTTGGCGGTCGACGTAACGTTAACCGTGCCGTAGCCTGCAGGAGGATTCGGGCTGGGTTCCGTCGCGCCCGGCTGGAAGCTGAAGCCGGATTCGGTATTGTAGATCGCGCCAGGGACGTCCTGGTTCAGATCCGTTGCGGTCCAGTTGGTGCCGCCGTTATACGAATATTGGCCACCAGCGAAGGTGCCATTCGCGATATGGATCGCAATGTTGCGTTCCTTCCAGGAAGACGCGAAGCCTTCGAGGAAGCGGATCGCAAACTGCGCGCCATTCTGTCCGCCGGTTCCAAGAGCCGCTCCGCCCAGGGCCACGGTGCGGTTCGCATCGTTGCACTGCACGAAGGTGGTCGAGAAACGAACTGCGGTCGAGAGACCCGGCAGGATGAAGGCAACAATCTGCTGCGGATTGTTGATCGACAGCGAGGTGTTACCGCTGATCGAGATGCTCATGACGATCTGCGAAACCGTGGTCAGCGTGCTGGCAATCTGCTGATTGGCATTGGCGCGGACGTTGGTGATGCGGATCACGCGGTTGGTCGTGGTTCCGGGAGGATCCACCGGCACGCCGAGGAAGACAACTCCGTTCGGCTGACCGAGAGCCTGACGGCCCTGGAACACGTTCGGACGGCCGCAGCCATAAGCGCCGGCGCCAACGAAGGTTCCGTTGTTACCAGTCGAAAGGGCGGTGCCGCACGCGACGCTGGCGTTGGCGCCAGCAACCGTGCCCGAACCATTCTGGAAGTACACACCGCTCGTTCCGTCGTAGGTGTTGGCCGGATTGTTGGTAGCAACGATCGAGCACACACCGGGACCGGAAGGACCGTTATCCGGCACACCCGAGTCATGACCGCAGTTCAGCAGCGGACGGGCCGGGTTGGTGGCGGAGTGCGGTTCGTCGATGATCAGCAACGCTTCGTTAAACTGCTGACCAGACGGCTGACCGGTGGTCAGCAAACGGCTGGTCGCGAAGACGTTCAAGAAGATCGCGACGTTGACCTGCGGAACAGTCTGACCCGCGGGGGTCGGCGTGCCGCCGGTGCAATTGAGGGTGAGATCACCAACCAGCTCCGTGAGACCTTCCTGGCGAACGGTCGGCGGAACGCCGGCGTTTGCAACGCACTGGAATGCCGGATTGATGTTTTGGGCGCTAGCCGGAACTGCGAGGCCGGACAGAATGGCCACTACGGCGAACGCTAGAAACCACTTGCGAAAATCTGCCATTTCCTTCTCCTTGTGAAAGTTAAAAATTGAATTGATGGAAGTTCTTTTTATCAACCTGATCCTCAAATCTGTACGAGTCCCATGCATCGGGTTCCTTGCGGCCACCGAATGACAACGGCGAAACGGAGCGTAATCACGCTCCCCTCAACCCCGTCAATTCGATTTTTGCTCGCGTACTGCATTAGTCAGGTCGTTCGTTGTTTTGACTTCTCTTTGTTACTATGCTCGCGGGATTCACGGTCAATGAACGCCGCCGCTGGTACACCTTTGGACGCAGTCAGCATTATTCATATCACCCGGCGTATAGCCAAGTCAAGCGCAAAGTATCAGTTGCGGGCGAACACCCGGCTTAAAAAAGCTTAAACCAACCACCCGGCGCTTCTCGCGCACCCCATTAGCAAGGCTAGATTACCACAGACAGTTCCCGCTGTGCCCGATTTTCCATGGAACTGCCGTTACTGTACGGCGAGTGGTACTGAATTGCTGTTCATCGCGCCCTGTTTCAAATACAACGGAATTTTCAATCCCGGCGCGGATGCGGTGGGAATGATTACGTTTACCTGATACAGGCCGGGAATTCCGGGCGTCGCTCCCGCATAAAAAGGAGTGAGTTCCTGACTTCCCCGGACTACCTTGACCGGCGTCGACGCCGGGCGTAGATTTCCCTGCTGGCTGGTAATGCCGAGTCCCGTGGAGTAAATGACGATGGCTTCTCCCCGGAGCGCGGGGCTCGAGGGACCGTTCAGCGCACCATTCTGATTAGTGATGGCGGGCTGACCTGGGAAGGTGAAGATTCCCGGGGCCACATCGGTGATCGTGATATTCCGCTCAAAGGCCCCGGCCGGAGTGGTCACGCGCAAGGCAGCGACGCCGGGCCGCACCGTTTCGGGAAGTTGGATATTCAGCTGGAACGGATTTACGGAGACGATGCGGGCCGCGATGCCGCCGACTTCAGTGCGGGTCGACGACGCATCACTGCCGAAGCCGGACCCGTAGATCGTCAGGATGCCGCCGGGTGTAAAGCCGGCGACTCCGGAAGCGGCGTTGATCACTCCCTCGATGGGGAAATTGGGGGCTATATCGGACGGCGTCCACTGCGCGTTCGCACGTTGGGCCAGCTTTGAAATCGCGGCCGATCCGGCGATCGCCTCGCGGTAGCCCGGATTCGCTAGGTCGCGGAACACAGCCCGGACGCTCAAGCCGGCCGCGGGCTTCGCGAAATCCAACTCGTAGGCAGAGTCGACGCCGTCGCAGGCCGTAAACACCAAAGCCTGCGGGACACCGGCCGACGGACCTCCCGGCGCTGCCACCGTGTCCAGCGTCGAAAACGTCGAGCAGCTGCGTGACAGCGAGAAACCAGTTACCGGCACATTCGAAGTCACCGTAAAGGCAAAGCGGAACGGCTGCAGCACAAAGTACAGCAGCGTTGGCGAGAGCGTCGCCGAAACCGTCTGTCCGTTTAGCGGAAAGCCGGCGAGATAGTCGCCGAGCAGCGTCCGCCCGAAAATCGGATTCGGGTCGAAGATCACGATGCCGCCGTTCGCGGCCACTCCGTAGGCCACCACGTAATGCGCGCCGAGCAGGCTCGGACCTGAACTGAGCGCGAGTGGGATGAGGACCGGAGTGCCTTGCGAAACCAGATCCCGGATCCGCGCGAGCAGAGCGTCCGTCGTCGGAGCCGAAGTCGCAAAGGTGGGAATCGCGAGGTCGATGCCGTTGCCGGCGAACGCGGGCACGCGGAACGGATTCACGCTCTGGTCGGTCGATCCCTCCGGGGCATAGAAGCTATCGCAACCTGGAGCGCCTTGCGTATCGACGGGACACAGCGCGCGCAGGAAAGCGTTAAGCGCCACCGGATCCCCGGGGCCGTTGGGCGACGGAGCATCCCCGTGATCCTGGTAGTAGCGCAGCATCGAAGAAAACGCCGCGAGCATCGCGCCTTTCTGCCGAATCGTCGCGGACCCGTTTCCGAGAAGCTGATCGAACGTTTGCGTCTGGCTCGGATAATTCGCGAGCCGGTACGCCGAGGAGCGCGCGCTGAAGGTGACGCTCTGGTGCGCCGCCGACGCCGTCGCCAGTGTGAGGCCCTCGCTGAGCGGCAGGCGCAACGTCGCCGAAGCTTCTCCATTGACGTCGGTGATCATCGCCGACGGATCGATGACAGCGCCGGGCGACGCGGCAAACGCGACCGCCTGCCCGATCGCAGGATTCCCGTTCTGATCCTTTAAAGAGACACGAAGACTCTCCGTCAGCAACGCACCCGGAGCGCCTGTCTGGGCGTCGCCGCGCACCACGCTCAAGGTGAATCGCGCATCCGCGACCGACCGGATGGAGTACGAAGCCTGCGCGACTGCGGATCCCGACGTCGCGGTCACGCTGACCGTTCCGCTGGCTGCGGAGGACGGAATATACACGTCCCACACAAACGCTCCGGTCGCCGTCGTCACGCTGAAATCCGGTTTGCCGGGGCTCGAAATCCGCACCGTTGTGTTCGCGTCGAAGCCGCCGATGGCAAGGCGCACGGTCGAACCTGCGAGCACCGTCGAAGGCGTCGCGGAGACCAGAGGCTTCCGTGGCGTCGTCGTTACCGCCGCCACCGCGTCGCCGGGCGCATAGTCGATCGATCCGCCTTCGAAGTCCTGCCGTCGCCGCGAATTGACGCCGACTTCATCGGAAATCGGAGCGCCCAGTCCGCCGGTGACACCTCCGTTGGCGTTATAAGCGGTGCGAATGATTCCAAGGAGGCCGGCTACATAAAACGCCTTGCCCGCCTGCGGCCCCGTGTTCAGGGCATGAATCTCCAGCCGCTCGAAAGACTGACTGGTGACGCTGGTCGCGCGAAATGTCAACGAAGTGATGGCCGGGCCGGTTGCGACGCCTCCGCTATAGGTGGATGCCGCCCACTTTTCCAGAATGGCGCCCGAGACCACCTGCGGGGGATTTCCGGAGAGCGCGCCGCCGTCGAACAACTGCAGCCCGGCGGTTAGGAAATCGGAAGCCGGCAAGCCGAGCGCTCCGCCTGGTCCGCCGAGCGCGAGATAGCTGGCGAGCGTCGGACCGGCGACAACATAGCCGCTGTTGGATTTCGCCCGCACGACCAGCAGGAAAGTAGTCTGCCCGTTTTCCGACTGCAACTCCTGTGCGTAGCCGCCCGGGACGCGCACGACGGCCGAAGCCGCCGGCAGTTTTACCACCATCCGGTTGCGCGTAACGATATCCTGGAACGCCTGCTGGACGGCGGCCGTGGGCGAGCCTTCGCCAACCTGGCAGCACGGAGCATACACAAAGATCGTGATCGCCGGACTGGTTTTTCCTTCCGCGGTCGCGGCGACGGTGGCTGATCCTCCACCCACGGCGCGCAGCGTGGCGGAGAGCCCGCTCGCCTGAATCGTGACTACGCGGCTGTTCGAAGTAGTCCAGACCACCGTGCGATCCGCAATCGCGGCGCCGCTGACGGAAAAGAGCGCGGCCGATACGCCGTAGCTCTCGCCGGCGTTCAGGCGCAGCGAAGTCGCCGAGGGCGTCAACTGGATACTTCCGACAGGCGGACGCAGGATGCCCGAACCGGCGACGGCTGGATCGTACTCGATGCTCCCGCCTTCAAAGCTCTGCCGGTAATGTCCGTTCGCGAGCAGAACCTCATCGCCGATGGGATATCCGAGGGTTCCGGTTGCGCCGCCATTCGCAGCGTACACCGTGTAGACGTCGCCCTTCACGCTCATCAACCGGCCGGTCAGACTTCCCGACGTGATATTGAACAGCACGCCGCGGTCGAATGTCTCCGCGGTGGAAACGCCGCCGTTCACGCCACCCGTCACACTCGCTTCCGCCGCGACGGGAGGCCCCAGGACACTGATTCCGCCGAGCGCATTCCAGCGCGTATAAAAAGGATCGCGGATGGAAAGAGTGGACGACAGCAGTTGCCCGATAGAGGCGTAGGCGAATAGCGCGTAGGGCTTGTCGAACAGCTGATACACGCAGGTGTTTCCGGTCCCGACGGGGGAAACCAGCGCCGGACAGTTCATCGTGTCAGAAGCGGGATAGCCCGCGTTCGTAACGCCGACAGTGTTGTAGTAGGCGTAGATCGCGGCCTGCAGTTGATACACGCCGATCGACGTTTCAGAAATGCTGGTGTTCGCATTGGGCTTGATCAGCGCCAGCCGGACGCCGGTGGTTTTCGACGCGTCCTGAAATTCCTGCACCAGACCGATGGTGCCGAACTTCTTGACGTCGGCGAGCGGCGGCACGGAAACCAGCCGGTTGAAGCCGTTGCGGTAATACGCGTCGATAAAGGCCTGAGCGACGCTCTGCGTCGGAGATCCGCTTCCGACTTCGGGCGTTTGGGCCCACATGGGACTCGCCAGCGCTCCGGCGAACGTCAGCAGGCAGAGCGAAGCGATAGTTGGGCACTTCATCGGTGAGACTTCATATTCTACTCACCGTGCGCGGAGATGGCTGGGATGGGCAACGATCAGCAGACGAATCCGCTGATCGCGAGGTTGACGCGTCCGTTATTCTTTGACGGTTTTGCGCAGCTTGCGCATCTTGTTCTTCAGTTCGTCGCTGGCTTCGAGAAGATCGTTCTCGTCGTAGATGATGCGCGGCGTCATGAACACGATCAGCTCGGTCCGGCCTTTGCTGTACGACTTGCTGCCGAACAAGGTTCCGAGGATGGGAATCTTGTGCAGACCGGGAATTCCAGTCGACGATTCACCGTTGGTTTCGTTGATGATGCCGCCGATGGCGATGGTGTCGCCGTCCTGCATCGTGATCTGCGTCTGCACGACACGCTGCGAGAACGAGGGCGATTGAATCGCGTCGCTGGCCGCCGGAGCCACCGGGTCGCTGATCTCCTGATTGATGTAAAGAGTTACGATGCCGCTGGGATTGACGCGGGCGTTGACGTTCAGCGTGACGCCGGTATTGCGGCTCGACACGTTTTGCGAGAACACCGAATTTCCGCCGTTCTGGGTCCCCGACGGAGCCTGTGCGGTCAGCACCGGAACCTGCGTACCGACGTTGATCGTAGCCGGAATGCTGTCGGTGGCGATCAGGCTGGGAGCCGAGAGGATCTTGGCGACGCTCGAGGTTTCCTGCAGGGAGAGGTAGGCCAGCAATTCCTTGCTCTTGCTGACGATCTGAGCCGTCGACAGCAGCGTCGCTCCTCCGACCAGTTGCGCGAAGGTCGTGTGCGAACCGTTGGTCCGATTGTTCAGGAAGGCACTGACGCCGCTCGCGAGGGCTCCCGAAAGCTGCACCTGGTAAATCTTGGCTTCGAGCAGAATCTGGCGCGGAGGAATGTCCAACTGCCGGATCAGCTTCATGATCGACTGGTATTCCTGCGGGCTCGCCTGGATCAGCAGCGAGTTGTCGAGCGGATTCGGCACCACGCGCGGAATGTTCGCGCCCTGGCTCCCGGCCGAGCCGGTCAGGTTGCTGCCGGTCTGATCCTTGGTCTGGCCCGCCGCCCCAGGCGCGGTTCCCATCGGTCCGAAGCCGTTGGTCGGAACCTGCTGCGAATAGCCGCCGTAGCCTCCACCCATTCCGCCGCCGTAGCCGCCTCCGCTAAAGCCACCGCCCATGCCGCCGCCGCATCCGCTTTGGGGATTGATTCCGCTTCCGGTTCCGCCGGCTCCGCCATAGCCTCCGGAGCCATAGCCGCCCGCGCCGTAACCGCCTGCGCCGTAGCCTCCGGCTCCGCCATACCCTCCGACCCCGCCGCCATAGCCGCCACCGTAGCCGCCGCCATACCCACCGCCGCCAAAGCCGCCCTGACCACCGAAGCCGCCAAAGCCGCCGCCGAA
>Ga0105248_10009263_pt1 | contig 10836 bp, 6 predicted proteins | sample KBSS34metaG_FD_81524 | JGI IMG/M metagenome (GOLD analysis project Ga0105248, IMG submission 81524) | Switchgrass rhizosphere microbial communities from Kellogg Biological Station, Michigan, USA - KBS S3-4 metaG | ecosystem: Host-associated > Plants > Roots > Rhizosphere > Soil | place...
ACTCTCCCGACGTATGCAAAAGCGCATCCGCTCGGTTCCGAAAGCGGCCATGGAAGCCCTGGTGAATGCCGATTGGCCAGGAAACATTCGCGAGCTGCAGAACTTCCTGGAGCGTTGTGTCATTCTCACGCAAGGCGACGAATTGAATGTGCCGCACCCAGAGCTAAGGAGATCGGGGGCCCGCACTGTGGTTGCGGCAGCATCGACCTTCGAGCAAGCCGAGCGGCAGGCGATCCTCGATGCTTTGAAAGGCACATCCGGAAGAATAGCCGGCAAAGGCGGGGCAGCCGAGCGCCTCGGACTTAAGAGAACTACGCTGCAGAACAAGATGCGCCGGCTAAGTATCACTCGCGCTGATTATTCGGCCTGACAGCAGACATCCGGTTTCCTCCCTCTCTTTGTACTCTACAAGAGGCGGCTGCCTGAGCCGCTTCGATTCCTAACCGGCGCCAAGGACTGCCCTCATGCTGGCACTGCCCAGTGTTCAGGGCGGCATACGTCCGACAAGCCATTCATTTTAAATAGGTTGCGCCGAAACTCCATGGCAAAACAAGTGCAACGACGACTTTAGCCAGCCTTTGTGGAGGCAGCTAACGAAGTAGAGGAGCCCAGCATGCTACGTGTCCAGACGCAAGAAACAGATGGTGCCTTGATTTGCAGGCTCGAAGGCCGATTCACCCGCGAGGGAGCTGAGGAAGTCCGCACGCTTCTGACGCGCTGCGATAGCGACTTGGAATTAATCGTCGATCTTACGGACTTGATGTTTATCGATGCCATCGGTGAAGAAGTGCTTTTGTTTGTCAAGAGGCTTGGAGCTCAGTTCATTGCCGAAACTTCGTATTCCCGCGACGTTTGCGAGCGGCTTCAGCTCTCATTGCTAGGAACGCAAAAACGCAAGGCACACGTACCGAGTGATTCAGACGGAAACGGGCATCGTTCTCTCCGTAGATGATCGAGCCATCGAGCACCCTGTCGGCAATTGCACACCAGAGCCGGGCCCTTCGAGGCCCATTTATTGGCAGGTTCTCCTACTCAAATCAAATCTGGTTTGGTCCACGGGAGGTCCCTGCACACGGGTATTGCCAGCCCGTTCTGAAAACAGATTCAGTGCCCGCATTAGGGCAGCGCCCATCGACCAGATGTGGGCATTCTTCGCCATAGTCGGACGCCAGCACTTCTGATTCAAGAACTTAGAAGGAAGTCCAGGTTGGCACGGCACCTGCATTCTTGGTGCGTACGAGCGACAACAGATTCGCTCGAAGTTCAAAGTGCCGTCAGACCTTAGCCGAAGTCCAGGTATAAGAATTATGAAATCGAACCGTCTCGCACTGCTTCTTACCGTTCTTGTATTTGCGTCACCGATGGGGTCGCTTGCGCAACAAGCCACGCAGGACATCCCGATTCTTACACTTGACGACGCAGTCTCCATTGCACTCTCGAACAACCGACTGGTGAAGAACTCCGTGCTGGAGGCGGGAAAGTACGACTTCCAGGTGAGCACGGCCCGCAGCCGGCGATTGCCACATTTCCAATTCTCCGCACTCGGTGGCGAATTGCTGCAGCCGTTCGATTTCACATTTGCGAAAGGAGCCTTCGGTACGTATCCAGCGACCGGGCCCATTCCCTCAACAAATGCCAAGGTTCACACGCCGGCACAGTTAACCGCCTATTTAACTGGCAGCATCGATGTGCCTCTGTCGCAGCAGTACAAAATCGGGCTGGGAATTCGCGCCACAGAACTTGGACGCGAGATCGCAAAAGAAGACGTCCGCGCCGAGAGGCAGAAAATCGCGGCCGAAGTGCGAAGTGCATACGTCGAACTGGTAGCGACCCAAGCCGCTGTGGATGCGGCAGGGGAAGCCGTGAAGACCCTGCAAGAGGCACGGCGAGTTACGCTGCGTTACATCAGCGAGAAGACCGTACTGAAAGCAGACGCATTGGAGGTCGATGCTCGTTTGTCCAAGGCGCAATATGAGTTGTCAGTCGCCGAGAACGGACTCTCCACGCAGCACGAGAACCTGAACCAACTTCTAGGGCGGGATCTCGCAACTCCCTTTCGGGTCGATTTCATACCAGAGGAGGACACGACGACTCTAAGTCTGGAGGAGGCGCGCCAGAGGGCGTCACAGAGTCGTCCTGAGATCCGCCAGGCTCATTTAAAGGAAAAACAAGCCGACTTCGACCGCCGCATCGCCAAAGCCGAGTACATACCGGACTTTGGTATCGCCGTCAGCTATACCGGAGTTCAGAATGTGCAGGTCCTTCCGACGAACGTCGCGGTGGCCGGCTTTGCCTTGACCTGGGAGCCATTCGATTGGGGACGCCGCCGCAATCGAATACGCGAGAAATCAAACACACTGGCGCAAGCGCACAACGGCGCGCAAGAGGCAGAATCGCGAATCGTGGTTGAAGTCGGGTCGAAGTACCGCAAGTGGAAAGAAGCTGCCTTGTTGCTCAAGGCCACTCGCACCGGTCACGAAGCCGCGGCCGAAGAGTTCCGTGTCACCAGCAATAAATACAAAGAACAAGCCGCGCTCGTAAAAGATCTTCTGCAAGCTCAGGCTCGGAGTTCGGAAACATCATTTCAGTATCAGCAGGCGCTGTCTTCTTACTGGAGTTCACTTGCAGATTTGCGCCGCGCGATGGGAGAGGAATAAACGTGAGAATCACAATTGCAATACTTTCGTTGATGTTTGTCATGGCCGGCTGTGGCTCGAATAAAACACTGCAGCAGCCCCCCCAGGGGGTTCAGGCTCAGGCCATTGAGAAGCAAGCGGGTTTCAGCGCCGACGGCTTGCGTTTCTCGGCGGTAGTGACGCCCGATTCGGAAGTTCCCCTGGCATTCAGAATTCCCGGATACGTCATTGCGCTCAAACAGGTGGGCGGGCAGAACGGCAGGATGCGCGACCTTGCGGAAGGCGATCGAGTCAGCCGCGGCGCGGTACTTGTCCGTATCCGATCTTCTGAATACGAAGACAAAGTACACCAGGCGTCCTCGCAGGCCGCGGCCGCGGAAGCTGTTTTTCAGAAAGCCAAGCTCGACTTTGATCGCGCTACTCATCTATACGACAGCCAGAGCCTGACGAAACCCGACTTCGACTCGGCGCGCGCCCAATACGACGCAAGCCAGGAGCAGTTGAAATCTGCTCGCGCCCTGACCAGCGAGGCGCAAATCGCCCTGCATGACACCTCTCTGACTGCGCCCTTTGACGGCGACATCGTAAAGAAAGCCGTCGAGCTCGGCGCGTTTGTCGGACCCGGCGTTCCCGCATTCGCGCTGGCCAAGACCGACATCGTAAAGATCGTCGTCGGCGTGCCCGATACGGTTGTCCGTTCCGTAAAGGTGGGTCAGCCGGTTGATGTTGCCATCGACGCCTTCCCAACACGCACATTTCATGCGCGCATCAGCCGCATGTCATCGGCGGCAGACGCGATTACGCGCAACTTCGAGGTCGAAGTCGCTATCCCGAATCACGATCACCTGTTGAAGGTGGGCATGATCGGCTCCTTGCAATTCGCGACTGCCGATGGCGCAAGTCGAACGTCGGAGCTGCTGGTGCCGCTTTCCGCAATCGTGCAAGCGAAAGACGGGAAATATGGCGTGTTCCTTGTCTCCAGCTCAAGTGCCGGAGAAGTCGCTCGCCTACACAGCGTCGACATCGGCGCGGTCAACGGCAGTGAGATCACCGTAGTCAGCGGTCTCGAAACCGGAGAGCGCATCATCACCACGGGCGCCAATCTGCTTAAAGATGGTCAGCGTGTAGAGGTCCTTCAATGAAAGCTGAGAACCGCAGCAACACTCGCAACATCGCGCAATTCTTTGTCAACAACCGGCAGATTGCCTGGGTGGCATTGTTCGCAACCCTGGCCTGGGGCGTGTTCGGGTACGTGAACATGCCCAAGCGGAAGGATCCCGACATCCCCGTGCGTATTGCGCTGGCAATCACCCCCTGGCCAGGCATCTCGGCCGACAAGGTTGAGCAACTAGTGACGCGGAAAGTCGAGCAGGCCGTCACTGGCAACAGCAAGGTGGACCGCGTGGAGTCCACCACGCAGGACAACATTTCTGTTGTGCAAGTCAGGCTCTTGGACAACATCAAAAACACCCAACAGGAATTCCAGGACATTGGACAACGCCTGAACCAGATCACCGACCTGCCTGACGGTGCAGGACCGGTCACCTGGATCAGCGACTTCGGAGACACGGCAGCGCTGATGCTGACCGTCGCCAGTCCGACGGTCCCGGACCTTGAGATCGCCTTGCGGGCGCGCGGCGTGCGGGATGCGATTGAGAAAGTGCGCCACGGAGCTACGACGGGCCGCGGCACCGTCCTCTACTGTTACCCGGCATCCGTCTCCCCTGCGGTCATTGAGCGGCCATTTGTCATGCTGGCTGCGCAGGCAGAACGCGACGGGTTCGCGCACGATGTTCGTTCGTTGTCTGTAGGGAGCTGCTCCGGAATCGACTTCGCAACCGCGAAGTCAGACGACGAAATCCGCGCATATGGACAGCAGTTCATTGAGAAGAAGCTCCAGGAGTACGACTTTCACCCCGACGCGTGGGGTCCGATTATCATTCGCGACCCTCAATCCACGAAAGAGCGAATCGCGGAGGTAGCCAATAACCGGTATTCGTATCGGCAGCTTGATGACTTCACCGACCTGGTCCAGCGCACGCTGCAACGTGTACCTGAGGTAGCGAAGGTCCAGCGCGTGGGCGTTCTTCCCGAAGAGATCTATCTGGAGTACTCGGACGCGCGGCTGGCAGCGTTGAAATTACAACCCACGAAGATCAAAGACATCCTGAATGCGCGCAATGTGACGGCTCCCGGTGGAATCGTGCAGACCCAGTCGCGAAACGTCCTGGTTGACGCAACCGCTGAGTTCAAAAGCACGAAGGACATTGGCAACGTGCTCCTGGCCTCGTCGCCCACTGGCGCGCCGCTTTACTTGCGCGATCTTGTCGACATATCGCGCGCCTATCAGACACCAACACGCTACTTGAACTACCTGACGTCACGCGAGCCGAACGGGACTTGGCATCGCAACCGAGCCATCACCCTGGCGGTGCAAATGCGGTCAGGCGAACAGATCTTCAAGTTCGGCGAGGCGGTCGACAAAGCGCTCGCAAATGTACGCCCGCAACTGCCGGCCGATCTTGTTGTAGCTCGCACTTCGGACCAACCGAGGCAGGTAAAAGAGCTTGTCAGCCTCCTAATGGGTAGTCTCTACGAGGCCATTGTTCTGGTCGTGATCGTCGCCCTGATCGGCTTCTGGGATTGGCGCGCGGCCATGCTGATGGCTGCGTCCATACCCCTGACGCTGGCGATGACCTTCGGCATTGTCCACGTCCTTGGCATTGACATTCAACAAGTGTCCATCGCGACGCTGATCATCGCTCTCGGTTTGTTAGTAGATATGCCTGTCGTAGCCGGCGACGCGATCAAGCGCGAGCTGGGCGCCGGCTCCCCGCGCGATCTCGCATCCTGGATAGGGCCGACTAAACTGGCGAAGGCGATTGTATTTGCCACCATCACGAACATCGTCGCGTATCTTCCATTCCTGATGCTGAGCGGCGATACGGGCTTCTTCCTCTACAGCCTGCCGGTTGTGATGACGTGCACGCTGGTGGCATCCGTCATCGTTTCTTTCACCTTTATGCCGTTGATTGCGTATTACATGATCAAACCGCCCAAGCAGCTGGAAGCGCCGATGTCCGAGCGACGGCAGCACGGGTTCCCGGCACTCTACTACCGGGTAGGTGATTTCGCGCTCAGACATCGCTGGGGTACGTTCGCCGGCTCGCTCATCGTTCTGGTGTTGGGCGGAGTGTTTTTCTCGATGCTCAAGCCGCAGTTTTTCCCCAAGGACCTCTCTTACCTGTCGTACGTGGATGTCTGGCTTCCGCCCGATGCCCCGCTGGGCGCGACCGACACGATCACACAACGGGCAGAAACTGTCATTCGGCAAGAGGCGGAGCGATTTGGGAACGAGCACCATCACAAAGATGTCTTAAAGTCGCTGACCACCTTTGTCGGCGGCGGCGGCCCTAGATTCTGGTTCTCGGTCGACCCTGAGCGGCAACAGCTTAACTATGCCCAGATCCTGGTCGAGGTCTCCGACAAGCACTTCACCAACGAATTTGTTGGGCCGCTACAGACGGCATTGAGCCGCGAAATCCCGGGAGCCCGGATCGATGTGCGGCAGCTCGAGACCGGCAAGCCGGTCGGTATTCCGGTCTCGGTTCGAGTTTCAGGCCCGGAGATGGAAGTTCTGCACCGTCTCTCGGGCGATCTCCAGGCGATCTTTCGCGCCCAGCCCAATGCGACACGAGTTCGAGATGACTGGGGCGAACCTGCCATGAACGTCCGGCTGAAGGTTGACCCGGATCGCGCCAACCTTTCCGGCATCACGAATCTGGATATAGCTCTCTCCTCGGCCGCAGCGGAGAGCGGATTACCTGTGTCAACCTACAGGGAAGCTGACAAACAAATTCCCATCGCGGTGCGTTTGCGGATGGAAGATCGTGCCGGACTCTCTGACGTTCAAAATGCCTACGTCTACTCTTTGTCCAGCAACCAGCGCGTGCCTCTGAGGCAGGTATCGAATATCACGACCGAGATGGCAGTATCGAAAATCAAGCGCCGCAATCAATTCCGGACGGTCACGGTATCCGCATTCCCGATCCCAGGCGTTTTACCGTCTCAGGTGCTCACCCCACTGCTGCCCAAAATCAAGGAGTTCCAGAAGAATCTGCCTCCCGGCTACTTCCTCGAGATCGGAGGCGAATACGACGAACAGCAGAAAGGTTTCAAGGAACTCAGCGTGGTCATGGCGATTTCCGTACTGCTGATCTACATTGCGTTGGTTATGCAGTTCCGAAATGCAATCAAGCCTTTTCTGGTGTTCGCGGCCATCCCCTACGGAATGACCGGAGCCCTCGCCGGCCTGGTGGTCATGGGTCAGCCCTTCGGATTTATGGGGTTCCTGGGAGTCGCGAGTCTGGTCGGCGTAATTGTCAGCCACGTCATCGTGCTCTTCGATTTCATTGAAGAAGCACACGAGAGAGGAGAGCCATTACGAGAAGCTCTGCTCGATGCCGGCATAGTGCGATTGCGCCCCGTGATGATCACGGTCGGGGCGACCGTGCTCGGGCTCATACCCTTGGCTATTCACGGGGGACCCCTCTGGGAACCTCTCTGCTACGCCCAGATCGGCGGTCTCACGATCGCGACGTTTGTGACGCTGCTGCTGGTCCCTGTGATTTATTCCATCTTTGTGTTGGACCTGAAGCTCATTAAGTGGGAGTCCCATGAAGCAGCCGAGCCGACGCCAGCACCTGAACTGACGACCGCAGATCTTCATTACTCCAATAACCATAGGAATTGATTTTTGATAGGGGAGATCATCATGACTACTTGCAGCACCGCTGTCGACCTATTCTCAGAGTTAAAAACCAGGTTTGAAACTCGCGAAGCACGGATAGGCGTGATAGGTCTCGGTTATGTGGGCCTGCCACTTGCTTTGCTCTACACCGAAGCGAAATTTAGAGTAACGGGTTTTGACATCGACCAGCACAAGGTCGCAACTCTCACTTCCGGTGGATCCTATATCTGTCGAATTCCTCCTACAGAGATCCAGGCGGCGCGCTCACAAGATTTCTGTGCGACCGCAGACTTTTCGAGCCTGACCGAAATGGACGCCATCATCATCTGTGTGCCCACGCCTCTGGACGAATATCGCGAGCCTGATCTCAGTTTTATTACTAATACCGCCAGGGCAATAGCACCGCATCTCCGTGCCGGTCAATTGGTTGTGCTTGAGAGCACGACTTATCCCGGCACCACGGAGGAAGTGCTGGTTCCAATCCTGGAGGAAGGCAATGGCTGCGCTCTGAAGGCCGCCCGCGCCGCAACCGCTGACGGAGAGGATGAGTTTTTTGTCGCATTCTCTCCGGAACGAGAGGACCCGGGCAATGACAGCATCGCGCGTCGTGACATCCCGAAAGTCGTGGGAGGCCTGAATTCCCAGGCCTCAGAACTGGCTGCGACTCTCTACAAGACCATCTTCAACCGGGTCGTCCCCGTGTCCTCACCGGCCGTGGCAGAGATGACTAAGCTGCTGGAAAACATTTACCGCTGCGTGAACATCGCCCTGGTCAATGAATTGAAGCTTTTGTCATTGCGCATGGGATTGGATATCTGGGAAGTCATCGAGGCCGCGTCCACCAAGCCATTCGGCTTTCAACCCTTCTACCCTGGTCCTGGCTTGGGCGGACACTGCATCCCCGTCGATCCTTATTATCTGTCATGGAAGGCGAAAGCATGGGATTTCCAGACACGCTTCATCGAACTGGCTGGAGAGATCAACACTGCCATGCCCTATCACGTGGTCGCTTCGGTCGGCAGAGCTCTGAGTCGGCAACGGAAGGCCCTTAACGGTGCCAAAGTACTGGTGCTCGGTGTGGCCTACAAGAAAGACATCGATGACCTGCGCGAGTCCCCGGCCCTGACCATTATTGAGCTGTTGCAGAAGGATGGCGCTGAAGTCAGCTACAACGATCCCTATTTTCCTTCAATCGGCAAAGGGCGCCATTACGATCTTCAGATGAAATGCGCACCCGTGGACGAAGTCTCCAAATACGACTGTGTGCTGATCGTTACAGACCATTCGGATTACGACTACGCCTGGATCGCGCAGCACGCGTCCTTGGTGGTGGATACCCGCAATGCGACGAAAGGCATTCACGGCGACAACATTGTGCGTTGTTGAAACAGTCGCTTCCGATTGCCGTCATGGAGGAGGGCTCGGTTGTAACAACGTGCGAGGTGGAGGGTCAGGTGACAAGGCGAACGAATTGGAACACGTGGATTGTGATGTGTAGCTTAATTGTGGTAGTGGCTGCGGTGCTTCTCATTGAACACCAAATCCGTGGATTGATCGTCCACTCGGGCGGGCTCAGATAAACGGGTTGACACAACAGCAATTTAGGCCCCGGAAAAGGCCGAAAAGGGCGGTGAAGATGACTAAGCATCTCATAGGGCGATTCATCCGGAGCGACATAGCACTATGATTCTCGTTCAACGACTTGGCACACCCGTTCTTCTGGTGCTGATTACGTTATTGGTGCAGTGTGGCGGCGCCGCTGCGCTCATCTTGTGGATTAGAAGCATTCCAAGAGACATTCACGGGGTGCGGTTGTTTCACTGCGCAGCGCTGGTTATGCAAACCACGATCGCGGTTATCGTTCTGCACGGAATCGTTATTCTGCTGTGGGCGAGCTGCTATCGCTGGATTTGCTTTCCGTCCTGGGAGTCTGCGTTTTACTTCTCGGCGAGCAGCTATTCGACCGTCGGATACGGGGACGTCGTCCTTCCATCAAAGTGGCGACTGTTGGGCCCGCTCGAAAGCATGGTCGGCATGTTGATGTCAGGAGTTTCCATTGGACTTCTGTTCGCAGCCGTCACTCATCTGGTCGACGGCGAGTCACGATCTCGTCCACCACTTCGCTCCGAACCCGCGGCTGCGGATCACATCGGTCTGCGGCAAGAGCGAAGCTGTTACTACGGTCGGTCGCGCTTGAAGGTCATGACTTGAGGAACGGTTCACCGTGAGTACGGGGCTGCCAGCCTGGCGAACCACATCATAGGTGGTGGCAAGTTACAAATGCGAGAGTATCCCGGTGCATATCGAGCGTGGTTCCAGGGCTGCTGCGATGAATGGCATGCTGAATGAAACGCCGCTCTTGCCGTCTCAAGGTCCGTCGGATGAGGTGCGGGTGACTTGATCCGTAACTGCTTGGGGAGAGCTGGGAACAAGTGCCGCGCACCCCTACTTCACCGACGGACTTTGCGTGCGCACTAACGTTCTACACATTGCATGCAATGTGCCAATCGAAACCGAACGTTATGTCGCTGTCGCGCAACAATGTTCGCAACTTTGTCCTTTGAGCCTCTGCCCAGATCGAGGCACTGCCCAAGGCAGGGCACGCCAGGCGCAAATGAGGAGCGTGGGATCTATAGAAAATGCCGTGCTATTCAAGGAGGGTCGATTGGCAAGCCATATGCACTGCTAGTTCTGGAAGCACGTCCATCGACCGATGAAGATCCTCGTTCTCAACTCTGGTTCGAGCAGCCAGAAGGCATGCCTGTACGAAATTGGCGATGCTCTTCCGCAGAGTCCCCCTTTGCCGCTGTGGGAGGGTCGCGTCGAGTGGAGTGGCGATACCGCAGCGATCACGGTCAGAAATTCCAGAGGAATAGCTAGGAGAGAGAAGCTAAAGAATCTGTCCTGCGATCTGGTGTTGAAGGATCTGCTGGCCACGCTATGGAGCGGTGAAACGCGCCGCATTGCTTCCGCGGCCGAGATCAACGTCGTGGGTCACCGTGTGGTCCACGGTGGTCCCCGTTTCCACGATCCCATCCTGATCAATAACGACGTGTACTCGACTCTTGCCGGACTGTCTCAGTTTGCTCCGCTGCACATTCAGTCGGAGCTCCAGGGAATGAAGACTATCGCCGATCTTCTGGGAGACGTGCCCCAGGTCGCGGTTTTCGACACTGGCTTTCATCGCCAGATGCCGCTAGTGGCGCAGACGTATCCCGGTCCGTATGAGTGGTTCGAAAAGGGAATCCGACGATACGGCTTCCATGGAATCAACCATCAGTACTGTTCGACCCGCGCCGCTCAGCTGATTGCACAGGACCTGAAGTCACTCAAAATTGTAAGCTGTCATCTCGGCAACGGGTGCTCAGTCACTGGTATTCGGGCCGGCCGTAGCGTGGATACAACGATGGGGTTCACGCCGCTGGACGGACTCATGATGGGCACGCGCTC
>Ga0105248_10009264_pt1 | contig 10836 bp, 10 predicted proteins | sample KBSS34metaG_FD_81524 | JGI IMG/M metagenome (GOLD analysis project Ga0105248, IMG submission 81524) | Switchgrass rhizosphere microbial communities from Kellogg Biological Station, Michigan, USA - KBS S3-4 metaG | ecosystem: Host-associated > Plants > Roots > Rhizosphere > Soil | place...
CGGCGCGCTGTCCGCCAAGGTCGCCAGCGATCTCGCTTCGTTGCTGCGAGCTATGGCCGAGCGCGTGCGTTATACACGAGTGGTCGCTGGCGAGAGCGTCGGAGAGCCTGGGGTGCTGCGTGATTCAGCAGCAGTCGTTTGAGATGTTCGATAGCTCGTTGCCGCTCAACCGTAAGGAGCGCTTCTATACGGGCACCGTCCTCCCGATGCTCATCGCCTCCGACGGGTTCATGCACCTCAATCGGTTCCTCAGGCTTTGTGGTGCGCCGCCGTTGCCGCCCGCCGCAGGTTCCCTCGACGGCCAGCAGCAGTTTGAATTCTCCGAGTATTCGTTCGTGGAATCGATCTTCACCGACGCGGACAAGGAGCGCTTTACCGAGAGGCCAACAGATAACGACACTCCGGACCTGGTGCTCGTAGGCGACGACTGGTTGCTCGCGGTCAAGGCCAAGATGTTTCACAACCCTTCGATTGCATCCCTCAACGAACAACTGCGACGGCAACAGGTGATCGTCGACTACGTCGCTGACGTTCTCGGCCTGGGTCGTGAACGGGTCCGCCAGGTCTTTCTGCTCCCAGAGCGCCTGCCGGCGGCCGGCCTGAACGCGCCGGTGATCACCTGGGAGCAGGTCCTGAGCACATACCAGGTCGTCGGGCCACGCTACTGGGTTGGCGTGCTGAAAGCCGCATTGGATCGCTTCGAGGACCTCGTCTCACGAGGTCCAGCGTTCGGTCAATACAAGGATTCAACGCTCACCGGAGCGGAGATTCGTGACCGATTCGACAATGGGTCACTTGGCTACACCTACATGGGTCGCTTCAGGGGCCTACACGGTCCCGACTTGGCGAACGATGTTGCCGATGGCTCGTGGCGAACCCGCCGCTACGAGGTACGCGTCGACCCGCTCCAGGCGCGCAATTGATTCCCCGTCAGCTGCGGACCGCGCAAGATCAACAAGCTCATGGCGACAATCCCGCGACCCGACCCGGGAACTGATCGAGTTCGTGTCCGAGTCCAAGTCCTGGTCAGAACTTGCGCAGCGCAAGCAGGTGGAGTTTGTTGCGTTTGATGTCGTCGATTCGCGCTAGGAGATCGTCGAGGTCGTCGCCCACGTTCATGTGGCGGCCCGACAACGCGTCACCACGTCCTGCCGCCAGGTTCACGACCCACCCTGCGGCGATTTCAGGGTCCGCGCCCCGGCCCGCTGCGAGACGGGCCTTGATCCATCCGAACACCTGGCCTTCGGCTGTCTCGGGACCTGCTGTGCTTGCCAGCGCGGCCTCGCTCAGCCCGATCGGCAACAGTCCCGGATCGAAGCTGAACACGCTGACACCGTGCGGTTTCAACTCCGCCGCGAGCGTCTCGGTCAGCTTCACCACCGCGGCCTTCGCAGCGGCGTAGGAGGAGACGAGCGGCCAGCGATGGACGGCAGCCTGACTGGTGATGCTGATGACGCGGCCGCGGCCTGCCGAAACCATCCCCGGAAGTACGGCGCTGGTGAGCATGTAGGCGCCGCCGAAGTTGATCTCGACGGCGCGCCACCACTCCGCCGGATCGGTCTCCCAGAGCGGGCCCATCGGGCCGTTGATGCCTGCGTTGTTGACGAGCACGTCGATCGGCCCGAGCTGCTCGGTAACCGCGGCGACGGCCGCGCGCGTTCGTTCGATATCGGTGACGTCGGCGACGGCGGTCGCGACGATCCCTCCGCGCGCGCGAATGGACGCGGCTGCCTCCTCGAGGGAAGCCTCGGACCGCCCGATCAGCGCGACCCGGGCACCGGCGTCCACCAGTCGCTCTGCGAGGAACCGTCCAAGGCCTCGGCCGCCACCGCTGACTAGGGCGACGGCGCCGTCGAGCTCACGGGCGGGAATCTGCTGTGGTCGGGCGAGGAGCCGCCTGAGGATTTTGCCGGACGGCGATTTGGGGATGGACTCGACGAACTCGACGCGCCGAATTCGCTTGTACGGCGTCACCCGCTCGGCGACCCATGCCATCAACTCATCGTCAGTGAGCGCGGTGCGCCGCACGACGAACGCCTGAGGCACCTCGCCCGCCTCGTCATCAGGGAGCCCCACGACGGCTGCGTCGGCGACTGACGGATGGGACAGCAGGAGCTGCTCGAGTTCGGCGGGCGCGACTTGGAACCCCTTGTACTTGATCATTTCCTTGAGACGATCCACGACCTCGTACCACCCCTCGTCATCGACGGTGACAACGTCGCCCGTATGCAGCCATCCGTCGGCATCGATCGCGGCAGCGGTCGCTTCCTCGTCGTTGAGGTACCTGCGCATGACACTCGGTGCGCGAACGAGTAGCTCGCCTGGTTGTCCGGCTGCGACCTCGGCACCGGTCGTGGGATCGATGACGCGACATTCGACGCCCTGCACCGTGGGTCCGATCGACCACGGCTTGTCCGGGCCATCGTCGGGCGCGATGTGGCTCGATCCGGCCAGCTCGGTCATTCCGTAAGCCTGTTTCACGTGGCAGCCGGCACGGCGCGCACATGTGGTGACGAGGTCGCTGGACATAGGCGCGGCGCCGACCGTCATCACGTGCAGGCTCGAGAGGTCGTAGTCGTCGAGCAGGTCAGTGTTGGCCAGCGCCTGGACGATCGGGGGAACGATCTCGGCGCGTGTCACGTGGTGGCGCTGGATCGTGTCGAGGAACCCCTCGATCTCGAACCGGGGCATCAACACCACGCACGCGCCGGCCCGCAAGGACAGGTTGAGCGTGACCTGGAGCCCGAACGTGTGCACGAGCGGCAACGAGGCGAGCACGGTGTCGCTGCTCGTCACACCATGGGCGTCGCGCATCTGACTCAGGCTGGCGACGAGGTTGCGATGGGTCAGCACGACGGTCTTGGGCAGCCCGCTGGTGCCGCTGGAACGCGGGAGAAACGCCGTGTCGGAGGGACTGGCCAGCCCGGTCGGGAGGCAGCTCTTCCCCGCGGCGATGATCTGCTCGAATGCCGTAGCTCCGGCAGGATCGCCGTCGACGACGAACGTCCCAGCGACCGCGGTACTGAGCGCCGCATTGCGCAGGACGCTCTCGAACAGGTGCGCTGTCGTGATAACCCAGCGCGTATCCGTCGCGAGGAAGTGATCGGTGAACTCGCTGGCCTTCGAATGCGGGCTGACCGTTGTGACGGTCGCACCGATGGTCAGTGCGGCGTACCACGCGACGACGAAGTCGATGCTGTTCGTCGAGCACAGCGCCACGACATCGCCCGGGCGTACGCCCGCCGCTCGCAGGCCATGTCCGGCTCGACCGACCTTGTCGACAAGTTCGGCGTACGTCAGGGCCTCGCCAGAGGCGGCGTCGATGAGCGCGCAACGCCCGCCGTGCTCGGCCGCCTCGCCCAGCACGTACTCCGGAAGTGTCTGGTCAGGGACCATGGACTGTCGGGCCACATCCCGACGGCTCACGACGCCGACGCCCGGTCAGACAGCAAATTCGCAACACGAAACGCGAGGTCGACGGACTGGCGCCCGTTGAGGCGCGGATCGCACCTCGTCGCGTAATGGCGGTCGAGGTCGCCCTCGCGCAGCGCCTCGCCGCCACCGAGGCACTCAGTGACGTCGTCACCGGTCAGCTCGACGTGCAGCCCACCCGGCCAGACGGCCTCCGAGGCGCACGCCGCGAAGAAGGCGTCGACCTCCGCGACGATGTCCTCGAAGTTGCGTGTCTTGCGACCGTTGGCCATCTGCACGGTATTGGCATGCATGGGATCGCACGCCCAGACGACCGGGTGCCCGGCATCGCGGACCGCGGCCAAGATCGGCGGCAGAACGTCCGGCAGTCGCTTGGCCCCCATCCGCGAGATGAACGTCAGCCGGCCCGGGTTCCTGTCGGGGTTGAGCCGCTCGCACAGCTCCAGTACCTCACCGACAGTCGCAGTCGGCCCGAGCTTGCAACCGATCGGATTCGCGATGCCTGACACGAACTCGATATGCGCGCCGTCCAGCGCCCGTGTTCGCTCGCCGACCCACACAGTGTGAGCCGACGTGTCAACCCATTCGCCGGTCTGCTCGTCGCGGCGGGTCATCGCCTCTTCGTAGCCGAGCAGCAACGCTTCGTGGCTGGTCCAGACATCGACGCGGTTCATCTCGGTCGAGTCGCGGCCGATCCGCGACGCATGCAGGAAGCGCACAGCTCCGTCGATCTCCCGGGCGACCGCGTCGTAGCGTTCGCCCGCGGGGCTGGATGCCACAAAGTCCCGGTTCCACTCATGAACTCGGTCGAGGCTGCCGAAGCCGCCCGAGCTCAGCGAGCGCACGAGGTTGAGCTTGGACGCGGAGTGGTAGTAGGCGGTCAACATGCGCCGTGGGTCCGGCACGCGTCGTGCCGGCTCCGCTTCGATCGAGTTGACGATGTCACCGCGATACACCGGCAGTTCAACGCCGTCGATCGTCTCGACCGCCGCCGATCGCGGCTTCGCGAACTGGCCTGCCAGGCGCGCGACCTTAACGATATGGCTGCCGGACGCGTACGTCAGCACGATCGCCATCTGCAGGATCACCCGAAGCCGGTTTTCGACGGCCTGCGCGGTTAGTTCGTCGAACGATTCAGCACAGTCGCCGGCCTGCAGCAGGAAAGCGCGTCCAGCCGCGACCTCTGCCAGCTCGTCGGTGAGCGTGCGCACCTCGCCGCCGAACACCAGAGGCGGCATCACGCGCAGCTCCGCGAGCGTGTGCTCCAGCGCCGCCTCATTCGGCCACTCCGGCTGCTGGACCACCGAAAGACCATGCCAACTGGACGGCGACCACCTAGCGTCATGTGCGCGCATCGGTTGGCTCGCGTACCAACGCGTCGGGTTCCGTAGGCGCCGCGACTCTCCCTGGAGCAGACGGAAGCAGACCTCCGGGTGCGACGTGAGGAACTGCCGCAGACGCTCGGCTTCCAGCAGCACGTAGCGGACCGGGCCAAGCGCGACGAGGTCGCCGCTGATCGGTTCGCCGAGCAGGGCCGAGATCTCACCGAAGATCTCACCGCGCGCGAGCCGCGTGTGTTCGCGGCCGTTGATCCGCACCGCGGCCTGGCCGTCGATGAGGAACCCAAGACCGACGGACGTCTCGCCCTGAGTGAGCACATGCTCGCCGGCGGCGGCCGCGTGGCCGCCGAACTGACTGGCGATCGCCCGAAGGTCCGCCTCGGGGAGGTCGCCCACCAACCGCGAGGTCCGCAGCGCACTCACGACCTCGTCGAACTGGGCGTCCACGGTCACTGGGCCCGCCTCGCTGCCAGGACGTGCACGTCGAGCGGTAGCTCGTGGCGCCCGACCAGTTCCAGCCCGGCCGCTGCCAGCAGGCTCGCATACTCGGTCTCGGTCCGCTCTCGGCCGCCGACGTTGCACAGCATGTGGATGTCCCATGCGTAGGCCAGGGAGGCCGAGCGATCCTCCGGGATCAGTCGCTCGACGACCAGCAACTGCCCATCGGCCGCCATCGCCTCAGATATCCGCGCGAGGATCGTCCGACACATCTCGTCGTCCCAGTCATGTAGCACGCGCGAGAGAAGGTAGACGTCGCCACCCGCAGGTACGCCCTCGGTGAAATCGCCGGACAGGAACTCGACGCGCTGGCTGAGACCCGCTTGTGCGAATGCCGGCCGCGCCCCGTCGAGCACGTGCGGGCGGTCGAACAGCACGCCTCTGGCGCGGGGAGCAGCGGCAAGCATCCGCCTCAGCAGCGGGGAAGTGCCGCCGGCGACATCGACAATCCGATTCACCCCGTCGAGGGCGACGACCTCCGCGACCGCGCCGAACATCGCGGCGCTGGACGCCATCGCGGTGTCGAACAGTTCGCTCAACTCGGGCCGTTTCGCGAAGTACTCGAAATGGTGCTCGCCGAAATGGTCGTCGAACGCCTCCTCCCCGGTCCTGACCGAGTGGAGGAAGTGTCCGAAGGACTCATAGAACGGACCCCCATACAGCAGCGCGAGCGGTCGCAACGCGGGATCGGCGTCGATGCGCAGCAACCGACCGAGCTCGGTCAGCTCGAACGTGCCGCGCCGCGACTGCGTGACGACGCCGATCGAAGCGAGGTATCGCAGAAGCCGAGTCAGGCTGTCCACATCCGACGCAGTCGTCTCCGCCAACTGCGCGGCGGTCGCCTCCGGCTGCCCAGCGATCGCGTCCGCAAGCTTCAACTCGGCGGCGACGTGAATGGCCTGCGTCGCCCAAGCGCCGGTCATCAACGTCAACAACCGCTTGGCGGCCGGGACAGAGTTGCGGCGGTGGGCATCGATGATCGCCGGGTAGTAACCCGAGGTCAGCAGTTCGACTCGCCGCACGAAGTGATTTCGGGCACTGGCGTCGCGGAAGTACAGCACTGTATTGCCCTCGCGGCGGTTATAGCCGCCGTCGTCCGGTCGCATCCAGCCGTGATCAGACAGGATCGAGCGCATCGCCGAGATCGCCATCCGGTCGGGCTGGCCGATCGCAAGCGCGACGTGCGCCTCGTCGTTGCGTTCACGCTCGCCGTCGGCGATCGCAGTCAACGGCGAACCCGGCGCCACCGTCAATGTGAACAGCTCGATCATCAGCGGGCGCCTGCCCTCAAGTGGAACCGGCACGCGACGGATCTGGACATCGAGTTCGCTCAACGACTGCCGGTAGCGCGCGGCGAGGCGGGCCTTAACTACCACACTTGGCTTCGGCTCCTCCGCGGTCAGCCCGCGCCGCGCCAGCGCATCATCGATCTCCCCAGAGTTCTCAGGGAACACGAGCACCGCAGCATGGCGCAGTTCGCAGGTCTTCACGATCTCGGCGAGGTCCTCGCTGGACAATTCCGGCACGATCTCGGCGAGGAGCGCAGTCGTGTCGGTCTGTCGAAGGAATGCGATCGCGTCATCCAGACGCGCCTCATCGGCTGGATGCATAACCTAGACCCCCTGTCGGCATTCGCGGGCGTCGAACCTCCTGTGTGCGCCTGTCTGCCCAGGCTAAGTCTTACGGCACGCAAGGCGGCTGCATATCGCATCATCTGGGGATTTCAAACGTCGACACTTCACCGATCACCCGCTACGAGCGGAAGGCCGTGTCCGGAAGTCGCGTGTCTCGGTTTTCCCTGGCATCGGCAAAAGGCTGGCACCCCAATCGGGATTGCGTCCTTGTCGCGATCAGCTACTCGCGAACCGGCGCCGTGACGAGTACCGACATCGCGAGAACGGTCATGCCCACCGTCAAAAGGAGCGCGACAAGCGATGCCGCTCGCCCGATCCCTGAAGCCCGGCGGAGAGCACACGCCGCCACAACAGCTCCCACCACTGAGGGACCGACACCGGTGATGGTAACGACGGCGCGGAAGTAGAGGAACCGCATCGGCGCGTCGTTTGAGTACAGAACAAAGTGCGGTTCGATCCACGAAACGGCCGCCAGCCCGAACAGCGCAAGCAGCAGTGACAACAGGTTCAGCCAGCTCACTCGCACCCGCGCAGGATGACAGCCCATGTCGCCCGACGCGCGCTAGAGGTGCTGCCGGAACGCACACCAGCACAACCTTCGCGCAACGCGGCTACTTAGTGTTTTCAGCACGACCGGTGTCCGGCCAGACTCGGTCGAGGTGCTCGGCGGGACGCTCTCAACCACCGGCTGCCCACCCGTTCATTTGGTGTGGCTCTCACATGGCCTGCGTCCCCGTCGAGTGCCGTGCGAGGAGTGGCTCGAAAGGGGTTTGCCCCTGCTCTAAGTAGCAATGCCCTCCACGCCGTTTCGTAACGACGAGAGCGAGGAGGATGGCGATGGGCGTGATCATCGGGATGGACCCGCACAAGCGCTCGGCGACGATCGAGGTGATCGACGAGCGCGGCACGGTGTTGTCGACTGGACGATTCGGGACGGACAAGGTCGGCTACCGCGACATGTTGGCCGAGGGGCGCCGGTTTGGTGAGCGTGACTGGGCGGTCGAGGGCGCAACGGCATCGGCAAACACATGGGTCTGCTGCACGAACTGGTGACAGTTCGCGTTAGGCCGCCTGGATGGCGGTTGGGTCATGATCGTCTCGTACTCGATGGGGGTCAATCGGCCGAGCGCGATCTGGCGTCGGCGCCGGTGGTAGGTGTGTTCGATCCAGGTGACGATCGCTACGCGCAGGTCGTCGCGGGTGCGCCAAGGGCGATGGTCGAGGACGTTCTTCTGCAGCAGCGAGAAGAACGACTCCATGGCTGCGTTGTCGGCCGCGGAGGCGACTTGACCCATCGAGCCGACCATCGAGTACCGGGCCAGCGTCCGGTGGACCTTCCTTGATCGAAATTGGCTGCCCCTGTCCGAGTGCAGAATGCAGCCGGCCACCTCGGCACCGTCGACACGTCGACGGGCGACCGCATTGTCCAGCGCCTGCACCGCAAGCCGGGCCTTCATCCGCGAGTCGATCGAGTAGCCGACGATCCGGTTCGAGAACACGTCCTTGATCGCGCAGAGGTACAGCTTGCCCTCGCCGGTGTGGTGCTCGGTGATGTCGGTCAGCCACCGTTGGTTCGGCGCGGCCGCGGTGAAGTCCCGCTGCACGAGATCCGGGTAGGCGGGCGTCCCGGGCTTGGGTTTCTTGCCGTTGCGGCCGCGCTTCTTGCCGAACACGCTCCACCAGCCGTTCGCCGAGCAGATCCGCCAAGCCGTCCGGTCAGCCATCACCTGGCCGCCCTCGCGGGCCTCGTCGGCCAGATACCGATAGCCGAACTCCGGGTCGTCCGCATGGGCCTCGAACAGGGCGTTCGCGCGGTGCGCCTCGACCCACTCGGCATCGGTCACCGGATCGGCCAGCCAGCGATAATAGGGCTGGCGCGCGATCTTGAGCACCCGGCACGTCACCGTGACGGCGATGCCGTCGACGGCCAGCTCGCGGACGAGCGGGTACATCATTTCCCTAGGCTGCCCGGCAGGTTCGCCTGTGACAGATACGCCGCCGCCCGCCGCAGCACCTCGTTCTCCTGCTCCAGCAGCCGGTTCCGCCGCCGCAGCTCACGCAGCTCCGCGGACTCGCTCGCCGTCACACCGGGCCGGTTGCCCTGCTCGACATCGTCCTGGGCCAGCCAGCGGTGCAGACAAGACTCCGAGATCCCGAAGTCCTTGGCCACCTGCAACAGAGGAATCACTGGCCCGGGCAACCCGGACCACATCCTCCCGAAACTCCTTCGGAAACGGGTTCGGCACGGTCGACATCCTTCCGGTGGAACCTCACAGCTCCACAGATCAGATGTCACCTACCCGTGCAGCAGACCCATGCGATGTGCGCGCTGCCGGAGGAGGTCGCCTCACGCTTACCGACTCGCCGACGCGCCACCACCGCTTCACAGGTATTGCGCGAGCCACGCGTGCACGTCGCCGATGCGGTGCGCGACCACCGTCAGGTGTCCGGCGTCGTTTTCGAGCTCGGCGTACGCGCCGGGAATTGCGCCGACAAGCCAGCGGCCGTGCCCGAACGGCACGAAGCGATCATCGCGGCTGTGCCATACCTTGACCGGGATCGAAATGGAAGCCATCTCGAAACCCCACGGCGCGTGGAACAACGCCACGTCGTCGGCGATCCAGCCGTCAGCACCGGCCGCAACCGCGGCCTGGGCCGCGCGATGCAGCCAGACACCGAAGTCGCTGTGCAGGGCCGCAGCGTCCGGCGGCGAGACACCAGCTGCCCACTGCCTGCAGAACTCGCCCGCGGTCATCGCCAGCAGCTCGTGCCGCTGGGCCTGACCTTGACGCTCCCACTCGTCCCGATCGGATCGGAACAGCTGCATGTCTTGCCGCGCGTTGTCCGACATGCCAGCGAAGTAGTCCAGCCCAGACGCGTCGGACGGGGCCGGCGAGCCGATCGTCGCCGCAGCCACGACCAGATCATCCAGCAAGGCGGCGCAGGCCAGGGCGTGTGGCCCGCCGCCGGAGAAGCCCCACACCGCGCATCGCTCGAAGCCAACATCCGCGCTGATCGCGCGCACATCGACGGCGCAATCGACCACGCTCCGCCCGGGCTGGTGCGACGACGCGCCGCAGCCGGGCCGGTCGTAGGCGATCAACGTGATGTCTCGATCGGCGGCGTCCTGCACCCAAGGCTCATACAGCAGGCCGGCATTAGGCGTTCCGACGTGAACGATGATCACACGACGGCCCCCGCCGGCGACCTCGACCCGTAGCCGGCGCCCATCCGCAGTGTCGACGTGTCTCACCTGCGGTGCGAACGAGTGTGCTGCCATGAGCGCTCGACGTGACGGTCTCAGAAACCGCGCCAACTGGCCAGACCCTCCGCTCACCACCGCCCAGCCACGCGACTAATAGCCGTAATCGCGCCGGTCGGCCAATCCGCCCGCCCTATCCGTTATCCGCGACCGCGACACGCTTCCGGTGCATCGCCGCGCCGTCCAGATCGAGACGGCTCCCGCCGCACCTATCCGTCTGCATCGCGACGTCGCCCGGCGGTAGACGCGCCTTCCTCACGCGTATCGGATGTTCGGCCGCCGCCGCGATGTGTCGCGGATCCTCTTACGGGACGACCTCCTGCCAGCGAAGGCGGCAGGTGACCCGCACAAAACATCGGCTCGTCCCCGCTGCTCGCGTCCCGGGCAGCCGCACATAGTCGGCGATCCCGGTAGCCCCGGCGCGGACGGCAGAGCTGGATCCGACTCCGCGGTCAGCCAACCCAACGGCGAGATCAGTCTCACCGATGCCGGCGCCACTCGTTCAATACGGCGGCGACCTGCTCCTCGCCGAACGCCGCCTCGAGTAGCGCCACCACGTCGGCCTCTTCGACGACCGCCGCCTCGGTCACGCTCTCACGCCTACCTCACCCGCCGCCGCCCCGAAGGCAAAACCGACCGCGACATCCGCCGCATCCTCAAGCGCTACATC
>Ga0105248_10009267_pt1 | contig 10835 bp, 10 predicted proteins | sample KBSS34metaG_FD_81524 | JGI IMG/M metagenome (GOLD analysis project Ga0105248, IMG submission 81524) | Switchgrass rhizosphere microbial communities from Kellogg Biological Station, Michigan, USA - KBS S3-4 metaG | ecosystem: Host-associated > Plants > Roots > Rhizosphere > Soil | place...
CGGCGACCCGCCGCCAGATCAGCTTCGTCGGCGTCGCGAGCGCGCTGCTTCTCCTTGGCGCGTTGCTGGAAATCGAGGCGACCGAACTTCATGGTTGAATCATAAACCACTGCAGCACAGCGGTCGACCTCACTCCGATGACCACTTCTCGAGGAGATGGGGCCGGAAGCGGACGCTCCGCTTACGGCCAACTCCAGTCTCAAAAAGGCGGGTAACGAGATCCCCGCCTACGTAGTATTACTAATTGGTCGCTGATCATGGCTGATTTAGAGCGCGGATCGTGGCCGAACTGCTCAACAGAGCCGTCGAGCTTGAGGCATATGGCGGGCCGGAAGCGCTCCGGATCGTCGACTTGCCGCTTCCTACAGCCGGAGCCGGTGACGTGCGAGTCCGGGTGCTCGCCTCAAGCGTGAACTACACGGAGACGCTGATCCGCCGGCACCTCTATCCGCAGACTGCCGCTTATAAATTGCCTTTCGTAATGGGCTATGACGTGGTGGGCGAGATCGATCAGGTCGGCTCCGGTGTCGCCGGGTTCAAGATCGGCGATCGCGTCGCCGATATGACCGTTGTGGGTTCCGACGCGATGTTTCGCACTCTCAAAGCGGAAGACCTGACGTCGGTCCCGCCGGAGGTCGACCCAGCGGAGGCCGCGACTCTGATCCTAAGTTGGACCACGGCCTATCAGCTCCTACACCGTTCGGCTGAGGTGAGGCCGGGCCAGCGAATCCTAGTCCATGGTGCGGGCGGAGCCGTCGGCCAGGCACTGCTCGCACTCGCGAAGATCGCGGGCATCGAAACCTGGGGGGCTGCCAATGGCAAGTACGCGGCACTAATCCGCGACCTTGGTGCCACGCCGATCGATTATGAGCTCCAGGACTTTACGAGCGTACTGCCGGGCGGCTTCGACGTAGTAGTCGACGGCATTGGCGAGGACGGTTATCGCCGCTCGTTCGCGGCTCTGAAAAGCGGAGGGCTCCTTGTAGCGATCGGCTATTCGGCTGAAGCCGAGGCAAAGCAGGGAATGGCCGCGGCTCTTGCGAACATCGCGCGCATGTATGTGTGGGGCTGGCTGCCGGGTGGAAAGCGCACACGCTTCTATTCTATCAATGTGATGCGGGCGAGGCATCCAAACTGGTTCAAGCAGGACTTGGCTTGCCTTTTCGAATTGCTGAAGGAAGGGCGGATCAAGCCGAAGGTCGCAGAGCGAATAAGCTTCGACCGGGTCGTTGAAGCGCACCGGCGGCTCGAGAAAGGTGGCCTCGAAGGCAAGTTGGTGCTTTGCCCCGTCTAAACGCGTAATCGGTCGGTTAGATGCTTTGCGGCAGATTGCACTGGCGAAGGCGTCGAGAGCGAACGTCTGCTTCAACGTGCGCTTATCTCGAAAGCCGACTTTCCGCTTGCGGCCAAAAGCTGACATTACTGGCGAGTGTCGTCCAGGCGAACGATCGGGAGAAAGAACATCGCGGGCAGAATGATCAGAAGTGTCCAGCTCAGCCTGACATTGACGAATGCTAGCGGAATTGCGGCAGCATAGGCGGCAATCGCTACCCAGACTTTCCGGAACACTCGGCGGTGAATTGCGCGGTGAAATTCATTGACACTTATCCGTGATGCATGGCGTCTCAGCAGCGTCAGCGAGCCGGTGCACATCATTACCACAAAAGCATACGCAGCCGTTGCCCTCGGCGACGTCGGGTGCTCGCCGAAAAAGCGGGCGACGACAGGCACCATCGTTACCCAGAAGAGCACATGATTGTTGAGCCACAGCGTAGCCGGGTATGTGCGGGGCAATGTGGAGACCAGGTAATGGTGGTTAGCCCACAAAATGCCCACCACGACGAAGCTCAGCGCGTAGATCGCGAGCACAGTGACGAATTGCTGGAACGCCGCTGCGTCGTTCGCGAAGGCGAGACTTTCTGGAACGCGAACTTCAAGAACTATGATGGTGACGGCGACTGCGAAGACACCGTCCGAAAAACCCTCGATCCGCCGCTTGTCCGGGTGGAGCTCGTGCGGGAATCTCGGATCAGATTTCCTATCGCCGTTCACTTCACAATTTCGGTGAGCGGCTTGCTCCTCTCGACTACATAAGTGCCGAGCTCCGACGCCCGCGTGGCGCCGACATTCTTTGCTGCATGCACCACTCCATATGGCACGAACAAGACATCTCCCGCCTTCCGTGTCAGCGGCGGCTTGCCATCGACATCGTATTCAATGGCGCCTTCGAGGACGTAGATAATCTCTTCGCCCGGATGCCTGTGCCGGGGGAAGGATGCACCGGGCGCGAATTCGACCCGCAACTGCCACACTTCCCGGCCGGGGATGCTGAGATCATGCCGCTGTAGGTCAGTGCGCGTGGTGCCCGCCGGCCTTGGCTGGGCGGGGAGCGGCGAACCGCCTCCCGCCATCAGCATCAGGCCGGCCAAGGCCGACCCGATCCGAGCTCCGGTCACCTAAGCGACCTGAAGCCCGCACTGACGTCTTCGGTGAGCGCCAGCGGCTGCTCCCAGGCGGGAAAGTGCCCACCCTTCTCGGGCCGGTTGTAATAAATCAGTTTCGGATACGCCTCCTCCACCCAAGTCCGCGGGGCTTGGCAGACCTCGTCAGGGAAGGCGCTGAACGCGACCGGCACGGCGACGTGCTTCGGCGCAAAGAAGGCGAACTTGTTTTCCCAATAGATGCGCCCCGAAGATACGGCTGTGTTGGTCAGCCAGTAGAGTGTGACGTTGTCGAGGATGTCGTCCCGGGTCAGACCCTCGTTCTCGCCATCGAAAACGCGTGCGATAAGCGCGTAGCTGCGCGCATCGTGGTCGAGAAGCCAGGCCGCAAGCCCGACTGGGGAATCCTCGATCGCATACAGCGTCTGCGGACGGTTTGACATCTCCTGGGCGTAAGCCACCCCGTGCTTGTAGAAAAAGTCCAGCTGGTCGCATGCACGGCGTTCGTCGGCTGAGAGGTCGGTTGGGAGCGGTTTGCCGCTCTGGATCGCCGCATCGATGTCCGGCGGAACTGTGAAAGGCCAGTTGAGGTGAATTCCGAGCAGCTCCGGCGGGGCCTGCGTCCCCATCACATCCGTGATCATCGCACCCCAATCACCACCTTGCGCCACAAAGCGCGAGTGTCCGAGGCGCTTCATCAGCGCGACCCATGCCCGTGCGATGCGATCGGGACCCCAGCCGAGCTCGGTCGGTTTTCCGGAAAAGCCGTATCCCGGGAGCGACGGGATCACGACGTCGAACGCATCCGCCGCCGTTCCTCCATAGGCTGTCGGATCCGTCAGCGGCTCGATAATTCTCAACTGCTCGATGATCGATCCCGGCCAGCCGTGAGTGACGATCATGGGCAGCGCATTCGGATGGTTCGACTTCACGTGAATGAAATGGACGTCGACGCCGTCGATGGTGGTCACGAAGTTCGGATAAGAGTTGATCCGCGCTTCGATCTTGCGCCAGTCATGGTGGTTCAGCCAATAATCGGCGAGCTTCTGGAGCGTCGCGAGCTGCACGCCTTGCGAGGCGTCATCGACCAGCTCGCGGCTGGGCCATCGCGTAGCAGCGATCCGCTGCTTCAAATCAGCGAGCTCTTCGTCGGACGCGTGGAAGCTGAACGGCCGGATCGATGTGTTGTCGCCAGCGTGGTCGGCTCCCGCACCCATGACGAAGGTTGTGGTTTGTTCCGAAGTCGTAGGCGTAGGTTGCGGCGACAGCGTGTCCGCGCCGCCCGGTGGCGTCGTTTCTGCCATGTTATTGTCTCCTCAAGCGAGGTCGAAGAGATGCGTTACCGGACGCAGGAAAGCGGTCGTGGAGAATGCTGGTGAGCTACCCTACGGGCGACCTAGGTTGGGCCATGCGCCCGCCCCTCCGAGTCGGTCAACGGCTCGGGTTCAGTAATTCCACTAGTGTCTGCAATGGGTCGAAAGCTGCCACAAACGACGGTCTGCTTTCGGCCAACTCATGTCTGCTCGCACCAGTAGCAATGAGTGACTGAAAGATCAGGAATGGTCATTCGCCACTGTTGCGAAGCCGTCATAAATCCGTGACAGCAGCAGGGGCGGGGGGTGATCCGACAGTGACGATCAGAAACGTGCTGTTCCTGTGTACAGGAAATTCCGCTCGCTCGATCATGGCCGAAGCCATCATGAACAACGACGGCGAAGGGCGCTTTCGGGCCTTCTCCGCCGGCAGCCATCCCAAAGGCGCAGTGCATCCAGGCGCCCTGAAGCTGCTCGGCGAGCTCGGCTACGCGACTGACGCCTATCGCTCAAAGAGCTGGGACGAGTTCGCCACGCCTGACGCCCCGCAGCTCGATCTCGTCATAACCGTCTGCGACAATGCTGCGGGTGAGGCCTGCCCGATCTGGCCCGGCAAGCCGGCGAAGATGCATTGGGGCATAGCCGATCCGGCTGCCGTCGACGCCCCCAAACAAGCTGTGGCGTTCGACCAGGCCTATGGTGAGCTGCAGCAGCGCGTTGGCGCGTTCCTCGCTGAGGAGCCCACTTGTGGCTGATGCGCCGGCTCTTCCTCGTCGTATCGCCGCCGAAGGGCTCGGCGCCTTCTTCCTGTTCGCGTGCGTGATAGGCTCCGGGATCATGGCGCAGAACCTTTCGCAGGGTAACGACGCCATCGCGCTGCTCGCCAACACGCTGGCGACCGGGGCGATTCTGTTCGTCCTGATCACTATGCTCGGGCCCATCTCGGGCGCACACATGAATCCGGCGGTTAGCCTCGTCGCCGCCGCACGTGGCGAGCTGAGCTGGCGCGACGCAGCCGCCTACATCGTGGCACAGTTTGCGTTGGGCATTCTCGGCGCCTGGGCCGCTCATTTGATGTTCAGCCTGCCGACGCTGCAGCTGTCGGTGAAGGCGCGAGGAGGGCCTGGTCAGTTCGCGGGTGAATTCGTTGCCACCTTCGGCCTGATCCTGACCATCCTCGGTACCGTGCGATACCGCCGCGAATGGGTCGCGCCGGCCGTCGCCCTCTACATCATCGCCGCTTACTGGTTCACCTCGTCGACCAGCTTCGCCAACCCGGCGATCACCGTCGCGCGAAGCCTTACCAACACATTCGCCGGCATTGCCCCGCATGACGTACCGCTGTTCATCGTTGCGCAGCTGCTTGGAGCGATCTGTGCGGCGGCATTGGCGCGGTGGCTGTTCGACTTCTGACAACGCGGAATGCGCCGGCGAGAGTCGCTCTAAGCGGGGCTGAGAAGGTCTGACTCGTTGCCCCGAAAGCCGACCGTCCGTTAGCGGCCAGTTTAGGAGGGGCATTATTGGTCCTTTTCACGGTTGAACAGCGCTTGCGTCTCAAATCACTCTTGCTACCCACCGACCCACGCCCGAAGGCCGATGTGAGTTGAGTTGGTGATTGCCTATGTTTTGTGGAGCAAGTGCGCCGCGTAATCGAGCGGGTGTTTGATGGATGTGAAGGCGGGGCCGATCGGCCGCATTACAGCTTGGTCGCTGAGGAATGGCCCTCACCTGCTATTCGAAGTGCTGGCCAATGTCGTTCTTCCGTTTGTGATCTACAGCTATGCAGAGGCGCCTTTCGGTGCGGTGCGTGCGCTTCTCGCATCGACGGCACCGCCGATCCTGTGGAGCCTCGTGGAGTTCGCCCGCAATCGCCGCCTCGACGCGCTGTCGTTGATCGTGCTGAGCGGCATCGCGTTGTCGCTATTGGCTATGTTGGGCGGGGGCGGAGTGAGGTTCCTTGAGCTGCGAGAGAAGCTGGTGACTGCGGCGATCGGATTGGCTTTTCTCGGCTCGGCGCTGATCGGCAAACCGTTGGTCTACGAGCTGGCGCGCGCCACGATGCGGCGCAAGTCTGAGGAAGAGGCGCTGCAATTCGAGGCCCTTCAGATACATGCCGGCTTTCGTCGCACGATGATGGTGATGACTCTGGTATGGGGATTTGGCCTGCTCGCCGAGTTCGCGGTGTCCGTCGCGCTGATCTTCATTTTGAGCATCCGCGAATATCTGCTTATCCATCACTTGGTCGGTTACGGCACCATGGGCGCACTGAGCCTGTGGTCCTTTCTTTACGGGCGACGCGCCCAGCGGCGCGGGGAGGCCCGCCGGGCAGAGGCGCTTGCTCGGGCTGAAGCGCGCCCGCATGAGCCCGCAATCGCAAAGGGATAGCGGTTCACCCGACTTAGGGCGGACAGCGTCAGCTCGGATCGAACTGGCGTCAGGACTTCCTGAGCGACGACAACTTACACGCGGTATGTCCCTGAAAGAGGACGGATCGCTGACGGCCAGCATCCGCCGTCACAGCGAAGGTCGGCCTACGTCAGCAGCTCGTAGGCGGGCAGCGTTAGAAATTCTGTGAGTTCTGATGAGACGATCATTTGGTGCAACAGTTGACTGGCCTTCTCAATGTTAGGCACGCCCGCGAGTGCGCCGACTTCCTCGTCAAACCACTGCTCGAAAAGCTCGCGCGTGAACTTCCTCCCGTCGTCCAATGAAGCTCCGAAGTTTAGCCATTGCCAAAGCTGGGTGCGGCAGATTTCTGCGGTGGCTGCGTCCTCCATCAAATTGTAGAGCGGCACCGCGCCTTTTCCACCGAGCCAGGCGGCGAGGTATTGGGATCCGACGCTAATATTCTCGCGAGCACCTGCCTCGCTTCGAGGGCCGGTATGGAGTTCCAGCATCTCCTCGCGGCCGGGGACGTGCTCGGGCATCTTCGAAAGCTGGTTTGGCCCGTGTATCGAATCGAACGCGTGCATCGCGACGGGCACCAGCGCCGGATGGGCGACCCACGTGCCATCGTGTCCGTTGGCGACTTCGCGAAGCTTGTCCTCCCGCACCTTCGCCATCGCGGACTCATTGGCCGCTTCGTCACCCTTGACGGGAATGAAGGCACTCATGCCGCCCATCGCGAATGCGCCGCGGCGATGACAGGTCGACACCAACCGCAGGGAGTAAGCGGCGAGAAACGACTTATCCATGGTCATCAGAGAGCGGTCGGGCGTCAGCCGGTCGGGGCTGCGGCCAAGTCGCTTGATGTACGAAAAGATGTAGTCCCACCGACCGCAGTTCAGGCCGACGATATTCTCTCTCAGCGCATGGAGTATCTCGTCCATTTCGAACGCTGCCGGCAGCGTTTCGATGAGCACGGTGCACTTGATGGTCCCGCGCTTAAGCCGAAGCTTGGCTTCGGCGAGCGCGAAAATCTCGCTCCACAGCGCGGCTTCGTGCCGGCTTTCCAGCTTCGGAATGTAGAAATAGGGCCCGCTGCCCTTCGTCAGCGCAGCGCGGGCGTTATTCCAGAAGTACAAAGCGAAATCGAAGAATGCGCCCGCGACCGGCTCGCCGCTGACGGTGGCATGCTTTTCCGGTAGGTGAAGGCCCCGCGGGCGCACCATCAGAACCGCCGGCGTGTCGCCGACTTCGTAATGCTTCCCGCTCGACGAGTCAGTGAAACTCAGCCGATCCTGCCAATGATTGCGGAGGTTCAACTGTCCCTGGATGAGCTCGTCCCAAGTTGGTGAAGTCGCATCCTCGAAATCGGCCATAAAGACCTTGGCGCCCGAGTTGAGGGCGTTGATCAGCATCTTGGCATTGGTGGGACCGGTGATCTCCACCTGCCGATTCTCAAGGTCGGCTGGGATGCCGCCGATCGTCCATTCCGTCTCTCGGACGTCCCGCGTCTCCGCGGCGAAGTCGGGAAGTTCGCCCGCGTCGAAATGCGCCTGTCGGTCCACCCGCGCATCGAGCAGATCTTTCCGCCGCCGATCGAAGCGCTCGTGGAGCTGCATCAGCAATTCGAGCGCGCCAGGGGTGAGGATCTCGTGGGCGCCTCGGATGGACGAAGGCTCGGCAATGATGCGCGGACGCTCGATGACTGTGCTCACTGGAGGACAGGTTCCACACAGATCGAGTAGCGCTCCGTCGCTGCGCAGTGATCGCGAAACGTCAGGCGCTGCCATTCCATCCGCGCCTTTAGCTCATCATGATAGGGGCCGTGCACGGTTTCGGTGCCGGGCTTCAGGTCTTTGAAGCCGCAATCCTGATATTCGCCGCCGATCACCCAGTAACGCTGTCCCATGTTGACCTCCTTTACTCGGCCGCCACGAACTGCGCGGCTTCGGTGGATTCCTTGAGTGCGACGGTCGAGCTGTTGCCGCCCGACACCGCGGTTGCGATCGCGTCGAAATAGCTGGTGCCGACTTCGCGCTGGTGGCGCGTCGCGGTGTAGCCTGCGGCTTCGCTAGCGAACTCGGCCTGTTGAAGCTCGGAATAAGCGGCCATGCCACGATCGCGGTAATCGCTCGCAAGCTCGAACATGGCGTGGTTAAGGCTGTGGAAGCCCGCCAGCGTCACGAACTGGAACTTGTAATGCATTGCTCCAAGTTCGCGCTGGAAGTTGGCGATCGTCTGCTCGTCGAGCTTCGCCTTCCAGTTGAAGCTGGGCGAGCAATTGTAGGCGAGCAGCTTGCCGGGGAACCGCGCATGGATGCTCTCGGCAAAGCGCCCCGCTTCTTCCACGTTCGGGTGGCTGGTCTCGAACCAGAGGAGGTCCGCATGCGGTGCGAACGCGAGGCCGCGCGCGATGCAATGATCGAGGCCGGTGCCGTCCTTCAGGCGAAAGAAACCCTCGGGGGTTCGTTCGCCGGTGATGAACGGGCGATCCCGCTCGTCGACGTCCGACGTAATCAGCTTGGCGCTTTCCGCATCAGTCCGGGCGACGATGATCGTCGGGACGCCGCAAACGTCGGCGGCGAGACGCGCAGCATCCAGATTGCGGATGGCCGCCTGGGTGGGGATCAGGACCTTGCCGCCGAGGTGACCGCATTTCTTTTCGGACGCCAGCTGGTCCTCGAAGTGAACGCCCGCTGCGCCCGCTTCGATATAGGCCTTCATGATCTCAAAGCAGTTCAGGGGCCCGCCGAAGCCCGCCTCGGCATCGGCCAGAATCGGCGCAAACCAATCGCGCCTGGAGCCGCCCTCGAGATGCTCGATCTGGTCGGCTCGCTGCAGCGTCTTGTTGATCTTGCGCGCGAGCTCCGGGCCGGAGTTGGCGGGGTAGAGGGACTGGTCGGGGTACATTGCGCCGGCGACGTTGGAATCTGCCGCGACCTGCCAACCGGACAGGTAGATCGCTTTCAGCCCGGCTCGAACCATCTGCATCGCTTGGTTGCCGGAGAGCGCGCCGAGCGACCGGACCGGCTCGTCTTCGTTCAAGAGCTCCCAGAGCCTGAGCGCGCCACGCCTCGCCAGCGTATGCTCGACCGGTATCGACCCGCGCAGTTGGAGGACCTGTTCGGGACCATAGGGACGATCGATTCCATTGAACCTCCCAGCCGGTGCGGCGACGATTCCGTCAAAACTTGTCATGCGATTCTCCACAGCGAACGGCCCAATTTCGCGAGAGAGGAAAGCACGCAACAGCCGATCCCGCACCGACAAAAAGTGTGCGCTTGTCACAAGTTGACTTGTCGCTTTGGTCTAAAATTGACAGGCTGCGATTCGTGTCGGCGAAACTCTTCCTCGGCCATCGTCTTCGTCGCCTCCGCCGCGACTGTGCGCTGTCGCAGACCGATATGGCGCAGAGCCTGGGGATCAGTCCAAGCTATCTCAATCACCTTGAGCGCAACCAGCGGCCCGTGACCGCTACGTTGCTGTTGAAGCTTGCTGAGCTTTACGACGTCGACGTGCGGGCCTTCGCGGCCGGCGGCGGCGCGCACACTGGCCCCGACGCACTAGTAGAAATTTTCTCCCACGCGCTTCTCAGCGATCTGGCAGTCCCTCGCCACGAACTTGTCGAGCTCGCCAACAACTCGCCAACCGTGGCGGACGCCATCGCCCGGCTGTACACGGCCGTAAAGGAAGCCGAGCGCCACCCGATCTTGACCAACGGCGCCGACGCGCGCGCGCTGGTCACGCCCGAGAACTGGGTACGCGACTATATCCAGCAGCACCGCAATCATTACCCGGAGCTCGAGCAGGCCGCCGAGACGCTCGGCGGGGCACTCAGCGATCCGCTCTCGATGGCTGAGCCGATGCGGCGGCGGCTCAAGGAGGCCTGGGGGATCGAAGCCCGCGTCGTGCCGCAGCCGCAGCTGGGCAATGTCAGCCAGCTCTACGATCCGGAGCGGCGGGTCTTTCTTATGTCCTCTCAGCTCAGGTCGGAAAACCGCACTTTTGCCCTCGCCTACCAGCTGGCGCTCGTGGAATTCGCGACCGTCATCGAACCCATGGTCCGCGACGCTGCGCCGCCGGACGAAGGCATCCGCCAGCTGTTGCACATGAGCCTCGCCAATTATGCGGCGAGCGCTATCATGATGCCCTACGGCCGCTTCCTCGCTAGCGCGGAAGAATATCGCTATTCAATCGACCGCCTCTGCGGCGAATTTGGGGCGAATGTCGAGCAGGTTGCGCACCGGCTGACGACGCTCAACCGCCAGGGCGCGCGCGGGGTGCCCTTCTTCATGCTTCGCGTCGATCCCGCGGGCAATATCTCGAAACGCTACGCCGGCGAGAGTTTTCCCTTCTCGCGCTTCGGCGGGACCTGCCCACGCTGGAATCTGCACATGGCTTTCCAGGCGCCGGGCCAAGCCATAACCCAGTTGATCGAGACGCCCGACGGGCAGCGCTACTTCACCGTTTCCCGCGCGATCGAGCGGCCAATTAAAACGGAGCTATCCAGCGGCTTGCTCGGTATCGGTCTCGGTTGCGACATCCGTTACGCGCATAAACTTCACTGCGCGGACGTATACGATCTCGCCAATGCGCCTGTTACGCCAGTCGGTCCTGCCTGCCCCATCTGCCCCCGCACTGATTGCGCTTACCGCGCTACGCCGCCGGCCGGGCGCATGCTCGCGGTTGACCCGAC
>Ga0105248_10009268_pt1 | contig 10835 bp, 17 predicted proteins | sample KBSS34metaG_FD_81524 | JGI IMG/M metagenome (GOLD analysis project Ga0105248, IMG submission 81524) | Switchgrass rhizosphere microbial communities from Kellogg Biological Station, Michigan, USA - KBS S3-4 metaG | ecosystem: Host-associated > Plants > Roots > Rhizosphere > Soil | place...
CCTACCGCGATGATTAAGGCCGCACTCGCTCGCGTCTTCGCTTTGATAGCTTCACCAACTGCCAGCCGCATCGCCTTCTCCATTTCAGTAAGTCGGTCAGCGGCAGCTTCGACCCGTTTGAGCATGAGGTCATAGAGATAGTGTTGGACCAGAGCTCGGACCTGCACCTTCCACACGCCAGCAGCTAGACCCACTTCTATGTGCTGTTCGTTGAGTGCATCGAGGTCAGCGAATAGCTTGTCGTGCTCTTTGTTCTCGGTCATGGCGCTAGGCGATGTTTCTCGATGTGTTCGTTCATTAGCGTTCTGCCATGCCCCGGATGTAGTCAAGAGCGCCAGCGAGGCAGCACGAACTCCTCTAGCAGCCAGGCCCCGCTAATCACGACCATTACCAGCGCCCCGAACAGCACGAAGGGCCTCACGCCATCAGCGCGTACTATCTCGAAGCCTGCGAGCGCGAGCCCGGCGAGCAGGATGGCGCTGGCCATTAGGAAGGAGAGAAAGCGGCGCATGGGCTCCGCTAAGTAGCCAGTAAGTGCGCACGCCATCCTAGGCCGTAAAGGAAGACGGTCTAGGCAGGGACAAAGCTCCTCAGCCCACACGCCTGTGAAGCTGACCACTGTGCCGAGACCCACAGAAGATGGGTTGGAGCCTCTAGGACTGTGACTCCGTCCGAGGGACCCAAGGGGGGAAGCACAACGCGAGACTGGGGCGGTCTGCTCCACCCACTTCAACATCTTAGTAATACCTTAATAAGAAACTGAAGCGGGTCGGGCCGAACGCTAAAGCGGTCCTCACCCAAAAAGGGGGTATCTCACATGCGTACTCTAACTCTGGGGCTTGGTGCCCTTGTCTGCACGGTCGCCATCTTGGCGAGCACCGTCAACTCAGCGACTGCCGAACCGCGTGGGCATAGAGATTGGAACAAGGCAGAGCAAAGCGGATGGCGAGATGGCCATCGTGCCTATGCCTACCGTCCATATGATGGGCCATCCGTCTACTATGGCGCGTACTACTACGACCCGTACTACTATCCTCCGTATCCGTACTACTACGCTCCTGCTCCCTATTACGGGTCGAGCGTCAGCTTCTCGTTTGGGTTCTAAGCTCTGATCGACCCAGACAACCGAGTACGCTTCGAGCTAATGGGGCTTGAAAGAGTCCGCATTGCTCTTGTTCGGGGCTTTGATATCCCGCGAGGTCCAATGCGCGAAGACGCTTTGGACTGGGTTAGGGAGCAGGAGGAACGGCGGGAACGACGGCAACGCGTCATACTTGCGGCAACTATAGCTGCCGCCATCGGAGCCTGGTTGGCGGCTCTGGTACTGTTATCACGCTTGTCCTAATCACTCGGCGTTGATGGTTTATCCGCGCTCTCGTCCGCGCATCGTCTTGTCTAACATTCTTTCAAGGCTGCTAAGATCATGACCGGGCAGATGTGTCCATGCTCGCCCGCCTGGTCGGCCCCATAGGTTGCAGTACAAGCAGCCTTTGAGGAGGCTCTCGTGATAATCAATCAGTACAAGCGGACGAAGACAGTGATGGCAGTTTGGAGTCGGGGCTTGGTGTGATCGACGACCTGATGGTTGTACAACATGATTGCCTCTCCACTCCGAAGGGGCGAGACCCTGGGGTCTAGGCACGGTGCTACGACGGACCTATCCCACTGCGATAACCTCGTCGAACAACGCGAGTACGGCAGTATGACCTCTCACGTCATTGACGTGAATGACTGTGGCGGGGCTGAAATGCGGGCGTAGAACTTCGTGGCCAAGCCGATGTGCTGCGTCATAGCCCTGAGTGAGTTCATAAGCCGCCGCAATCACTGCGCCTAAGCCGCACCCACTTAACCGCGCGGCCAGATGTCGGGGATATTGGAACGCCGTTTACATCGTTGGCCAAACTACGACTGCACCAATGCTGCTCGTCTGCAATGAGAGTACGAGCCAGTTCGACGATCTGGACTTTGAGTGGTCTTGACATCGGACTAGCTGAACCTTCTCGCGGTGTCCTTTACTGGAATAGCGGCATTGCGTGCTGTACCCAGGTACATCTCTCCGAGTTTGGACATCTCGGACATGTAGGCGTCGTATGCCCCCTGGGCATACCGGGTCTGGACTTCGACCATGTCTCCTAAATGCCGCACACGGAGGAGTTGCTCCCAAGCTTGAAAGACTGCCTCCCAACGACTCTTTGAGAAGTCAGTCAACTCGTCGGCCATGGCCTGAAAGCCCCTATTGGCTTCGATGAATGATCTGCTTGCCGCCTCGAAGCCACTCTGGACACGCTCCTGAGCTTCTTGGCCCATTCTGTTAGCTGCATCGGCCATCCTCTTGGTTTCTTGCATAATGACGTTCTCCTTACACGAAATACTCGCGGACAACCGGACTGGTCGTCCATCAGAGGTAAACGCGGGCCTCTAGGAAGCGATCAATTGCGGTCCGAAAAAATCTCAAGTGCTAATGCCCTGCTAAGCACTTCCTGCGAGACAGCTGCTCACCGGCGCGTGGACCACGCGCTAGAGGCCAGAAAATCGTCCTGACTTCAAACCGGGGAGCAGATTAGGCCGCCTCGTCCGGACCGACCTCCACAGCTTCCTCTAACCCTGCCTCTCGCGTCCACCACGCATGGGTGAGCCCGCACTCCGGGCAAGTCAGGTACGAGAGGACATCTGGCAGCGCTGCGAAGGTATCGGCATCGACCTCGATACCAGTCGAGATAGGTCTGCCTGTGTGTGGACACTTGATGAGCAGAATACTCATGCGACCCTCCTATCAACCCTCCTTTCCTGCGACACGTCGCGTTCAGGATTTGGCGGCGGGAGAGATTGGAAAGAATAATGGAGAATTCAAGTGTCGCTGCGATGAGGGTTTGGGCCGGGGGCGGCCCGGCGTTGGCCTAAGACCTTGCACAGGAGAGAGGAGGCCGGGCCTAACCAGGAGGGGGACTCCTCTCCTGGCTGGCCGCCCTAACTTGTTTAGGTCATCGGTGTTCCAAACGAGAAGCGCGGCGCTGCGACACCGGGCTCCAGGAGTCTCTCCAAGCGCACGGCAGGGCTTTCGGGAAGTGTGGTGGGGGCCTATGCTGGCGAATGGCTGATAAGCCATTGCACTAAGCCTTTAAGTTCGGAGGTGCTGCCCTTGGGCGAAGAGGGTAATTTCTGCAAGAGCCTCCGCCGTGGTCGATTTTGTTTCAGGCCAAGATTGAGCGTCGGATCGAAGACCAGGTGGCGGACCGGCACAGTCGCTGTCCCAAGGGAAGGGGGCGACCATGCCGAGCCTAGCCAGCCGGTTCTGAGAGGCGCTCGACACGACTGGCCAGAGCAGCAAACCGGAGGCTCGTTTCGGTGTTCCATACTCGTTTCGGTGTTCCATAATTGTCTAGGCACGGACTTAGGTCTCAAGAAGCACATGATCGGGCCTTAGACTCCAAGCTAGCCAGCCCTCACAGGACCACCTCCCTAGGGCTGGTTAGGCCTGGTGCCTCTTTCCCTGCATATTCGAGCATTGAGGTGCCAGGCCGCCAGGTCCTTGCTTGGCGCATGTGGCGTGCGCGGAGTCACAGGCCGTCGCACTGATGCCGAGAAAACCTCCACGTAGTAGGGTGACCAAACCAGGGCCTGCAATGCTCCAACAACTTGGTGATCGCATTAAGACCTGCCAGGAACGGGCCGAGCAGTGCAGAGAGGCCGCGGCCTCTGAGATTGACGAGCGCGTCCACCAACAACTGCTAGACCTCGAACAGCAATGGCGACTAGTCGCCGAGAGCTATCAGTTCATCGAGAGCCTCGAACGCCTCCTGCTCGACCAACGCTCTCTGCCGCCAGAGGTCGAGATGCTGCCGAAGGACTTCCCCCCGGAATAGGCGGGGGCCTATTGCGAGGGCGCTTGGAGCTTATTCCGTGCACCGCCTTCTCTGCCGAGACCCTCGCCGTGTGGCCTATCAGTATCACTGCCGTTCGAACGTACCGAGACAATTTCGGAGCATGGGACAGCGAAGCCCCAGTGCCCCAAATGTGGGAGCAAGAAGGTTTCCGTTGTGCCGCCTCATGTCTACGTGGTGACATCTAAGAAGAGCTGAATAAACATCGCAGGCAGCTGTTGCAGGTCTGGAGACCACTGCCATAGTTGGCATCTCGCCATCGAATTAAATGTCCGCTTCTGGCACAGAGCGGGCTGTTTTCAGCCGCCTCGGAGAATGTCTGCTTTCAGGGGCAAAGCGGACGCTGTTCATGTAGCCCAGGATGTCTGCTAACCCATAGCGGACATTCATCATTTAGCTCCGCGCCCGACCTCGCACCTGCTTCTTCCCTCAAACGGCATTCGGCAGTTTATGGCCTGGGTGAAGGACGCAGCTGCGCCTATGATGAGATTAATCGGCAGATGCGGCGGGCTGTCCCCACAGCACCTCATGGTGGTGATACCCAGTTGGCTGTATCTTCGTTGAAGGACTAGGCGGGGTCGTCGCATCGCGGCGGGTTCCCATGGTCAGAGCATAGGCTCGAAACCGCCGCTCTACCCAGGGAGGCGGCACGTTGCGAAGCGCTAAGCGTCGATTCTGGTTCCAAGAAATATATCGACGGCGCTTGCGTACTCGCCGACGCCGATGGCGACAAGATCTTCTCGACCTTCGACGCGCGCGACGTCGACAAGTCACAGCCACACATGGCCTGCGGCACGCATGTCATCACGGGCGATACGGGCAAATACAAGGGCATCTCCGGCAGGAGCCCTTTGCCTGCAACTCACTGCCCGCCCTTGCTGGTGAAGGCGGCTATACCTCGATGGACATCCCGCACAACACGACCTGGGAGATCAAAGGACAATAACTCTCAATGCTCTGATAACTCGAAGTGCGGGACAGGCACTGATTGTGAGCCCGACCGACCGCCGGGCTCTCTTTTTTGCAGGGCTGCCTATGAAATCGTGACGGCTCAAGGCGATCGCTGCTTGGCACGATAGAGTTTCAAAATGTGTTGCGTCCTTCTGCTGAGTTCGTCGGGATCGGTGATTCCGGCCTTGGCTAGGTCCATCAGTCTGTTCGCTAGAAGAGTCCTCAGCTCACCATTTTTTAGCCAGTCGACGGACGGCTCGCTCGTTTGCAACGATGTCCAAAACCTTCGTCATGGCCTGCTCAATGGCGCACAGGGTCTGCTCTCCTAAATAATTGTAGGAATGTAGAGCTGTCATCGGACTCACTTTCATAGCAGGCGGGAGTCTTGAAGCTCTCGGTCGTCGGCCTAGCCTGCACCCTGCGTTTGCCGATGATAGATCAGTGTGCGCCCCCGGGCCGGGGATAGCGAGTCGTTTTGTCAAGCCGGATCATCGCGCAGTGTCAGTAACCCAAAGGTGCGCCTAAGCCCGCACGGTCACCCCCGCTGCATGATACGTACCCGCCTCCACGCAAAGCCTGCGTCGATCAGACGCTGGAACCCGCGTCCTTGCGCCGGGTTGCTGGCTGCCCGGGCGTCTGCCCCCGGCATCTGCCCTGGGCATCTGCCCTGGGCCGTTACGCAGTTAAAAGGAGGACACTATGATCAGGTCATACGTTACGTCGGCGATCGCCGGCGCCTTTGTCCTTGGGCTCGCCACGGCGGCAGTTGCGGCTACGAAGGGTGAGTTTGGCAATATGTGCACGATGGGCCTTGCATCGCATAAGAACGTCTCAACGAATTGCTTCGTCAATACGATCTACACGGGGAAGACCTATTGCTTCGGCAACAAGCACGCTAGGACCCAATTCATGAAAAACCCGAAGGCCAATCTCGCCAAGGCGGAAGCTTTCTATCACAAAGAGCACCGTGCCTAACTCCGGCCCGCTGATGGGTGGCCCGCTCCCGAGTGGGAGCGAGCCCCTCTTTTCGGGCTTTTGGCAGATAGCTGACTATTTCAGCCGCCTCGGAGAATGTCTGCTTTCGGGGGTAACGCGGACTCTTTTTCACACACCCTGACAGGTCTGCTAATGACCCAGAGCAGACTCAAGGTCGTAGCCGCAGCCCAACTGCCTTTGAAGGACGCGCTGCCTTGCAGCTGCAAATGATAGCCCCTAGCTCGCCCTTATCGCACGCGGCTTCTGACTTGCAGTTGTCGGAGCTTTTCATCTCGGTGCAATCATTCGCACCGATACAAGCACACCTGGATCCCTCACCAGGAGTCTCGAAACAGTTGAACTCAGCTCTAGCGTCCCAATTCCAACCTAGTGACGCCAATGCGAGTATTACAACGAGAAGGACAACTCGCATCGCACCTCCTCCCAAAAAAGACGCTAGTAGATGAACTGAGTAATTTTATGCCGATTAACGTCCATCGTTCCGAGCCGATGCGCCTCCGTTTCAAGCCTGCCCACGCCCTCTCAGTAGCGCGGCACAGCAAATGTTGGCTTGTTAGATTAGAAATTCAGAACTAACATCGCTTTCGAGGAGGCAAGCAGCAGAGCAACTGTTGCGCGCTGCAGCCTGTCAAAATCGAAGTCCGCTCGCCTCTCCGCTCTCGTGAGCTTTTCGAGAGCGCGAATCGCATATCGCTAAAGCGCGCAGGAGGGATAGTGATGCGTATAGCCCTCGCGCTCTCAGCATGCCTATTGGCCATGACTGCTGTGGCGGCGCCTCGCAGCAAGGGCGGTGCCAACCTCGAGGCCCCGGCATCCGCAACCGCTTATGTTCAGCGGGAAAAGTTTCGCTCTCAGATGAATGAAAACGTCGTGACCATTATGGCTGGCAGCCCGAATGGTACCGACCTCGGCATCGCCTATGACATCGCTCAGGTTGTCGACGATGGAGATAATCTCCGAGTGCTTCCAATCGTTGGCAAAGGCGCTGCGCAGAGCGTTAAGGACGTGATGTTCCTGAAAGGTGTCGACATGGGCATCACCCAGGCCAACATCATCAAATACTTCGCGCGATCCGGCGAACTGGGTCCGAACCTGTCGGATCAGATTGTTTATGTCGCGAAGCTATTCACCGAGGAAGTCCACATCATCGTGAGGTCCGACGTCACAGATGTTAAGGAGCTCGATGGAAAGCTCGTGAATTTTGGAGAGGAGGGGAGCGGTACCGACATCACCGCTCAGTTAGTACTCGATGCGCTTGGTGTGAACGTGCAAAGGCTGCACCTAAGCGATCCGGAGGCCATCGAAAAGCTCAAGTCGGGTGAAATCGCAGCCGTTATCATCATGGCGGGCAAACCTGCGCCGGAGCTTGCCGGACTGAAGGGGGCCGAGGGTCTCAAGTTCCTCCGCATCCCATATCCGAAGGAACTCGAAGACGCCTACTACCCGGCGCTCCTGACGCATGATGATTACCCCGAACTGGTCCGGGCAGGGGAAAGCGTCGATACTGTATCCGTCTGCACCGTTCTTATCGCTTTCAACTGGGGCGGGGACAATTTTCGGTACAAGCGGGTTGCGAAGTTTGTCGACGCTTTCTTCAATAAGTTCGATGAGTTCCTACAGCCGTCTCGAAACCCCAAATGGCGCGAGGTCAATTTCGCTGCCACGCTCGAAGGATGGCGCCGGTCTCCAGCCTCTCAAGCATGGATAGACCGCGCTGAAAACGTTGCAGGAGCTATTCCAAAAAACTTCGACAATTTCCTTGCTCATACGGCACAGGTAAGTGGAAGGCCGATCTCCGATTCAGAACGCGCCGATTTGTTCCGAGCGTTTTTGGAGTGGAATAAGCAGCCACACTAGTTAGTCGCCAGAGTGCATGCCCAGTAAAGCGTAGGAGGGCACGATGGTTCGAGCGGGATCCAGTCTCTCTGAGCAGTTTTTTCCAGCAGACGACCTACCTCAGCGTCTGGATGAAGCGGAAGCCAGCGGAGAGATACCAGCCTCCAGCGAACCCACTTCCTTCTCGATGGCCGATCGCTTCCGGCCAGCTGTCGGCGAGGCGGCGTCTCCCCGACGCTTAGGCTCACGACGCAGCTGGAGAAAGAAGGTGCTTGGTGCGCTTTTGGTTTTGGCTTCGGTTATTCCGAGCGCACTCATTGGAGCGATGTTGTGGTTGGGCGCAGTCAAACCCCCAGCCTCGGGAGTTATTGTGGACCGTTATACGAACGACCCTAGAGAAGTCGAACACGTCGCAATGGAAAGTTTGGAGCCAAAGGCTGCTCCACCAAAGCCAAGAATCCAGCGTCCATCAATTGTTATGGTGGTGCCCGACACGCTGCAGGCAGTGTTGGGTAAAGAAATTCCATTCCGCATCGCAATCGATCCTGCCGGGCCGCTTCCTCCTCGTGCGATCATCACTGTCGATGGAATACCGGAAAGTTCCACTTTCTCAGCTGGGCGGCCCTATGGTGAAACCGGATGGTCATTTCGGCCAGATGAGATCGCAGACAATTTGAGGCTGATTCCATCTAAGGCTAGCAGCTCCGATTTGCACATCCAACTCCTTACGGCCGATGGCGTTAGAATCGCGAGCGCGTCCACTCACGTCGATGTGACCGCTGATCACAAATCGACCTTGGTTTCCCGTCCGGAGGAGAGCGGCCGCATCGAAGAGCTTCTGGCGCATGGCCACAAGATGGTTGAGGTGGGCTATCTCGCGGGAGCGCGCGCCTATTTCCGGCGTGCTGCGGAAGCGGGTAGTGCCGATGCCGCGCTAGCGCTTGGGGAAACTTATGATCAAAACTTCATCGACAGCATTGGCGCGCATGGGATAAAGCCAGATCAGGCGCAGGCGCGAACCTGGTACGAACGAGCCCGCGAACTCGGTTCGCAAGAGGCAAATGCAAAGCTAGGGCGTATTGATGCGGCTCACCCGCTTGGCAATGCAGGCAATCAAGACTGAATTTGTTCAAGGTGCAGTTGATTGCCTCCAAATGTCCGTTTATCGCACTTTGCAGACCCAGGCTTTGAGGCAGCATGTCTGCTCTGCCTCACTTTTCAGACATCGATCTACTCCGCCACTGCAAGCGCATCATCGACCTCAATTCCGAGATAACGGACTGTACTGTCGACTTTGGTGTGGCCGAGCAGAAGCTGAACTACTCGAAGATTTCCGGTTTTCTTATAGATCAGAGTTGCCTTGGTCCTACGCAGGGAATGCATGCCATAAAAGGATGCGTCCAAGCCAATCATCGTGAGCCACTTACCTAACAGTCTTGCGTACTGCCGCGCGGTCAGGTGACCTGCCGGACCGCGTCCAGGAAAGAGATATGGACTAGACGCTTCACTCCGATGCGAGAGATGGTCGTCGATCGCTTGTCGGGTTTGCTCCGTAATCTCGAAGCAAACCGGCCTTCCCGTTTTGCGCTGTCTAACCGAGGCTCGAGCGTTATGAGAGTGTTCGAACTGCAGTGACCGAAGCACAGGTGAAGGTCCGCTAAGGAGCGGCAAAGCCGCCAAGGACTCTTTCCGCCTCTTCCTGCGACAATGAGGCAGGCCACCCATTCTAATCTTAGCCCTGCTTCACTCGATCCAACCGAGCTCTCGCGCCTTGTCGTTGGCGAGCTTCCAAGCGCCGGTCAAGAACTCTGCGGAAGTCATGGGGATGTGAGGATCGTCCTTAAGCGTGATGTCCTTTGCGAATAGCCCAGGGGAGTTTTTTCGCTTGAAGTAGGTGACCGAGTAGCTCGTTCCCATCAGAGTGATCACGATGTCATTGCCGGACACTAACAGTATGAATTTTGGATCGAACGCAGGCCCAGCAGACGGCGGTTCCGGCTTCACGGCAGGCTCAGTCTTCCTCTCAGGCTTCTCGGGGGTTGCGGGAGCGTAAACGGAAGGCGCGGTCATCTCCTTGGGACTCTCCTTCTGCCGGTCGCCGTGAGGCCGTTCATGCGAGGGAACTTCTCCGGAGGCTTCTGTCCGAGCGGCAGAAGGCGGGGACTTAGGCCTGGTTCCGGGCTTTGGCTTGGCGGCGACCTTCTTTGTAGGCTTATCGCGTGAAGGAGGCTCTTTCTTCGCCGGCTTGTCGCCCGGAGGCTCCTTTTTCGCAGAGCCTTTGCCCTTACGCTTGGGCGCATGTGACGGGCGGTTTTTCTTAGAAGGCGGCGCAGGCTGGGCCTGCTTCGGTCTACCGCCGCCGAGGCCGAACAGGCGTTGCAAGAAATGCAAGAAACCGTCGCTCACGGTCTCACCCCGCAGCCTCCAGTGGTTTATCAACTGCCCATTCGTTGTCTCAGCCTTCGAGCTCTAGCTCTTCTTGGATGTGACCACGAAAACGTTGCCGGGCACCTGGGACACTTTCTTGCTGCCGCACTTAGGGCACTTCGCCTTTGATGTGTGCTCCGAGATTGTTTCGGAGCGCTTTAACTTCTTCCCACACTTGTCGCAACGATACCGATAAGTCGGCATGGGAACATTTTACATGAGAAAGACAGGCGTGGTGAGCACCAACTCCCACTAGCGACCCCGTTACGCGCAAAACCGATTGTCGCCGCCATCCGTGCAGCGCGCTCGCCTCAGAGGAGGGAAAGCGATTGGCGTGATTGCTGAAGAAGCTCACGTAGAAATCGGCGTTCTTCAATGGCCTCCTTCGTATAGAGCCCATGTCGATACATCCCGTTGCGCTTGCCCTTCGGTGCGCCGCCGCGAGCCCCATGAAAGCCGCAAACGCTCCAGCCCCGAACGGCTGGGGCCTTGCACGGCGCTCTCGTGCGCTTCGAGCTCGCGCAGCCGCTGTCGCTGCGGCAACATTACATAAACTTGGTTCCAATGCCGGGGTGGAGACCTGTCGCGAGCGTGGGCCAGCCTCAAGATCGATGTCGTCGGCGAATTTCTTGGGATGCAGGTCAAAAAAAGGGAGAGCTTGTCCCCCGACCAGCTCCCCCCGTCGTCGTGCAGCTTTTCCCTCTAGTCTGCGCGCGATTTCGACAGTGAGTAAATTCCGCGAGC
>Ga0105248_10009269_pt1 | contig 10835 bp, 9 predicted proteins | sample KBSS34metaG_FD_81524 | JGI IMG/M metagenome (GOLD analysis project Ga0105248, IMG submission 81524) | Switchgrass rhizosphere microbial communities from Kellogg Biological Station, Michigan, USA - KBS S3-4 metaG | ecosystem: Host-associated > Plants > Roots > Rhizosphere > Soil | place...
CGTGGCGTTGCGAACATGCCGCTGCGGACCGGCAGCCGTCCCGTCAGCAGCGCCGCGCGGCTCGGCGAGCACACCGGCTGCACGTAGAAGTTGGTCCACTTCTGCCCCTGCGCCGCCATCGCATCGAGCCGCGGCGTGCGGATGTTCGGCGCGCCGAAGGCGCCGAGGTCGCCGTAGCCCAGGTCGTCGGCCAGGATGATGACGATGTTCGGCGGCCGGACCGGCTGTGCGGCGATCCGGCCGCTCGAACCGGTGCCGATCAGCAGGCCGAGCAGAAGGAGGCTCGCCACTGTTCGCTTCAGCATGGCGCTATATTAGATGGATGCGAACACCTCTGGCGCTGGCGTGTTTCATGCTCGCCCTGCTGCCCGCCGCCGCGAGCCCGCAGGGGGCGGACGCGATCGACGCCCCCAGGATCACGCAGCAGGCCTTCAGGAAGCTTCTCGCGGCGAACAACGTCATCGTCGTCGACACGCGCAATACCGATGCGTTCGACGTCAGTCACATGCGCGGCGCGCTGCCGCTGCCGCTCGAAGGCACGCTGACCTGGCCGGAGGCGTACGAGAAGACTGTGGCGGTCCTGCTGAAGACTCGAAAAACAGTCGTGACCTACTGTGCCTGACAGGACGAGTTCACCAGCGCCCGTGCGGCGCTGATGCTGCAACAGCGCGGCGTCAAAGATGTCCGCGCGCTGCGCGGCGGCTGGAACGAGTGGGTCAGCTCTGGCGGCGCGGTTGTGAAGGGGACGAAATGATCCCGGCACCGCAGGGCGGACCAAGCTCCGCTCCTACTTCTGCGCCAGCGCCTTGATCAGCCGGTACTGAAACTCCAGCCCTTCGAAATACTGCTTCACCCCGACGCGCTCGTCCCTGCCGTGCGCTCGCACATCGTCGGCATCGCCGAACGTGCCTTCGATGCCATAGGTCGGAATCTCACCGTTGCGCAGGTAGAGCCCGTCGGTCGCGCCGGTGCTCATGACCGGGACGACGACCGTGCCCGGGAACATCTGTTTGGTCAGCGACTCGACGAGCGTCATGACCTCCGGACGCAGCGGCGACGGTTTGCTCGGGTGCGCCTCGTCGACGAACGCAACCGAGATCTTCGGATCGGCGAGCAGCTCCACGAGCTTTGCCTTCACTGACGCCGGCGACACGCCGGGCAGGATGCGGCAGTTGACGTTGGCTGTAGCGAGTTGCGGCAGCGCGTTGTTCGCGTGGCCGCCGAACAGCCGCGTCGCGACGCACGTGGTCCGCATCATCGAGTTGTAATACGGCAGCGACGCCGACAGCCGCGCGGCGGCGGCGAGATCGGGTATCGGCTTCGCCACGGCGCGCATGTCGGCCGCGAGCTTCGGATCCGCTTGCACTTCCGCCGAGCGGGCGAAATACGTCCGGGTGACCTCGTTCAGCTCGACGGGGAAGTCGTAGGCCGACAGCCGCGCCAGCCCCGCGGCCAGGTGATAGATCGCGTTGTCCTTCACCGGCAGCGAGCTGTGACCGCCCGGATTGGTCACCTCGAGCTTGAAATCCTGAAAGACTTTTTCGCTCGCCTGCACCTCGTTGGTGAGGTACTTGCCCTTGCGCATCGTGCCGCCGCCGCCTTCGTTGATCGCGAACTCGGCGTCGATCAGATCCTTGTGGTTCTTCACCAGCCACTCGACGCCGTTGAAGTCGCCGCCTTCCTCGTCGGCGGTGAGCGCCAGGATCAGGTCGCGATCCGGCGTGAAGCCTTCTTCCTTCAACCTGATCAGATTGGCGACGAAGTGCGACGCCATCGCCTTGTCGTCGCTCGTACCGCGGCCGTAGAAAAAACCATCCTTCTCGACGAACGTGAACGGGTCCATCGACCAGTCCTCGCGCTTGGCCTCGACGACGTCGAGGTGGGCGAGGAGCAGGAGCGGCTTGCGCGCGCCGCTGCCGCGATAGCGGAAGATCAGATTCCCCTTGCGCGGATCGGGCCCGATGATCTGCATGTCGGCAGCGGGGAACCCCGCCGCCTTCAATCGCGCCGCGACCGCTTCCGCCGCCTTCGTCACGTTGCCCGCCGGCGTGTCGGTCGTGTTGATCTCGACCAGCTCCTTGTAGATCGCGCGCGCCCGCGCGTCGTTGGGTCCCGTTTGCGCGGAGACGAGCGTCGCGGCGAGAAAGACCATCGCGGCTGAATACTTCATGCCGCGATTATAGTTATAGGTGGGTACGAGGGGGCGCAGGCCCGAAGGCCTGCGCCGCACGCCTACTGTCTGTTGTAGCTGATTCCAGCCTTCTGCGCGGCGTCGATCGCGATGACCATCGCCGGAACCAGGACGACGCCCGGCAGCATGTTCGCCTTCAGGTCACTCATGATGTCCGCCATCTTGCCTTTGCCGCGGGCCTCGAGCTCCGCGCACCAGCCCTGGAAAGCGTTGTTGCACAGCAGAAAAGTCGTCCCCATCTTCTGCAGGTTCTCGATCCCCAGCAGCGGCACCGCCGGGGCCAGCGCCGGAATCGGCGGCGACTGGATCGCGGCCATGATCAAGTGCCCGTCGGCCTCGGTCACCTTGTTGAAGACGTTGCGCGTGTACGGCTTACCGGAAGCGTCCTTCAGGTTCAGGTACTCGCCGAGCCCGTACTTCGCCCACATCGCATCGTTGAACGCGAGCGAGATGCTCGACCGCTGGCCCAAGCTGTAGAACGTCCCCACCGCGCCGACCTGTCCAGGCGTGGTCTTGTACGCCTCGTGGTAGGTGTTCAGATAGTTGAGGATGTGCAGTTGCGGCATCAGGTTGTTGTGCTGCGGGAAGTCGAACAGGCAGCGATGCGTGCCCTTCACGCCCTTGATCCAGTCGTCGTTGCCGGCCGGCTGCGCCTGTGCGAGCTCTCCGCCCCCCGTGACGCCAAGAGCGGCTGCAGTGCCAACGAGCCGGGCCAGGAATCCGCGCCGGTGTGTCCGTGCAGTCAGAGACATTGGAGACTCCTTATGTGAGAAAAGGTATAGCAATATACTGCCATTGATGAAGTTTGCGCCGGAATATGTGACCTGCGTTCTCAACGAGAATTTCGAGGATGCGAAAGCTCAGCTGCTCTCGCCGATGATGGCGATCAACTACGCGCACCTCGTGATGCTCGCCGCGCAGGGAATCGTCTCCGCCGGCGAGGCTCGCACCCTCCGCGACGCCCTGGACAGCGTGTCGCAGGATGCGATTCGGCAGGTCACCTACGACGGCACCTACGAGGACCTGTTCTTCTACGTCGAGCGCCTGGTGATCCGGGCGTGCTGCGACGACGTGGCGGGGCGGCTGCACACGGCGCGCTCGCGCAACGACATCGACATGACGATGTACCGGATGCGGCAGCGGGAGCTGGTCCTCGGCCTGCTCGCCGCGACCTTCGCCCTGCGCCGGTCGCTGCTGGACCTCGCCGATCGGCACCGCGACACGATCCTCGCCCTCCATACGCATACACAGCGCGCGCAGCCCAGCACGGTCGCCCACTACCTGCTCGCCGTCATCGAACAGCTCGAACGTGACGGCGGACGGCTGAAGGCAGCGTTCGAGAGCACGAACCGCAACCCGCTCGGGGCGTGCGCGATCACCGGCACCGGCTTTCCGATCGATCGCACGCTGACCTCGTCGCTGCTCGGCTTCAGCGGACCGACGTGCAACACCTACGGCAGCATCGCGACGGTCGACTACCTCTTGGAGAGCACGTCCGCGGCGTCCGTCCTGCTGACAGGCCACGGACGCTTCGTCCAGGACATGCTCCTCTGGAGCACCGCCGAGTTCGGGTATCTCCGCCTCGGCGACGGCTACGTGCAGGGCAGCAGCATCATGCCGCAGAAGCGGAACCCGGTCGCGCTCGAACATGCGCGGGCGATCGGCAGCAAGGCCCTGGGACAGGCGCAGGCGATCGTCCTGACGGCCCACAACACGCCCTTCGGCGACATCGTCGATACCGAGGACGATCTGCAGCCGCTCGTGTTCTCGACGTTCCGGGACGCGACCCGCGCGGTGCAGCTCGTGGCTGCGGCCATGTCGTCGGCCGAGTTCGACGCGCAGAAGCTCGAGGCGCACGCGGGCGACGGCTGGACGACGCTGACGGAGCTGGCCGATACGCTGGTCCGCGACCATGGCCTGCCGTTCAAGACCGCGCACGCGATCGCCGCGCACTTCGTCGGCGGCCGTCAGCGCCATCCGGATCGCGGATTCCACGAGCTGTTGATCGACGCCTCGTCCGAGATCCTCGGCAGGCCGCTGAACTACTCCGAGGCGCAGCTGACGCACATCCTGAGCCCGCGGCATTTCATCGAGATCCGCAAGACCTTCGGCGGACCGGCGCCGGAAGAGACGGCGCGCGCCGCGAAGGTCTCGCGCGCGCAGCTCGACGCCGACGAGGAATGGTGGTCGGCCGCCACCGACGGGCTCGAGAAGGCCGAGCGGACGCTCGCCGACCGGAGCGCGGCGCTCTGAAGAACTCAGAACCTAAAACTCAGAACTCAGAACTGAGAACTGAGAACTGAGAACTCAGAACCTCGATGAACCCTGAACCCTGAACGATGAACCCTGAACCCGGGCGCGACAGCGATACGCCGATGACGAAGACCTATGTCGGCGTCCTCGTTCTCGAAGTCGTCATCGTCGTCGCGCTCTGGTTGTTCCAGAGAGCGTTCGCGTGAGACCACTGGACTGGGGCGTCCTCATCGCCTACGTCGGGTGGATCATCATCGACGGCTTGCGCCGCTCGAAAGGGACCGACAAGGTCGACGGCTACCTGCTGGCGAACCGGTCGCTGCCGTGGTGGGCGGTGGGGCTTTCGGTGATGGCGACGCAGATGAGCGCAGTCACCATCGTCGGCACGACCGGCCTGGCGTACACCACCGGTCTGCGGTTCATCCAGAACTATTTTCCGCTGCCGCTGGCGATGGTGATCCTGTCGCTGACGGTGGTGCCGTTCTTCACCCGCGCCCGCGTCTACACCGCCTACGAGTACCTCGAGCGGCGCTTCGACGTCCGCGTCCGATCGCTGGCGAGCTTCCTCTTCCTCATCGGCCGCGCCGCCTCGCTCGGCGTCACGCTCGCCGCCCCGTCGGTGGTGATGTCGGCGATTCTCGGCTGGTCGCTGCCGGTCACCGTGCTCGTCATCTGCATTCCGATGATCGCCTACACCACGATCGGCGGCGTGCAGGCAGTCGCCTGGACCGACGTCAAGCAGATGTTCATCGTCGTCTTCGGCATGTCGGCGGCGGTGGTGGTGCTGCTCTACGGCATCCTGCAGCACGTCAGCTTCGGCGAGGCGCTGCACCTGGCGGGCGCGACCGGACGGTTGCAGGCGGTGGACTTCAGCTTCAACCTGAGCGAGACCTACACCGTCTGGTCGGCGATGCTCGGCGGCACGTTTCTGATGCTGTCGTACTTCGGCTGCGACCAGAGCCAGGTGCAGCGCTACCTGACGGCGAAGTCGATCGACGAGGCGCGGTCCTCGCTGATGATGAGCGCGTGGGTCAAGATCCCGCTGCAGCTGCTGATTCTGACCACCGGCGTCCTGGTGTTCGTGTTCTACCTGTTCAACACGCCGCCGATGCTGTTCAACCGCGTCTACGACGCGGAGGTCGCAGCTGGTCCGCGCGCGGCGGAGTACGCGGCCCTGCAGCAGTCGTTCGACAGCGCGATCGTCGCGCGCCGCGAGGCGGCCCTGCGCGCCGACCGCGGCGTCTTCGCCGCCAGCGACGCGCGGGTCAAGGACATCCGCACGCAGGCCTCGGGCATCGTCCGCTCGGCCACCGGCGACGCCAGCTACAGCGACGTCAACTACGTCTTTCCGACGTTCATCACGACGCAGTTGCCGATCGGGCTGGTCGGGCTGATGATCGCCGCGATCTTCGCGGCGGCGATGTCGGCGAGCGGTGGCGAGCTGAATGCGCTGGCGACGGCGACGGTCATCGACTTCTACCGCCGTCATTTCGTCAAGGAAGCGACCGACTCGCACTATGTGCTGGTGTCGAAGCTGGCGACGTTCGCCTGGGGCCTGTTCGCCTGTTACGTCGCCACGCGCGCCGCGAACCAGGGCTCGTTGATCGAGGTGGTCAACCGCTACGGATCCTTCGTCTACGGATCGCTCCTCGGTGTGTTCATCCTCGCGATCATGACGACGCGGGCGACGGCGAGCGGCGCCTTCTGGGGCGTGATCGCCGGGATGGCCGCGGTGCTGACGGTCGCCACGCAGATGCCCTGGATCTCCTTTCTCTGGCACAACCTCATCGGCGCGGTCGCGGTGGTGGTCGTCGGGATGGCGATCAGTTACCTGCAGCGGCCGGACGCGCAGTCGACCGCCGACATTGGCCGCGTATAATTTCTCGGCGATGGAGCCACGGACCTGCTCGCGGCATGCACAACGAGCGATCGCCGCGATCGCCACGACGCTCGTCATGGTGTCGTGCGGCGGCGAGACCAGCGGCACGCCATCTCCCCAGACGCCTGCTCCCGCGCCGTCGGCGGGCGGCAGCTGCTCGACTCCCCTGACCGCCGCGGTCACGACACCCTCCACGCATGAGAAGCCGGTGTCGACAGACGATCGCCGGATGCGGCGGGGGCGCGTCTACGAGGAGCTGTGGAAGCACGAGGCGGCCGCGGGCGCACGCCGACTCGCGCCGGCGTCGATTGCACCGGCCTCGACCGCCGAGGACATCGGCCAGATCGCGGTCGTCAGGGACGAGGGCGATCTCGTGCTGGCGGCGAACCCCTACGACCTGCGCTCCATCGCGGTGGCGTTCGCCCGCAACGGGTCGGGCGGCTACGACGTACGGCGATCCGACCGTTCGTTTCAAAGCACGGTCGGCGAGAAGATTCCGTTGGGAGACGACGACAGCGCGCGCGTCACGCTGCCGTTCACGTTTCCTTTCTATGCGGGGCGCTATTCGGACGCGTTCGTCAACTCCGACGGCAACGTCACCTTCGGCACCGAGGAACACGCGAGCAACGATCGGAACGTCGCGCGCTTCCTCACGGGTCCACCGCGCATCGCGCCGGTGTTCGACGATCTCGACCCGTCGCAGGCTGGCGGCGTGTTCCGTCGGATCGACGGCGATGCGCTGCTGCTGACCTGGTGCGACGTTCCGGAGTTCGATGCGCCGTCGAATCGGGTGAACGTACAGATTCGTCTCGCGGCGGACGGCGCCATCGATTTTGTCTATGGCACAACGGTCGCGCCTACCCTCGCCGTCGTCGGCCTGTCGCCGGGCGAAACCGGCATCTTCACGCCGGTCGACGTCAGCGCCGCGGCATCGGGCGCAATCCCCGGCGGCGCCGGCGCGGTCGGCGAACGTTTTGCGAACACGCGCGATCTCGACTTCGTCGGGCTGACGAAAAAGTTCTATCAAACCCACGGCGACGACTTCGACCAGCTCGTGATTTTCACCAACACCCGGACCACGCGGGTGGGCACGTTCGCCTTCGAATTCACCGTGGCCAACGAGGTCGCCGGAATCGGACAGCAGGTGTACGACTCGAGCCGGGATTTTGGCAGCCGTGGCCGGCTGCGCAGTGTCGTGGACCTGGACCAGCTGTCGCGATTCCCGGACGACCCGCGCCAGCGGTTCCTCGGCGAGAACAACACGCTCAGCCTGATGGGGCAGGAGTGCGGCCACCGCTGGCTCGCGTTCCTCGACTTCAAAGACGGGACCACCAACTCGTCGGCCATGCTCGGCCGCGACGAAGCGCACTGGAGCTTCTTCTTCGATTCCGACGCCTCGCACATGGAAGGCAACGACATCGAGGACATGGGCAACGGCGTCTTCCGGACGGTGGGCGCCGTCTCACGGTATTCGGCGCTGGATCAGTACGCGATGGGGTTGCGCGCCGAGTCGGAGGTGCCGCCGATGTTCCTCGTCACGAGCGTGACGTCAGGACAGGCCGCCGAGGACGCGCCCAGAATCGGCGTCGAGATTCGCGGAACGCGCAAGGACATCCGGATCGCCGACATCGTCGCCGCCAATGGGGCCCGGCGCCCCGACGCGGCGAGCGCCCCGAAGGTGTTCCGCCAGGCGTTCATCTACCTGGTCTCGCAGACGCGCGAATCGGCCGACGAACTGAGCAAGATTGAGCGCATCCGCGCCGCGTGGGAGACGTTCTTCAGCGACTCGACCGAAGGGCGCGGGACGATGATCTCACGGCTGCGGTAGCTCTCCCAGGGCTCACGACCAACGACCGATGACCAACGACCAACGACTACGATCCTTGGTAGTTTCCCCAGAGGCTCGGCTAGAACTAAGAGCTTGATTCAGGCGAGAAATCTCACCAAACGGTATGGCCGCTTGACCGCGTTGAGCGACGTGTCGTTCAGCGTCCGGCCGGGCGAAGTGCTCGGCCTGATCGGTCCCAACGGCTCCGGCAAGACCACGCTGTTCGAGTGCCTGGGCGGGGTGCTGCCGCTCGACGCGGGATCGCTCGTGCACGAGGGTCGTCCGATGAGCGACCGCGCGCGGGCGTCGACCTTGTTCTATCTGCCCGACGCCATCGTGCCGTGGCCGGCGCAAACGGTGCGATGGGCGATCGACTTCACGCTCGGCTTCTTCAACGGCCGGCATCACCTGCGCGAAGAGGTCGTGGATCGTCTCGATATCCACCCGCTGCTCGACGCGACGATCGGCAGCCTGTCGAAAGGGCAGCGCAAACGGGCGCTGCTGGCGATCGGGCTGCTGATGCCGCAGCCGCTGCTGCTGGCCGACGAGCCGTTCGACGGTCTCGACCTGCGCCAGAGCCGCGACGTCGCGCAGACGCTGCGCTCCTACGCCTCGGCCGGCCGGACCATGTTTCTGTCGATCCATCAGATCAAGGACGCGGCGCGCGTGTGCGATCGCTTCGTCCTGCTGAGCGGCGGATCGATCCGCGGCGAAGGCACGCTCGACGAGCTCGCGTCGCTCGCCGCGACGCGCGGCGCCTCTCCGACCGGCGATCTCGAAGAGGTGTTCCTTGCGCTCACCTGAGCCATCCGGTGGGAACGCAAAGCACGCAAACGCCGCAAAGCAAGATCAAGTATTTGTTTTTGCGGGCTTCGCGGGCTTGGCGTTCAAACCGTTCGTTTGGCTGCTGCGGAAGGAGTATCGCGAGCTGGTGGCGTCGCGCGCGTGGTGGGTGCTGCTGGTGGCGATGGGGCCCCTCGTCGGCGTGACCTTCATCAGCGCTGTGCGCACGTACGGAGAGGCGAGCGGGCTGAACGGCACCGCGATCGGCGTCGGCGAAGCGTTTTCCCCCCTCGTCGGCATCTGGGCGCCGACCTTCAGTGCCTGCGAGGTGGCCGCGGTCTTCCTGCTGCCGTTCGTGGCGATCCGCCTTGTCTCAGGCGATCGGCAGAGCGGCGCGCTGAGGATCGAGATGCAGCATCCGATGCCGGCCGTCGCGCGTATCACGGCCAAGGCGATCGTCTTGCTGGGCGGATGGCTGGTCGCGTCCCTGGCGCCTTTGGCCGCCGTGGCGTTGTGGAAAAGCTACGGCGGCAGCGTCTTCGCGCCCGAGCTGATGACCGTCGCCTTCGGCCACGTGCTCAACGCCGGCCTGACGATCGCGCTCGCCTCGGCCGCCGCCGCCGTCACCGAGCATCCGTCGACCGCGGCAATCCTCACGCTCAGCGTGACGGTCGGGACCTGGATTCTCAACTTCGTCGCGGCGGTGCAGGGCGGAATCTGGGAGCGCGTGGCCGGGTACACGCCGCCGGCGATGATCGCGCAGTTTCAGCACGGCCTCATCCGGCTGGACGTCGTGCTGATCGCACTCGCGCTCGTGGCGGCGGGCCTCGCCGGCGCCGCCATCTGGCTCCGGCTCGGCGTGGCCGTGCACCGGCGCGTGCAGGAGTCGTTCGCGCTCGCGGCCTGTGCCGTCCTCGTCATCATCGCGGCCAGCGCCGTCTCGCCGAGCTGGGATCTCTCCGAGAACCGCATGAACTCCTTTCCCGAGCCGGACGAGCGCGCCCTCGCGAGCATCCGCGCGCCGTTGGGCATCGAAGTGCACCTGGCGCCGGAAGATCCGCGCCGCGCCGATCTCGATCGCAAGGCGATCGCGAAGTTGCGCCGCGTGATGCCCGCCGTCCACGTGCGCTACGTGTCGGCAACGTCGATCGGTTTGTTCGAACAGTCGGCGCCGCATTACGGCGAGATCTGGTACGAGCTTGGCGGGAAGAAGGAAATGAGCCGCGCGACCACGGCGGAAAGCGCGCTCGAAACGATCTACGACCTTGCCGGCGTCACACCGCCGGTCGAGAACGAAGACGAGATGTTTCGCGGGCATCCGCTCGCGGTCGCACCCAAGGGGGCCGCGGCAGTGTTCTATGCCATCTGGCCGGCGGCGATTGTCGTCGGCGCATTTTTCATCCGCAGGGCGCACATATGAAAAAAATGCAGATTGCTAATGGCACATTGCAAATTATCGGGACAGCTGCTGTCGCACTGCTCGCGGTCGCGGCGTTGCACGCGGCCGATCTCAAGGTGGATTTCAGCAAGGAAACGGTCCGCAGGCCGCCGGCGACCTTCGAGCCGATGGTCGGCACCTGGCTGATCGCGCAGGACGGCGCCGACAAGGTGCTCATGATCGACGGCCGGCCGTGGGTCGCCAGCAAGGACAACCCGACGAAACTGCTGATCGAGAGCGCGCGCAAGCTGTACGGCACGTCGAACGAAGAGCTGATGGACAACGCGAAGCAGTTCGCCTACTTCCCCGTCGCGGTGCTGCGCGGCCTGGACAACTTCACCAACGGCACGATCAGCCTGAAGTTCAAGACGATTGCCGGCGACGCCGATCGCGCGTCCGGCATCCTCTTCAACGTGAAGCCGAACGGCGACTGGCTCGCGGTCCGCTACAACGACACCGAGAA
>Ga0105248_10009271_pt1 | contig 10834 bp, 7 predicted proteins | sample KBSS34metaG_FD_81524 | JGI IMG/M metagenome (GOLD analysis project Ga0105248, IMG submission 81524) | Switchgrass rhizosphere microbial communities from Kellogg Biological Station, Michigan, USA - KBS S3-4 metaG | ecosystem: Host-associated > Plants > Roots > Rhizosphere > Soil | place...
CCAGACCGTTACCGGAACCTTCGACGTGATCGCGCCCCATTACAGCGTCCCCGTAAGCCACTTCCGTTTCCTGTTGGACGCGGCCCCTGAACATACCAAGAGCGCCATCGATATGACCTTTCTGACTCCGGAGAAGAAAACCAAATGAAGTATCTGCTCGGCTTTGTGATGACCCTGTTCTGTGGAATTCTGATTTGGGTTTACGTAGTCGCGAAGAACGCGAACCCCGTGTTCCTGGATAAGGAAGGCCACCCCATCGCCCAGCAGGCCCGTTGATCTCCGATGGCCGTCACCTCCAGCACGAAAAACCGCGACGGAGTGGGCCTCCCCGCCCCACCGAACCGCGACCGTCAGGGAGCGGAGACACTCTCGCGTTCCAACTGCGACCGCGAGGGAGCGGCGTCCGCCTCTAATAACCCCGGGTGTCAGCCCGGGGACACCATACTTCGTTCAAACGGCACCTGCACCCTCTGCGGACTCCCCTGCTCCGAACCCTTCTGTTGCTCTGGATGCCTCAACGTCTACACCATCCTGCTCGAATCCGGAGCCCTCAACGGCGTCACCGACCCGCGCGACACCGAACTCTTTCGCCGCTCTCTCGAACTCGGCCTTGTATCCACCCAAGCCCCTCCGCTCGCCAACAATATTCCGCCGGACGCCGCCGTCGAAGAGCGTCTGTTCAAAGTCTCCGGAATGTGGTGCGGCTCCTGCGCCTGGCTGATCGAGCACACCCTGCGCCGCCTCCCCGGAGTCGCCGACGTGAGCGTCTTCTTTACCTCGGACATGCTGAAGGTCCGCTACCACCCGCAGTTCCTTCCGCCCGGCAAACTCGCGGAGCGCGTCACGTCCCTGGGCTATCGCATTGCGGAATATGAAGGCGACAGCAGCGCCGCCGCGGCCGACCGCCAGAGCCTCCTTTTGAAACTTGGCGTCGGAGCCTTCCTCGGCATCAACGTCATGATGCTGAACCTAGCGGTGTACCTCGGCTACTTCAACGACCTGCCGGACAACCTGCGCCGCGCGCTTCCCTTTCTCGTGATGACGCTGGCCGCTCCTGTCGTCTTTTGGTCGGCGCTTCCGATCCTGCGGCTCGCCGGCCGCAGCATTCTCAACCGCACCCTCCGCATGGAGACCCTGCTCGCCCTCGGAATCGTCTCCGCTTACGGCTACAGCGTCGCCGAAGCGATTCGCGGCGGCAGCCACATCTATTTCGATATCGCCTGCGCGATCGTCACTCTCGTGCTTCTCGGAAAATTCGTGGAGCGCGCCGCCAAGGATCATTCCTCGCGCAGCATTACGATGATGTATCGCATGCTGCCTCGCAAGGCTCGCCTGTGGAGCGACGGATGCGAGCGCTTCGTGGCCATCGAAGCCCTCCGCCCGGGCGACATCTTCGTCGTCAAGGCGGGCGAACGGATCCCTGCTGATGGCGTCGTGACCGACGGCGAATCGCACGCCGACGAGAGCCTGCTCACCGGCGAGCCCGCGCCCGTCGCCAAGTCGGCCGGCAGCAAGGTCGCCGGCGGCAGCGTGAATCAATCCGGTCCCCTCCAGATCCGCGCGACCTCGGTCGGCGACGACAGCGCGCTCGCGCAGATCGTCCACGCCGTCGAGCGGGCTCTTTCCACGCGCTCTTCCTTGGAGCGCCTGGTGGATCGCATTTCCCGCGCGTTTGTGCCTGCCATAGTTCTGTTCGCTGTCATTACCGGCATCGCGGTGTCCCTCAACGGAGCCTCCGCGGGCGACGCGCTCATGCGCGCCATCACCGTACTCGTTATCGCCTGCCCCTGCGCTCTCGGAATCGCGACGCCGCTCGCGTTGACCGCCGCCGTCAGCGCCGCCTCGCAAAACGGAGTTCTCGTCGCGGACGCCCGCGTCCTCGATCAGGTTCCCCGCCTCGATGTCGTTGTGCTCGACAAAACCGGTACCGTTACACACGGCGACTTTGAGCTGCTCGAATACGATCCGCAGTATGTTTCTGTTCTCGCGTCTCTCGAACGCCACTCGGAACACCCCATCGGGCGGGCCATCGTTCGCGAGGCCGAACTACTCGAAGTCGCGATCCTCGATGCGCAGGATGTAGCAGTTGAAAAAGGCTGCGGCATCCGCGGAACCGTCGAACGGCATCAGCTCGCAATCGGCAATCGGAAGTGGATCGAATCCATTCCGCACGCCATCGACGACCTCGCCGAAGCGCACGAAACCGGCGGCGCCACCGTCGTCTTCTTCTCGATCGACGGCATCACCCGAGGGTTTCTCGCGCTGGGTGATCGCGTCCGGAGTGAAGCCCGCACGCTCGTGGACGATCTGCATCACCGCGGCCTCGAAGTGCTTCTCCTCTCCGGCGACTCGGCAGCAACAACCAAGCAAGTGGCGCACGCCATCCACGCGGATCGCTTCATCGCCGGTGTCTTGCCGGACGAAAAAGTGAACGCCGTCCACGCCCTGCGCGCCGCCGGAAAGCGTGTCGCGATGCTCGGAGACGGCATCAACGACGCGCCGGCGCTCGCCGTCGCGGACCTCGGCATCGCGATGGGTTCGGGCTCCGACCTGGCCATGCGCGCCGCGTCGATGGTCCTGATGCACGGCAACTTGAGCAAATTGGGAACGGCGTTCGATATCGTCGACGACACGCTGCGCGTCGTGCGCCAAAATTTGTTCTGGGCGTTCTTCTACAACATCCTCGGAATTACGCTCGCCGTCGCCGGCTGGCTGAATCCCATCGTCGCCGCCGGCGCCATGGTCACCTCCAGCCTGTTCGTCATCGCGAACTCCCACCGCCTCACCCGACGCTGGGGCGGCCGTCCCGCCGAAGTACCGGACGCGCCGGCAACCCAATGCGCGTAGGCAATCCGTCCGTCGATCGCGGTCGATCCCGCCAAAATCCCGTCCAGAAAAAAAGCTTGACTTGCCGCAGCGTTGCGTTACTCTCAAGTAAAACTGAATACTGGTTCAGTATTCAGTTTTGCCGGCTAGATTACAAAAATCGATGGGATCGCGCAAAAGATGACCACAGCGTCACCGAAAGCCAAAACCCGCAAAGCGCAAGCCACGCGGCAGCGCCAGCTCGAAGCAGCGGAAGACCTGTTCGCGCGCAAAGGCTATTTCGATACCTCGATTGTCGACATCACGCAAGCCGCGAACGTCGCTCTCGGCACCTTTTACGTCTATTTCCCTAGCAAATTAGCGATTTTTCAGGAACTGGTCCGGCACCTGAACGCCAGCCTTCGCGACCACCTTCGCGAATCGCTCACCGGTTTGACCCACCGCGCCGACATCGAGCGCGCCGGCTTCGAATCATTTTTCGGGTTCGTCGACCGCCATCGGAACCTCTACGGCATCGTGTCGCAGGCCGAACTCGTCGATCCCGAACTGTACCGCTGGTATTACCGCTCGCTCGCCGACAGCTACACCTTCGGCCTCAAGAAGGCGATTGCGCGCGGCGAGATCCGTTCACTCGATCCGGAGACCATGGCCTGGTGCCTGATGGGCATGGCGCATTTCCTCGGCATGCGCTGGATGCTCTGGGAAGGCAAGGCCGTCCCGAAACCTCAGTTTGAAACCGTTCTCGCGCTGATCCAAAGCGGCCTCGTCGGCCCGCCGCCGGGACTCAGCCCGGCAAAACCGAAAAAACGCTAACCGTCATTCGAGTATTTGAAGGAGGAAGCCGTGCAGCTTCGACCGTTTCGCCCCGTCGCCCTTTTCGCTCTGACGTTCCTCGCGATTTCCCTCGCGAGCGCGCAGACTGTCACCACCGGCCAGATTGCAGGCACCGTCGCCGACCCTTCGGGAGCCGTCATTCGCGATGCCACGCTCCGGCTCGATAGCGACGCCGGCATTCGCCGCGAGACCGTCACCGGCGCCGATGGAGGCTACGTCTTCAACCTGCTGCCGCCCGGCAAATACACGCTCCGAGCTACGGCTGCCGGATTTCAAAGCACCGTCGTGAAGGACGTGGAAGTCCGCATCACCGAAACCGCGACGATCCATATCCCCCTGAAGATCGGCAGTGCCGCGGAAACGGTGGACGTCGTTTCGGATGCCGCGCTGGTTCAAACCGCCGCGCCTGTCCTTGGCCGCGTGGTCGACTCGCGCACGCTGACGGAACTGCCGTTAGCCACGCGCAACTACACGCAGATCCTCGGACTCTCCACCGGAGCCGCCACATACCTGCCCGACAATACCTCGGTCGGCCGCAACTCGCAGAACATCTCCGTGAACGGCGCGCGCGTCACCAACAACAACTTCATCATCAACGGCATCGACGCCAATTCGATGGGCACGAATTCGGCGCCGTCTCTCGGCGTTCCCGCGCCGGAGTCGCTCCAGGAATTCAAGGTGCAAACCTCGCTCTACGATGCGACCTACGGCCGTTCGGGCGGCGGCAACATCCAAGCCATCACGAAGAGCGGTTCGAACGCGTTCCACGGAACGCTCTACGAATATTTCCGCAACGAGAAGCTCAACGCGAACAACCCGTTTCTCAAGGCTGCGGGCGTCGACCGGCCGGTTCTCAAGCGCAACGTCTACGGCGCCTCCCTTGGCGGACCCATCAAGAAGGACCGCATTTTCTTCTTCGCGTCCTATCAAGGCACGCAGGAGCGGAACGCCGCGTCGACCATCAACAGCCTTTCCTCGAACGTCCTGATCGCGCCGGGCCTGACGAACGATCGCTCGCAAGCGGCGCTGCTCGCCATCTTCAAACCCACGCCAGCCGGAGGCACCGCCGCCACCAGCATCAATCCCACCGCGCTGGCCCTGTTGAATGCCAAGCTGCCCAGTGGCAACTACCTGATCCCCACGCCGCAAGCCAATGGACGCTACTCCGGAGCCACGCCTTCTGTCTTCGAAGAGAATCAGTTCAACGCGAACATCGACATCCGTATCTCCGATCGCAACACGCTCACCGGAAAACTGTTCTCCTTCAACGCGCCGCAGACGCTGGTGCTGCCGAGCTTCCTCGGCGGCGGACCCAACCTCCCCGGCTTCGGAAATTTCCAGCAGAATAACGGACGCCTCGCCAGCATTACCGACACGCACACGTTCTCGCCGAGCATCGTGAACGAACTCCGCGCGGGCTACAACTTCCTTCGCGTCGACGCCTTTCCGCAGGAGCCCATCAACGATGCGGACATCGGCATCAAACGCGTCAACGCCGCCACCTTCCCAGGACTTCCGCTGATCCGCGTGAACGCCGCCGGAGGCGGAATGGTGATCGGAACCTCGCCGACCATCGACGTCAAGGCCGTTTCGCCGTCGATCACGCTCGCCGACACCGTGTCGATCGTGCGCGGCAAACATACCCTCCGTGCTGGAGCCGAGATCCGCCTCAACGAAAACAACTACACCCTGAATTTCTACACGCGCGGCCAGATCGACTTCCTCAGCTTTAACGACTTTTTGCTAGGGAATACCTTCGTTTCCGTCTTCGGAAGCGGCATTGGCAATCGCAGCCTCCGCGCCTGGGACTACAACTTCTTCGCACAGGACGACTGGAAAGTGACGCCGCGGCTCACGCTGAATTTCGGCCTACGCTACGAACTCGATACGCCGCCGTACGACACCCGCGGCCGTATCTCGACCTTTGATCCCAGCCTGTATCAGCCTCGCCTGCTGTCGGCCGCCGGAACGCCCATCGGACCGCCCGTCGGCGGCTTCGTGCAGGCCGGCAATGTGATTTCGCAGTACGAGCAGGCCGGTGTCCCCAAGGTTTCGAACAGCGTGCTGAAGAGCAACGATCCGAACAACCTCGCGCCGCGCGTCGGCTTCGCCTACACGCCGGCATTCAACGACAAGTTTGTGATCCGCGGAGGCTACGGAATCTACTACTCCCGGACGTCGTTCCAATACATCACGCTGAACGTGATCGCTCCGCCTACGTACGTCTTCGGCGCCCGCGTCGGAGCACCCGTCTCCGATCCGTTCTTCGCCGCTCCGTCGCCCAGCCAGTTTCCGACGCTCGTGCCCGGAGTGAATCTTTCCGGCACGCTGTTCGATCGCAACCTGCGCACCCCATACTTGCAGCAGTTCAACCTCAGCACGCAGTACGCCCTGCGACGCGACCTGTCTCTCGAACTGAGTTACGTCGGCTCGCGCGGCACGAATCTGTTTCGCCAAGTCGCCATCAACCAGTCCCGCCTGGTTACCGGCTCGGGCTCGATCATCAACGACGTCACCGGAGCCGTTATCACCACCAACACTCCGGCGAACGCCGCTCTCCGCGCGCCGTACTCCGGCGTCGGCATCAACAATTTCTTCCAGAATCAGTCGACGGCGCAGTCGGTGTATCACTCGCTCCAGGCCAGCCTGACGCAGCGCTTCGCGCACGGCGTGCAGTTCCTCGCTTCGTACACCTTCTCGAAGTCCATCGACAACGCGTCGGGACAAGGCGGTGGCTCGGGTACCGGCGGCGTCGTGAATCCTGGCGGCGTCGGCGAAACCAGCGGCATTCTCGGCAACCAATTCAACAACCGCGCGAATCGCGGACTCGCCGATTTCGATCGCACGCACCGCTTCGTGTTGAGCGGCCTGTGGACGCTTCCCATTCCCGGCGCCGACGGTCCCGGTAAATTCGCGAAGCACGCCTTGAAAGGCTGGCAGCTCGGCGGAATTCTAACCGCCCAATCCGGCCTGCCCATCGACATCGTCGACCTCGGAGCCGGTTCGTTCTACGGACTCTCCGGCGGCGGCTCCGCGTTGGCCCGGCCCAACTGGGCACCCGGAGCCACCAGCGCCACCGCCACCAGCAACGTTCCCGCGGGCTACTACTTCAATCCGGCCGCCTTTGTGCGGCCCACTATCGCCGCCGGAGCGCCCATCCCCAGCTCGGGCGGATCCGCCATCGCCGGAGCCGCCGGCACCGACATCGGCAATGTCGGCCGCAACGCGCTGCGCGGTCCGAAGCAGGTGAATCTCGATTTCGCGATCTCGAAGAAGTTCGCGATCCTCGAACGCTACTCGCTCGAATTCCGCGCCGACGCGTTCAATCTGACCAACCGCGTGAACTACGCCAATCCGTTGAGCGATCTGAACGCCGGCGCCGCGTTCGGCCAGATCATCTCGACCACCAACAATCCGCGCCTGGTCCAGTTCGCGCTGAAGCTGCTCTTCTAGAGAACCGCGACCATAAGGGAGCGCGCCAACAGCGCACACACCGAACCGCAACCATAAGGGAGCGGACGCACAAAGGGCAATATCCGAACCGCGACCACAAGGGGCGGGCTCCCCGGCTCCGGCCGCCCATGTCATCCTGCAAGGAACGCAAATGTTTTACATCGATCGCGGCCGTGGACCCGTTCTTCTGCTCATCCACGGCATGTTCGGGGACCACCTCGATTGGGCGCCCGTCATCGCGCCTCTGGCCGAGCACCACCGCGTGATTGCCGTTGACCTGCCCGGCTTCGGTGACTCCGAAAAACCGGATATCGAGTTCACGCCGGCCTTCTTCACGGCGGAGCTAAACCGCCTGCTCGATTCGCTCGGCGTCGCGTCCTGCACCGTCGTCGGAAATTCCTTCGGCGGCCAACTGGCGATGGCCCTCGCGCTCGATGCGCCGGAACGCGTGGAGCGTCTGGTCCTGATCACGACCGGCTCGCTCCATCGCTATACCGCCCAGGAATTACAGTTCAGCGCCGATCGCATGAGCGAAGCCAATCTGATCCAGTTCACGCCCGCCTATCACGCGGCGATCTTCGGACGCCTGTTCTACAATCCGGACGCGCCTCACAAGGCGGCGTACATCGCGAAGCAGGATGCGAAACTTCTCCGCCCCGACTATCCCGCCTACGCGCGCATCATCAGCCGTTGCGCGCGGCTCTCGCTCGAATACTGTCTGCTCGAAGAAATCCATCGCATCGGCGCGCCGGTTCTGCTGCTGCAGGGCGAGCAGGATCCGATCGTCTCCGCGCAATGGATTCGTGCCGCGGCGCCGCTGTTCCCCGACGCCACTCTGGCGATGATTCCGGAATGCGGCCATATTCCGCAAATCGAAATTCCTGATAAGGTAATCGGCTTGGTGGAACAATTCCTATCGAGGACCAGCGCCGTATCACCCGCGGTCTGAGCCCACAGAGCACCACGATGACAGCGATCGACTGGCTGGCCAAAAACGAAAAAATCTTTGCGGACAAAATCGCGATACGCGAAGCAGCGACCGGCCGCGAGTTTACTTATCGCCAATTCAATCAACTCGCGAATCGCTGGCGGATGGAACTCGAAGCGCGTGGCATCCAGACCGGTGATCGCGTCAGCGTGCTTCTGCCCAATGGCGCGGACATCCTGTTCATCCTCTTTGCCGCCGCCAAAATCGGAGCCATCTTCGTCCCGCTGAACACCAAGCTAACGGTTCCCGAACTCGAGCAAATCGTCGCCAGCGCCCAGCCCTCGCTGCTGATTTTCAGCCAGGAGTTCGGGTACTTGGCCGCCGAACTCTCGAGCTTAGAGTCGCTACCCCTCGAAGGCGTCAACCTTGCAGACGCGGCGCAAGCGTCTCCGCTCGCGTCAACTCCCATCGATTTGGAGCAGCCGCAAATGCTGCTCTACACCTCCGGAACCACCGGCAAGCCGAAAGGCGTGATCGTTTCCTACCGCCAGGTTCTGTGGAACGCCCTCAACAGCGCCCTGCGCATGATCGTCACGTCCGACATCGCCCTGATCCATACGCCGATGTTCTATACCGGCGGCCTGAATGTGTACGCCCTTCCCGGCTTCCTGGTCGGAGCGACCGTCGTGATTGCGAAATCGTTCGACGCGGCCGAGGTTCTCCGCCTCATCGACAAAGAGTCCATCACGACGCTGTTCGCGGTTCCGACTCAGCTCGCCATGATGGCGGATTCGCCCGCGTTCGAGACGGTCAACATTAGCGGACTTCGCTCGATCATCAGCGGCGGCGCGCCCTGCCCCATTGGCCTCATCGAACGCTGGCTCGCGCGTGGAATCGCGCTGCGCCAAGGCTTCGGCATGACGGAAGTCGGTCCCAACGCATTCGCTCTCGATGCGTCCGACGCGCTGCGCAAGGCCGGTTCCATTGGCTTTCCGCATTTCTCGGTCGAAGCGCGCATCGTCGATGAGGCCGGCCGCGATGTTGTCGAGAGCGAGGTGGGCGAGCTAATCGTCCGCACGCCCGCCATGTGCAGCGGCTACTGGAACGATCCCGAACAAACCAGCGCCGCCATCCGCGATGGCTGGCTCCACACCGGCGACTTGGCCCGGCGCGACGACGAAGGCTACTTCTACATCGTCGATCGCAAGAAGGATATGTTCATCAGCGGCGGCGAAAACGTGTACCCTGCCGAAATCGAACACCTTCTGCGGGCGCATCCCGCCGTTTCTGATGTGGCCGTCGTCGGAGTGCCGCACCAGAAATGGGGCGAGGTCGGCTGCGCCGCAATCGTTTTAAAAATAGGCGTTGCCTGCACTGAAGCGGACGTTGTCGCGTTTTGCGATGGCCGGCTCGCGCGTTTCAAGATTCCCAAGCAAATTGTCTTCGTCGACGAATTGCCCCGCACCGTCTCCGGTAAAGTCAGAAAAGCGGAGCTACGCCGTAGCGTCGCGCAATAGCTTTCAACGAATCCTGGCGATGGCCAGCCCGCTTTCCCCTGCGATGGAGTACAGCAGATACGTGTGCGCGCCTTCGCGATAGATTCCCGGATCTCGTAACTGCCGGACGCGGCCAGGCGCCGCGTCGACTTTCGAAACCTCCGCCGGAAGAGTAGCGCCTTCATACTCCTTCTCGGGGCCCAAAACCGTAACCGGCTCAGATGCCTTCCACTTCTTCCAGTCCGGCGTCAGAGCAATTTGCGAAACCAGAATGCGCTCTGGATTGTCACCGATTCGCGAGTAATACACCGACAACTGGTTCTTTTGAACCTCGACAGCAGCGTGCCTCAAAATCAGCTTCGGATCTTCACTGAAGAGCGTGGGACCCTGCTCGAAAGGCGCAACGCCATCCGGCGATCGCAGAAAAACGCCGGTGCGGGCGATCGCGTAGTGAAAGCCGTTCCAACGGAACACGCGAAAATACGCGGGCCCCAGCGGTGGCCCCGGTACAGAAAATGCGAGTCCATCTGGCGACGTGGCGAGGAACGTTTTTTGCTGCCCAATGTCCTCGCCGCTTCCCGCCGGACAATGGAAGTACATCCGGATGCGTTGCTGCGCATCGTCGACGTGAACATCGGGAGACGCGATGTGATCGTGGCACTGCGACGCCTGCTCGATCCGCAGAGTGCCCGGCTCGTGTATTTTCCAGGGACCTTCCAGGCGGTCCGCGTACGCCAACCGAATGAATTTTCCCTGGTGATGCGCGAAGTACAAATAGTATTTTCCGAGCGGCTTCGCGATCCATGCCGGCACGCGAATCAGCGACGGGCCATTGATATTCGAGCCCACCGTCGAACTGAGCGCCGGAGTCACGATCGGATTGCCCGGCAGCCGTTCGGCGCCCGACAACCCGCCCGCGAGCAGGGCCAGACCGAGAAATCCCTTAGCAATTCGGCTCATGACGCTCCTTTGCGAGTGACGCTTTCGCCACGCTCGGCTTCGCATCGCACAATCTTGACAGAACTCCGACTGCGAAAACGAATCGGGCGGAGCGATAGAAAGAGTGACGAAAACCGTTGGAAGCGAGTCCCATAGAGTGCGCAGCGTTCAATGCTACGATGGAGCCGCCCGGACCTTCGCGATGAAGCCTACTTTTCTATTGGCGCTCACGATTGTGAGCGTTCCTGTCCTCCTCCACGCGCAGCCACCATCGGCGAAGTACGTCGGTTCCGTTCGCTGCAAGTCCTGCCATCTGGAAATTTTTAACCGCTGGAGCAAGACCAGGATGGCCAACGTC
>Ga0105248_10009273_pt1 | contig 10834 bp, 6 predicted proteins | sample KBSS34metaG_FD_81524 | JGI IMG/M metagenome (GOLD analysis project Ga0105248, IMG submission 81524) | Switchgrass rhizosphere microbial communities from Kellogg Biological Station, Michigan, USA - KBS S3-4 metaG | ecosystem: Host-associated > Plants > Roots > Rhizosphere > Soil | place...
CTTCAAACTAAACACAGGACTGCCGGAATTGCCCCGGTTAATTGCCGCATCGGTTTGAAGGAATTCAACACTCGTGGTGTTCTCGCTCCGCTTCAAACTGCGGCGTCCACTCACATGACCTGCTGTCAAGGTGCTACTGATACCGTAAGGCGCCCCGACCACAAATATTTCGTCTCCAACATCTACGTCGTTGGAATCTCCCAGCTTCGCAGGTGTGTAATGTGCTGGGCAACGCTCTAGTTGCAGCAGTGCTACGTCGGCGGACAATGCCGAACCAATCACAGTGGCTGGAATGAGTTCACCCTGCGAGAACTCCACCATCGTCCTGTCCGCCGATTGGACCAGGTGCGCTGCCGTGAGCACCTTGCCGTCATTCGAGATGAGCACTCCTGATCCCAACCCATTCAAACTCACCATCCCTTGCTGCGGATATGGCGCTAACCCTCTCTGCTCCGTCCTCACGATAACGACTGCTTGCTCAATACTGCGAAAGGCATCACGAAGCTGTTGACCATGGGTTTCGGCGTTTGGGCAATATAGATAGAGCATGATTAGGAGGAAGAGTGTCGCTCGTTCGCATCGAAGCAACTTATTTGGCCGTTCGCTGTCTCGACGAGGACGATCTCGTTTGGCTATCCAACCTCTTATCATCCCTATCATCTCAGTCGTTTGCATTCAATGTTTCTCCTTGCTGACCGACGTCGTAGCAACTTTCTCGCCATTGGGCTGCGAATGACTGCCGACCTCAAAGGTTCAGCAATCCTAATTCAAACGCACCCTTCTCAAGCGAGAAGGTTCGCTAGCGCAGCGACGCGACGACGTACTGTCGGATGTTCCGCCGTCATCGCCTGAGGTCCACCCGACAATTTCGGCATGGTCTACATCAATTTCCTTAGTTTGCTCGGCAATTAAGTTCACGCCGGGTTGAACCCTGGCTGGCATGTACCTTGCGGTTGACGCCAGTGAACGCTGAGTTTTGCAGCAAGGAACGGTAGACCTGCGAGCAAATTACGTGAGGTACCTCCGTATCCAGGAAGAGCCAAAAGAAGAAGGAGCACTAGATGAGAAGCAGCAACATACAAATTCCCTCAATCGCATTTGCCTTAGTCCTTTGCTTGTCGAGCGCGGTATTCGGCCAGGACAACAACGCATCGAGTCAGCCACAAAGTGCAGGCAATGCCACTCAAACTCACACCGTCACCGACGGACAGAAGTTGAAGATCGAAGGCCTCGTCGTCAAGCGCAACACCGACGCAATTACGTTGCGTGAGTCAGACGGCGCAGAAACGGAAGTAGTCCTGAGCGATAAGACCAGTATCAAGATGGGCCGAAGGGGCTGGTTTCGCGCGGATAAAACCACTGGCGTAAGCAACATCGTGCTGGGCCTTAGGTTGAAAGCCGACGGCAAAGGCAACGGTAATGGTCAACTCGTGGCCAAAAATATTCGGTTCGACGAACAGGATCTAAAAACGGCCCAGGCGCTCGAATCCCGCGTTGACCCGGTTGAGAAGCTCGCCAATTCAACACAGGTTCTTGCGGAATCCAATTCGAGGCGCATAGACCAGGCAGAGCAAAATGCTCAACGACTTTCCGGTCAAGTCGAGGAATTGAGCAGCATTGCCAATGCTGCCGGGGCCGCGGCCCAGAAGGCGCAGGCAACCGCCGATCAGGGTCAGTTGAATGCAAACATCGCTAACGAGCGGATCAACACACTGGACGAGTACGAGGTCTTTCGAACCTTCACGGTGCATTTCAAGTCTGGCAGCGCTCGCCTTTCGCCCGAAGCCCAGGCAGAGATGGATGAAGCGGCGACCAGCGTGAGTGAGAATCTGAAAGGCTGGATAGTCGCAGTAGAGGGATATGCAGATTCAACAGGTAGAACGGCGAGAAATCGTTCGCTAAGTGAGCGAAGAGCCAATGCCGTCATCAATTACCTTGTGACTAAATATGGTCTTGCGCCGCGCCGACTGGTCCAACCTTTCGGCTACGGTTCACAAGATCCCGTTGCCGCCAACAACACACGCGAAGGTCGAGCATTGAATCGTCGAGCTGAGATTACAGTCCTGGTCAATAAGGGAATCTCTTCTCAGGCGAACGCAGAACAGAAGGCCGCTCAACAGCAGTAGTATCGACGAAACGCCGAGGTAGGGACGGAGATTAGAGGAACAAATTAATCATGGCATATCAGAGGAATGTGCAACTAGCCTCAAGGCTCCGTCCCCGCATGGCGCAACTTTGGATGGTGAGACTCGTTCTCTTGGTGTCTCTTTCGTTGACGGCCATTCACCCCGTTCTGGCCCAGACCACTGTGCTTCAAGGAACAGTTAGCGTCAGTTCTGCTAATGGACCGGGTGAAAGATTGCCCGGCGCAAGTTTGGTTCTTACATCTGCGAATGCGGGCCAAAAAACACTATCAGCAGTTACGAACGATCAAGGCGAATACAAATTCGTAGATCTGGCCGCGGGGCTTTATACACTAAACGTAACTCTTAGCGGATTCAAAACGCGCACCGAAAGTGTAACCGTTCGCCCGGGTATTACAACGCTTGAGAATATTGATCTTGAACTGGAAGAGCTCTCGGGGACCGTTACGGTAGTAGCTGATGGTGACGTAATGAACACAACCGACGCAACCCCGCCTGCGTCATTCAAGCAAGACACACTACAAACCGTACCGCTCGTGAACGAGCGCTTTCAGGATGCGTTACCGCTGGTTCCGGGAGTTGTCCGGGGACCGGATGGTTTGCTCAACATGAAAGGTGCGCGTGCCAGCCAGAGCGGGTTCATAGTCAACAGTGCGAACGTGACGGACCCGGTAACTGGCGATTCAGCAATTAATTTGCCGCTCGAAGCGATTCAGTCAGTCGAGGTGCTGACAAACCCGTACGCGGCTGAGTATGGCCAGTTTACCGGGGCAGTTACGGCTGTTCAGACAAAGTCCGGCGGAGAAAAGTTTGCTGTTAACGCGCAGAGCTTCTTTCCCAGGATACGTCGTCGTGGTGGTTCCTTTGTCGGAATCGCCGCATTCACTCCACGGGTCACCTTCAGCGGTCCTATATATAAGGACAAGCTGAAGTTTTTCCAGTCGTTCGAATACCGCTTTGTACGCACACCGATCGAGAATCTGCCTCCGCTCCAACGCGATACAGGCCTCGAAAGCTTCGATTCCCTGTCCCAACTCGACTGGGACATCGACGACAGGAACCACCTAACGACGACGTTTTCTTTGTTTCCCGAGAAGTTAAGATATGTAGGGCTGAATACTTTCAACCCCCAGGGGGTGACGCCAAATTTCAAGCAGCGAGGTTTCCTCTGGGCCATAAACCACCGCCGAATCCTGAACAGCAATTCGGTCCTGGAATCTTCTTTCAGCATCAAGCAATTCGATGCCGACGTTTTTCCCAGTTCCGGTAGCGAACCCATGAATCTTTCGCCGGACGTAAATTCGGGAAATTTCTTTAACCAGCAATCACGGCGAAGCAAACGTTATCAGGCACTGGAAGTATACAGTTTCAGCCCACCGAATTTGGCCGGCCAGCACTTTATGAAAATCGGCGGTGGAGTTAGCTACGTCACATTCGAAGGGCTCAATGTAAGCAACACTGTTCGCATCCTCCGGGCTGACGGTACACGCAACCAGCAGATCGATTTTATCGGCGGCGGCAAGCTCAGCCGAAACCAGACGCAATTTCTCGCGTACTTCGAGGACAAGTGGACCGTCAACCGTCGGCTGACGCTTGAATATGGGGTGCGTTTTGACCGCGACAACGTGGCCAGTGGAAACGACATTGCGCCGCGCGTAGGTTTTGCTTTTCTGCCATTTCTCGATGGACGAACTGTTGTTCGCGGCGGCATCGGTCTGTTCTACGACAACATCAATCTTAATGTGGCTACTTTTTCTCAGTTGCAGGAGCGGGTACTGACGCGATTTGGACCAGACGGCCAGGAGATAATCGGTGCGCCGCAGCGCCAGCGTTTTGTTCTTTTGGATACGAAGCTTCGAACGCCGCGCAGTGTCAACTGGAACATCCAATTGGATCGTGAGTGGTTGAAAAACCTGTTCGTCCGCGTAGGCTACGAGCAGAGGCAGTCACGGCGCGAGTTTGTCCTGAACCCAATCGAGTCCCAAGACCAGGAAACTATTCTTGGATTGGATAGTTCGGGAAGCTCCCGCTACCGAGAGTTTCAAGTCACTGCAAGGTACAAGTTCCGCGAGCGTGATGAATTTGTCGCCTCTTATATTCGTTCTTCAGCAAAAGGAGATCTCAACGACTTCAATTCTTACTACGGAAATTTCGAGAATCCAATCATCCAACCGAATGAGCGATCGCGCTTGCCCTGGGATGCGCCAAATCGTTTTCTCATCCGGGGCGAGTTCCACGTCAAGTATGGAGTCACCGTAGCGCCCGTGCTTGATATACGATCGGGTTTCCCGTTTTCAATCATAGACGAGGAACGCAATTTCGTTGGCCCACGTAATCTCGCCGGACGCTTTCCAACATTTGCTTCGCTCGATCTGCAGATCTTGAAGAGTGTCAGCCTTCCCGGAAGGTGGAAAAATTACCGGGCTGATCTCGGACTAAAGGTTTTCAATTTGACCAATCATTTCAACCCTCGGGATTTCCAGAATAATCTGGCGAGTGACGGCTTCGGAGGCTTTTCAAACGGAGTTGGCCGAATGTTCGGCACTCGCTTATCATTCTCCAAGAAGTAGATCCCATAGGTCAGGTCAAACCATGAAGAATCTGTTCATCAGTTTTGTCGCAGTAGCGATGACGTTACTTCTGACTGGCACCGTAGGCGCGCAAAAGGCGAATTATCCGTGGTTAACCGATGCAGAGCGCATCCGGTTCGAAAGATTGCGCGACAGTGGCTACAAGGCGCTTTACAACCTCGATTACAGAGCTGCACGAGCAGACTTCTCAGAGATGGCTCGAGTGTTTCCCCAACACCCTGCCGGCAAGCAATACCTGTCCAGCACACTCTTGCTCGAAACGCTCTACAAATCGCGCCGGTTACAGGCCTCGCTTTATAGTTCAAAATCCTTCTTCTCAGTAAGCGAGGATAAAGCAGATCCAAACGTCGTAAAGGAGTTTCGCGCTCTCACGCAGGACGCTGAGCAACTTGCGGAGGCGCGACTGAAACAGTACCCAAAAGACACCGAGGCGATCTATTTCCTCGGGAACGTGGCGGCGTTGAAAGCTTCATTCGAGGAAGCAGTGGAACGGCGGCACTTCGCTGCTTTGCGTGACGGCGCCGACGCTGTCGCAAAGCACCGGCGCGTCATCGAACTCGATCCAACGTTTATCGATGCCGAAGTAACTATAGGTTTATACGACTATATCGTGGGCTCGCTCCCTTTGCCGGTGAAATTAGTGGCTGGCGTCTTCGGTGCACAAGGCTCGAAGAAACGTGGACTCGCGACCATTGAGCAAGTCGCGAAAACGGGAAAGAGCTCACGAGATCAGGCCAGAACTTTGTTGGTTATCCTTTATGGGCGTGAGAAGAGGTATGGCGAAGCTGCCGATCAAGCACGGCAACTCTCTGCAGAATTCCCACGCAACTACCTATACCGGCTCGAGACTGCGGACGCTTTAATTTCGCAGGCTACGATAGGGGCCAGGGGAAAACATGGGACCAGGGATGCGGATACTGCTGGCGAAGCTTATGCTATTTACGAATCGTTGCTACACGACAAAGAAATCGGTACGACGGCCCGTTTGAAGGACTTGATTCATTTCAAATATGGTGAAGCCCTGTTGAAGACCGGACGCAAGGAGCGGGCGGTGTCGGAATTTCTTGCTGCAGCAAATACAGAAGGGGCAGACGAAGGAATGGCAACTATGGCCCACTTGTACGCGGCGCAGTCACTGGATGCCGGCAACAAGCGCGCAGAAGCAATGGCCCAGTATCGCCTGGTTCTCTCGAGACCGGATGTATACGACGCGCACAATCAAGCACGTAGAGGTTTGGGCGAACGTCGCTAGCTCAAATTTCGCCTCACAGTGCAACGGAGAAATCTACTCGGCGATTGTCACCCAGCGTCAACGTTGCATTGTCCAAGAATGCCCAAGAGCAATTGCCAAAGGCTATCGGAAGCCCTCTCAATCTCGTCAAACAACACGACCGTGGTAACATGGTTTCAAAGCAAATAGGCAAATAGAACTGGGTACGCAGTCGCCCCAGTCGAAGACAGTATCGTTCAAAAGAGGAGCGTGGTAGGAGTTGATCCATTCGCGCGTGGAACGTCAAAACGTAAATATTTGCGCCAGCAGGAAAACGCTGCTCCTCATTCTTCTTGTTCTTTTAATCGGCTGTCAGTCACACAAAGGTCCAGTGGGCCCTTCGATCAAATTTACTCGTGTTCCCGAAACCACGCAGGGAAATCCCGATAAGCTCGACATCATTCAGGGCAATGTCGAGGGTGCTCGGCAAGGACAGCAAATCGTGTTGTATGCGAAGAGGGGTGAATGGTGGCTGCAACCGCTGTCAACTGCGCCTTTCACCCCGATCAGCGCAGATTCAAGTTGGATAAACTCAACCCGCTTAGGATCCGAGTATGCTGCACTATTGGTTGAACCGACCTACCGCCCGCAACCGACAATGAAGGCTCTGCCAACGCCCGGGAATGATGTTGTAGCTGTAGCAACTTCGAAAGATTTTCTGTCCGCCTCCCAGATATCAACAACCCTAAAATTCAGCGGGTACGAATGGCGGGTTCGCAACGCACCGAGCAGCCGCGGTGACCGCGTCAACCCATACAGCACGGCAAACGCATGGACTGATAACGACGGAGCCTTGCACCTTAGGGTCGCCAAAGAGTCTGATAAATGGACGTGTGCTGAAGTAACGCTGACGCGCAGTTTCGGATATGGTCTGTATTCTTTTGAGGTCCGAGACACATCGAATCTTGGGCTCAGGGACGTTTTTTCTATGTTCACCTGGGACTACGCTGGAGGCGATGCGCTGCAGCCGGGGGTCGCACCAACTGCAAACCACCGTGAGATGGCAATTGAGATCGGTCACAGGGGAGATCCTAACAGCACGAACGGCTTATACGTGGTCCAACCTTTTTACGTTGCGGCAAATGTCGCCAAATTCAGTGTGCCCGCAGGACAGGTCACGCATTCGTTTCGTTGGGAGCCTGGGAAGTTGACCTTCAGAACGGTAAGTGGCTCGGCAACGCTCAGCGAGCATGTCTTTACTTCTGGAGTGCCAGCGCCCGGGTTAGAGACTGTCCGGATGGCCCTTTACATCTTCGGTAACACTGACGATTCTGCAGAAAAGGGGACCGAGGTCGTTATTGAGAAGTTTCAGTACCTTCCCTAACCGCAGTAGTTATCGCTGCTTCTGCAGGTGGTTTTTGGCAAGCCTGGCAATCGTGTGTTTTACCTCCGGGGCACATGCACTAGACTCGAATAAGACTCCGTCTGAATACAAACGGGACCGTTGGGACGCCCAACAGGGATTTCCTGGTGGCGCGGTTTACTCCATCACACAAACACAAAACGGATACCTCTGGCTCGGCACAGAAAAGGGACTGGTTCGCTTTGACGGGTTGAACTTCCAACTGTTCAATCATGCGAACTCGAACCTTCCTGATGGTCCAGTGATGGAATTGATGACTGATAGTGAAGGGACTCTCTGGATCCGGCCACAGAGCGCCAGTTTATTTTATTACAGGGACGGTAAATTCCAGGACGTTATTGATGATCTGGATCCTGCCCATTCTGGTATCACTGCCATGTGTCGCAGTACAGATGGGCAAGGGTTGTTTTCGGTACGGATTAGCGGTGTGAAGACATATCGCGCTAGAAAATTTTCTGAAGTGGTTTCGTTGCCAAACCCGCTTATCATCTCCATGGCGCAAACCAGCGACGGCAAGGTCTGGATGGGTACAAGGGATGGGGGCCTTCTCTACCTGCAGGACGGAAGAATCGTTGCCCTGACGAAAAACCTGCCCGACACAAAGGTTAATAGTCTGTTATCCATTGATCGAGACCTCTGGATCGGCACCGATCATGGCCTGGTACATTGGAATGGTCGCGAAATTTTGAAAACCGGACTACCCGCGATGCTTAGTAACATACAGGTATTATCGTTGAGCAGAGACACCGATTCGAACATCTGGATAGGGACCACCAAAGGATTGCTCAGGTTGAACAAAGATGGAGTTACTTCACTAGATGACAGCACTCAACGATCATCAGGATATGTAAATGTCACCTTTGAAGATCGAGAAAGGAATCTCTGGGTAGGCAGCAGTCGAGGCATTGAACGTCTTCGTGACAGCTCTTTTATGACCTATTCTGCCTCCGTCGATGCATCAGGTCAGGGTAGCGGAACAGTTTATGTTGATACGCAGGGCCGTAGGTGGTTTGCTCCTTCGGATGGCGGGTTGTATTGGAAAAAAGACCAGCAAGTTGGCCATGTAAAAAACGATGGTCTGGACCATGACGTAGTCTATTCGTTAACGGGCAGCAAAAACAGCTGTGGATCGGAAGACAGCGGGGCGGGCTCACACATCTGAAGTATGACCAGGATATAGTCAGCGCTACAACTTATACTCAGGCACAAGGACTCGTCCAAAATACCGTAACTGCGGTTTATCAGAGTCGCGATGGAACTGTGTGGGCCGGTGGTCCAAGTGAGGGGATAACCCGGTTCAAAGATGGAAAATTCACGGCGTTCACCACAGCTAATGGTCTGGCGTCTAATACAGTAACTTCCATTCTCGAAGGCTCCGATGGAACAATGTGGTTTGCGACTGCCAACGGTCTGAGTTCGCTGTCGCAAGATCGCTGGAAGACTTATGCCGGCGTGGATGGCTTACCACCAGGACGAATAAATTGTCTGTTTGAAGACAGTAATGGTGCACTCTGGATTGGTAATGATAATGGGATCGCGATGCTCCATACCGGGCAGGTTCACCTTCCTATTGACGTACCGGATGCCTTGCATGAACCAGTTTTTGGAATCGCCGGAGACAACAATGGGTGTCTTTGGCTTTCGACTGCCAATCACGTTTTAAGAGTCTATCGAGACAAATTACTAAGTGGGAATGTCAGTGAAGTTGATGTGAGAGAGTTTGGTCCAGCTGACGGCCTTTGGAGTGTCGAAGGTGTCAGACAGGACAGAAGCGTTTCTGTGGATCCCTTTGGACGGATCTGGTTCTCGACCCACCAGGGGCTTTCCGTCGTTGATCCAAAACAAGTCGCGAACAATACAGTGCCGGCTATAGTTCACATCGAACAGGTGGAGCGAGATGGGAACCCGATCGTTCTGCAGGGACCGATTAGTATTGCTGGAGGTCGTCAGCGAATTACCTTTAGCTATACGGGTTTGAGTCTTTCGGTTCCCGAGCGCGTTAGGTACAGATATAAGTTGGATAATTACGATCAGAGTTGGAGTGTTCCAAGCGCGGCGCGAGAGGCTATATACACAAACCTCGACCCTGGGTCATATCGTTTCCGCGTAATGGCAAGCAATAGCTCTGGCCTTTGGAACGGCGAGGAATCCTCTCTGCAGTTCAAGATCGAGCCTTTGTTCTGGCAGACCTGGTGGTTTCGTCTCTCGTGCGCAATGGCGATCGGGCTTACCGTTTTATTCTTATACCGATTGAGGCTTCACCAGTTGACCCGACAAATGAACATGCGATTTGAAGAACGACTGGCCGAGCGCACTCGAATCGCTCAAGACCTGCACGACACGCTCTTGCAAGGTTTTCTCAGCGCCTCAATCCAGTTGCATGTCGCGGATAAACAACTGCAGTCAGATTCCCCCGCGAAACCTTTAGTCGGTAGAGTTCTCGCATTGATGGGACAGGTTATCGACGAAGGCCGAACCACACTCAAAGGTCTTCGCTCATCAAATGCCGGCTCTCCTGATCTCGCACAGTCATTTTCTCGAATTCAAGATGAAATAACGTTACAGGAACCCGTTGATTACCGTGTCACTGTGGGGGGATTCTCCAGACCATTGCGCCCCGTCATCCGCGATGAAATCTATCATATCGGACGTGAAGCAGTAGTTAATGCATTCCGCCACGCTAGTGCAAAAGCTATAGAGGTGGAACTCGAGTATGGGTTCAAACAGCTGCGAATTCTGGTTCGCGATGATGGTCGAGGGATCGATCAGGAAGTGCTTCGCTCAGGCCGGGATGGGCACTGGGGAATCACCGGAATGAGAGAGAGAGCGGAAGAAATAGGCGCTAGTCTAAGGCTTTGGAGCCGCAAGAACGCAGGCACTGAAGTTGAGTTGTTGATCCCCAGACAAATTGCCTACGAGTTACAAAACTCAAAAGGACCAATCAGATGGTTGGCAAGACTATATCCGCGCAAAATGGAACGAGATAGTCGCAAGTGAGATGGAGGTATGAGGGACCAAAAGCGCATCAGTGTATTTTGTGTGGATGATCACACCCCTCTTACGTGAAGGGATCGGTACTCTCATCAACAACGAACCGGATATGGTGCTCGCCGCCGTCAGCTTTTCATTCCCAACATCACCCGTTCTGTCAAAATCCTGAGTACTTCTTTAATCCGACTAGCTTCGCCGAATATTCAGCACCTTTTGTCATTAAGTGAGTCGAAAGAGCATTTTTGAGTCACTTTGGCGGATGCCCTCACATAACAATCGATTATGAAAGCAGCACGAGGCGCGTTGCGTTACAGGTGGTATCTGATGGAATGCCGATACACACGCCGACAACCGACTCAATCAGGCCGACATTTCCGACAATCTTTCACTCAACTCTTTCAGATACCTCGCTACTCAGCAAAGTCACACGTCGCTGCATCTGGTACATCCATTGCCCTGACCTTAGAGCGCTTAA
>Ga0105248_10009274_pt1 | contig 10833 bp, 11 predicted proteins | sample KBSS34metaG_FD_81524 | JGI IMG/M metagenome (GOLD analysis project Ga0105248, IMG submission 81524) | Switchgrass rhizosphere microbial communities from Kellogg Biological Station, Michigan, USA - KBS S3-4 metaG | ecosystem: Host-associated > Plants > Roots > Rhizosphere > Soil | place...
ATCCTGCCGGCTCGGTTGGGGATCGCCCGACGGGTGGTTGTGGACCAGAATCAGCGCCGCCGATCCCAGATCGATCGCGCGTTTGATCACCTCGCGGATATGGACCGCGGCTTGATCGATGGACCCCTCCGACATCAGTTCATCGCGGATCAGCATGTTCTTGGTATTGAGATGCAGCACGCGCACGCGCTCGATCGGACGGTGGGCCATGTCGGCATGGAGATAATCCCGCAGCGCCTGCCAGTCCGACAGGATCGGCCGTTCGGTGATTTTCGTGCGCAGCAGACGGAGCGCGGATGCCTCGGCAATCTTCAGCGCGGCGATCACACCCTCCGTAGCTCCATGGCGGGCGAGCGCCTCCGCGTCGGCGGATAGCAAGGCGCCCAGCCCCCCGAATTCAGCCAATAACTTGCGGGCCATTGGCTTGGTATCCCGGCGCGGGATGGCGAGGGCGAGCAGATATTCGATCAGTTCATGATCGAGCAATGCCTCCGGGCCCAATTCGATCAGGCGGCGACGCAGGCGGGAACGATGGCCGCTGGCATCGGTTGCTGTGTCGGGCGCGGAGGACGTCATGACGATGACGTAGCGCAGTTCGATGTGGCTTTGAACCGGTGACGGAGTCTCATCTGCAGGCGCTCGGAAAATTAAAGGGGTCGCGTCACGACCCTGTCGCGGATTAGAATGGATGTGATGGAGCCTGCGCCGAAACGCTATCGAACGATTGCTATCGCGGCCGGAGCAGGCGGGGCGTTACTGGCGCTCGGCGCCGGATGGCTGTGGATCGAGCGGACGCCGATCGCGAGCAATTATATCGATGATGCGCTGGCGCAGCGTGGCGTATCGGCCAGCTATCGGATCACCCGCATCGGTTTTCGTACGCAGCGGATCGAACATATTCGCATCGGCGATCCCCAGCATCCCGATCTGACCGCCGACTGGGCGGAGATCGGCATGTCGCTAGGCCTTGGCGGGGTTTCGGTACGATCGGTCGATGCGGGCGGGGTCCGGTTGCACGGCCGGCTGGTCGGTGGCCAGCTATCCTTCGGCGCGGTCGATCGGTTATTGCCCAGGGGGCAGAGCGGCAAGGCGCCGGCGCTTCCCGATATCGCACTCGGCACGCAGGATGCACGGCTGACGCTGGACACGCCGCAGGGCAGTATCCGCGCGCGTCTCGACGGCAACGGGGGATTGCATGGCGGTTATCGCGGGCGCCTGCTGCTCGCGGCCGACATGCTGTCGTTCGGCGGATGCCGACTGACGGCGCCGCATGCCGCGCTCGCGATCAGCATAGAGGATGGTCGCCCCGCGCTTAGCGGTCCGGCCGATATGGCCAAGATGGTCTGCGGCAGCGGCATGTCGCTCACCAAGCCGCTGGTCGATCTGGAAGCGCAGTCGGGGGCGGATCTTTTGCATTGGGCGGGCAATGTCGTCCTTCAGCGGGGCGCGCTGGCGAGCCCGGGCGCGACGGTTGCCACGTTCGCGGGCCGGATCGGCTTCGATGCCGGCCCTGATCGGATCAAGGGCGCTGGATCGGTGACGGCGATCGGTGTTGCCGCCCCGCGGGGACGAGCTGCCCGGCTTGGTTTCGATGGTGAATATGATGTCGATCCGAAGGCTCGCTCGGCCTCGCTGACGGGCGACGTGGATGTGCATGGCGGGGCGCTCTCCCCTGCGCAGGTGCAGAATTGGTTGGGTGGACTGACGGCTTTGGCCGGGACGCCGATAGGCCCTGTCGCGGCGGCCTGGAACAGCGCGGCGCGCAAGGCAGTGGCATCGGTCGATGCCCGGGCGAGCCTGTCGGTCCAGGCTGGTCCCCGCGGTGGGATTGCCCGCATCGAGCGGCTGGATGCCACCGCTGCAAGCGGCGCGCGTCTGCTGCTGCGAAGCGAACGTGTCGAAGGGTTGGCGCTGAGCTGGCCCAATACGGCCTTTGCCGCCAATGGCAGTATCGAAATGGGCGGCGGCGGGTTGCCGGAAGCTCGGGTCAGCCTTCGCCAGTCGGTGCCGGGGGCTCCGCTTACCGGTTCGGCGACCATCGCCCCCTATCGTGCGGGAACCGCAAGGCTAGCGATGGATCCTGTCCAGTTCGGTCCTGCGGCGGGCGGCGGCACGCTGATCCATACGAAGGTGACGATGGACGGTCCGCTCGCGGATGGGCGGATCGAGGGGCTCGCGCTGCCGGTGTCGGTCTATCTGGGCCAGGGCGGTGCGCTGGCGGTCAATCGCGCGTGCGCGCCGCTGACCTTCGACCGGCTGGCGATCGCGGGAACGGTGATTGGGCGGGCAAGCTTGCCTTTGTGCCCCAGCGGCGGCGCCTTGTTCGGCCGGACGGCGGCGGGCGGGGCGTTCGGCGGCGCATATATCGCGGGTCCGCGGCTCACCGGCAAGATCGGCGACCAGCCGCTGACGATGACCGCGCGATCGATCGACGTGACGATGAAACGGCCCGGCTTCGTGCTGGGGGCGCTCAGCGTGCGGCTGGGTCAGGTGGCCAATCCCACCCGGCTCGATATCGGCAGGCTGGAGGGTGAACTCGGCGGGCGGGGCATGGATGGTCGATTCGCCGGCCTGTCCGGCAAGATCGCGGCGGTGCCATTGCTTGTTTCCAAAGGCGAGGGCGGCTGGCAACTCGCGTCGAGCGTCCTGACGCTAAAGGGGGGCGTCCAGGTTGCGGATGCCGAACAGGCCACGCCGCGCTTTCTGCCTTTGCTGTCCGACGACCTGCTGCTGACGCTGCGTGGCGGCCGGATCGCGGTGCGCGGCACGCTAAAGGAGCCGGCGTCGCATGCGGTCGTGACCGACATGGTCATCAACCATGATCTGTCCAGCGGCCGGGGCGATGCGGTGCTCGACGTGAAGGGGCTGCGCTTCGCAAAAAAGGGGCTGCAGCCGGAACGGATCACACCGTTGACGCTGGGGGTCATCGCCAACGTCGAAGGTACGGTGGCCGGGCAAGGGCGGATTCGCTGGGCAGGCGGTACCGTCACCAGCGACGGCCAGTTCCATACGGACGGCATCAACCTGGCGGCGGCGTTCGGACCGGTCACCGGCCTGAAGGGCGCGATCCATTTCATCGACCTGCTGGGGCTGGTTACCGCGCCGGACCAGCAGGTGACGGTGGCCGAGATCAATCCCGGCATCTCGGTGGTGGATGGCGTGATACATTATCGTTTGCTGCCCGGCCAGAAACTGGCGGTAGCCGATGGTCGGTGGCCGTTTTCCGGCGGCACGCTGACGCTCGATCCGGCGGTGCTCGATATGGCGAATCCGGTCGCGCGACGTTTGACTTTCCGTCTCGCCGGTTTCGACGCGGCATCCTTCATGCAGCAGCTCGATTTCAAGAATATCGCGGTGACGGGAAAGTTTGATGGCGAATTGCCAATCATCTTCGATGCGCAGGGCGGCCGCATCGAAAACGGCTTCCTGCGCGTCCGCCCGGGCGGCGGCACCCTGGCCTATGTCGGCGACGTCACCAATGCCGATCTCGGCAAGATGGCCCGGCTGGCGTTCGATGCGCTGAAATTCATGCGCTACGATCGGCTGACTATTCAGCTCAACGGATCGCTGGACGGCGAAATCGTCAGCAAGGTGCTGTTCGACGGCACCAGCGATCCGCCGAAGCAGGCGAACAAGCGCACCGGGCTGGTCGGGCGAATCATCGCGCCGATCACGCGGCTGCCATTCCGGTTCAACATCACGATCACCGCGCCGTTCCGCGGCCTCGTCAATTCGGTGCAGACCTTCGCCGATCCTTCGATCCTTTTGCAGCAGGTCACGCCGGATACGCCGCCGGCCGATCAGCCCGCCATTCAGCCCCGGTAAAGCGAGAACATGCGATGAACGCCTTCACATTGACGACGAACCGTTGGGATGCGAGCTTCGGGTTATGAAATTGCCCTTTGCCCTTATTCCGATCGCAACGCTGGCCGGCTGCATTCAGGTAACGCCGTCCGACAAGCCGATCGAGATCAACCTCAACGTCAATGTGAAGCAGGAAGTCGTCGTGCGTCTGCAGAAGGACGCGCAGGACTTCATCGCCAACAATCCGGAGCTGTTCCCGAAATGACACGTCAGGCCAAAATTATCGCTACGCTGGCAGCTTCGCTGCTGCTGACGGTGGGCGCGACCCGCGCTCTGGCCGCCGATCCGGCTGTCGAATCGGCGCTGCAAAATGGCGTAATCGGCGAGCAATGGGATGGCTATCTGGGATTTGTGCGCCCGCCTTCTCCCGACGTGAAGGCGGCTGTCGACGCGATCAACATCAAGCGCCGCGCCGGCTATACGCAGATCGCCGCCAGTCACAATGTCACGGTCGACCAGTTTGGGCAGACCACGGCGTGCAACACGCTGAAAAGCGTCAAAGCCGGCCAGGCCTATCGCCTGAAGGACGGCTGGCATGTGCGGCAGGGCGGCGAATCCATTACGCCGGACTATTGCGGGTAGGACCTCCATCCACGCCGTTTGCTTCGAGCGGAGGTTCGAGCTTGCCGAGAACCGAAGTCGAGAAGGGTTCCCGACGGGCGCTTCCCGGCTGCGCTCGAAGCTGCTCGAACTAAACGGTGCATAATGGTGTTGGGCATTTCATCTGCAAATCTCCCACTTTCCGTTCGATGCCAGCATAACCAAGCCCCAGCGCGGTTGACTCGCCCGCACCCCGTTCCTAAAGGGGCCTCGCCTTGGCGGGGTCGCTCGTCGGCATGGCGATCCGCTTTCCGACAGGAGAGGGTGACGGCATGACGGAGAACGAACCCGGGCAGGACCCGGAAAGCATGGGGGACAAGCGCCTTTCGTCGCTCGATGAGCGATTGCAGGCCGCGCAACATGCGGAACTGGTCAGGACGCGATCAGTGCACAAGAAGCCTGACAAGGGATATTCCCAGGGCAATCGTGTACTGACCGAACTGATCGCGGGACTTGCCGGTGGCAGTCTGCTGGGCTGGTTGTTTGACCGCTGGCTCGGCACGTCGCCCTGGCTCCTATTGGTGATGCTGTTCCTCGGAATCGGCGTTGCCTTCAGGAACATCATTCGAATTTCCAACGAGCGCCCGGAATAGATTCCGGACGCTTTTGGCATAAGCAGGGGTAAGGCAAGCGTGGCGGCCGAATCGGGCAAGATCGATCCAATGCATCAGTTCCTCATCGAACCCATGTTCGGTAAGGATTGGGCAATTGCGGGCCACAGCATAGCGTTCACCAACAGTTCGCTGTGGATGGTGATCACGCTGGCGGCCATCTGGATATTCATGCTGGGCGGGATGAAGCGCGAGCTCGTCCCCGGCCGCTGGCAATATCTGGTGGAAAGCTGCACGGGCTTCATCTCGGGCATGATGAACACCAATATCGGCCCCGAAGGCCGCAAGTTCACGCCCTATGTCTTCTCCCTGTTCATGTTCATCCTGATTTCGAACCTGATGGGCATGATGCCTACCGGGATCGTCGGGGTGCATCCCTTCACCGTGACAAGCCACCTCACCATCACCGGCGTGCTGGCGATCCTGAGCTTCTCGATCGTGCTGATCGTTGGCTTCACGCGTCACGGCTTCCACTTCTTCTCGCTTTTCATTCCGCACGGCACGCCGGGCTACATGATCCCGCTGATTTTCCTGATCGAGCTGTTCTCCTTCCTGATCCGCCCCTTCTCGCTGGGCTTGCGACTGTTCGTCGCGATGACCGCGGGGCACATCCTGATGAAGGTGCTGGCCGGTTTCGTGATCAACGGCGCCAATGCCGGTCCGGCCTTCGCCGCGATCGTCAGCGTTCCCAGCTTCGTCCTGATGATCGGCATCACCCTGCTCGAAATGCTGGTGTGCGCGATCCAGGCCTATGTGTTCGCCTTGCTGACCTCGCTCTATCTGAACGACGCGGTCAACCTGCATTGAGTTCGTAACAACTTTTCCAACCTGTTCTATCTCAAGGAGTTTTATCATGGACGCAGAAGCCGCAAAGCTTATCGGTGCCGGCCTGGCAGCTATCGGTGTTGGTCTCGCCGCACTCGGCGTGGGCAACGTCTTCGGTTCGTTCCTCGAATCCGCGCTGCGCAATCCGGCCGCCGCTGACGGCCAGCAGGGCCGCCTCTTCATCGGCTTCGCCGCAGCAGAGCTTCTCGGCCTGCTCGCGTTCGTCGTCGCGATGATCCTGCTCTTCGTCGTTAAGTAAGCCATAGGGGGTTGGCGCTGATCGCGGATCGGCCCGGCCCCTTATCTGACAGGACTGCCCGATGCCCCAGATCGCACAAATAGCGGCGACCTATGCTTCGCAGATCTTCTGGCTCGCGATCGTCTTCGGTCTGATCTATTTCGTGATCGGCCGGGGTATGCTGCCCAAGATCGAAGCGACCGTCGACGCGCGTGATCGGAAGATCGCCGATGATATCGCCACCGCCCAGTCCGCCCGGACGCAGGCGGAGGAGATCGACGTCGCTTATCATGCCCGGATCGCCGAAGCCCGCGCGGCATCGGCCAAGGTCATGAACGACGCTAAGGCGGCGGTGACCCTGGAAGGCGAACAGCGCCTGAAGGAAGCCAATGCCGAACTGGCGGTAAAGGCCGCCGCGGCGGAGGCTTCGCTGAAGGCCGCCCAGGCGAATGCGCTCGCGCAGATCGAAGATGTGGCGGCGGAAGCGGCTCGCGAGATCGTCGCCAAGATATCCGGCCTAACGGTCGATCAGGCTGCGGCACAGAGTGCGGTGAAAGCCGTGCTCGCCAATAGCTGACAGAAGGCTGAATATGTCCGACAATGCCTCCACCCCAGCGGCTGCGAGCCTGGCCAACGCCGAGCATCTCCAGCCGATGCCGAACACCACGGCAACCCAGGCGGTCGACTCCGAAGAACACGCCCCCGATCCTGCCGTGCTAGGGCTGGACGCCACGGCATGGGTGGCGCTCGCGATGCTCGTCGTCATCGCGCTGCTGCTGTGGAAGAAGGTTCCATCGGTCATCGGCAAGTCTCTCGACAAGCAGATCGCGGCCATCCGCGCCCAGCTTGACGAAGCGTCGAGCCTGCGCGCCGAAGCCGAGGCGATCAAGGCCGAAGCGGAGGCCAAGGCCAAGGCCGCTGCGGCCGACACCGAAGCCCTGCTGGCCCATGCCCGCGAAGAGGCCGAGGCAATCGTCGCCGATGCCCGAGCGGACGCCGCGTCCCTCATCGAACGTCATGGCCGTATGGCCGAAGACAAGATCGCGGCTGCCGAGCGTACCGCCATCGCCGAAGTCCGCGCAACTGCCGCACAGGCCGCTACAAGGGCTGCCGCGCAGTTGATTTCCGAGCGCCATGATCCGGCGGCGGACAAGGCGCTGGTCGACAAGACGATCGTTGGACTGGGTTCGGCTCGCCTGAACTGAGCTTTTCCCGCGTGACGTGAAAAGGCCGCTGCCGGTGTCCGGTGGCGGCTTTTTCATGCTCTCCAGCTATATCCCGCAGCTTGACTATTATCGTTGATATCAACATATGGGAAATATGGCAAAATCGCCCATATCCTATGAGACGACGATCCGGGTGCGCGACACCTGTCTGTGCTTGCAGATACAGCGCGCCGCGCGGGCGTTGGCGCGGCGGTTTGATGAGGCGTTGCGGCCGGTCGATCTCACCAATGGCCAATTCTCGCTGCTGATGTCGCTCAATCGGCCGGAACCGCCGTCGATGGGATCGGTAGCGTCGCTACTGGCGATGGACCGGACGACGCTGACCGCTGCTCTGAAGCCGCTTGAACGGCGCGGCCTGTTGACGATCTTCGTTGACCCCGACGACAAGCGTAGCCGCCGCCTGATGCTGACCGAAGCAGGACAGGCCACGCTGGCGCGCGCATTGCCGATCTGGGAGGCGACGCATGCCGCGGTTTCGGACGCGCTGCCGGGCGGTAACGGCGCCGAATTGTGCCGTAACTTGCAGGCCCTGATCTGATCCAGGGTCTTTATTTGTCCATCTGTCCCCCCGACCCGATTGCTCGAAGCTGCTCCAATCAAACGGTCTATATTTCAGGGCGCTGCTCTTAACCAATCATCACGACATTGCTGGTACAGAAGCGTCATGGCCGCGATCGGATCTCTATGGGCATGGTTGCTCCTGCTGTGCGGGGTGCGGGCGTATCTCGATCGGCAGATGGCGCATGGTTTGGCTTATGCGATGATCGCGGCAGGGGTCATCGCGCTGCCTGTGCTTTGGCATAAGGAGAATGGCCCGTTGCGTGCGCTCGCGCCGTCCGGCCTCGTCCGCGCTTTGTTGTCGGTGATGGTGTTGGTCTTGGGCGGGTTCGCCTATCCGGGCGATGTCATGGGGTTGGTGCCGAGCCTCGCCTAGATTGATCCGTTTCAGTACGACAGCGGAAAAGAACCCGATGGGTGGTTCAATCCCGAGCATAAACATCCTAGATCAACGTCGTGACCGAAACGCCCCCTCTCGACCGCTTCAACGAAGAGAAAAGCGTCTATGCCGTGCGTGGCTCGGACGTGCCCGATATCGATGCGGGCGTGGCCGCAATCCGCAATGTCCTGAAAACATTGCCAACGCGGCCGGGTGTCTATCGCATGCACGACGCCAGGGGTGATGTCCTTTACGTCGGCAAGGCACGGGCGCTCCGCAACCGCGTAACCAATTATACGCAGGTGGCGCGGTTGCCAAAGCGTCTCCAGCGAATGGTGGCGCAAACCCGGTCGATGACGATCGTGACGACGAACAGCGAGGCGGAGGCGCTGCTGCTCGAAGCGCAACTCATCAAGCGCTACCGTCCCGCCTATAACGTGTTGCTGCGTGACGATAAGAGCTTTCCCTTCATCCTGTTGCGCGAGGATCACGCCTTTCCACGCATCCAGAAGCATCGCGGTGCGCGGCGCGCCAAAGGGCAATATTATGGCCCCTTCGCGAGCGCCGGATCGGTGACGCGCACGCTCAACGCGTTGCAGAAACTGTTCCTGTTGCGCAGTTGCACCGATAGCTTCTTCGCCAACCGGTCGCGGCCCTGCCTGCTGTACCAGATCCGCCGCTGCTCCGCGCCCTGCGTCGAACGCATCGATCCGGAGGATTATGCGGAACTGGTCGCTGACGCGAAGGCATTTCTCGGCGGCAAGTCGACACAGGTTCAGCAGAAGCTGGGCGAAGCGATGAGCAAGGCCGCGGAGGCCATGGATTATGAGCTGGCTGCCATCTATCGGGATCGGCTGCGCGCGTTGACGTTCATCCAGGGCGCGCAGGCGATCAATGCCGAGGGCGTCGGCGACGCCGATATCTTTGCGCTGCACGGCAAGGGCGGCGTAGTCGGCATCCAGGCCTTCTTCATCCGGGGCGGTCAGAATTGGGGGCATCGCAGCTTCTTCCCTGCGCACACTGCCGATGTGCCCGAAGAAGAGGTGCTGACGAGCTTCCTGATGCAATTTTATGAGGAAGTGCCTCCGCCCAAGCTGGTGCTTGTCGATCGCGAGCCGGCGGAATGCGCCCTGCTGGCCGAGGCGCTGGGTGAACGGGCTGGCCGCAAGGTGCAGATCAGGGTGCCCCAGCGCGGCGAGCAGCGCGGTCTGATGGATCAGGCGCGGCGCAATGCGGCCGAGGCACTCGACCGACGGGCGGCCGAATCGACCACGCAAGGCAAGATCATGCAGGAGATGGCCGACCTGTTCGAACTGGAAGGCGTGCCGGACCGCATAGAAATCTATGATAACAGCCACATAATGGGCACCAACGCGATAGGCGCGATGGTGGTTGCGGGGCCGGAGGGTTTCCGCAAGAATGGTTATCGCAAGTTCAACATCAAGAGCGCGGAGACGACGCCCGGTGATGATTTTGCGATGATGCGCGAAGTGCTGGGCAGACGGTTTGCGCGACTGGAGAAGGAAGATCCTGATCGCAGGACCGGCGAGTGGCCGGATTTGCTGTTAATCGACGGGGGGAAGGGGCAGTTGGGCGTCGTTTGCGGCGTATTGGAAGAGATGGGGATTCAGGACGTGCCGGTGGTCGGCATTTCCAAGGGCCCCGATCGCAATGCGGGCCGCGAGCATTTCCACTTGCCCGGGGGCCGCGAAGCCATGCTTCCGCTCAATTCGCCCCTGCTGTTCTATCTGCAGCGGCTGCGGGATGAGGCGCATCGCTTCGCGATCGGTGCGCATCGAACGAAGCGGGCGGCGAATTTCACGAAAAGCCCGCTCGACGATGTTCCGGGAATCGGCCCGGCCCGTAAAAAGGCGCTGCTGATGCATTTCGGCACCGCGCGGGCGGTGCGAAGCGCATCGCTTGCCGACCTCGAACGCGCGCCGGGCGTGTCGAAGGCGATGGCGCAGGCCATCCACGATTTCTTCCACGCGGCAGGATGATGTTTATCCGTTGTCCTTTTGACCCGTGGCTCTGCTATCAGGAACGACCATGTCCACGCGCGTCCTGATCACCATCGACACGGAATTGACCTGGCGGCCCGGTGAGGATCGCACGGATTGGCGTACGGGCTATGGCCGATCCTATGACGCGGCGGGCGTCGGCGTTCTCTATCAGCTTCGGGTGCTTGCCCAGCATGCGCTGAAGGCATGCTTTTTCGTCGATCCGGTTCCGGCCTGCAAATATGGGATCGAACCGATCAAGCGGATGATCGACCCTATCCTGTCGGCGGGGCAGGAGGTGCAGCTTCACCTGCATCCGCAATGGTTCGAAGCGGTAGCCGACGGCGTCACGACCAGTGCCTTCGAACTCACCGATTATGATCAGGGCACGCAACGCGATTTGATCGCGCGCGCGCGCGATCTGCTGATGGAGGCGGGGGCGCCGGAGCCGATCGCGTTTCGTTCGGGCAGCTATGCCGCCAATGACGACACGCTCGTCGCACTCGCCGAGCTCGGCTTCCGCTACGACAGC
>Ga0105248_10009276_pt1 | contig 10832 bp, 20 predicted proteins | sample KBSS34metaG_FD_81524 | JGI IMG/M metagenome (GOLD analysis project Ga0105248, IMG submission 81524) | Switchgrass rhizosphere microbial communities from Kellogg Biological Station, Michigan, USA - KBS S3-4 metaG | ecosystem: Host-associated > Plants > Roots > Rhizosphere > Soil | place...
CCCGACATCGGATTCGGAGGCGGCTTCGAGGAGTGGGAGCTCCTGTCCGCCACCGACGATTGCGGTCGCGAGCTGTCCGACGAATCGCGGCGCGAGCTGGAGCTCAGCATCGTCGCCCGTGAGTGGGTCGGCACCGAAATCATCGTCAAGCTCAACAACGCTCGTGAAGAGGATTACGATGACGAAGCCTGAACTCACCGACGAACAGCGCGAGGCTCTCGTCGAACTGCGCGGCGGCTGCTCCTGCCACATCAGCCCACCGTGCGGCGCGTGCAGTGATCCGATCACCCGCGAGGAGATGGAGCTGTTGGACATCGAGATCGAGGAGGACGAGGAATGAGCGGATCTCCCTTTCCCCAAGGCGTGGAGCGCCTCGTGCAGGCCGCTGAGATGGTCAACCAGTTGGATCACCGTGAGAGCGAGATCTGTGCCGCCATCAAGGCGCTCGAGGCGGAGCTCGTCAACGTCCGCGCATCGCGCAAGTCCAATGCCAAGACCATCCACGAGCTCGTGACGAGGATGGACTGTGAGGCCCAGGGCAACTTCGGTTGGGAGGCACGGATCGTGAACCTCATGTCGATGACCGTCGCCCAGGCCAAGCTGAACGTGAGGTTGGACCGAGAGGACTCGAAATGACCGACCACAACCACTGTCCAATGTGTGGCCAGGACGAGCCACCGCGCGATCCGAACCGGCCCGATCAGATCGGCGACATCGTGGCTCAGATGAGGGTGATCGCGGACGCCATGCGATCTGCCAACCTGATCCGCGCGATTCAGCTGGGTCAGCTCGCCGACAGGCTCCAGTCCCAATTCGTTCGTCAACACAGGTCCTAGGAGGACAAACCATGTCGCCCAAGTCGGGTACCTTCTTTGCTCTCATCGCCCTCGCGGCCACTGCCGCATTCGCCGGCCAGGTGTGCACGCCCGATCCGCCGCGGCCGGCCGGCAACACCGGGACAGGCCTGTACGTCGCGCCCGACACCGCTACCGGGCAGTGGAGGCTGTACAACTCCAACGCCGACGAGGTCCTGCTGCACGGCGTCAACAACAACCACTGGGACGCGTACGGATCCGCCGCCGGCATCCCGCTCAGCGGCGCCAACGCGGTCCGCATCTTCCTGCGATTCACGGATCCGCCAGAAACGACGTACGGCTACGTGAAGCCCATCGCGGCCGCGGGCATGGTTCCCATCCCGACGAACTGGACGACCACGTGCAAGTCCGACGCTCTCTCGCTGCAGAGCGCCGTCGACACGTGGGTGGCACAGGCACCGGTCTGGACACGCCTCAACTCGTACGGGCTCGTCAACATCGCCAACGAGTGGGGCGCGGCGGTCTCCGCCTCCGACAAGGGCCTGTCGTGGCTCATCAACAACACGACGGCCGTGAATCGGATGCGCGCCGCGGGTTACACGATGCCCCTCGTGGTGGACGCGGGCGGCTGTGGGCAGGACGCCGGCACGATCGTGAGGTACGGGCAGATGCTCCTCGCGGCCGACCCACAGCACAACCTGCTGTTCTCGGTCCACGTGTACGGCTCATGGCACTACCCGGCGACGGCCGCGTGGATGCAGGACTACGCCACGGCGATGGCCCAGCTCAAGGCCTCCAAGCTGCCGATCGTCGTCGGCGAGTTCGGCCCGTACAACGGCGGCAGCTCGAGCTCCAAGACCCTCGTGCCCACCGCGAAGCTCGTCGGTGACGTCGAGACCAACGGATGGGGCTGGCTCGCGTGGTCGTGGAACGACAACAACCTGCCCGGCTGCATGGCCGACGATTCTGGCTTCTCCCTCACTGTGAAGTGCGGAGTCTACACCGGCAGCGACGCCGAGCTCACGGCGTGGGGCCGGACCATCGTGCCGATGCTGCAGGCCCGACGCCGGTAGGCGTTGAACGTTCTGGCTCAAAACGGTGTACATCCTATACCGGTAGCCGTATAATGGTATCAACGGTTGAATAAACAGCCGTTGATACCAGGAGCACAGAATGTTCGTAATCAAGCACCACGGCATCGGAGAGTTCTTCAACGGCTTCCGCCACACCTACATCGGCGACCGTCCCCAGACCATCCCGCTCTGGGCCCGTCCCGAGAACAGCATGCAGATCGTCGTGTACGAGAACCACGACACCGTCACCGAGGCGCTCGAGGACCTGCACAAGATGTACTCCGCCGAGGAGTTCGCGCAGATCATGAGCCATCCCATCACCGTAGGAGCGTGATCATGGTCCTCCGCCACACACTCGAACAGGTCCGCGGCGAGCCCGTAGAGGTCTCGCCCATGGACGATAGGGTCCTCCTCCGTCGCAATGTGATCGAGAAGGGACGCCCGTTGGACGTGCAGCTCCTGCGCATCGCACTTCGCCGCGCCGGCGCGATCCGTGAGGACGAGATCGCGCAGATCATCGCGCAGAACAACGGCTACGTGCAGTACACGTGTCACCGCGGCCCGGGCGATGATTGCGACTACGTCGATCCGCCCGTGGTCACCGTCCACGCCGACGGCACGTGGGAGCGCGTGTGATGCACGTCATCCCCAAACTCAAGCTGCGCTACGCCAGAGAGTGCCGCGTCGGCATCGACGGCTCGCTCCTCCCTGCCTGGTACGCTGAAATCGGCGGCATGGCCATCACCAACCCGTACCTCAGCGACTGCGGCCGCTTCGAGGTCGATCCCCTGGCCCACTACGGCATGACGCCGGAGCAGGCCGACCAACTGTGCATCCTCAACGGAGTATCGAAATGACCGAAATCCCCCGCACCCTCAAGACATTCGGCGGACTGCCGCTGCAGATCGCCGCCATGGGCGACTACGTCGTGACCCAGTCCGACGCCGGCACCGTCCTGCAGGCCTACGCCGACGGATCCGTCCGCATCAGGTCGGACGTCCTGGTCGGTCAGAGTGTCCTCGACGCCGGCACCTTCGAGGTGACCGCCACCGCCGTCCAGCCGCGGATGGTAGAGGAGTTCTGACATGGCCGAGACGCACGACAAGACCGTCCTCGAGTGCCTCCCGCGCGACGTCCGCATCTGCATCCGCAACGGCGCCATCGCGTGCGTCGCGGACGACTACTGGGACCTCACGTACCACATCACGGCGGCCGTGAAGGCCCACTGCAACGTCGGACCGAACGTCGATCAGAGCCGGAAGTCCGACAGGCAGCTGGTCGAGGACCTCTCCAAATTCATGGCCATCTCGATGATGATGGCCCGGCTCGGCATCGCGGCGCAGCACGCGCCCTCGCCCAAGGAGGTCCGCGACGTGTTCTACTGGCTGTCGCCCGAGGAGCAGGCCACGCTCCGCACCGCCAGGAAGATCGACATGCTCATCAAGCTCACGGAGGACCTCGCATGAACCCGCACTTCGTCAACCTGCAGCTCCACGGCGCGCTCGCCCCGGCCGTGATGGTCCGTGCGCAGCACGTCGTGGCCGTCACGCAGCACATGGCTAACCCCAACGCGTGCACCGTCGAGCTGTCCTGCATGCCACCCGACCACTTCTACACGGTGGCCGCGCCGGCCCGAATGATCCTCGAGGAGGTCAACCGGATCCTGGACATAGAGACCGGCCGGGAGCCGCGAGTCGTGGCCCGGGACGCGGTCCGATCCGGGCCGATCGAGTGGCCGCCGATCGAAGCGCGAAGCGCCCCGCCCGAGCCCTCCCTGCACGACCAGTACAGCAGGATCGAGGAGGCGACGCGGCTGCCCGGCGACGCCGTTTGGGTCAGCCGCATCGCCCTGAAGAACCTCTTCGACGAGGCCGACATGCTCCGGCAGTACCACGACGCCGACCAGGCCATCGGTCGAAACGGCCTCTACTCCAAGATCGATGAGTCCGAGCACAGCCAGGCGCTCGCGGACAAACGCGCCGCCGAGGAGCGGATCATCGAATTCCGCTGCGCCTGACGCCTCGCGCGCCGCGCCTCGCACCGGGCAGCGCCATCCTCGGGTGACGCTGCCCGGGTCCACGAAAGAGTTCCACAGTGCAAAGTTCGCGCGTTAAACTAACGAATTTTAGCGCTCCACCGTGTACGTCCGGGAGACCACGGTGTATGTCCGGGACTCCCGGACTAGCTCCTCGTATAAGTTATCGATAGCGGCTCCCGGACATAGCTACACATTCCAACCTGAAGGCAGTGACATGAAGAAAGCGTACGAAACCGATGCCCAGCGGCGTGCACGATTGCTCGCCGCGATCACCGATTTGAAGGAAAAGGCCTGCACGAGGTGCGGCGTCGTAAAACCCAACGACCTCAAGCACTTTGGCAACAAGCTCTTCTACGACCGGCACACAATGGTCCCGACCGAGGTGTGCAAGGCATGCACGTCCGCCAAGATCGCGAACCGGTGGCGGAAGCAGAAATGGGAGGAGTACGACTACCAATGCTGGAAGGCCTCCGAGGCCGTCCGCAAGTTCAGGCGCGAGCGTGGCGAGAATCCCGACGTTCCCCAGGAGCAATGGACGGACCAGGACATGGCACTGTACACCGGACTCCTCCCAATGGCTCCGGACTGCCCCCGGCCCTTACCCGGGATTTGAGGGGCGTTACCGCTAGCCCACACACGGCGTTGGTCAGGGCTTTGTAACAATTGGTCCAGGATCGGGGAACATCGCACATCGCTCCGCGGTGCTCGCGGAGCCCAGTTCCAGGATTGATTGAGGGATACCGGTACGTGCGTCGCGCCTCGCACACTGACCTACCGGTACGCCGTGTGTGAGCCATCAACACTTAAGTGTCGTCCGGGTATAAACTTTTAGTATTTACCGGTATAGAACATTAATTTTATAAAAAGAATATAATAGAAAAAGAGCATAAGCAGTGTTACATTAAAGCAATATCTAATAATCATAGAAATTTATAATATAAAAGGATCCGGACCGTTCGTTAATGTCCCGTAGCGGTAATTACATAAAGTTATTTAAAATTAACGACTTAAGGTTTTATGAATAAACGGCGCTAGCGGTAAACCTTGGGCTGGGCCTATTAAAATACCGAAAAGGCGCTCCAAAGTGTGGCCTCGAGGGTTCGACGGGCGACGTGTGGGGTGCTACGATCGTGGCCTAGGGGCGCTTTGAGCGGGACCTAGGGGCCGCATCCGAGCTGGGCCTCGGTAATTCATGATCGAAGGAGTGTACAAGGGGTGCCAGAAGGGTGCATAATTGGTATTGAGCGATGTTGCTCAACGTGCAGATACGGAGATCACGAAATGACCACTGCCGACAGGCTCGACTCGATCGAGGCCAAGCTCACTGCCTTCGACGAGGCCCTCACTGCCTTCGGCGCGAGGCTCGACGCGCTCCGCTCGGAGTTCGACGCGTGGGGCGAGGGGAACAAGTCGAGCCCCGACAAGCGCCCGATGACCAACGCCGACGCGCGGCGGGTCCTGGACGGCGACGCGAGGGACATGGACCACAAGACCGCGGCCGAGGCCGTCGGCCTGACGTACGCCCAGGTCTACTCCGCGCGCCTCGAGTACACCTTCAAGAGCGTGCACAAGGAGCTCCGCGACGCGGGGTGGAAGAACCCCTGGAAGAAGTGAGGGCGGGGGGCGACGCGCGTCGCCCTTCGATTTGTCCCGACGCCCATGAGGGGCGAACGGGCGAACGGGGGCGAGTCCGGGCGGACCCGGGGCGATGGCGAACGGGCGAACGGGCGAACGGGCGAACGGGGGCGCCCAGGGGCAGGGCCCGGAGGGCGCGGATCCGCTGGGGAGGGCGCGCCGCGCGACGCCCGGCCGGGGCCGGGCGGGGACCGCCGGAGGGCGCTGGGTGGCAGCGGGGTGGCTGCCTAGTGGCCGCTAATTGGCCTCAAAGTGGATGTAGTGCCTGATCTCAGCCAGCAGATCTGGGTCTACAGCCAGTTCCCCCGCACTGGCTGCATCCTCCCAAGCAGCCAGCTGTAGGACCATAGCAGCCACCTCGGGCTTAAGTGGCTGCTGCTCCAGCTGCTCTTTAACAATTTGCACAATGCTCATTTAGGTGCTCCTTGGTTGTTACAGCTCCATTATACAGCACCCCGAGCTGGGGTGCAGCTGTTTTACATTCTGTTACTCTGGAGCATCGCAGATCGCGATGTCCAGAGCGTCCACGAGCTCTGGATGGGTGCTGCTGATGAAGTCCCGAATCTCGTCCATGAGGAGCTCAGCTTGCTCGAGCGTGAACTTCACATTGTGGAATTGCACGTCTACAGTGTGTAACATCTAAATCTCCAGTTGTGAAGATTCCATTCTAACAGCATCTGGCTACTGTGTACATAGGTAGTTCTACCTATGTACACAGGATGTCAGAAGCCGCAGATCCGGATGAGCAGGGTGCTCAGCCAGGACAGCCTGCGGGTGGGGACCGGGGCGGGGTACCTGCGGAGGTGCGGGATGGCTGCTTCCATGCCCAAATTGGCTGTGTGCTCTGAACGTTCCATGGTTGGCTCCTCGGGTGGGTTGGTGTACAGTGTAACTGTACAGGTGGTGGATTCCATAGTAAATAGGTAGAACTACCTATTTACTATGGACCGGGTCTCTCCGGTCCCGGGAGGCCTAGAGCTTCCCGCGCTTGGTGTAGAGTTTCACCATGAGGTAGAGCAGGAGGATGATCAGCATGGCTTGTACATAGGTATTTCTACCTATGTACTTCCTCACTTCACCCAGCTGTTCTTGAAGCCCTCGTCCTTCAGCTCCTTGTGGATGTGCTTGAAGGTGTACTCCAGCCTGCAGCTGTAGACCTGCCCGTAGGTCAGTCCGAGGGCTGAGGCTGCGTCCTTGTGCTTGGAGGTGGCGTGGACCCCGTTCAGCACCGAGCGAGCGTCCTCGTCCGTCATCTCCTTGGACGTGACCTGTGCGGAGGACTTGCTCTGGAGAGCGGCTTCCAGCGTGGTCACACGCTCCTGGAGGGACAGCAGGAGAGCGCACATCTCCTTGTTGGTGAGTTGGCGGGTGGTTTCCACGAGAGTTTGTTCCATTTGTTACTCCATTTGGTTATGCTAAACACCTATTTGTTTAGCATGTAGATATAATACAGCACCCATTTGTAACTGTAAACAGCCAGACGTACAGCCAGATGGTAACAGATTGTAATGATGGTTGTTACATCTCGATACAGTTGACCGACCGACGCTACCGCGCGCGACGCGCGATGTACAACACTATTACATCTTGTTACCTCTGTTACATCGGCGTCGCAATCGTTAACATCTCGTTACCTCTGTTACATCGTAGTCGTAGTCACGTACACCCTGTTACAGCGTTTACATCTTGTTACATGGCAGACAGACCGACGCACGGCGTTAATGTCTTGTTAATAGTCTGTAACCTGGCATTAATGCCCTGTTAATGTCGCGTTAATAGTCTGTAACCTGATCTTAATACTGTTACATCGTCTTAATAGTCTGTTAATACCGTATTAATACCGTATTAATATCGTGTTAATATCGTATTAATCTTCTCGTTACATCACGTTACATCGTTGGTCTTTTACTTCGCGTTACACTTCTTTACACACTGTTACATTTTTTAGGGGGCCCCTTTCCCCACGGCCCCGCGGCCCAGGTCGCCCGGCATTTTTGAAAAAATGGCTAATAACAGTGTTTCAGAGGTCCGCGACGTGCGAGGCGCATTGGATTAGGGTCCTGGTGCGAGGCGCGACGTGCAACGGGAAGGGTTCGACGACGAGGCGCGACGTGCGTCAGACCGAGCTCGGTCCTCCGGACGAGTTGGTTCCCAAATCCCCCGGATCGAAACGGTGTACACAGTGCCTCCACCACGGTATAATGGTCACAGCGCGTAGGAGATCGCCTTGGCCCACAGTTCAGTGGTTCGCGTCCGCTCAGCATCGGAGCAGGCGCTGGCCCTCATCCAGCAGGAATACCCCAACTACCACCCGTTGGTCAGTTTGGCGCGCCTCGCGCATCGCGAGGACGTCCTGCAGGACGCCAAGTTGGAGCTCGAGGTCCACAGGACCATTCTGCCCTACGTGGCGCCCAAACTCGCGAACGTCGAGGTGAAGGCGCACAACCCGGACGACCGTCGGGTCGTCGTCTCCCTCTTCGAGGACGTGGCTCTGCCCGACGGGCGGCACGTGATGGAAGAAATTCCGCTCGTGCGCGATGCCGTCGAGATCGTGCCACTGGACTAGAGCCGCCCGGGCGCTGCAATGACAAGAACTATCGGTGTACCCATCGAGCTGACGCATGGAAAATCCCCCTGGAGGGCTCAGATGCCGTTCGGGGAGAAAGAGACCGACGCGTGGAGGTTCCCCGCGCCGGCGCCACAGCAACCGCCCGAGGGGCAAGAAGGAGAGAGCAATGGCCAAGAAGATCCGGGCCCTGGGTGAGCGGCTGAAGGCCGCCGCGGCTGCCGCGGCGGCCTTGATGAGGGGCTCTGGCGTCGCGGAACACGCGCACGCCCAAGGCTACTTCACCGCGAAGTGCTACGACGCGCAGGGCAACCTCAAGTGGGAGGACACGTTCCCGAACGTCGTGACGACGGTCGGCGGCAACGACATCCTCGACAAGTACCTGGCCGGCTCGTCGTACACGGCCGCCAACTACATGGGCCTGATCGGCGCCGTGTCGTACACGGGCACGCCGGTAATCGGCGACACGATGTCGTCCCATTCGACGTGGACGGAGGCCGGCGGCACCAACGCGCCGACGTACTCACAGTCTGCCCGGCCCACCTGCGCGTGGTCGTCCGCCGCGAGCAAGTCCAAGTCCCTGTCGAGCCCGCTGACCTTCAGCATCACCTCGACCGGCACCGCCAAGGGCTGCTTCCTGACGACGGTCGCCACCAAGGACGGCACCACCGGGACGCTGATCTCGGCGGGACTGTTCACGGGCGGCGACAAGGCTGTGGCCAACGGCGACACGCTCAGCGTCAGCTACTCGCTGGGCGTCTGAGCACAACCTCAAGGAGAACTGACATGGGACTGCCGTTCAAGGTGGGTGACAAGGTCAAGCAGAAGGTCTACGTCATCGAGGGCGTGGTGTCCGAGCTCGTGCTGACCGACGACAACTCGAAGGTCCAGTACGTGGTGGACTACACGGACCTCCAGGGCGAGCCGCACAAGAGGCCGTTCGAGGAGGACCAGATCGAAGCGGCTGAGTGAGGCGGTAGGTGGCAACCGTCAAGCAGATCTGCGGGACGAGGACGTCGCTGACCATCAGCGGCCTGTCCACGCTCGCGTCCGCCACCTACGTCGCGTCGTCTGCCAAGGACAACACCGGCAACCAGCCGATCGACGTCGTGGTGGAGGTGACAGTCGCCACGACCAACACGCCCTCCGGCAACAAGCAGTTGCTGGTGTTTGCGATCGCGTCGTACGACAACACGAACTACCAGTCGGGACCGACGAGCGGCACCACGACCACGGACGAGGCCAACCTGACCCTGCTGGGCGTGATCCCCATGCCCACGGCGTCCCAGACCGAGATCAGATCGTTCTCGGTGGCCGCGGCGTACGGAGGCGTGCTGCCTCCGTACTTCAAGGTCGTGTGCAAGAACGACCTGGGCGTGGCGCTGACCACCGGCAGCATCAACACGTCGGAAATCTCGGCGACGGTGGCGTAACGATGTCGCGCTTCGGCCTGTCCCGGGGATACAGCCGGCAGCCGGGGCAGACCGCTTCCCCGAACTGGCGCAGCAGCCTCTGCAACCGCCTCGTCTCCCTGGCCAACTTCGGCGTCGCCCACCCGCTCGGTCGGGCCTGGGACGTGGTCACGAACACTCCGTGGACGCACACCGGCACCACCTCGATGGTGAACACGAGGGTCGGGCGCGCCCTGAACGTGGGATCGAGTGCAGGGTCGCTCACAAATGCAGGGTTCACGCCCTCCAGCAAGATCACAGGGCCGTGGACTGTGCTCATGGTCGCGTCGGCGCCCGGGAGCAACACCGGAGTGTTCTTTTCGGCGAACACCCAGGCCGCGCCGTACTGTGCCAACTTCAGCGGCGTGTGGTCGATCAGCAACTCCGCCAATGGCTCCGTCAACGCCGACGGCACGATGCAGGTAGTGGCGTTCAGACAGTTCGCGACGACCGCCGACGTCACGGTGAACGGGGTCAAGGCCACGGGCAACGCACAGAACTACGCGGCGTTCGCGTCCGGCGCGGCCTACATCGGGGACTACGGCTCGAGCGGCGGCTTCCCGATCAACGGCAACATCGCGCTTCTGGCGGTGTGGAATCGTGCGCTCGCCGACAGTGAGATCAAGTCACTGTCCACCAATCCGTGGCAGCTCTTCTACAACCCGAGTGAGCTGCTCGAGTCGATCAACGCGGTGAGCTCCACCTACAACGTGTCGGCGTCCGAGGCGGCGAGCGCGCTGGACGCTCCGGATCGTGCCGGCGGCTCGAACTACACCCCGTCGCAGTCCGACTCCGGATCGGCCACTGATTCTCCGTCGGCGGTGGCGGCGCTCGTGGCGTCGATCGCCGAGGCGATGAGCGGCAGCGACTCGCCGTCGCTCCCTCCGCCGTTCAGCAAGACTCTGGTTTACGAGGCATGGAACGCCTCGGGCTCGAACACGGTGGTAAGCGGCTCGACCACATTCACCTGCTCTGCCAACGACACTATTCTGGTCGGCATCGCGGGCCTGGCCAACGCCGACCAGGGCGCGTGCAGTGACAGCGTGCATGGCACGATCAGCCGAATCACGGGCGCGTTCAACGCCTGGTCGAATTCCAGTCAGACCTACGGCGGATTCGCCGCGCTCGCGGGAGTCTCCTCGGGCTCCCACACCGTCACACTGCCAACGGTTAGCAGCGGTGAGGACGCGGTGTTCTACATCTGGCGTCTGTCAGGCCTTCCGGCCACGCTATCGGTTACGTCCAAGGGTCAGC
>Ga0105248_10009277_pt1 | contig 10832 bp, 14 predicted proteins | sample KBSS34metaG_FD_81524 | JGI IMG/M metagenome (GOLD analysis project Ga0105248, IMG submission 81524) | Switchgrass rhizosphere microbial communities from Kellogg Biological Station, Michigan, USA - KBS S3-4 metaG | ecosystem: Host-associated > Plants > Roots > Rhizosphere > Soil | place...
ATTCTGGATCGCAGCGGTTTATCGCATCCATGTTGAAGAGAATGCGCTCGGCGAAAAGTTTGGTTTTGACTATGTGAATTACGTTAGGGAGACGAAGCGATTGATTCCCGGAGTGTTCTGATGTCCGATAACTGGGAACCGACAAGCTGAAGCTTATCGGACGATCTGTTATGCTTTCGTAGTCAAGAGTTGAACATTTCATTTGCAGTCCTTCGAGTTATCAATGTTTAGAAAATTGCTCTCGAACCAGAAAAGAAAGCCGCTGTGGCTTGCGTTGGTTTTGTTGCTTCTCATTAATGTTGGTTCGGAGGCGCAGTCTCTTGATGTTGGCGCACCCACCCCGATAAGAACCCAATCGATAACCGGACGGATTTCCGCACGTGATGTAGGCGACTCGCGCCTCACGGATCATTATTACGCGTTTACCGGGGTACCTGGTGATTTGCTCATCACCGTGAAGGCTCAAAACTTGAATGGGGATCTGGACGTCTTCACCGTGGGCACTCTGCGCCCACTGCTAAAACTGACGCTGTACGCAGAAAGCAGTGCGCCCGTCACGAAAGGAATTTACCTACGTAAGCGAGAGGATCTGATTCTTCGAATCGAAGCACGAAGTCCGAATGACGACGAAGGAACCTATCAGTTGTTCTTCGGCGGATCTTTCGAACCAATCATGGGCGGATCCGACATCGCAGAGAATGAAACGGCAACGACTGAACCCTTAACTTCAACGGGTAATGGAAAAACGAAGCGTGTGTCATCTGTAGGAGCGCGATTGCCTGAACCTGAACCTCCAGTGACAGAAGCGACAGAAGCACCCACATCCATACCCACAGCGATCCCTACCGCGACACCTGAAGAGTCTCCGATCAGTGCACCACCAGAGAAGATCGAGGAAGCACCAAAGACAGCAATCACAAGCCCTCCGCGAACACGCAGACCAGCAGGTCGACGAACCATTACCCCTGCAACAGTAAAACCAAAGCCCGATGAAACTCCTGCTGTCGAAGAGACGGCAAAGACGGAGGAGAGCGGGGAAGCAACGGAACCGGCGAAACCAAAAACAATTACCAGAACCACGACGAGGCGTGGATCATCAACAACAGCGAACCGGACTCCTAAGCCTGAACCAGCGACAGCTACACCTCCGACATCAGTGCCTGTACCTGCTGAACCAGAGATCGGTCCCCGACTGATCATTGAAACGAGTGATGGCACTCTCATCAATAGATCAATGAGCACAATTCGTCGAGTTATAGTTGAGAACGGTCAGGTGGTAGTTACGGGCAAGGATGGAAAGATCGATCGAATTCAACTGGCGAGCGTTGTAAGGATGTCGATCGCTCAGTAGTGTCTGATAAGCTTTATTAGCTTGTCGAACAAACGTGTCTAAGGTTTTTCTCTGTGCAATCTCTGTGTCTCGGTGGTAAGGAAACAGTATTAGTTCAACCACAAAGGCACAGAAAACACAGAGATTGCACAGAGAAGAGATCGCTTATCGGAAATCGAGATTATAAGAATTGGACAAGAGCGACAAGCTGAAGCTTATCGGACATTACTTTGATTTCAACGTCGCCAATTGATCTCTGAACCGCGGCAAATCCTCACTATTCGGATCAACCTTCTCAAGCTGCGCAATCGCATCGGCCGCAGCTTTCGCGTCACCTTTTCCTAAAGTCGCCGCAGCCAGACCCGACAGTACCATCGTGTCGTCCTGCTTTATCTTGAGCGCTGCGCGATACCACTTCTCAGCAGTGTCGAAGTGACCTGCATCAAGATTCACCATACCCAGGACGGCGACAGTTCGATAGTCGGTTGGTTGAAGCTCGTTCGCCTTCAGCAAAAATTCGATCGCTTGATCGTAGCGTTGAATCTGATAATAGAGTTCAGCTGCTTTTAACTGCGCGTCGAAATTCTTGGGTTCGTTTTTCGCCTTCGCGATGGACTCTTGAACCTCAGCCTGCATACCTTGAGGATTGCCGGCATTTTGCGCACCCACAGGAGGATGATCCGCAGGCATTGCTTGACTCGCGGAAGCTGTCGGAGAGGACGGCCCGTACTTTTGATTCATGATACTGGCGGACATAAAGCCAACGATGAATCCAAACAAGATTCCGATGATGGCAAAAAGTAGATTCTCTCTGTTCATTGTTTTCCTAAAAGAAATTATTTCGACAATCGCTTTGCTTCGTCAATGCGTGCTGAGATCGCCTGTGCCACGTCAGAACCCGCAGGCGCCTTGCTTAAGACGCGTTGCCAAAGTTCGATGGCTTTCTTGTAATCCTTTGCGTCGAATGCCGCCGTGCCCGCAAGTTGTAACGCTTTGACATTGTCAGGATCAACTTTGAGCGCGTGATCGACCATCTCGAGGGCCTTCCCGTCGATCTTGCGATTACCAGCCATTGCTGTCGCGAAGGCGTACTCTGCCCAGAGGTCCGCATCATTCGGATTGAGCTCGGTTGCTTTTGCGTACGCACCGGTGGCTTCTCCGAAACGCTCCATTGAGGTATAGGACCTTGCGAGCATCGTCCAGCCGGCAACATCCGATGGATTCGACTTTAGTTTCTCTGCAAGCTTGTCAACATTCGCCGCGATCTGTTCCGCGGAACGTCCGCCGGAACTCATCCGTGCAGGCTGCGTTGTTGATTGGGTTACTGGTGATCCGGAAACTCCTGGCGGTGATCCAACCTTCAGATAAAAAACTACGGCGACAACTGGAATCGCGAGCGCGAGTACATATGCTGTTCTTCGGTTATTCGCTACCTTCGCCGTGGCAATGCTTTTATCGGCGGAAGTGTCCTCAAGTAGTCGTCGCTTTATGTCTTCGCTGTCCTGAGCAAATTGGTCCTGACTGACAATCCCGTTGTGCAAATCGGCTTTTAGTTCTTCGAGCTGATCTCGATAGACGGTGATGTTTGCTTCTTTCCTGTCGATGTCAGAAAGCGCTTTGTCTTTTTCGCTGACGTTGTTGAGCAGCGGCGGCAGTATGAATGCGAGTGCGATGATAATGAGGCCGGCACAGAGTACCCAAAATAGAATCATGCCGTCTCCTTCGGGGACGCTGCGTTGAGTAATTCGGTCGCACGCTTTTGTTCTTCGCCGGTTAACGGCGTTTCGCGAATCGCGTCGCGACGGGTTCGAATGTAATGAAAGAGAATAACGAGACCGCCAATCAGCAAGACGAAAGGACCGAACCACAGTAGATAAGTCGTGGGTGTTACCTGGGGTCGGTAAAGTATGAACTGTCCGTAGCGCTGCGTGAGAAACGAGATGATTTCCTTATCACTCTTACCGGCTTTCATCTGCTCACGGATCTCACGTCGAAGATCATCAGCCAGGCCAGCCTGCGAATCCGCCAGGGTCTCGTTTTGACAAACAAGACAACGCAGTTCCTTCGCCAGATTGTTTAGACGGTTTTCAATTACGGGATCGTCACCGGATGCCGGGGGTGCGTCTTGTGCAAGGGCGGCAACTGCGAGCAACAAGATAAGCAAGGCCGCGGAAGTACGTCTCATTTGTTTCCCTGACGGTTTAGTTCCTGAGCCAATGGCACAATCTGTTTCGTCCAAACGTCAGGCGTCACAGGTCCGATTTGTTTGAAGCGAATCGTTCCCGATTGATCAATTAAGTAGGTTTCAGGCGCACCGTAAACGCCATAGTCGATTGCCACACGGCCGTCGAGATCTGCAACACTCAACACGTAAGGATCACCGAGTTCACTGAGCCAGGCCAGGGCATCGTCGCGTTGATCTTTATAGTTCAGACCATAGATCGGTACAGCTTCTGTTTTTGCGTACTCGATCAATAAAGGATGTTCGTCTCTACAGGTAACGCACCATGAAGCCCAAACATTTAGAATCCAAACTTTGCCACGCATCTCTCCAGCGGAGAAAGTCTTACCGGGAGCTTTCAGTTGCGGAAGTGTAAAAGCCGGCGCGGGTTTGTTAATTAGTGGGGAGGGAACTTCATGTGGATCTCGATTGAGACCAATAGCCAGAAAAGCTACCAGCACCATGAAAAGAATTAGTGGAATTAGATACTTAACCATCTAAACTTCCTCAGTTCGCACCGTAGCAGCCACCGTTGCAGGTAATGCTGGAGACTTTTCACTTGCCCCTTTGGCTTCACGTTGTTTTCGTGCGGCGATTGCGTATCGCCTGTCACTGAGGGCTAATCCGCCACCGCAGGCCATTAACAAAGCACCACCCCAGATCCAGTCGACAAAGGGCTTGTAGTAAACGCGCACGCTCCATGAGCCACTACCCACTGGCTCGCCAAGCGATACGTAAAGGTCACGCAGAAAACCAGTGTCGATTGCCGTCTCGGTCATCACGTTTCCACTTGCTGAGTAGTTTCGCTTTTCCGGGTATAGGCGCAGAGTCTCAACGCCATTCTTGCTTACGATCATTTCAGCGCGACCCGCGATGTAGTTAGGACCAGTTATCTGAGTTACGCCGTTGAACTTGAACTCATACCCTCCTGCGTGCACCGTGTCGCCGACTGCCATCTTCACATCCTGTTCCGTTTGATATCCGCTGACTAACGTAACACCAACGATAAAGACTGCGATGCCAAGATGCGCCAACTGCATTCCGTAATAACTGCGGCTCTGAGTCTTCAGCTTTTGGATGGCAGTTAGTTGGCCTGAGGTTCCTCTCGTGCGCTCCCACAGGTTTACTAGAATAGTTGCAACAATCCAGACCGCGAGCAAAAGACCGAGACTGACGAGCGGCTTCCATTGGCCAAACACAAACGGCAAGGCAACAGCACTAACCGCGCTAACCACAAAAGCCCAACGCAGTCTAATCGCGAGTTCAGGCAAGCTTGTTTTCTTCCATTTCGCGATCGGTCCGATACCCATCAGAAACATCGCGGGCGCCATGAGCGGGACAAACACCATATTGAAGTAGGGCGGACCTACTGACAGTTTCCCCATTCCGAGTGCATCAACAATCAACGGGTAAATGGTTCCGAGAAGAACTGAGCCTGCTGCAACCGTGAGCAGAACATTGTTTGATAAAAGAAACGATTCACGCGAGATAACATCAAACTTACTACCTAGACCAACTTGTTTTGCGCGCCACGCATACAAGACAAGTGAACCACCAATTACAAGAAACAAAAATCCAAGCACGAAAATGCCGCGCTTTGGATCAGTCGCGAAGGCATGGACTGAAGTGAGTACGCCAGAGCGAACGAGAAATGTGCCCAGCAGACTTAGCGAGAACGCAGCGATTGCCAACAGCACCGTCCAGCTCTTAAAGCCGCCGCGCTTTTCTGTTACAGCCAGCGAGTGAATTAGTGCTGTGCCGACAAGCCACGGCATGAACGAGGCATTCTCGACCGGATCCCAAAACCACCAGCCACCCCAGCCTAATTCGTAGTAAGCCCAGAAACTTCCCAGTGCGATACCGCACGTTAGAAACATCCACGCCACTGTAGTCCACGGCCTCGACCACCTGGCCCACGTGGCGTCAAGTCTTCCGCTGATTAATGCAGAGATCGCGAATGCGAACGCAACGGAGAATCCAACGTAGCCCATGTAGAGCATTGGTGGATGAGCGACCATCGCGGGATCCTGGAGCAACGGATTAAGGTCACGTCCATCAGGCGGCACAGGGAAGATTCGCGTAAAAGGATTGGAAGTCAGCAGCATGAAAAGCAGAAAGCCAACACTGATGATTCCCATAACGCTGAGCACCCGAGCCACCATTTCGTCAGGAAGATGTCGGCTGAATAGAGTGACTGCGCAAGTCCACAAGCCAAGCATCAGCGTCCACAAAAGTAGTGAGCCTTCGTGTGATCCCCACGTTGCTGCGAGTCGATAATGAAGTGGAAGCTGACTGTTTGAGTTTGTTGCGACGTTGAGAACAGAAAAATCGTTGGTGATGAATGAATAGCCAAGGCAGCTGAAAGCGATGGCGAGGAAGATGAATTGTGCCTGGCCAGCAGGCGCTGCAAGTGCAATCCAGGATCGATTGCCGCGTGAGGCGCCGATGAGTGGAAGCGTTGCTTGAGTTAACGCAAGCAAGAGGGCGACGATTAAAGCAAATTGCCCGAGTTCAGGAATCATTGTTCGTGGGGTTCTTTAAGACAAATCTATGAAGGTTCGATGTAAGAAAGCGGCGCAGGGGCGCCGCACTCCTAAGAGTTAATTGTCAACGACCGTTTTCGCTGCTTCCTTTGCATACTTTGCTTTGTCGATTGCCTGGCCCGCCTCGGGTGGCATGTAGTTCTCATCGTGTTTTGCTAATACCTGGTCAGCATGGAAAACTCCTGCAGCATCGAGTCGTCCCTGCGCAACACAACCACGCCCTTCCTTGAATAGGTCTGGAAGAATGCCTTTATACACAACCGGCACGTTCGCTGCCGTATCGGTAACAATAAAGCGAACTGTGAGTCCATCGTTGTCGCGTTGCAACGTGCCGTTTTGTACTAAGCCGCCTACGCGGAACGTTCGGTTGACCGGTGCTTCCTTCGCAGCTACTTGAGTCGGACTAAAAAAGAAGACGAGATTATTTCTGAAAGCACTGGCGACCAGGTACGTTGCGATGCCCAGGCCCGCAAGCCCCGCGATAATAAAGGCGATACGTCTATGACGTCGTTTCATTAGCATTCCCTCTCAAAACTTGCCGGGAAGTCTTTTCCTGCGCTTGAGCTTTCTTACGATAACTCAAACTCACCAACTCCCAAACTATCGCGAACAGACTAAAGAGATAAGCGCCCCAAACATAAAAGCCGTAACCACCCATTGAAAGATCCGGCCAATTCATATGGTCACCTCCGCAAATCGCGCGGCATTTTGCTCTCGCTCCAGAATAATGCACCGCACACGAATTAGCACAACGGCAACTGAGTATAACCAGCAAGCTGCAAGCATTATCAACATTGACCATAACATCGATCCGCTTATGCTCGGTTTACCCAGAAGTCGAAGTGTCGCCCCCTGATGTAGTGTGTTCCACCACTGCACAGAGAAGTAGATGATGGGCACATTGATCACACCTACGAGTGCCAACACGGCGCCGGCCCTGTCGGCTCGACGAGGATCGTCGATTGATGACTGCAATGAGATGAAACCGATGTACAAAAACATCAGGATCAACGTGGACGTCATCCGCGCATCCCAGACCCACCACGTGCCCCACGTCGGTTTACCCCAAAATGCTCCGGTGACTAGCGAAAGGAAAGTAAACATGGCGCCGGTGATTGAGATGGAAGAAGCCATCATCGATGCTAGCCGGGCGTTGAAAGCCCAACCGATCGCAGCGTAGAAGGCCATCAAGACGTAAAGAAACATTCCCAACCATGCGGCGGGAACGTGAATGAACATGATGCGGTAAGCATCGCCCTGCTGGAAATCCGGAGGCGCAATGAAGAAGCCTACAAAAAGACCCACTCCGAAAAGTATTGCCGCAGGGGTTGCAAACCACGGGATCAGTTTTCCGGCGAGCGGATAGAAGTTGGATGGCGAAGCGTATTTGTAGAGGTTCATTGTTTTGTTTGGTCTTGGGCCTTTGGTCTTAGGCTTTGAGCTTTGTACTTTGATCTTTGTGCTTTGTCTTTTGCTAACTGACGCTTCCGATCTCGATCCCCGACACCAAGAGCAACGCTCAAAGCACAAAGTTTCAAAATTCAAAGAACCAAAACCAAAGACCAAAGATCTTCATTCCACAGAAATTCTCAATGCCGCCGCCGTTGCCCATGGCGCGAAGATTATTGACAGCACCGAAATCGCGCCGAGCAGGTACAGATGCGATGCAGAAGGCTGTCCGATGATGTTTGCCTCTACCGCACCAGCTCCGAAGATCAAAACCGGAATGTAAAGCGGCAACACCAGGATAGAAATCAAAACGCTACTGCTTCGTAATCCGAGTGTAAGCGCTGCTCCGATCGATCCCATCAGACTCAGCACCGGCGTGCCAAGAACGAGGCTTACTACGAGAATTAAAAGGGCCTCATTTGAAAGACCAAACTGAGCACCGAGCAATGGTGCTATACAAACCAGCGGAAGCTCTGACGTCACCCACTGCGCAGCGACCTTGCCGAGAACAACCAGATACAAAGGTTGCGGTGTCAGCAGTAACTGTTCAAGCGTTCCATCCTGGTGGTCATTCGCAAAGAGCCTGCCGAGTGAGAGCATCGATGCTAACAACGCTGCCACCCAAACTACACCGGGCGCGATCGACTTCAGTAATTCTGTCTCCGGTCCAACGCCGAGCGGGAAGAGGCTGACAACAATCACGAAGAAGAATAGCGTCGACAGGGCATCGGCTCGGCGACGCCACGCCAGAATCAGATCGCGCCAAACGATCCAGCGCAACATCGATAAGCTCGAAGGTGCGTTCACGTAGTCAATTCAAGGCGTCGTGTTTGACTGCTGGTTAGTTGCAGATCCTGGTGTGTTGCGACCACTGCTATTCCACCGCCAGATAAATGCTCCTCTATCAAAGATCTCACCAGTGAGATTGCCGCTTTGTCGAGAGACGTCAGAATCTCGTCAAGCAACCAGAGTCGAGTGTTGCAAACAAGCAGGCGGGAGAGCGACACCCTTCGTCTCTGGCCCTCTGACAACATGCGAGCCGGCAACGAATCTCTTCCAGCGAGCCCGATTTTCTCCAGGGCCTGCTGTGCTGTTTTCTTATCAATATCTATTCCGCTCAGACCGGCCGCAACGCATAAATTTTCTGAGGCCGAAAGTTCGTCTTTCACAGCCGGACGATGTCCGAAGTAGGTCATGTTGGTGGAATATTCCTCACCCAAGGAGTGAATATTCGCGCCTTGCCAAAAGACTTGCCCATCAGCCGGGCTCAACAGGCCACACAGGATTCTAAGTAAGCTGGTTTTCCCGCTGCCGTTTGCTCCGGTGACTTGCAACCAATCACCGGGAGCCAATGAAAAATTAACGTCGCTAAAGATTCTGCGATCGCCGCGGACGCATCCGAGGTTTTTGACTTCGAGAATGGGCGCCGATCCTCCGATCCAAGTCGTTTGGTTTCATTGTAGTGAAGTTTTCCGCGAAAAGCATTTGGGACGTGCGAAGAGTAGTGTCCAAATTTGAGTTCTTTCTCTGCGCTTCCTCTGCGTCCTCAGCGGCTCTGCGGTGGAATTGGCCAGTTATCTCTTCACCGCCGGAGGCGCAGAACGCTGAGAACCCGCAGAGATTTCAGATGAGGCCCCCTACTGGGTGAAGGAATCCCAGATGACGCCGAGAGTCTTTATCACTTACCCACGAGCTCTTGCCTCAATTGGACCGCTGGCTTTTTGCCACTCGAGCCATCCGCCTTTCAGAACCCGCACGTTTGTGAAGCCGCTCTCGATCAGAACTTGCGCCGCTTTGATACTGGCTTCGTCACTTGGGCACGAACAATACGTCACGACTTGGCGATCCCTGGGAACATCCTTGAGTGGAGGGAATCCGAGTCGATACTTGAGTTTTCTCACACTGACGTGGATCGCACCCCTAATCTTTGCATCACTGCTCGCATAACTTTCCGAATTGCGCACATCAAGAATTACCAGTGGTTCGTTCTCGCTTACCTTCGTTTTGAGCTCCTCGACAGTCATTAGTTTAACCGCCGCCGATAATTGCTTTTCATCGTTGGCGCTTACACTGGAGAGAGTAGACAGAGTGATTAGCACGATAGCAAGGTAGGACCAGTAATGTTGGCGCATAGTGTCGATCGTCTCCTTTTGTTTGTTCGTAAACTTGGTCATGAAGCGCCAAGTTGGCAGGCGTAGAAGACGCCTGCGGTTCCAACATTAATGGCCGCCGTGCACCATTCCTATATCCATTTTGGATTGTTTGAATGTTTTTGGGTCATACCAGGAGTAGTTAGCACTGGCGTAATAGAGGTAACCAGTGTTTCCGCGAAGCGTTTGGGCAATTAAGTCACCCTTTGGACGCGGCAGCCTCTTGCCACCATTTGCCTTCAAAAACTCCTGAGCAGTTTTCACGGTGATGTTCGAGCCCACGGCGTTCTTTAGCAGAAATGTTTGGGTGGCTTGTGAATCACGCCAGTCGTTATCGCCGTAACCGTGAATGATCGCGAGCAGCACGTCACCCTTTTCAACAATCACTGATGTGCGAGCAGTCGAGAATGGATCTCGCAACAACCAGGCCGGATACGGTTCATTCATGTCGGCGATTTTGTTTGGAGCCGGCTTCAACACGACGGCAATGTCTTCTGAAGCGTCGCCGTTGAAGTCTCCTGTGAAGAAGTCAGGATTAGTTGAGCTATCGATAACCGCTGCGTCCTTGAATACCCGGTGAACAGCGTCCTGAACTTCCGGAAGTTTTGGCGCGACGAGATTCGGCATCTTGATCTGAGGTGCAATAGGGGCTGGTTGGTAAGTGGGTGGCGCTTCTACTAATGCGTTATTCGATCTTGAGCAACCAGTGACTAATATAAGAAATGGGATTGAAGTGAGAACCAAGTGAAGCGCTCGATGTTTGTTTGTGGACATTTCGATCCTCGTTGTACGTAAGAACAAACTAGAACATTCAAATTGAACAGTCGGGAAGGGTGGCTTGCCCCCGCAGGCCTAACCTGATCTTGTCCGCGGAGTTTTGCAATTGGTAAAGGTCGGGCGGGGGTAAACCACCCTTCCTAACTGTTCCATTCTAGTTTCCTTTGTTATCTGCATATCGAAGACAAGCAGTGAAAAGATCGGGAACCGTAGTTCGAAGATCATGAATGGGCTCTTCACTCGCCGCGCTTCTGTTTAAGCCGAAGCTCGCCGGTTCCTGCGACGACGAGCTTCGGCACAGTGCTCCGTCATCATTTCACCGTCGGTGAAAGTCATAGCGAAAGCACAAAGGCAATCAGATC
>Ga0105248_10009278_pt1 | contig 10832 bp, 8 predicted proteins | sample KBSS34metaG_FD_81524 | JGI IMG/M metagenome (GOLD analysis project Ga0105248, IMG submission 81524) | Switchgrass rhizosphere microbial communities from Kellogg Biological Station, Michigan, USA - KBS S3-4 metaG | ecosystem: Host-associated > Plants > Roots > Rhizosphere > Soil | place...
GGACGGCTGGTATCATCTGCTGGTGGCGGAGGGCGGCACCGGCTGGAACCATGCGGTGACGATGGCCCGCTCCCGCCATATCGAGGGGCCGTACGAGGTGCATCCCGACGGCCCGGTGCTGACCGCGCGGGGCATGGCGGACGGCCCTCTCCAGCGCGCCGGCCATGCCGATCTGGTGGAGACGCCGGCGGGCGAGACGTGGATGGCCTATCTCTGCGGCCGCCCGCTCCCCAGCCGGGGGCGCTGCGTGCTGGGCCGCGAGACGGCGCTCCAGCCGATGGTGTGGCGAGGATGGCTGGCTGCGCACCGTGGCGGGCGATGCGAAGCCTCTGATCGAAGCGGAGGCGCCGCGTTTCCCCGGGGAAACATCCGCACCGGAGGCCGTGTCGCACCAGTTCGACGGGGAGCGCCTGCCGATCGATTTCCAGTGGTTGCGCACGCCCTATCCCGAGCGCCTCTTCAGCCTCACCGAGCGGCCCGGCTGGCTGCGCCTCCATGGGCGCGAGACGATCGGCAGCCTGTTCGAGCAAGCCCTTGTGGCGCGCCGCCAGCAGGCCTTCCGCTACACCGCCGAGACGCTGGTGGAGTTCGATCCCGCCCATTACCAGCAGGCGGCAGGGCTGGTCTGCTATTATGGCAGCACCAAGTTCCACTACCTCCACATCACGACCGACGAGGAACGCGGCCGGCATCTGCAGGTGATGTCCGCGCTGCCCGATCAGCCGCAATCGGATGCCTTCTCGCAGCCCGTGCCGATCCCGGCCGGGCCGATCGAGCTGCGCGTCGATGTGGACCTCGACGTGCTGCGCTTCGCCTACCGGATGGCGGGGGAGGAGGCATGGCGTGCCGTGCCGGGGACGTTCGACGCCAGCATCCTCTCCGACGAGGCGAGCCCGCCGGGCATGCCGAACTTCACCGGCGCCTTCGTGGGGGGGGCCTGCCAGGACATGTCCGGCATGGCCCACCCCGCCGACTTCCGATATTTCCGCTACGAGGAGAGGGGCTGAGCGGAGACCGGGCGGAACATCACTGCGTGTCCGTGTCGCCCGGAATCATCAGGATGTGGAAGGTGCCGTCGATGGGCGTCGGCTTGCCGCCGCCGGCCGGCGCGGGGCCGAAGTCCGCAGCCGGGAGATAGAGCATCCCTGTGCGCGGATCGAGGGCGCCGCTGCGGGAGCCCATCTCGGTCGGGATGCGGGCGCTCACCTGCTGGGGCTGTGGCTGGTCGAGCCGGATCATATCGAGCTCGGCGCTCTTGCCGCATGGGATGAAGACGCGGTGGTGGCGTGCATCGAGGATCACCGCATCCGGCCCCTTGCCGATCGGCACCAGCGCGATCATCCGCCGCGCCTTCGCATCGACGATGGCGGCCTGCCCGTTGGCGCAGGCGGAGACGAGCCGGCCCGAGGCGGGATCGTAGGCGAGTCCGGTCGGCCGCTCGCAACCCGGCAGGGCGATGGGATCGCCCGCCTTCAGGGCATGGGTGTCGACCGTCTCGATCTCGTTCGCATCCTCGTCGTTGACGAACAGCGTGTCATCCGGCCCGATCGCCGGGAATTCCAGCGCGGGCTTCAGCGGGATGCTGGCGATCAGCCGGAACGTCTTCGTGTCGATCACGGCGACCTTGCCGTCCTTCGACACCATCACATAGGCGCGCCGCGTTGCCGGATCGTAGATCGCCCCATCCGGATGACGGCCGACGGCGAGGCGGGAAATCTCGTGGCCGTCCTTCGTATCGAGCAGCCGCACCGTGCCGTCGTCGCCGCTCGTCACCAGCAGGCGGTGGCCGGGGAGCGGCACCACCGCATGGCCATGCGCGATTGTGCCGATCGAGCGGGCCTGCGCCGCGCCGGCCAGATCCACCACCGTCACCGAGGCGTTGCGCGCGATGTAGAGGCGGTTCGCGGCGGGATCGACGGTGGAATAATCCCAGCCGCCATCAGGGCCGGGGATGCTCTGCGGCGTCGCGGAGACGGCCGCGGTGGCGGTGAAGAGGGCGGCGATCAGGCAGAATGGTCGGCGCATCATACGGGCTCTCCGGGCGGGACTGGCAGGGCGATGCCGGCACTTTGCACGTCTGGCGAGCCGAGAGGAGAAGGTTGGGAAGTTTCAATCTCCGCCGGGCGCCGCCACGGTGGAGCGCGCCGCCGCGGATCGCATCAGGCCTTCACCCGCAGGCGATATCCCGCGCCGCGCACCGTATCGATCGCGTCCTTCAGCCCGGCGAGGCCGAGCTTGGTGCGCAAGCGGCTCATATGCGTCTCGACCAGATTGGCCTGCGGATCGAAATGGGAGCCCCACACCGCCTCCAGCAGCATCGCGCGCGTCACCACCCGCCCGGCGTTGCGGATCAGTTCCTCCAGCAGGCGCAATTCGCGGAGCTGGAGCGCGATCGGCCGCCCCTCGTGACGCGCTTCGCGGCGTAGCATGTCCACCACCAGCGGCCCGGCGGTGAAGCTGGCCGTGGCCTCGCCGACGGCCCGGCGACGCAGGATGGCGTCGAGCCGCACCATGAGCTCGGAAAGCACGAAGGGCTTGGTGAGATAATCATCCGCGCCGCTTTCCGGGCCGCCTGCCCCGCCCACGGTTTGCCCGGGCGCGGTCAGCAGCAGGATCGGCGTGCGGATGCCGGCCTCGCGTGCCCGCCGGGCGAGGCTGATCCCGTCGATCCCCGGCAACATGCGATCCAGCACGATGACATCGAAGGCCTGCGCCAGAATACGGCGGAGCGCATCCTCTCCTGACATGGTGCATATTGCGATATGGCCAAGTTCTTCGGCATTTCTGCCGATGAATTCGGCAGTGGATTTGTCGTTTTCCGCAATAAGTATGCGCATTTTCGGCCTATTACACAAACAGTAGATCGTCTCAGTTTGCCGAGTGACGAGGAGTATCTGTCGATGATGCTCGCAATGTCGCAAGCGGGCAGTTCTGGTCGATAGGGAGTATTATGAAATAATCCCAATCTTCGCGTAATGTTACAGTTTGTCACCCAAAGACAACCGAAGTGTCACAGCCGCTGCCTAGCCGCTCCCCTCGCAGAAAAACAATTTCATCTGTTTCGGGGCAAGGGGCTTTCGATGACTAAATCGGTCAAATATCGACACATTTGTCAGATGAGCAGTGTCATGGCGCTTGCGCTGGCGGCCAGCTATGCTGCCCCGGCCTTCGCGGCCGATGATGCGGCGGCGTCTCCCCCGGTACAGGCACCGGCGCCCGGCAATGATATCGGCGAAGGCTCCGGCATTCTCGTGACGGGCACCAAGGCGAACGAGATTGCGCCGGTGACCGCATCTTTGCAGGAAACCCAGCCCGCCTCGATCATCTCGCGCTCCTTCATCGAAGATTCGCTGCCCGCCACGGCGGACTTCAACGATATCGCGCTCATCTCGCCCTCGGTCAGCAATTCGGGCGGCGAGAACGGCGTCGGCCTCAATGAATCCAAGGCGACGATCCGCGGCTTTCAGGATGGCGAGTACAACATCACCTATGATGGCGTGCCGTTCGGCGACACCAACGATCCCACCCACCATTCCAACACCTTCTTCCCCTCGAACACGATCGAGACGGAAGTGGTGGATCGCGGCCCCGGCAACGCCAGCCAACTCGGCCAGGCGACCTATGGCGGCAACATCAACATGTTCTCGCGCGAGACGCGGGCCGATCCTTCCGCCGAGATGATGGGCAGCTTCGGCAGCTTCGATACCTGGCTGCTGCGCGGCGTCGCGCAGACCGGCGCGATCGACAAGCTGAACGGCACCGAGATGGTGTTCTCCGCCCAATATGTGAACACGGACGGGCGGCTGAGCTTCAGCCCCTATCGGCAGGCGAATATCTTCGGCAAGGCGGTGGTGCCGATCGGCTCCAGCGTGAAGCTGACGCTGCTTTCCACCTACAATCAGAACCACTTCAACCAGCCCGACAAGAACGGCTCGACCCTTCAGGAAGTCGCCCTGTTCGGGAAATTCTATAACCTGAACAACAACCCCACGAGCGAGAGCTACTGGAAGTACAACGTCACCACCAAGACGACGGACTTCGAGATCGCGAAGCTGGATGCGGATATCGCGCCCTACTTCACCTTCACCAACACCGCCTACACCTACGCCTATGACAATGAGACGCTGAGCGGCAACAACGCCACCACGCTGCCGGGCACGCCGACCACCGTCACGCTGGCGCCGGGCGCCACGCCGGTGCCGGGCGTTCCCGGCTACACCAAGACGAACAAGTATCGGGTGTGGGGCGACATCCCCAAGGTGAAGTATGATTTCGGCTTCGGTACGCTGACCACCGGCCTGTGGCTGGAGCATAGCGACACCTTCCGCCAGCAGAGCGACATCGATCTGCTCACCGGCGATCCGAACTTCATCGAGAAGAAGGTCACGAACCCGATTACGGGCGCCAAGACCCCGCAGAACATCAAGTTCAACCAGAACTCGCAAGGCAACCACACCGAGGAGTTCGTGGAGCTGGAGCTGCGTCCGCTGCCCGGCCTGACGATCACGCCCGGCTTCAAGCATGTCGATTTCGAGCGCAAGATCGATGCGCTCTACAATCAGACGACGCGCTATGCCGAGGCGTTCGGCCACGATTATCAGGCCAACCTGCCGTTCGCGACGATCAACTATGCGATCACCGACCGGATGTCGGTCTATGGCCAATATGCGCAGGGCTTCCTCGCGCCGTCGCTGACCGTGCTCTACGTCGCGAGCCCCAACAACTCGACCGTGAAGCCCGAGACGACCACCAACTATCAGGCGGGTGCCGTCTATCACGGCTCGCGCCTCAGCCTGGATGCCGACGTCTATTATATCGACGTGAACAACAAGTTCGCGAGCGAGACCGTCACCCTCGTCGGCGGCGCGACCGACACCGCCTGGTTCAACGAAGGCGGCGTCATCTACAAGGGCGTCGAGGGGCAGGCGACCTATGTGCTGGGCCATGGCTTTGCGGCGTTCATCAACGGCTCGCTCAATTCGGCGCGCGAGAAGGTGACGCACAATATCGTCTCCAACTCGCCCAAGAGCACGGCGGCGGCCGGCATTCTCTACAAGTCCGGTCCGATCAAATTCTCGCTGATCGATAAGCTGGTCGGCCCGCAATATGTCACCAGCGAAAACTTCGTGCCGGCTACCGGCCTTAACGTGCTGACCCGCTCGGTGCGGATCGCGCCCTACAACGACACGATCATCGCGCTGAGCTATCAGTGGAACCGCTTCGTGTTCGGCGTGCAGGTGACCGATCTGTTCAACTCGGAGAAGATCGAGAATATCAACCTGTCCGGCAGCGGGCCGAGCTTCTCGACCCTCAACACCACGGGCGACCAGCTTTATTATCAACCCGGCCGGCAGATCACCGGCAGCATAACGGTGAAGCTCTGATGCGTAACGCCTTTCTCCTCGCCACTGCAGCGCTGGCGCTCGTCGCCGCCAAGCCCGGCACCGACGCCCCGCAGGCGCCGCTGCTGCTCAATGCGCAGAATTTCGATGCGACGCTGTTCCTGCCGCCGCCGCCCGCCGACGGCAGCCCGCTCGGCAAGGCGGAGCTGGAGCAGCTCCACCGCATCGAGCAGACCCGCACGCCTGACGAGATCGAGCATGCGCTGGCCGACAGCAAGGTGAAGAACGTCACCATCTTCGCAGCGGCGATGGGGCCGGGCTTCGATCTGGATAAGCTGCCGGCCACCAAGGCGCTGTTCGCCACCGTCCGCGCCGAGGAGAAGGCGGCGGTGGATCGCACCAAGGACCAGTTCCACCGCAACCGGCCGTGGATCACCGATCCGTCGCTGCAATCCTGCTCGAAGAATGACGAGCCGCAGAGCAGCTATCCGAGCGGCCACACCTCGATGGGCTATGCGATGGGCACGATCCTCGCACGCCTCTCGCCCTCGCACGCGCCGGCCATTCTGGCGCGATCGGCGGACTATGCGCATAGCCGCCTCGTCTGCGAGGTGCATTTCCCCGGCGATGTCGTGGCCGGGCAGGCCTTCGGCACGATGCTGGCCGAGCGGCTGATGGAACAACCCGCCTTCCGCGCGAAGTTCAACGCGGCGGCGGCCGAACTGAAGGCGGCCGGGCTCAACTGAGCCGGAACCTCGTGCCTGAAATCTGACCCGTTCGCACTGAGCGAAGTCGAAGTGCGTGCCGCAAAGCACGTCCTTCGACAGGCCCAGGACGAGCGGGGGGCATCAGGTTGGGGGGCCTTCCCACATCCTTCAACCGTCATGTCGGGTCGAGCCCGGCATGACGCCCGGCATGACGGTTGTGGTGTTGGTCCCGCCCTAGCGCGCCGGGCAGTTCACATAAACGGGATTGCCGATCAGCAGCGGCGCGCCTTTCGGATCGCGGACATTGATCGCCACCCAGCCGCATGCCTGATCCGACGTGAGGGTGAAGCGGGCGTGATAATCCGGCCCGCCGAGCGACAGGGCGGTGTTGGGCACCACCTGCCCCCTGTGGACCACTTCCACCGTCCCCTCCGTCACCCCCGCGATATGGGCAATGAGCGTCAGAGGCTTGCCCCTGAGCGCCACGGTGCCGCCCATTGGCTGGCTGGAGGTGTCCTCCGATTGCGCCTCGACCTCCAGCAGGCGGCCGGGCTTACCCTCCACGTCGATGAAGACATTGCCGGAGCGGATGCCATCGAGGATCGCCGCCTGCGACAGCGCGCGGGCGTGGACGACGGTGGTCGGGTGGCCGATCGGCGGCTGGCCGTTCCGCGCGTCGGGATCGTGATTGTCGCTGCCGCCGATGCCGGTGAGGCGATGGCCCTCGTTCAGTCGCGCATACCAGAAGGGGATGCCGGAAAGCGGCCCGTCCGATCGATCGCCGTTCACCGCCTCGATCGCCTGGATCTCGTCATAATTGGTGTTGGGCGCCGTCCAGCCGCAGCCCATGCAGATCTCGCCCGAGGGCAGGCTGGGATGATTGAGCGAGAGGATCGCGCCCGCCCGCGTTGCGTCGCTCGCCAAGGCGTGCATGTCCGGCACGGCCTTGGTGCCGAGGCGGAAATCGACGAAGCGGCGCAGGCCGATCGCCTGCATATGGCCGTGGAAGGTAGTGATCTCGGTGGCCGGGATGAGGAGCAGCCTGTCGAACCAGGGCTGAAGCTCCCGGATGTCCTGCATCTGGGCGACGGTGTTGTGATCGGTGAGCGCGATGAAATCGAGCCCGGCCGCCGCCGCCTTCTCCACCGTGCGGAAGGTCGGGCAGGGCACCCGCGTGCCGGACTGGCTGAGGCAACTGCCGTCGCTGTGCGCGCCGTGCATGTGGAGGTCGCCGCGATACCAGCCCTCGACGGTGCGGAGCGGCGGCGGGGCGGCGGCATCGGTGGCGGCATGGCCGTCGCCGCGATCGAACCAGATGCTCGCCTTATAGTGGCTGGCGCTGCCCGGCCGCGCATTGGGCACGCCCATCAGCAGCCGCCAGCGGCCGGGGATGATGGGGCCGGCCAGATAGGAGGGGGTGGCGTCGGCGGGACTCAACGTGAAGAGGGATTTGGAACCGCCGCTCCAGCCACGGAAGCGAGCGGGATCGAGCAGCCCCAGATCGATGACCGTGTGGTGGGATTTGTCGTATTCGAAACGGACCGTGATCCGGCTCACCCCGGGCGGGACGGCGAACGGCGCCTCGCGGTAGGTCTGGTGGTCCTTGCCCTCGATCGAGCCCGAAAGCACGACATCCGGCGCCGCCACGCCCTCGGGCGTGGCGGCTGCCGGGGCAGCGACCTGCAAGGCCGCCGCCAGGACGGCGGTGAGGGGAAGGGCCGCCGTCATCTCTAGAACTGGTAGAGCGCTGCGAAGCGGAAGGAGCGGCCGAGGATCGGGCGGCCGATGAAGAACTGATTGCCGGTCTGGTCGCTCGACAGCTCGCCGGAGCGTGGATTGCCTTCCGTCAGGCCCAACGAGTTGTTGAGGTTGTCGCCATAGGCATAGAGCGTCACCTTCGGCGTCAGCGCGAAACGGATGCTGGCGTTGATGACGGTGTAGGCGGGGAGCTTCTGGGTATTGGCGGCGTCCGCGAAGCGGCTGCCATAATGCTCCACGTCCATCTGCGCGCGCAGGCGGTCTTCGAACAAAGTGACGGCCGGCGTGGCGCGCAGTGAAACCTTGGGGACGCGAAGCAACTGGTTACCGTCATAGTTGCGTGGCACCAGAGTGGTTCCTACCAGATCGGTGAAGCGCAAGTTGAGGAACAGGGGCTGCTGGAAGGTGCCTTCCAGCGCGAGATCGAACCAGGAGACCGGACGCAGCACCGTTTCCATCTCGACGCCGTAGGTACGCGTATCGGCATATTGGGTGGTCTGGGTGAAGCCGCCCGTCGTCGAATTGAAGACGAAGTTGCTGATCGCGTAGCTGGAATAATCGGTGTTGAAGCCGGTGAGGTAGAGGCTCACCTTGTCGGACGCGAGCTTGAAGCCGCCTTCCGCCATCTTGATCTTCTGCACCACCGGGTTGGCGGTGGCGGTGGTGATGAAGTCCCCTACGCTCGGCATGCGGAAGGTGGATGTATAGCGGGCGAAGACGCCCATCTGGCTGGTGAACTGATAGTCCACGCCCAGCGTCCAGCCGACATGGTGGAAGTTGCGATCGAACGGGGTGAACACGCCGTTGCCGATCAGCACGTTGTTGTCGGCGAGAGTCGACGGATCGCCGAGGTTCACCGTCTGGTTGCCCTCGGCCCGGCCCGACGGATTGACATGCTCGTAGCGCAGCCCGCCGTCGATGCGCAGATTGCGGGTGATCTTCCATTCGTCGGAGGCGTAGAAGGCGAAGGTGTCGCTGGTGCCGAAGCCGTTAGCAAATTCGGTGCCATAGGCACTCACGCCGTTCTGGGTGAGGCTGCCCACCACCTGTCCGGCGCCGTTAAGTGCGACCAGATCGAGCAGCCGCGAATTATCCGAGACATCCTGCAGCAGGGCGGCGGAGTAACGGCTGAAATGCTCCTGCACATGCGCGAAATAGCCACCGATCGCGATATTGTGCGTCATGCCGCCCAGCTCGAACTCGTGGGTGAGGCGAAGATCGTCGAGGAATTCGTTCTCGCTGACCGTGACGGGCCGCGCGCTGTTCTGCACGATCAGGCCGTTGCCGTTCTGGTTGGCGAGATTGAAGGGCTGACCGGTGTCGGTGTAGCGGAGCTGCACGGCGGTCGCGCCCGGATAGGCGGCGAGCAGCAAGCCCTGCATCGAGGCGACATAATCGGAAGCGCGCGACAGCGACGAGGGATAGATGCCGTTGCGCACCGTGTCGCTTGTCCGATAGCGCATCTTGTTGGAGATCACCCAGCCGTCGGCGACCTCGTAATCGCCCATCGCCGAATATTGATTGAGGCGCACGGCCGTGCCGGCGGTGTTATCGTAGTTCACCGGATTGCCGCTTCCGTCGCGCAGCACCAAATGCGCGGTCTCCGGGCTGGCGAGCGTGCCGTAATGGCCGTTGAAGCCGTTCACGGCGACGATGTCGCCATTGGCATCCTTGGTCAGCGGAATGCCGGTGTAGAGGATGGTGTGGTCGTCCAGCCGCTTGAAGCTGAAGGCGATATGGCCGCGCGAAAAATCCTTGCGCAGGTCGACGCGGATCTGGCCGCCGCGATTGCCGGTGAAGCCCGGATCGCGCACGCCGTCCTCGTTGCGGTAGAAGCCGCCCACGTCGAACTTCCAGCCGTCGCCGATCGGGCCGCCGAACCAGCCGTCGAAGCGGTTGAGGTTGGAGGTGGGGCCATATTCATATTTGACGAGGCCGCTGAATTCGTCGCCCGGCTTGCGCATGATGAAGTTGACGGTGCCGCCCGGCGCGTTGGGTGTGAAGATCGACGAGGGGCCGCCGCGCACCACTTCCACCCGCTCGATCGATTGGTCGATGCGGAACGCCTGGTCGGCATTGAGATAGCCGAGCGCGGGATCGTGCTGCACGGGCAGCCCGTCCTCCTCGAGCGTGATCGATCCGAAGCCGTCGACCGGGATGCCGCGCGCGCGGATATTGCCGCTCGCCTCGCCACCCGATGCCTCCACCCAGAAGCCGGGGATCTGGCGGAACAGGTCGGCGGTGGAGGGCAGCGGCCTGAATCCCTTGGTGATGAGCCAGGTCGGCAGGAGCATCAGCTCGAACAGCCCGCCGGGAACCAGGAGGCGCATTCCGGCGCCTGCGCTCATGTCGAGGACGCCGAGGAGGTCGAGGGGAACTCCGATGGTGAGCGAGGCGTAGCCCACGAGACCCAGTAGCGCGATCGGTGCCGGCACCAGTCGCCCGATGAAGAGCAGGTAGCAGAGGATGATGCCGCCGATGCCGGTCGGGACGTAGACCCACAGGAGGTGGTTCGGGACGACCTCCGACGCGGCCAGGAGGTAGATACCGCAGGCTGCTGAGACGAGGCACTCGACAACCCTGAGGGTCGGATACCACAGGGCGAGGGTCGGGTTGACCGGCTTGAGTATCGGGTACATCAGCAGGCCGATCCCGACGACAGCCAGGCCGGAGATGGTCATCAGTGCGACGCCGACCGTCATCGGCGCCCGGTCGGGGTTGCCGTCGACGAACGCTTGGATCAACGACGTGCCGAACATGGCAGTGACCATCTGAACGACGAACAGGATCCCGACGGCCCTCGCAGTCGCCCTCCTGGACAGCCGATCGTTCGTCTTGGACATCGCGGTTGTCGCAGTCTTCATAGCCGTGACCTTCCGATTGCGTCAGGAGCGAGTTCGAGCAGTCGTTTCTAACGCTGTTAGATTGGAGTTCGGACGGTACTCTAACACCGTTAGATTGTCGAGGGTTGGGGTGTCGGCAGTTACAACAGAGGACGGATGGAGAGGCGGGACCATGGGTCGGA
>Ga0105248_10009282_pt1 | contig 10830 bp, 9 predicted proteins | sample KBSS34metaG_FD_81524 | JGI IMG/M metagenome (GOLD analysis project Ga0105248, IMG submission 81524) | Switchgrass rhizosphere microbial communities from Kellogg Biological Station, Michigan, USA - KBS S3-4 metaG | ecosystem: Host-associated > Plants > Roots > Rhizosphere > Soil | place...
AACATCGTTTGGCTTAGGTTCTGCGGCCTGGACAAACGACACAAGTGAGCAGTCACGATTCATAGATGAGCTCGATGCGGGCAGCGTTTTTATCAATGGCATGGTAGCTTCTGATCCACGCCTGCCGTTTGGTGGCATCAAGAATTCAGGATATGGACGTGAGTTGGCTGAGTTTGGAATCAGAGAGTTTGTTAACATCAAGACCGTTTGGATTGGTTAGTACTGCACCAGTACCAGGCTTCCTACTACTAACAAAATGAACCTTCAAAAATACGCATTACTTGTCGCTCTAGCCTGTCTCATCTCCTTTTCTGTTTCATGTAAACGGCAGACATCTTCACCGACAACATCGGCGCCGCCTGCGACTCCACAAAACCTAAAGCCAATCGCCGTTGCACCGCCGCCCGTGATCGGAAAACCTTATCCGGGTAAAGGCGTTGTCAAATTGATTAATCGAAAAGAAGGTTGGATTGAGATCGATCACGAGGATATTCCTGATCTAATGCCGGCGATGGAAATGGAGTGGAGCGTTGAAAAAAGTTCACTCCTCGACAACCTTAAAGTCGGCGACAAAATCAACTTCACGGTTGTTGAAACTGGTAAAGGCGAAATCATTACCACGATTAAGAAGATTCAGGAATAGAACTGACTCTCTGTGTCCTCTGCGTCTCCGTGATCTCTGCGTTAACTTTTGGTCCACCAGATAAAACGCAGAGGGCACGGAGCCGCAGAGGACGCGGAGATACAGCCCCAGATCAAATGAACATTCTGCAGCCTACCCTCGTCGTCCTCTCGCTTTTCATTTTCTTTGACAAGGCGACAGCTCAACAACGAATCGTTTCAACGCTCGCCGGCGACGGGACGCCGGGTTTCTCCGACCAACAGGTAAACAATCCTTACGGCCTGGTGATTGGTCCGGACGGCGACCTCTACTTTTGCGATCTCGATAATCAACGCATTCGTCGCTTGGACTTGAATACGAGGAAGATGACCACCATCGCGGGAAGTGGTCAGCGCGGTTACGCTGGCGACGGCGGCCCCGCCACAGACGCCTCACTAAACATGCCTCACGAACTCCGGTTCAACACGAGGGGCGATCTCTTCATCGTCGAGCGCGACAATCACACAGTCCGAAAAGTAGACATGAAGACACGTGTGATAACGACAATCGCAGGAACAGGTGTGGCAGGCTTCAGTGGCGACGGTGGATCAGCAATAAAAGCCCAATTAAGATCTCCGCACAGCATTGCTTTTGACGCCCAGGACAACTTGTTCATCTGCGACGTCGGGAACCATCGCATCCGACGTGTCGATCCTAAAACCGGAATAATTGAGACATACGCGGGAACTGGCGAACGGAAACCAACACCGGACGGTGCTTCGCTTGCCGGGACGCCGCTCAATGGCCCGCGCACCATTGATCTCGATCCAAAAGGAAATCTCTACCTGGCGTTACGTGAGGGCAATGCAATCTATCGTATCGATCCAAAAACAAAAAAGATCTACCTCGTGGCTGGAACAGGCGAACAAGGGTATTCAGGCGATAACGGCCCTGCAATCAACGCCAAGTTCGCCGGGCCAAAAGGACTCGCCTACTCAAAAGATCACAGCTTGTTTGTGGTCGATACTGAGAACCACGCGATCAGACGGATCGACCTGAAGACTGGAATCATTACCACAGTGCTTGGATCAGGCGAGAAAGGCGACGGCCCTGAGACTGATCCACTGAGCTGCAAATTAAACAGACCTCACGGAATCTTCGTCGACAAAAGCGGGTCCGTGTACGTCGGTGATAGCGAGGCCCACCGAATTCGAGTCTTGCGAACCGCACCGAACAAGTAAGTCCGATACCCTTCAGTAGCTACCATCGATTTACAGGGCGAGAAGTTAAGCTGGTTACTAAAGGGCGACTCATGATTCTCCTTTAGTTAGACTGGGAGTGAGTTAGGACAAATAACCAGTAATCCATCCGGCGTCTCAGTGCTGTGAACCCGGCCGGATTCTGCCCATCTGAAAATTGTGCGCGAAGTTACGTGTGCAGCTATCGCGGCGTGATCAGTCGTCATCATGTCGACGCCTTCGTCGCAGCTATCGCACCACTGCAGTTCCCGTTTCCCACCGAATCGTCGGGCCATCACGACGAGGCGTTCAGTTTCAACAAAGATTTCAGTTCGACGTTTCATATTCCGTTTTGGGAGTTGTTTTCAGGTGTCAGGGTTTCGTGTGTAAGACGGAAAGTACTTCGCGCAAGATTCGACGTGCTGATCGCCTTTGCTCGGACAAAGCCCAGCATCTGGACCAGTATTGAAATGACGATCTTCGGATGAAAGAGCGCCGAGGGTTCGGCCAACATCGCGAAGACTTTGAGCAGGACTTGCCGCACATCCGTGTCGAAGCTCGCCTGACGAAGCACGTAGTCCATGTACGTGTGCATAAAGCGCGTCTTCAAATCGGCAGTCGCACCCACCGTTTCGCGATAACGCAAGTCCTGACTGGTAGCGAGCATCCAGGGCGCTTCGTTGACCTTTGCCAGTCGCTTTTGAAATCGCCTGGTTAGATCACCGATCCTCAATCCCTGTTCTCTCAAACACTCATCGAGCGTCAAAGCACCAATTGCGGCGATAGTCATTCCTTGTCCGTAAACCGGATTGAAAGCACAAACTGAATCGCCTAGCGCAAGAAAGTTTTCGGGAAGACGTGCAGCTCGCTCGAAGTGTCGGAGTCGGTTCTCCGTAGCGCGGTAGCCACGGATTGGAGTGAGCGGTTCTGCATCGCGAATGGCTTCGTAGACGATGGGCGACGCGAGGCTGCGGGCGAATTGAAGAAACTCTTCGTCCGTCGTTGGCGGATAGTCAAAGCCGCCACCGAGCAACGTGACTAACCAACGATTCCCTTCAACTTCGACAACGAGTCCGCCTCGTTTACTTTTTGGCGGCGCGGCTTGAACGATTGAACAACGCCACTCGCCGTGGAAGTCCTTGGGAATTCGATAGAGACGGCTGGCATAACCGATGTGCGCATCAATTACCGTTTCCTCGGGAGCTGTGTGCCCGATCTCTGTCAGCCAGCGGCGAGCCTGCGAACCGCGGCCCGTCGCATCCACAACCAGGTCCGCAAGGAGTTCAGTCTCGGCGTTGTGTGATCGGACCAACGCTCCGGTCAATCCTTTGTTTTGAGCGTCTGGAAGCAGACGGACAACTTCCGTGTTGTCTAAAACCTGCACCCGGTATTTCTCAGCAAGTCGCTGTCGCACATGAAAGTCGAGTAACGGTCGAGTAAAGCAGAGCATCCGCAAGTCCGACTGAAATCGAACACCCCAACCTCCCGGTGTGAGCCATGCTAAGTCGTCTGCCATGTCGAAAAGCGGAGCACCGGCAGACATCATTTCATCGTTGAGTCCTGGAAAGAGCTGTTCGAGAATCAGCCGACCCCGAACAAGTAATGCGTGAACGTGATTCATTTGAGGCACGCCACGACGAGGAATGGGCTCCGTTGGAAATGAATCGCGCTCAACAATAGTTACGCGATCGTAGTGATCAGTCAGCACACGCGCTGCGAGCAAACCCGCCAGGCTTCCACCCAGGACCAGCGCATGTCTTCCTTTGTTATGTGATTGTTGTTCGACACTTTTCCCGTGTGCGCCCCCAATTGTGATTTCCTTAGTGTCGAGGTCTACTTCGACATCTACCCTGCGGTTCATACTTCTAATTCCTTTCAACTATTCTCTGTCTACAGATTTGTGTTTTAGAATGATTGCCACTTTCGGGATGTGGACAACGACTTAGCGTCGACGGATTGGACAATAGCCCCCGAACCTCATCAGAGTCGTTAGAAAGCTCTGAATTCCCTCTGAGATTCTTTTCAAAGAGTTCTGAGAGCCATGCGAAATCGACAGGACAAGCGCTTTTACTTGTTTGGAGCGTTTAGGATAGACGTCATCGAGCGAGTGTTGTTTGGTGAGCGCGGCGCCGTTCCGCTGACCCCGAAAGTCTTCGACACCCTTCTCCTACTGGTAGAGAACAACAACCACGTACTGGGCAAACAGGAGCTGATCGAAAGAATCTGGCCGGATAGCTTCGTAGAAGACAACAACCTGGCCCAGAACATTTCGATTCTCCGGAAAGCGCTTGGCCAAAGTCCCGGTGGCCAGGACTACATTCAAACAGTACCGAAGCGCGGTTATCGTTTCGTGGCCGAAGTTCGCGAGGATTGGGAGGAAGGCGCCCCAGTGGTCGTTCGCGAACGAACGAGGAGTCGAATCGTTGTTGAAGAGGAGATTGACGAACCGATGACCATCGAGGGCCCGGCTGCACTCCCGCCAGCCACTCAAGACTTTGAAAACACGCCCTTCCACCTGCCGGAAACTCAGTACGCACGCAGTGGCGAGGTCAACATCGCTTATCAAGTAGTTGGCGACGCGCCACTCGATCTGGTTTTTGTGATGGGTTGGGTTTCACACATGGAGTACTTCTGGCGGGAACCAAGCTTTGCCAAGTTCCTGATGCGGCTTGCGTCGTTCTCGCGGCTGATTCTTTTCGACAAGCGCGGAACAGGGCTTTCCGATCGCGTACCCATTCACGAACTGCCAACGCTCGAGCAACGAATGGATGATGTGCGCGCAGTGATGGAAGCAGTCGGCTCCGAGAAAGCAGCGCTAGTTGGTGTTTCTGAAGGTGGGCCAATGTGCAGTCTGTTTGCTGCGACATATCCTGAGAAGACGTTGGCGCTAGTAATGATTGGCACCTACGCCAAGCGAATTTGCGACGACGAATATCCCTGGGCGCCAACCACTGAACAGCGACAGCATTTCTTCGAAGAGATGCGCGAGCAATGGGGCGGTCCTGTTGGGGTCGAAGAGAGAGCGCCGAGTGTTGCAAACGATCCGAAGTTCCGTGACTGGTGGGCGACTTATTTGCGGATGGGTGCAAGTCCAGGTGCTGCGGTGGCTTTGACGCAAATGAATGCTGAGATAGATGTGCGACGCGTCTTACCTACGATTCGCGTGCCTTCACTGGTGATTCACCGAACGGGGGATCTCTTGTTGAAAATTGACGAAGGCCGCTTTGTAGCAGACTGTATTCCCGGTTCAAAGTTTGTCGAACTGCCGGGAGACGATCATCTTCCGTTCGTCGGGGATCAAGATGCGATACTCGATGAAGTGGAAGAGTTTCTGACTGGAGTACGTCACAGTCTCGAGCCTGACACGGTGCTGGCTACAGTTTTGTTCACACGAATTGTCAGCGCGAAAGACAACCGAAATTGGGACAACTTGCTGCGACGTCTGCGCATTCAGATTGGCAAAGAGATCAACTGGTTTCGTGGTCGTGAAATAGACATGGTCGGTGATCGGCCGTTAGCAATCTTCGACGGACCTGCTAGAGCGATACGATGCGCGATGGCAATCGTCGAATACGCTTCGCGATTGGGAGTGGAAATGCGGGTCGGCTTGCACACGGGCGAATGCGAGATCGTTGATGGCAAAGTGCAAGGCATGGCAACGCAGGTTGGCGCCTGTGTGGCAAACGAAGCTCAGAGTGGCGAAGTATTGGTTTCGCGTACGGTGAAGGATTTGGTGGCCGGCTCAGGAATCGCTTTTGAAGACCGGGGTGTGCACTCATTACCGGGCGTAGGTGAATGGCGACTCTTTGAGGTGCAGAGGTTGGCGAAATAGCATCTCTTTATTTCGCTCCCAGTGGGCGGCTTTGCCGCTACCCGTGCGGAAAGGCTTTGCCTTTCTGTCGTGTCATTAAAAGCTCCTGCGGCTACGCCGCCGAGGCGAAGCCTGAAAACTCTAAACATCACACCGGAAAGCCAGAGGCTTTCCGCAAGGAGTGCGGCAAAGCCGCCGTACTAAGGTATGGACGGGTTGTAATGGATAAGAGAAACTCGGTAAATGAACAACCAATCGTACCCTTTCGCAGATCTTGCACTTGCCCGCCGACTCGAACGCACAGAGGCGCATGGCAACGCGGCGTTTGTCGAAGCGCGGGCCCAGGCTTTTCCTGATAGCGGCGCCAAGTGGATTGACGTCGACGGTACGTATGCGATGTTTGATGGTCCGACGTCGCCAATTAGCCAAACGTTTGGCCTGGGAATGTTTCATCCGTTAACCGCTGAACGTCTCGATCGGATTGAAACCTTCCTCAAAGGACGTGGCGCAGATGTCTTTCATGAAGTGTCACCGTTGGCGGATCCAACAACGTTTGCGCTACTGAACGAGCGTGGCTACCGGCCGATTGAATTCACTAGCGTCCTGTTTCGGCCAATCAATCCCGACGTCGTTTTGTCTGCATCGCCAAACAGGAATGTGAAAGTACGAGTCACGAGTGAAAACGAAAAGGCGCTGTGGTCCGATGTTGCCTTTGAAGGTTGGAGCGAGTTTACCGAGTTAAGTGATTTTCTACGCGACATGGGAAAGGTACATGCTTGTTCCAGGTCGCCATCATTCCTGGCTGAGCTCGACGATCAACCAATCGCGACTGGCATGCTCACGATTCATGAAGGTGTGGCACTGTTAGCCGGAGCAAGTACGATTCCGACGGCACGACGTCAAGGCGCACAACTGGCACTACTCGAAGCGCGACTACGCTATGGAGCAGAGCAAGGATGTGACATCGCGATGATGGCAGCACTACCCGGCAGCGCGTCGCAGCGAAATGCCGAACGACATGGGTTTCGAATTGCTTACACCCGGATCAAATGGCACCTACAGCATTAAGTCAGTACCACAACGCGGTAGCGTGTGGCTGGCTCGGTTTATTAGCCACACGCTACCGCGTTGTGGTACTGACTTCATATCACAAGCAATAGCTATCATGGAGAAGGCATCATGCAAGACTATGAAAAGCTCGGGGCGTTCTACCTGGGTCGCCCCTACGATCTGAAAACAAAACAAGCAAAGGAGGGACTGCTTCTCTACGACTCAAAAGATCTAGTCACTCATGCGGTATGTGTAGGAATGACTGGCAGTGGCAAAACCGGTCTCTGTATTGGACTTCTTGAAGAGGCCGCCATCGACGGTATTCCCGCAATCATCATTGATCCAAAGGGCGACCTCAGTAACCTTTTACTTACCTTTCCAAATCTCGCGCCAGAAGACTTCCAACCATGGATCAACGAAGAAGACGCCCAGAAGAAGGGTCTCTCGACTTCAGAGTTCGCCGCCCAACAAGCCGATCTTTGGAAGAAAGGGTTGGCGAGTTGGGGCCAGGATAGCGATCGCATCAAACGCCTGCGCGATGCTGCCGACTTTCGTATCTACACTCCGGGAAGTAACGCCGGAGTCCCAGTTTCAATTCTCAAATCGTTCGTTGCACCGCCACCCGCAATTCGCGACGACAATGAATTGTTGAGTGAACGCATCAACACTACCGCGACGAGTCTGCTCGGCCTACTGGGAATCGAAGCTGATCCAATTCGTAGCCGCGAGCACATACTCATTTCAAACATTCTTAACCAGGAATGGTTGGCAGGCCGCGACCTCGACATCGCCGGACTGATTCAGAAGATTCAAACGCCGCCAATGACAAAGATTGGCGTGATGGATCTCGATTCGTTCTTCCCCTCGAAAGATCGCTTTGATCTGGCGATGGCCTTGAACAATTTGTTGGCGTCGCCAAGCTTTGCCAGTTGGATGGAAGGTGAGTCGCTCGACATTCAACGTATTCTACACACTGAAAACGGTAAGCCACGTCTCGCTATCTTCTCGATTGCTCACCTTGGCGACGCGGAACGAATGTTCTTTGTGTCGTTGCTGCTGAATCAAGTACTCGGCTGGATGCGCACACAATCCGGAACAACCAGCCTGCGCGCGATTCTGTACATGGACGAAATTTTTGGTTACTTCCCGCCAGTCGCGAATCCACCATCGAAGTTGCCGCTGCTCACCTTACTCAAACAGGGGCGCGCTTTCGGTCTCGGAGTTGTGCTTGTTACCCAGAATCCGGTGGACCTTGATTACAAAGGTCTCTCAAACACGGGCACATGGTTCATCGGCCGGCTGCAAACAGAACGCGACAAAGCCCGCGTCATCGAAGGGCTCGAAGGAATTGCCGTAGGCACCGGACAGAAGTTTGACAGCCAGGAGATGGAACAGCTTCTTGCAGGTCTCAGCAATCGGATTTTTCTATTGAACAACACACACGACGACGCGCCGGAAGTATTCGAAACACGTTGGGCGATGTCGTACCTTCGTGGGCCACTAACGCGAGTTCAAATCAAAGCCCTGATGGATCCATTGAAAGGATCTGCTCCTCCTGCCTCTACTCCTGTTCCCGTTTCTACTGCTGCGCCTGCTCCTACTCCCATTCCCGCTCCGGCACTCAAGAATCAACGACCAGTACTTCCTCCGGATGTCGTGCAGTACTTTGTCCCCGTTCGCTCTTCGGGTTCAAACACTGCGACGCTTTCTTACCATCCAATGTTGCTGGGTGAGGCGGAAATCCATTACAGCAATTCAGACAAGGTTGATCTAACGCAAAGTCTGACACTGTTGACGGCAATCACCGACGGACCAGTCAATGTTGATTGGGCGAGTGCAACGTCTGCCGACATGCCTATCGAAGATCTTGAAGGCGAACCCCAGGCGCAGGCGAGCTTCGCTGATGCTCCCGCAGCTACTGGCAAAGCGAAGAGTTACGAAGCCTGGAAAAAAGATCTCGCAAACTGGATCTATCGCAATCAACGACTGGAGTTGCTTGAAAGTCCAAGCCTCGACATTTGTCGAACCCGGGTGAGAGCGAGCGAGATTTTCGAGTCAGACTCCAGCAGTTTGCCCGGGAGGAGCGTGACAACGCGGTGGAAAAGTTGCGACAGAAATATGCGCCGAAGATAGAACAACTCAACGAGCGGAAACGACGAGCGGAACAAGCAGTTGACCGTGAAGCTGAACAGTCAAAGGGTCAAAAGCTGCAAACTGCGATTTCATTTGGAGCAACGTTGCTTTCGTCGTTCATGGGACGCAAGACAGTGAGTCTCAGCACGCTTGGCCGCGCAACAACAGCAGTGCGAGGAGTCGGCAGGTCCATGAAAGAAGCGAAAGACGTAGACAGAGCGCAAGACAACGTCGAGGCGATTGCCCAAAAGCTTGCCGATCTGGATGCGGACTTTAAGGCTGAGACAGAAAAACTCGACCGGTCATTCGATCCGCAAACAGAAGAGCTTGGCAAGGTCAGTCTGAAGCCGACCAAGACAAACATTTCAGTGAAGTTTCTGACGTTAGCCTGGGCACCCTATTGGCACGACGCACAAGGAAACGCGACGCCAGCATGGGAGTAAAGAATTGAGGTCAGTACCACTACGCGGTAGCGTGTGGTACTGACCTCATTATCGTGAATACGCTAACAGCAGACGAGGTCCACCTTCCCAACCTGAAAATTGATCTCCAAAGGATTTGAAAATGAGTGTCCCTCGACTCCTTGCCATCGCGCTCCTAATCTGCGCCGAATCGCTCGCAATCTCGCACTCAGTCTCGGCCCAAAAGGACAATCGTGAGCTTGAAATTGCCGCGCGCTTCGCACCGGTCTTCTACCAGGCTCTCGGCGATAAGCCTCGCAACGACTACATCACAAACTTCGATTTCGACGGCGACTGGCGAGGCGACAACAATTGGAATAACGCCGGCAACACAGACTTCCCACTAAAGGCCTACATCTACTATTCCGTTTCCGAAACATCTACGCACTATTTCATTCACTACGGAGTTTTTCATCCACGCGATTACAAGGGTGGCGAGAAGAAAGGCGCGATACTGAGCGAACTGATTCGCGAAGGCGCAAAAGCCAGTGGCCAGTATGATCCGACCGGCCTCGCTGATGAAGCCGCTCTGGCCCACGAGAATGATATGGAAGGCGCACTCATAGTGGTAAAGAAGAACGGAAGCACACTGAGCGGAGCGCGCGTTGTGTTTGTCGAGGCTTTGCACCACAACACTTTTGGCCACTACGAAACTGGCGAGGGTTCGTCGATAGTCAAACTCGAAGATCAAAGACCCATTCTTTATATCGAACCAAGGGGCCATGGCATCGAGGCTTTTACCGGCGACAAGAAGCAGGTCGCGAACAAAGACTTTCTGCGATATGTCTTCGATGGCCGAGCAGTTGATCCTACAAAAGAAGACACAGTGTGCCGGGATCTTGAAACGAAATCGTGCGACAAATCGGTGGGCTATGATTTGGTTTCGCTTTCCACACTGTGGGCGAAAGCGAAAGGTGAAACGAATTCGATGTTTGGGATCACTTTCGATTACGGCGAGATCAAATTATCAACGAGTCTAAATGGCAACGGCAGCACGGAGAAGACAATTAAACTCGGCAAGGTGGGATGCGCGTTCCTTGGATCCGTTGGCGGAGTAAACATGGCCCGGCCTCCGTGGGGCTGGTTTGATCGAGAAGAACGCGACGTTCCCTTGGGCCAATGGTTCTTCGATCCGGCAACTACTGTTAAACGAGACTTCAAATTGGACGCAAGTTTTTCGACGTCGTACGTGAGGCTTCCGTTCTGGGCGAAATGATTCTCTGTCCTACCGAGCCGCAACCAAATGACCACGAAGTCAGTACCATGACGCGGTAGCGTGTGGCTCTTGATCGGAGATTCGCGAAATTCAGTGAGCCACACGCTACCGCGCCGTGGTACTGACTTCATTGCTACACCGAGGAAGCACAGAAAAGAAGTTCCAACAACTTGTCCTCAACACTGAACTGGTTTACAAGGTCACTACATGAAACTCGCAATCAGATACGGCATGCCAATCACAGTGGGCGTAATGTTGTGGACAATAATCGCCCACTCGCTCGTACCCAACCCCCAATCGATTGTTCACAGTTTTGGGGC
>Ga0105248_10009283_pt1 | contig 10830 bp, 3 predicted proteins | sample KBSS34metaG_FD_81524 | JGI IMG/M metagenome (GOLD analysis project Ga0105248, IMG submission 81524) | Switchgrass rhizosphere microbial communities from Kellogg Biological Station, Michigan, USA - KBS S3-4 metaG | ecosystem: Host-associated > Plants > Roots > Rhizosphere > Soil | place...
GTCGATGCGCGCACCGGCCGTGATCGTCAGTCGAGTGTTCGGCGCCCAGCGATCCTGCACGTAGCCGGAGTACCGCTGATCGAGGTTCGGGGAGGTCACCCAGCCGGTGCCGAAGTCGGCGTTCGCGCCCACATCGGCGAACCGGATGCGATCGGGGGCGGCGCCGGGCGACGGCGCGGAGTAACGAATGGGCCCGGAGTTGCCATTGTGTCCCAGCTGGTAGTAGTCGTGCCGGAACTCGAAGCCGAACTTGAAGTCGTGGCTGCCCTTCTTCCCTGGAAGGTAGTAGGTGAGCTGCGCCTTGGCCTGTGGGTTGTTCCGGACTGACGTGAACGCGTTCCACCCCGCACCAGAAACGGAGCCAGTCGAGCGATAGGCGAATGGCACATTCGTCGCGGCTGACACCTGCGGCACCATCGGCCAGAGGGAGTGGTAGTTGCCGACGGTCACGTCCAGGAACGTCCGGCTCGAGAACACTCGCTGCCACTCGCCCTTGTAGGTGTAGGTGAGGCTGTCCTGCGCCAGGACGGACTCGGGCGGAATGAGGGTCGACAGGCTGCGCTTCGGCTTCTCTTTCCGTCCCCGCTGCACGTAGCCGATGACCGTGTCGGCCGCCGACGGCTTGTACGTGCCCTTGGCGGTGTAGTTGTGGAACAGGCCGAGGTCGGTCGCGACCGATTGCGGCACGCCCGACACGGCCTTGTCGATCTTGAAGGTGTTGTAGGCCGCGAAGAACCAGGCTTTGTCCCGGGCAATCGGGCCGCCAAGGTCGAGGTGCGCCTCGTAGAATGACAGGTTCGGGTTGCCGGTGAACCCGCGTGCACGCAGCGCGTCGGTGTTGTTGTCACCAACCCACGACCCGTTTTCGTAGGTGTAGTTCTCGAGCCCCTTGAACGAGTTGCCACCGCTCTTGATCGTCGAGACGACTGCGGCGCCTCCCGAATTCATCTCCACGTCGCTGCCCAGCGCGCTGATGGAGACCTCTTCGTTAGAGAAATAGTCCTCGTAGTAGCCTGTGCCGCCGACGCCTTCGGTGTGATCCACGCCGTCGGTCACGATGCGTGACTGGTTCTGGATGCCGAAGACCTCATAGCCCGATTGCTGGCTCTTGTGACTGCCGCCGACGTCGAAGCCCTGCATGCGGACGCCGGGCGCTTCCGACAACGCTCCCCAGGCGTCGGTCGAGTTGGGTACCGCCGTCAGCGCCTCGCCTTTCAGGTCGGTCCCCACTTTCGTCGTCGTCACGTCGACGACGGGCGATGCGCCGGTCACGGTTACGCTTTCGGCCAACGAGGCGACCTGCAGCTGCACATCGGCCGAAATCGTCTGGCCGGTGACGACGTTGATGTTTTCGCGATTGACCTTCTGGAAGCCCGACAGCTCGAAGGCAACCCTGTACGTGCCGCTGGGCAACGACGGGAAGAGGAACTTACCGTTGGCCTCCGTGACGGTGCTCTGCGCACCGATCAGGGCTGGTGATGTGACGGTGACCGTCACGCCGGGCATTACCGCGCCCTGCGCGTCGGTGACGGTACCAGCCAGACGCCCTTGTCCTATCTGGGCGTAGGCCGCAGACGTCAAGAAACTCCCGATCAGAACCATGACGGCAATCACTGCTCGCGATCTCATCTGGGCACCTCCGAACGATGTTCAGAACCCAACGGTGAACGGCGCAATACTAGCGGACAACCAGCGGACGAATAGAGACAAATGTGTCCGGTTTCATAAAAAAGTGCGAAGCTGTCGGCCGAAGTTCAGAATTCCGCTCGCGTCCTGAAAATCCCGATTGCGGACAATGCCGGTCGCCGACTTCGATATCAGGGACCTCAACTGTTTCGATGCCGCATGTGGCGCCCACGCCGAGGACGGCAACTTCAAGGCCTCACCAGATCGGCGCGCACGACCTGACCGCCCTTCATCACGAACCCGACTTTCTGCAGCTGCGTGATGTCCTGCAGCGGGTCTCCCGGGACGGCGGCAAGGTCCGCGAACTTTCCCCGCTCGATGCTGCCGACGCGATCGCTCCAGCCCATGATCTCCGCGTTCAGGCTGGTCGCCGCGAGGATGCACGCCATCGCCGGTTCGCCGAGCTGGAGGCGTACCTCGCACTCCTTCGCGTTGTCGCCGTGTTCGATCACCATGGCGTCGGTGGCGAAGCCGATCGGGATGCCCGCGGCCAGCGCGCGCTTGAATCCGCCGTATTCAGTTTCTCGAATCGCCCGGTTCCGCTCCCGCTCCGATTCGGGAATGTGGTTCGCCGACCCCTCGTTCTCGATCGCGACCGCCGTATAGAGCGTCGGGACGTAGAAGACCTGCCGGTTCGATGCTTTCAGGAGCGCGATCGCCTCGTCATTGAGGAACGAGCCATGATCGACGGTCCGTACCCCCGCCTTGATCGAGGCGATGATGCCGCTGACGCCGTGGGCATGCGACGCAACCTGGCGTCCCCAGCGTGAGGCTTCGGTCACGGCCGCCTGGATCTCGGCATCCGAGTACTGCTGCGCACCGGGCGAGATGCCTTTCGAGAGCACGGCCCCGGTCGCGAGAATCTTGATGAAGTCGGCGCCATTCTTGAAGTTGGTACGGACGGCCTTGACGACTTCGTCAGGTCCGTCGGCGAGATTCTTCACCAGCGGCACGTCGACGTAGATCGAGAATTGCCGCGCGTCACCGGCGCCGCCAGTCGAGGAGATGTAGCTGCCGGCCACCATCATGCGCGGCCCCGGCACCGCGCCGGCTTCGATTGCGTCGCGCAGATCCACGTCCACGAACGGCCAGGTCGGCCCCATGTCGCGCACCGTCGTGAATCCTGCGCGCAGCGTGACGAGCGCATTGCGCGCACCCCACAGCGCGTCGTGGCCGGGCGTGGTCCTGGTGAGGACGTCTTCCCAATGCACGCTGCGCTGGCCGGTCAGGTGCGTGTGCAGGTCTATCAGGCCCGGCAGCAGCGTCGCCGAGCCCAGGTCGATGACGCGTGCACCCGGCGGCACGGCCAGGATCGTCCCGACCGCCGTGATCCGTTGGCCGTCGACTCGCACCATCGCCGGAACGATCGGCGCACCTCCGCGCCCGTCGATCAGACGGCCGGCTTTGACGATGACGGTTTGCGCCGCCACCGTCCCGGCCTGCGCGTGAGCCGGCATCCGACCGCTGACGGCGGCCGCGAACGCGAGGACGATGGCGGAAAGCACCTGCATGGCTCGCATCACGACATCTCCACAATGGCAACGACCGCCGTGTGTTCTCAACCCTCTAGCGCGGCGGCACGACCACGGCGCCCATCTGCCGCTCGCGCAGCATCGCGTTGAACAGGGCGACGTCCCTGGCAAACAGGCCGGCGATCTGCTCCTGGTCATGCGCCAGCTGCTGCGTCAGCGCCGCGTTCACCTCGCGCTGCGACTCCGTCGGCGCGAAGTCGGCATACGACACAACGTCGGCGAGGTGACTGAGTTTCTCCATCATCTGACCCGGCGTCCGCAGCATGTCCTGGCCCCGGCCGGTCGCGTCCATGTTGAAGAGGCGCGACTCGACGTCGGCGATTTTCGCCTCGAGATCGCCGGCGGCCTTCAGCACCGCCTTCTGCGCGTCGCCGTCGCCGATCACCGTTCGCAGCGCGATCAGCTGCGCCCGGACGAGCTCGGCGTCGTTGATCGTCCTGGCCGCGGTGTTGACGTTGTCGCGGATCTGCAGCATGACCTGGGTCTGCGCGGCGACATCCGCCTCGGTGCCGGTCGTGTTCGGATCCTTGCGCACGAGGATCTGCTCGGTCCGCTCGACACCCGCGGCCACGAGCTTGACCGAGTAGGTGCCGGGCGGGACGAGCACCGAGAGCGGGCCGCCGGTCGGAAACTTGCGCGTGCCGTCAGGCCCGACGCGATAGTCCGGCGCATGGCGCGGGCTGGTGCGCAGCGACACGGCCAGCGTGTCGTCCATCCGCAGATCCCACCAGACGCGGTTCACTCCGGCGGCGGCCGCCTTCCCCGCCTCCAGCGTCCTGACCACTTTGCCCGAACCGTCGCTGATCACGAGCTTGATCGCCGCCCGCGCCTCGTCGGCCGGCGTCGCGTTCAGCGAGAACGTGATGGCGGCGCCGTACGGTGCGTTGCGCCCCTCCGTCGCATCGTCCGGCATCATCATCGGATCGGTGATGGTGCGGAAGCGATAGGCCGGGCGGGGCGGAAAGAGATGCGCGCTTTCGTTCAGCACGTCCGGCGTCAGCGAGCGCAGCGGCGTGATGTTGTCCAGGATCCAGAAGCCGCGGCCGTAGGTCGCGACGACGAGATCGTTGAAGTGCTCCTGGATCGTCAGCCAGTGGACGGGCGCGTGCGGCAAACCCGATTGCAGCGGCAGCCAGTGTTGCCCATCGTCGGGCGAGAAGTACAGCGCGTTCTCGGTCCCCAGATAGAGGAGCCCCCGTTTGACCGGATCCTCGCGCACGCAGTGCGCGTAGCTGTGCACGCTCTTCGGGATGTCGCCGCTGATCGAGCGCCACGTCCGCCCGTAGTCGGTGGTCTTGAACACGAACGGATCGCGGTTGTTGGCCTGATGCAGATCGAAGGTCACGTAGGCCGCACCGTTGTCGAAGCGCGACGGCTCCACGTTGCTCACCGTGCCCCACGGCGGCAGACCGGGAATGTTGCCCGTCACGTTGACCCAGTGGCCGCCGCCATCGCGCGTGATCTGCAGCAGCCCGTCGTTCGTGCCCGCCCAGACGACGCCTTTCTCGCGCGGCGACTCGGCGATCGCAAACACGACGCCGGCGTACTCCACGCCGACATTGTCCGGCGTCAAGCCGCCCGAGCGCTGCTGACGGCTCCGATCGTTGAGCGTCAGGTCGGGGCTGATCACCTGCCAGGTCTGGCCGCCATCCGTGGTTCGGTGCACGTGCTGTGAGCCGGCGTAGACGGTGTTGTGATCGTGCGGCGAAATCGCCAGCGGAAACGTCCAGTTGAAGCGATATTTCACGTCGGCGGCGGCGGCACCGATGGTCGACACCGGCCAGATCTCGACCTCGCGCGCCTGCCGCGTGCGCTCGTCGAACCGCTCAACCGTGCCGCCGACGCTGCCAAATCCCGTCCCGCTCGCCCAGACGATGTTGTTGTCGATCGGATCGGGAACCGCCCAGCCGCTCTCGCCGCCGGCGACCGAATGCCACATGCCCCGCGGGATCGGCCCGGACACTTCCTCGTCCGACTGCTTCGCCAGGCGGCTGTTGCTCGGCCCGCGCGTCGACGGTCCATCCTGTCGGTTGCCGTACACGTTGTAGGGAATCTGATTGTCCACCGCGACGTGATACATCTGCGCGACCGGGAGCTGAATCTGGTGCCAGCTGCGCCCGCGGTTGACCGAGAAGCTCAACCCGTCGTCGTGAGCGACCACGAAGCGATCGCCATTGGCCGGGTCGATCCACATGTCGTGATTGTCGCCGACCGGCGCGAGGCGGCCCGCCAGCTCGATGCTCGTCTTGCCGCCGTCGAGCGTCTTCGTGAACTCGGCTGACAGAAAGTACGCCTCGTTTTCGTTGTCCGGCTCGATCGCGAAGCGGGTGTAGTAGTGGGTGCGGCCGCGCAGCCGCCGATCGGAGCTGACCAGCTCCCAGTTGTCGCCGGCATCGTCGCTGCGCCACAAGGATCCGGCCTGGGTCGGAGTGCCATCAACGGCCGGGAGTCCGTCGCCCGTCTCGATCAGCGCGTAGACGCGGCTGGAATTGCTCGGCGCGACCTGGGCGGAGATCTTCCCGACCGGCGCCTTGGGCAGCCCGTGATCGACGAGACGCTTCCAGGTGACGCCGCCGTCGACCGACTTGAACAGGCCGCTGCCGGCGCCACCGCTCGTGCGGCCCCAGGTGTGGATTTCGATCTGCCACATGCCGGCGAACAGGACACGCGGGTTGTGCCGGTCGATGGCAATATCCGAGCAGCCGGTGTTCTCGTCGACGAAGAGCGTGCGCTGCCAGCTGCGGCCGCCGTCGATCGTCCGGTACACGCCACGTTCCTGCTGCGGCCCATAGGCATGACCGAGCGCGCACGCGAACACGACGTCGGCGTTCCCGGGATCGACGATGACGCGACCGATGCGGCCGGTCCGCTCGAGCCCCATGTGCGCCCAGGTCCGTCCCGCGTCGGTCGATCGGTAGATACCGTCGCCGATCGAGATATTGCTGCGGATGAACGCTTCGCCCGTGCCGGCCCACACCACGTTGGCATCGGACGGCGCGACCGCCAGCGATCCAATCGACGAAACTGCCTGACCGTCGAAGATCGCGTCCCAGTGCGCGCCGTTGTCGGTGGTTTTGAAGATGCCGCCGGAGGCGGCGCCGGCGTAGTACACGTTCGGGTCGCGGGCCACGCCGGCCACGGCAATCACTCGATTGCCGACCGGGCCGATATAGCGGAATCTCATCGCCGCATACGAGTCCGGTGTCTGCGCGCGAGGCGCCGCGATCGATCCCAGGCACGCGAGTACGGCGACCACGCTGACGCGGCGATGCATCACCATCGAAGTCCTCCAGACAGGTGAGAAGCGCGACACGCTACCACATTGACAGGGCACGTGTGCTTCCGTATAACCGGCGCGTGCGCTCGTCATTCGGACGCTGCCTGGCGGTCGCCGCGACGTTGTGCGTGTTCCTGCTGGTGCGGACCCCCCGCGCCGGGACGCCGCAGTCGCCTGCCGCTGCCGCTCCCGCGTTCGTCGGCGCTCGCGCCTGCGCCACGTGTCATCAGGATATGCACGACACCTGGTCCGGCGGCCGTCACAGCAAGATGCTGCAGCGGGCGACCGCCTCCAGCGTCGTCGGCGACTTCGCCAGGGGCAGCACCGTTCTACACGGCAACCGTTTTCAGCTGCGGTCGGCCAACGGCGAGTACTTCATCGGTGAGTCCTACCTGACGGGCAAGCTGCGCGAGCACAAGGTCGAGTACACGCTCGGCAGCCGGCGCGTGCAGCACTACCTGACCACGATGGAGAAAGGCCGCATGGTGGTGCTGCCGCCGAGCTGGGACGTGCAGCGGCGCGAGTGGTTCGACAACATGGACATCGTCCGTCCCGACAGGGCCGCAGGCACGCCGGTTCAGCAGTGGAACAAGGACTGCGTCGGCTGTCACGTCAGCGGTGAAGAGAAGCAGTTCGACCCGGCGACGCTGGACTACCGGACGGAGTGGACCGACTTCGGCACATCGTGTGAGCGCTGTCACGGACCTGGCAGCCTGCACGTCGATGCCTACTCCCGCGATTCCACGTCACGACCCATCGGCCAGCGCTTCATCGTGAAACCCACTCGTCTCGATCCGCAGACGAACAGCATGATCTGCGCGCAATGCCATTCGCTCCGCAACGTCGTCAATCCCGGCTACAAGGCCGGCGACGACTACTTCGACTTCTTCATGCCGCGGCTCGAATACGATCCCGGCACCGATCGCGAGCTGCCGTACTGGCCGGATGGCCGGCCGCGGCGCTTTTCGAACGACGCGATCGGACTGTGGCAGAGCGCCTGCTACCGGCAAGGCGGCGCGACCTGCACGACGTGCCACCGCGACCCGCACCGTCCCGACGTCGATCGCAACGCGCAGCTGGCCGCCTCGAACAACGCCTTGTGCACGCAGTGCCACCAGGCAATCGGCGCGCAGATTGCCGCTCACACGCGCCATGCGTCGGGCAGCGCCGGAAGCTCCTGCGTCGCGTGCCACATGCCCAAGACGGTCATCAGCATCAATGCGACGATGCGCGATCACACCATGAGTGTGCCGGCACCCGAGAACACGGTGACTTTCGGCATCCCGAACGCGTGCAGCGACTGTCACTCGGACAAGAAAGCAGTCTGGGCCGTCGGCGTGATCGACGAGTGGTGGCCGGGCGGCCGCCGGGGAAAGCTGGTTGAACGCGCGCGGGTATTTACCGCGGCGCGGCGGAGCGCACCGGAAGCCCTTACCGGCTTGATCGCGATCGCAAAGGATGGCGCCGCCGGCCCGCTCATCCAGGCGACGGCCGTCGGCTACCTGCGCCGTTACCCCGGTGAGCGCGCGCGCGCCGCGCTCGTTTCAGCCGCGGCGGCCGAGCATCCCGCTATCCGTGCGGCGGCGATTGCCGGCCTTGGCGATGTGGATGGAAGCGCCGACGCCAGTGTGCGGTCGACGCTGCTGACTGCGCTCTCCGATCGGCGCCGAGCCGTGCGCATCGCCGCTCTTGTGTCGCTCGTCAACGCACACGGCAGCCCGCCGGTGGGGGCTGACGCGGGCCGGCTGCAGTCCGTGGGCCGCGAGTACGCGGAGTTGACGACTCTCTATCAGGACGATCCGATATTCGATCGCGATTTGGGCATCATCCAGTTGCTCGGCGGCGACGTCACGCGCGCCGCCGAGACACTCGAGATCGCGCTGCGGCTGAATCCGACGCAACCATCCGCGGGGTTCGTCCTCGCCCTCGCGCGGCTCGGCCAGGGCCGGATCGAGGAGGCACGGACACTGCTGCAGCGCGTCGTACCGTCGGATCCGTCATACGAGGCAGCACGCCGCCGCCTGCAACTGCTGGCCAAGTAGGTCAGGCGAGTCTGTTCGACCCACCCGACCACCTGACGTGCCTAGAACTGCACCTTGAACCCGACCTGACCCTGGCGCGACACGTACGCCGTGCCCGTGTTCTGGTTCGGCGTGCCGAACAGCGCCGTCGTCGCCGCAGCGGTGGCGCTCAGCGACGTGTTGTAGCTGCCGAAGTTCTCGTGGTTCAGGAGGTTGAAGACTTCAGCGACGAGCTGCACTTTCGCGGTGCCGCCCAGTTTGAAGTCCTTGGTGATGTGCAGGTCCACCTTGTGCAGCGGCAGCCCTTCGAGGCCGTTGCGCGGGATCACCTCACCAGGAGCAATAACTGCGTTTCCGGTCCAACGATCCAGCACCGACGCCGGGATGGTGATGCTGCCGGCCGACGTGCCGTTCGCCGCCAGGTTCAGCCGGTTCGTGCCCGGCTTGCCGTATGGTGTCGTCGCGATGCTCGCCGGGAACCGGTTGCCCGACCCGTAGAAGTACGTGACGCTCGCGTTGAAGCCGACTGGCAGCTGGATCAGTCCCCACATGCGGACGGTGTTGCGCTGGAAGTCCTGCGACGTCGCCCACTCGCCGTCGAGATAGTCGAACGGGTTGTTCGCCGGCTGGGTGCCGTAGCCGATCGTGCCGTTGTCCTTCATTTCCAGCATCACCGTCCAGGTGATCCCGGCCTGGACCTTGTTCTTCAGCCGGCGCGTGAGGCTCGACGCGATCGCGGTCTGATCGCGCTTGCCGTCCGAGGTGAACTGGAACACGCCGCCGTAGGCCGGGTTGGGCCGGATCGGCACGGCGCCGTTGGCCGCGTTGTAGCCGGTCGCCGGGTTGTACTGCAGATTCGCGTCAATCGTCCGGGTGTCGCGGTACTCGTCCCAATGCGTCAGGTCGACGTCGAAGCCGGTCACCGCGTTGATCTGCTTCTGGAAGCCGATGCTGCTCTGCCAGGTGTAGGGCGACTTGAAGTCGGGCGCGATGGTGCGGACCGTCTGCGCCGGCAGCGCCACGGCGCCGGAGAACACCTTCTCCGCGGTGACGCCGTTGGTCGGGTTGGTGATGAAATTGGCGAGCCCGTTGTTGACGAAGGTCGCCGCGACCAAGTGGCTGTAGAACTGCGGGCTGAACGTCACGTTCGATACCGGCGACGCGAAGTAGAGCCCGGTGCCGCCGCGGATCACGAGGTCGTTGTTGCCGCCGACGTTGTAGGTGAAGCCGCCACGCGGCGCAATGTTCTTCCAGTCGCGGATGCCGTCCTTGTAGCCGTAGTCGTTGGTCCCCGCGAGCTGGTGGTTGTAGCTCGCCGGCAGCCCGTTGTTGATCAGGATGTTGTTGGTGACGATGTTCGGCGCCGACGCCTGGTTCGGATCGGCGTCCCAGCGCAGCCCCATGTTGACCGTCAGGTTCGGGTTGACGCGCCAGTTGTCGCCGATCCACACGGCGTAGGTCGGCCGCGGCACGTCGATCGTCCAGTCGCTCTCGTTGCGCGCGAAGTTGACCTGGTAGTCGCGGGCGAGCGAGTTGAGCGGCGCCAAGTTCCACGCCGCCGGCGTCAGCTCCTGTCCCGGCACCAGCACGGTGGCCAAGTTGGTCGGCGCGCTGTTGAAGGTGAAGAAGCCGGCGCGCTGGATGAACCACGGCCCGCCGTTGTGCACGTGGATGTATTCGGCGCCGATCTTGACGTCGTGCTTCTCCTTGTGGAGGCTGAAGTCGGCGCGGCCGGTCCAGTTGTTCTGGTTCAGCGTCTGCGGGTAGTTGTACGGCGCTCCGAACGTCAGGCCGGGGACGCGGTACTCCGGCGTGCCGAGCATCGAGTCCTGCGGCGCGTTGGTCCAGTGGAAGCCGTTGTAGCCGCCCTTGATCTCGAGGATGCGGTTACCACCGGCCATCACCCGCGACCAGGTGCCGAGGACGTTGGTCGCGTCCTTGGTCTGGTCCGACGCCGCCGAGGGGTGGCCGCCCGCGGCCAGCACTTCCGGGTTCTCCCAGTTCCAGCGCGATCCGCGGATCGACAGCCGGTTGTTCAGCGACACCTGATCGTCGACCCGGATCAGGAAGCTGCGCTGCCCGTTCTTGTACGGGATGCTGAAGGCCTGCGCCGGCAGCGACGAGGGGTTGGAGAAGATTGTGCCGGGCTCGCGCTCGTTTTCGAACGACCCGAAGTAGTGCACCTTGTCCTTGACGATCGGGCCGCCGAGCGTGAAGCCGATCTGCTGGTTCGAATACGGCAGCACCTTCTTGGCGACGAGGTCGGGCGAATTGAGCGAGTCGCTGCGGAAGTAGCCGTAGGTGCTGCCGCTCA
>Ga0105248_10009285_pt1 | contig 10829 bp, 9 predicted proteins | sample KBSS34metaG_FD_81524 | JGI IMG/M metagenome (GOLD analysis project Ga0105248, IMG submission 81524) | Switchgrass rhizosphere microbial communities from Kellogg Biological Station, Michigan, USA - KBS S3-4 metaG | ecosystem: Host-associated > Plants > Roots > Rhizosphere > Soil | place...
CTCTTCTGGCTCACTCTCAAATGACCGATTGACCGCGCATGTGCCCGCCGGGGCGACTCAATGCGCGATCCTCAAGAAAGCTTCGTCGTTGACCAGCGCACTGAGCTGAAGCTCCTGCCACTGTCGACCGCTGGCGTCCTGGTAGCGCGTGCCCGCGAAGGCAGGGCGTGCCGCACTGTCCGGCAGGGCTTGCAGCTGCTCGCGGCTGCGCAGCCCCGACAGCCGCTCGACCAGCACCGCGGAGTTGGTCTCGAGCGTCGGATTGAATGCGATCACGCGCGACTGCTCGCGCGCGAAGTCGGTCGTGCCGCGGGACAGGCCAAGGAAGCCGGCGAGGTCGACCACGCCATGCAGGCGTCCCCGCAGGTTCGCCACGCCGACGAACCAGGGCTGCGTGTGAGGCACGGGCACGAGCGTGCCCACGGGAAATATTTCGCCCGCCTGCCCCAGGGGCAGCAGGAAGCCATGGCCGGCCGACTCGACCGCGAGCCATGTCGCGGTGTCGGCCTGCGTGCGCGCGGCCTGGAGTCGATCGGCCAGTCGGGTCTGCAGTTCGCGCAGTGCTTCTTTCTTAGCCATTCACGCTCGTCCGCGACCGGTGGGGGTTGTGATGCGCGCCGCGGCTCAGCCGAACGCGCGGATCTTTGCGACCAGCTCGTCCGCATCGACCGGCTTGACGACGTAGTCGCGCGCGCCCTGCCGCATGCCCCAGACCTTGTCGGTCTCCTGGTTCTTGCTGGTGCACATGATCACGGGGATGTCCGCGTAGCGCGGGTCGCGCGTGATGGCGCGGGTGAGCTGGAAGCCGTTCTGACCCGGCATCACGACGTCCATCAGGATCAGGTCGGGCTTCTCCTCGCCGAGGCGGCGCATGGCCTCTTCGCCGTTCTCGGCGGTGCGCACGGCGTAGCCGCGCTTGCCAAGCAGCTCCGAGAGGAAGTGGAGCTCGGTCTTCGAGTCGTCGACGAGCAGGATCTTTTCAATGGTCATTTCATGTCCTCTTTGGGGCACCGCCTGCCCAACGTCACAGTGCGGCTTGACCGGTGATGGGGACTCGCATGCCGGGATCAGGCTCGGACGGCGGCGCGCCGATGCTGCTCGACCGCCTGCAGCAGCTGATCCTTCGTGAAGGGCTTGGTCAGGTAGTCTTCCGAGCCCACCATGCGGCCGCGGGCCTTGTCGAACAGGCCGTCCTTCGAGGACAGCATGATCACGGGCACCGAGGCGAATTTGGGATTGCGCTTGATGATTGCGCAGGTCTGGTAGCCGTCGAGCCGGGGCATCAGGATGTCGCAGAAGATCAAGTGCGGCTCGTGGTCGTTGACCTTGGCCAGCGCATCAAACCCGTCTTCGGCAAGCACCACAAGGTAGCCGCCCTGCTTCAGGAAAATCTCGGCGCTGCGACGGATGGTGTTGCTGTCATCGATGACCAGCACCTTCGTGGCCTGCGCCACGTCCCCCTGCCCCGCTTGCATCAGTGCTTCGCTCAACGACTGTGCTCCCTCGACGGCGTCTCTCGTTCTTGATGTGGACTCGAATCGCGACGGATCAGATCTGCACCATCTCGAAGTCCTCCTTGCGGGCGCCGCACTCCGGGCAGGTCCAGTTCATCGGCACGTCGGACCAGGCAGTGCCCGGTGCAATACCGTGTTCAGGATCGCCGGCGGCCTCGTCGTAAATCCATCCGCAAATGAGGCACATCCAGGTTCGCGATTCACTCACGTTGTCTTATCGGCTCACTACAATAGACAAAGATTGTAGCGACCGCCCTTTTCAAAAATAGAAGACTTTGTGGGCACATACGCAACATTCCTCACACTTTTCTGGAAGGTCGTGACGGCCGTCGCGACCCCGACCCCAAGCACCCATGAGCACCTCCGACGCAGGTAACGAGCCTGTCAACCCCGAGGCCGAAGAAGAGGTTCCAGCGCCCGCGTGCGTGATGAGCTTCAACGCCAGCGACCCCAGTGGCGCGGGCGGTCTTGCCGGTGACGTGGCCACCATTTCCGCCATGGGTGCGCATGCGCTGCCCGTGGTCACCTCGATCGTGCTGCGCGACACGGCCGAGGTCTTCGAGTCGCACGAGATCGAGACCGACACCATCGTCGAGCAGGCGCGCAGCGTGCTCGAGGACATCACCATCTCCGCCTGGAAGGTCGGCTTCCTCGGCAGCGCCGAGGGTGTCGCGGCCGTCGCGGAGGTGCTGAGCGACTACCCCGACGTTCCGCTGGTCACCTACCTCCCCGCCGTGTCCTGGATGGAGGAGGACGACCTGCAGGCCTATCACGACGCATTGCGCGAGCTGGTGCTGCCGGCGACCGAGGTGCTGGTGGGCAACCAGAAGACGCTGACGGACTTCCTGCTGCCCGAATGGGACGCCGAGCGTCCGCCGTCCGCACGCGAGCTTGCGGTCGCCGCAGGCGAACTCGGCACGCGCTTCGTGCTCGTCACCGGCGTGCTGCTGCCCTCCAAGGGCGCGGAGCAGTTCGTCGACAACGTGCTCGCCTCGCCGCAAGGCGCGATCACCGGCGAGAAGTTCGAGCGCTTCGACGCGAACTTCGTGGGCGCGGGCGAGACGCTCGCGGCGGCGCTCGCGGCGCTCGTGGCCAGCGGCGCCGAACTGCACAGCGCCGTCTCCGAGGCACTGAGCTTCCTCGACCAGGCGCTCGATGCGGGCTTCCGCCCTGGCATGGGCAGCGTGGTTCCCGATCGCTTCTTCTGGGCGCTTCCCGCCCCCGAGGACGAGGAAGAGGAAGAGGAGGCGCAGTCCGAGGAATCCCCCGAGGCCGCACCCGAGGAGCTGCCGCCAAGCGCCGGCGTGTCGCCGCGCCGCGTGCACTGAAGACCTGCCCGCAGGGCGTCGCTTCCCGAACGCATCGCGCGGCCCTCGAGGGCCGCGCGCTTCGCATCCATCCCGCTTTTGCACCATGAACAACGCCGAACTCTTCGAGCGCGCCCAGAAATCGATCCCCGGGGGCGTCAATTCGCCGGTGCGCGCGTTCCGCGCGGTGGGCGGCACGCCGCGGTTCATCTCGCGCGCGCAGGGCGCCTACCTCTGGGACGCCGAAGGCCGGCAGTACATCGACTACATCGGCTCCTGGGGGCCGATGATCGTCGGTCACGGGCACCCCGAAGTGCTCGCCGCGGTGCAGCAGGCGGCGTCGCAAGGACTGAGCTTCGGCGCACCCACAGAGCGCGAGATCGAGCTCGCCGAGGAGATCCTGAAGCTCGTGCCGAGCGCCGAGCAGGTGCGCCTCGTGAGCTCGGGCACGGAAGCGGCGATGAGCGCCATCCGCCTGGCGCGCGGCGCGACGGGTCGCACCAAGCTCGTGAAGTTCGAGGGCTGCTATCACGGCCATGCGGACGCGCTGCTGGTGAAGGCGGGCTCGGGCCTGGCCACCTTCGGTCACCCCACGAGCGCGGGCGTGCCGGCCGACGTCGTACATCACACGCTCGTCCTCGAATACAACCATCTCGACCAGCTCGAGGCCTGCTTCCTCGAGCACGGCCGCGAGATCGCCTGCGTGATGATCGAGCCCATCGCCGGCAACATGAACTTCGTTCGCGCGTCGGTGCCCTTCATGCAGCGGCTGCGCGAGCTGTGCACCGAGTACGGCGCGCTGCTCGTGCTGGACGAGGTGATGACGGGCTTTCGCGTGGCGCTCGGCGGCGCGCAAAGCCTCTACGCGAAGGCGATTCCGGGCTTCCAGCCGGACCTCAGCGTCTTCGGCAAGGTGATCGGTGGCGGCATGCCGCTGGCGGCCTTCGCGGGGCCGAAGGAGATCATGAGCCAGCTCGCGCCGCTGGGTGCGGTCTATCAGGCCGGCACGCTCAGTGGCAATCCCGTGGCCACCGCCTGCGGCCTCGCCACGCTCAAGCTCATCCAGGCACCGGGCTTCTTCGAGGCGCTCGCGCAGCGCACGCGCTCGCTGGTCGAGGGCTTGAGCGGCACTGCGCGTGATGCGGGCGTGCCCCTCGCGGGCGACTGCGAAGGCGGCATGTTCGGCTTCTTCTTCGCCGACTCGCTGCCGCAGAACTACCCGCAGGTGATGGCCACCGACAAGCTGGCCTTCAACCGCTTCTTCCACGGCATGCTCGATCGCGGCGTGTACCTTGCCCCCGCCCTGTACGAGGCGGGCTTCGTGAGCTCGGCCCACACCGCGCAGGACATCGAAGCCACGCTGCAGGCCGCCAAGCAGGCCCTGCGCTGATCCGCAGGGCCGCCGTCGCGGGTCAGGCCGCCGCGGTGGGCTCGGCCATCAAGCCGCGCTTGACGAGCATGGCCTGCACGTCGGCGTCGCGGCCGCGGAAGCTGCGATAGGTCTCGCGCGGATCCACCGTGTTGCCGGCGGCATAGACATGCTTGAGCAGCCGCGCGGCCGTGGCTGCGTCGAAGATATCGCCCGCCTCACGGAAGGCCTGGTACGCATCGGCGTCGAGCACCTCGGCCCACATGTAGACGTAGTAGCCGGCCGCATATCCGTCGCTCGCGAAGAGATGGCGGAAGTGCGGCAGCCGATGCATGAGGCCCACCGCCTCGGGCACGCCCAGCTCCCGGCGCTGCGCACGCTCGAACTCCGCGATGTCCAGCCCCTGCGCGGTCGTGAGGCGATGCAGGGCGATGTCGATGAGCGCGCTGCCCACGTACTGCACCGTGTCGTAGGCCTGGTTGAACCGACGCGACGCCTTCAGGCGCTCGATGAGCGCGTCGGGAATCGGCTCGCCGGTGTGCACATGGCGCGCATGGCGGCGCAGCACCTGGGGCTCGAGGGCCCAGTGCTCGAAGAGCTGCGAGGGCAGCTCGACGAAGTCGCGCAGCACGTTCGTGCCCGACAGCCGCTCGAAACGCGCCTGGCTCAGCAGCCCGTGCAGCCCGTGGCCGAACTCGTGGAAGAGCGTGCGCACATCGTCGAAGCCCAGCAGCGTGGGCTGACCCGCGGCGGCCTTCGCGAAGTTGTTGTTGTTCACGACGATCGGCAGCACGGCGTCGCCGGGCCTTGTCCCGCCGTTGCGTGACTGCTGTCGATACAGGCTCATCCACGCACCGCCGCGCTTGGACGGTCGAGCGAAGTTGTCGGAGAGGAACACTCCGACAAGCTCCTCGCTGCCCGCGCGCCGCACCTCGAACGTCCGCACGTCGGGGTGATAGCTCGGCGCGCCCGCGATCTCCTGGAAGCGCACGCCGAAGAGCTGCATCGCGCAGTCGAACATCGCCTCCATCATCCGGTCGAGCTGGAAGTAGGGCTTGAGCTCGTCGTCGCGGATGTCGAAGCGCTCGCGGCGCACCTTCTCCGCGTAGTGACGCCAGTCCCAGGGCTGGATGTCGGCGCTCTCGCCGGCGGCGCGCGCCGTCTCTTCCAGCGCGGCGCGGTCCTGCGAGGCGCGTTCGAGCGCGGGCGACCACACGCGCTGCAGCAGTGCGAGCACAGCGGACGGCGTGCCGGCCATGCGGTCCTGCAAGGCGTAGTCGGCGAAGCTTGCGAAGCCGTGCAGCTGCGCCAGCTCCAGCCGCAGCGCAACGATCTCCGCGGCGATGGAGCGCGTGTCGCGCGATGCGTTCATCTCGCCGCGCGAGACCCAGGCGCGCCACAGCTTTTCGCGCAGGTCGCGACGCGTGGAATACGTGAGGAAGGGCACCATCAGCGAGCGCGACAGTGCGATCACATGCCGACCCTCCATCCCGCGCTGCGCGGCCGCGCCGCGCGCCGCGTCGCGCACGAAGCCCGGAAGCCCGGCGAGCTCCTCCTCGCTGTCGAGCACGAGCTGGAAATCCGCCTCGTCGCCCAGCACGTGCTGGCTGAACTGCGTGTAGAGCGTGGCCAGCCGCTCGGCGACGCGAGCCTGTCGCTCGCGCGATGCCGGCGCCAGGCGCGCGCCCGCAAGCACGAAGTCCAGGTGCACGCGCTCGAGCAGGCGCATCTCCTCGGCGTCCAAGCCGAGCGTGGCGCGCCGCTCGTGCAGCGACTGCACGCGCTCGAAGAGACCCTGGTTCAGATAGATGGCGCTCGTGTGCGCGGCGATGCGCGGCGCAAGCTCCATCTCCGCGGCCCGCAGCTCGGGCGAGCTCTCGCTCGAGCACAGATTGCTGAAGAGCATCTCGATGCGAGCGAAGTCGCGCCCGCTGCGATCGAAGTCGCGAAGCGTGTTGTCGAAGCTCGCGGCTTCCGCCCGCGCGGCGATCGCGTCGATTTCCGCACGATGCGCCTTCATCGCGACGTCGAACGCGTCGGCGAAGTGTTCGGCGCGAATGCGCTCAAAGGGGGGCAATCCGTGGGGGGTATTCCAGTTTTCTAGCAGCGGGTTTGCGGCGGAATTCATGAGGTGTGCAAGCGCGTGTGACGAGGGCCGGAAGACGGGACGATTCTATGGAGCGTGTGCGAATCGGCCTCCTAAAATCCCGCGATGCACATTCACATCCTCGGCATCTGCGGCACTTTCATGGGTGGGCTTGCGGCCCTCGCGCGCGAAGCGGGCCACCGCGTCACCGGCTGCGACGCCAACGTCTATCCGCCGATGAGCGACCAGCTTCGCTCGCTCGACATCGAACTCATCGAAGGCTGGGGCACCGACCAGCTCGCACTCAAGCCCGACCTCTTCGTCATCGGCAACGTCATCACGCGCGGCAATCCGCTGATGGAAGCCATCCTCGATGCAGGCCTGCCCTACACCAGCGGCCCGCAATGGCTTGCCGAGAACGTGCTGCAGGGCCGTCACGTGCTGGCCGTGGCCGGCACTCACGGCAAGACCACGACCACCTCCATGCTCGCCTGGGTGCTGGAGCACGCGGGCGTCGAGCCCGGCTTCCTCGTGGGCGGCGTGCCGCAGAACTTCGGCGTGTCCGCGCGGCTGGGCAAGGGCAAGTGCTTCGTGATCGAGGCCGACGAATACGACACGGCCTTCTTCGACAAGCGCAGCAAGTTCGTGCATTACCGCCCGCGCACGGCCGTGCTCAACAACCTCGAGTACGACCACGCCGACATCTTTCCCGACCTCGCGGCGATCGAGACCCAGTTCCATCACCTGGTGCGCACCGTCCCCGCGAGTGGCCGCCTCGTGGTGAACGCCCGCGAAGAAGCGCTCGCGCGCGTGCTCGAGCGCGGCTGCTGGAGCGAGGTCGAGCGCTTCGGCACGCGCGGGGACGCGCCCGGCTTTCGCGCACGAGGCGAGCCGCATGCCTTTGACGTGCTGAAGTCGGGCGTGCTTGCCGCGCGCGTCGAATGGGCGCTGCTGGGCGAGCACAACCAGCTCAATGCGCTGGCCACCATCGCCGCGGCCGAGCACGTGGGCGTGACGCCCGCGCTGTCCGCGGCGGCGCTGTCGCAGTTCAAGAACGTGAAGCGCCGGCTCGAGCTGCGCGGCGAGGCGCGCGGCATTCGCGTCTATGACGATTTCGCCCATCACCCCACCGCGATGCGCACCACCGTCGACGGCCTGCGCCGCAAGGTGGGCACGCAACGAATCCTCGCCGTGTTCGAGCCACGCTCGAACACGATGAAGCTCGGCAGCATGAAGGCGCAGCTGCCGTGGGCGCTGGAAGAGGCCGACCTTTCGTTCTGCCACAGCGGCGGCCTGGGCTGGGATGCCACGCAGGCGCTGAGCCCGCTGGGCGACAGCGCCTTCGTCGACGACACGATCGATGCGGTGGTGAAGCGCGTGGCCTCGATGGCGCGCCCGGGCGATCACGTGCTGTGCATGAGCAACGGCGGCTTCGGCGGCATTCACGCCAAGCTGCTGGCCGCGCTCGCGGCCTGACTCGAAGGCGCACGGCGTGAAGACCTCGCACCTGCTCTACCTGCACGGCTTTCGCTCGTCGCCCCGCTCCACCAAGGCCCAGCGCTTCGAGCGCGAGATCGAGCGGCTGCGCGCGATCGGGCGCGCGCCGGTCTGGCTGTCCCCGCAGCTGCCGCCCTCGCCCGCGCAGGCGATGGCGCTCATCGAGGCCGCCACGCGCGACTGGCCGGCGCAGTCGATGGCGGTGATCGGAAGCTCTCTCGGCGGCTTCTACGCCACGGCACTGGCCGAGCGGCGCGGGTGCGCGGCGGTCGTGCTGAATCCGGCGGTCGATCCGGCGCGCGACCTCGCCGGCTTCATCGGCGAGCAGACCGCCTGGCACGACCCGCAGCAGCACTTCCACTTCCGCCCCGAGTTCATCGACGAGCTGCGCGCCATCGACCCCGGCCCGCTCGCGGACCCTGCGCACTACATGGCCGTCATCGCAAAGGGTGACGAAGTTCTCGACTGGCGCGAGATGCAGGCGCGCTACGCGGGCTCCCACATGTGCCTGATCAATGGCAGCGATCACGCGCTGAGTGATTTCGACACTCATTTGCCAGCGGTGTTGCGCTTCCTCGGATTGGCCTGATGGGACAATCCGGCGCGTGATGTATGCCCTGTTCGAAGACGCCGGGAAATTCCTCGCCGGCCGCGTGATGTCCGAGGCCGAGAGCTCCCTCCAGGTGGAGCTCGACTCCGGCAAGCGCGTGAAAGTGAAAGCCGCCAACGCGCTGCTGCGCTTTGCCAAGCCCGCCCCCGCCGAGCTGCTCGCCACCGCGCAGGCGCTCGCGCAGGACATCGACCTCGACCTCATCTGGGAAGTCGCCCCCGAGGAGGACTTCGGCTTCGAGGACATCGCCCGCGAATACTTCAGCGCGCAGGCCGACGCGGCGCAGCAGGCGGCCGCGCTGCTGCGCCTGCACGAGGCGCCGCACTACTTCCATCGCCGCGGCAAGGGCCGCTTCCGCAAGGCACCCGAGGACATCCTCAAGCAGGCGCTCGCGGCCATCGAGCGCAAGAAGGAAGTCGCGCGCCAGATCGAGGCCTGGGCCGTCGAGCTGTGCGAAGGCCGCTGCCCCGCGCCGATCCGCGAGCAGCTCTATCGCCTGCTTTTCCGCCCCGACAAGAACGGCGCCGAATACAAGGCGGTGGTCGAGGCCGCGCGCCGCAGCCAGAAGGCGCCGCTGGACCTCCTGAAGGCCGCCGGCGCCATCGACAGCCCCTACCAGTTCCACTGGCGGCGCTTCCTCTTCGAGCAGTTCCCCAAGGGCACGGGCTTTGCGCCGCTGGCCGCCCCGCTCATCAAGGAAGAGCTGCCGCTCGCGCAGCTGCAGGCCTTCTCGATCGACGACTCGCAGACCACCGAGATCGACGATGCGCTGTCGGTGCGCGGCCTGGGCAGCGGCACCGTCGTGTTCGGCATCCACATCGCCGCGCCCGGCCTCGCATTCGCGCCCGGCTCCGCGCTCGACCAGGTCGCCCGTGCACGGCTGTCCACCGTCTACATGCCCGGCCACAAGATCACCATGCTGCCGGACGCCGTGGTGCAGAGCTACACGCTCACCGAGGGCCGCGACTGCCCCGCGGTGTCGCTCTACGTGAGCTTCGACGAGGCCACGCTGGAGGTGAAGGGCTCGCAGACGCTGCTCGAGCGCGTGCCCATCGCCGCCAACCTGCGCCATGACCGCCTCGACGACGTCATCACGGAAGCCTCGCTCACCGGCCAGTCCGACGCGTCCTACCCCTTCGCCACCGAGCTCGCCTTCTGCTTCCGCCTGGCCAGGCACCTGAAGGCCCGGCGCGAGGTGGTGCGCGGCAAGCCCGAGAATTTCTCGCGACCCGACTACAACTTCCGCCTCGAAGGCGGCAGCGGCGACGAGCCCGTTGGCAGCGAGCGCGTGCTCATCAGCGAGCGCAAGCGCGGCGCGCCGCTCGATCTCATCGTGGCCGAGGCCATGATCCTGGCCAACAGCACCTGGGGCGGCTGGCTCGACGAGCTCGGCGTGCCCGGCATCTACCGCAGCCAGGCGAGCCTCGCGCCGGGCATCAAGGTGCGCATGGGCACGCGCGCCGCGCCGCACGCGGGCATGGGCGTGAAGCAATACACCTGGGCCACCTCGCCGCTGCGCCGCTACGTCGATCTGGTGAACCAGTGGCAGATCATCGCGCTCGCGCGCCACGGCCGCACCGCGGCGCTGGCCGCGCCCTTCAAGCCCAAGGACGCCGAGCTCTTCTCGATCATCTCGGGCTTCGACGCCGCCTACTCGGCCTACAACGGCTTCCAGAGCGCAATGGAGCGCTACTGGACCTTGCGATACCTGACGCAGGAAGCCTTGAGCGAGCTCGATGCCCAGGTGATGAAGGAGGGCCTCGTGCGCGCCGAGACGCTGCCGCTCGTCTTCCGGGCGCTGGGCACCGAGCAGCTGCCGCGCGGTGCGCGCGTGCGGGTGCGCCTGACCGGCATCGACCTGCTCACGCTCGATGTGCACGCGAGCCTCGTGACGCGCCTGGACGAATCGGCCGCCGCAGCGCAAGCCGAGGAAGGCGACGAAGCCGAAGAGGCCGCGCAAGCCGCACCGCTCGCGCTGGCGATCGACGTGCAGGACGCAGACAATCCCGCCGATTCGTCATCCGTCGGCGCCGCGGCGAGTGGCAGCTGAAGCGCACACACCGATGTCCTGGCTCAAGAAGCTCACCACCCTGCAGATCGCGCTGCTCGTGTCGCTGGGCGTGCACGCAGCGCTGCTGACCGTGCGCATCGTCGACCCCGAAGGCTTCAACCGCGTGTTCGAGGACACGCCGCTCGAAGTGATCCTCGTGAACGCGCGCTCCACCGAGGCCCCGACCAAGGCGCAGGCCATCGCGCAGGCGGCGCTGTCCGGCGGCGGCGAGGCGCTGTCGGGCCGGGCCACTTCGCCGCTGCCGCCCTCCGCCCTGACCGAGGTGGGCGAGGCGATGGAAGACGCGCGCAAGCAGATCGAGTCGCTGCAGGACGAGCAGATGCAGCTGCTCGCCCAGATCCGCCGCGACATCGCCCGCCTGCCGCCCCCCGACCC
>Ga0105248_10009286_pt1 | contig 10828 bp, 9 predicted proteins | sample KBSS34metaG_FD_81524 | JGI IMG/M metagenome (GOLD analysis project Ga0105248, IMG submission 81524) | Switchgrass rhizosphere microbial communities from Kellogg Biological Station, Michigan, USA - KBS S3-4 metaG | ecosystem: Host-associated > Plants > Roots > Rhizosphere > Soil | place...
ACCTGCGCCGGCGTCTGGATGACGCGCCCTTCGTTCATGGCCCAACTGCGTATGCCTTTTATTGCCTCACCGAGTGCTGCGGATCCCATCGTGTGTGCCCCTCTTGTATGAATTGCCGCCGGCGGCAGCAGAGAATACACAAGTATGCATTAGCCAGATATCACTTTGCAATATTTGACCCATCCAATGAGGCAATGGCGGGGTGAAATTGCAAAGTGACGATCGGGAATTGCAAAACCGGCACAGTTCCGGCGTCACAAAGCAAGGGCGAATGCCCAAAGGTCGGCCGTTAGGGGAAGAGCCTGCGCTGGGAGCAACTGGTGCTGGGCTGGGTCGCCGAACCATCCTTGAGTGCCGGCAAGGTCAGGTCCGCAAACACCTGGTAGCCCGGGTCCCCAGGATGGAAACCGTCACTCGCGAAGTTTTGGGCCAAATACAGCCGCGAGTCACACATCAGGTCCACCACCAGCACGTTCTTCGCCGTCAGCGCATTCACGCGATCGGAAATGCCCACGGCAATGCGCTGCATGATGCTCTTCTCGGATGCCGGCCGGCCCGCCAGGTAGGGCGCCGCCGCCAGGTTGATCATGTTGAGCGCGACGATGCGCGCGTTCGGTGTGCGTGAGCGGATGCGATTGACGAGATCCTCCAGGTCGGTGCCCCACTGGCGTACCTGCGCGTCGATGTAGCCGTTCACGTCCGTGCCGCCGCGTCCGGCGAGCGCGGCGCGGCCGATGACGTTGGCGTCGTTGCCGCCGGCAAAGATCGTGACGTGCGTCGTATTCACCGGCACAAACGGCGCCTGGCGTTCGATGAAGTTGCCGACCAGTTCGCTGATCGGCGTGCCGACATCACGCGCCAGGTCCTCGATGGCGCGACTCAACACCGACCCTGGCAAACTCAGGTTCCGCTGATCGAAGGCGCGGCCCGTGGCCTTGAGCTGTCGATCGAGGATCTGCACGTAGCCTTTGCCGTCAGGACACTCGGGGACCAGCGGGATGCACGGCGAGCTGCTGCCGAAGCCAATGCCGTCGCTGGCGCCGATCGCCGTGTAAAAAATGGGCCCGGCCGCGGGCGTCGGCGACGGACTCGAAGGCGAGTCCGATTTGCTGCACGCCAAACCTGAACCACAAACGGCCAGAAGTACTGCGCACACCAGTCGTCGCTTCATATGAACTGAGGATCCCGACTCATCATGTGCAAGAATTGCGCCCGAGACCATGACCAGTCCTGCTCGTCCATGGACGCGTTACTACCCGCCGGGAACACCGCAGGATTTGGGGCCACTCGACTATCCAAACATCCCCGCGGCGATTCGCAAGGCATCCGCCACCTACGCCAGTCAGGCCGCGTTCACGCTCGCACTGCCAAACGGTTCGCAGGGCAGCATCACCTTCGAGGATACCGATCGGCTCTCGGACCAATTCGCAGTTTACTTGCGTGAGGTCGTCGGCTTGAAGGCCGGCGATCGCATCGCCATCCAGATGCCGAACTGCCTGGCCTATCCGATCGTCGTGTTCGGCACGCTGAAGGCCGGACTGGTCATGGCCAACACCAACCCGCTCTACACGACGGCGGAGATGGCGCATCAGTTCACCGATAGCGGCGCGACCGCGCTGGTGGTGATCGATCTGTTCGCCAACAAGGTGGCGGAGGTGCTGCCGAAGACCTCGATCAAGACGGTGATCGTTGTCGGCATTGGCGACCTGCTGCCGCCGCTGAAGAGGTTCCTCGTCGGCGCGGTGCAAAAGTACGTCAAGAAGATGATCCCGCCGATCACCTTCGCGCACACCACAATGACCCGCGCCCTCGCGCAAGGCGCCGACCGTATCGCCTCCGGCGCCGACCCGCAGTTCTACGCGCGGTCATTGACCCACGACACGATCGCCGCCTTGCAGTACACCGGCGGCACGACGGGCGTGGCCAAGGGCGCCATCCTCACGCACGGCAACCTGCTGGCCAACACCGTGCAGGGGCTCGAGATGTGGCGGCCGTTCCTGCGGTTCGGGCAGGAGGTGATGCTGACGGCGCTGCCGCTGTACCACATCTTCGCGTTCACCGCGAACCTGATGATTTTCTACATGGCCGGTGGCCGCAACGTGCTCGTGCCGAGTCCGCGTCCGCTGTCGAACTTGAAGGCCGTCATGCTTGGTGAGCCCATCACATGGTTCACCGGCGTGAACACGTTGTTTGCCGGATTGATGCACGAGCCGTGGTTCACCGCGAAAGACGGATGGCAACTGCGCGGCACAGTCGCCGGCGGAATGGCGCTGGTGCCGGTGATTGGCGATCGCTGGGAAGCGATGACGAAGACGCCGATCTATCAAGGCTATGGGTTGACCGAAACCTCACCGGTGGCCACGCTGAATCCGTTCCATCGCCCGAAGCGTGATGCGATCGGCGTACCCATTCCCGGAACCGACGTGCGGCTGGTCGACAACGATGGTCACGACGTGCCGTCCGGCGCGGCCGGCGAGCTGTGGGTCAAGGGACCACAGGTGATGCAAGGTTACTGGCAGCGACCTGATGAAACCGCCCGCGTGTTGCGTGACGGGTGGATCGCAACCGGCGACATTGCGAGGATGGACGAGGACGGCTACCTCTATATCGTCGACCGCAAGAAGGACATGATCCTCGTCAGCGGCTTCAACGTCTATCCCAACGAAGTCGAAGCCGTGATCGCGGCACATCCTGGTGTCGCCGATGCGGCTGTGGTCGGCGTCCCGGACGACGAGTGTGGCGAGATCGTGGTGGCCTTCGTGATGAAGAAGGATCAGGCACTGACCGAGATCGGCATCCGCGATCACTGCAAGCAATCGCTCACCAACTACAAAGTGCCGCGCATCGTCATCTTCAAATCCGACCTGCCGAAATCCAACGTCGGCAAAGTGCTGCGGAAAGACCTTCGAGATGAAGCGCAGCAGGCGTACCTGGCGCGGAAGGCGGCAGCAGTCACGTCATCCTGAGCTATGCCCGGTTGTTTTCAATCTGTGTCCAATCTGTGTTCAATCTGTGGCTGTTTAATCGGTGGATAATCTGTGGATAATCTCTGCCATTCGCTGATCGGTCTGGCGATGAGCCGTGCCGGACTCAACAAGCGAACGGCCATGGCGACGAGCACCCTCGTCATTGCCAACAACCTCCCGGACATTGACGTCGGCGTCTTTGCCACCAACACGCTGGCCATGTCGTTTCGGCGCGGCTGGACGCACGGCGTGCTCGCGCAAGCCACGCTGCCGATCGCATTGACGGCCGGCATCATTCTCTACGATCGCTACGTGCGGAAGCCGCCGCCCGGATCCGCCGTCAAGCCATTTGAAATTCTGTGGCTGTCGTACCTTGGCGTGCTGCTGCACGTCTTCATGGACTTCACCAACAGTTACGGCGTGCGCTTGCTGATGCCGTTCTCGGAGCGCTGGTTCTACGGCGACGCGCTGTACATCGTCGATCCGTGGCTCTATCTGGTGTTGGGATTGGGGTGGTGGCTGGCGAAGCGAAGTCCCACGCCCGCGCGCATCGCCGTCGCGGTCGCATCCCTTTACGTGCTCGTCATGCTGGGGTCGAATGTGTGGGCGCGCCAGGAAGTTCGTCGCGGGCTGGTCCGGGCCGGACGCCCGGCCGACACCGTGTTCATGGTGACGCCGGTCGTGGTGAATCCGTTTCATCGCGAGGTGGTGATCGACTTCGGCGATCGCTACGAAAAGGGCAACTTGTGGTTCGATCCCGCGCCCCATTTTCGGCCATCCGGATTTGGCATCGAGAAGGGCACCGATCGCCCGGAAGCGCAACCATTGCTGACACAACCGCGGCCCAGGGCCTATTTGCGCTGGTCGCGTTTTCCATTCGTGCAGCCCGACCCGGCGGGGGCGGTGTGGCTCAACGACTACCGATACGCGAATGCCGGACCATATGGCTGGTCGGCCATGAAGCTTCAGTAAGATAGAAGGATGCGTATTGCCGCCGCGGTGTTGGCTGTTGTGATTGCGCTGCCGGCCACGACGCAGGGTTGGGGCTTCGAGGCGCACAAGTTCATTGCCGATCGCATGATCGCGCTCCTCCCCGCGGAACTGCGACCGATGTTCGAGAAGCGCCGCGCCTTCATCGTTGAACGCGCCATCGATCCCGACATATGGCGCACGGTGGGGTGGGAAACCGAATCGCCCAACCATTTCCTGGACCTCGACAACGAAAAGTATGGCGCGTATCCGTTCAAGGAACTGCCGCGTGAATACGACGCTGCCGTCCAGAAGTTTGGCAAGCAGTGGGTCGATGAGCAGGGCACCTTGCCGTGGCGGACGGCCGAATTCTACGGCCGGCTCCAGCGCGAATTCGAAGCGCTGAAGCGGCCGCAGCCGTCCGGCTACACGCTCGATAACATCGCGCTGTTCTCCGCGATTCTGGCTCACTACGTCGGAGACGGTCACGTGCCGCTTCACGCCCTCGTCAACTACGACGGCCAGCTCACCGGCCAAAACGGCGTGCACTCGCGCTGGGAGGCCGAGCTCTACGAACGCGATCGCGCAAAACTCAAGATTGCGCCGGTCGCGATCAAGCCCGTTATCGACCCGCGCGATTTCATGTTCGAAGTGCTGCTGGCCAGCAACCGTGAGGCAGCGGAGGTGCTCGAATCCGATCGCGAAGCGGCGTCGGGCCGCGAGACCTATGACGATGGCTACTTCGATGCGTTTGGGCGGCGCACGCTGCCAGTGATGGAGCGCCGGTTGAACGAAGCCATTGCCGCCACCGCCGCGATGATCACCGGCGCGTGGGACCGGGCGGGCAGGCCGGTCGTGCCAACCGAGCTGGCTCGAACTCCGCGGAAGATTCGTCGTCCAAACCCGTAATGGATGTGTATCTCGTCCCGGTAGCCGCGGACAGCTACGAGTGTTACTACGAGGCGCCGGAGCAGGAAGTCGTCGAAGTGAAGGACGAAGCCCCGGGTTTCTTCGGCCGGCTTCGCCGGAGTTTCAATGCACAGTTGCAGGACGCCGAGCGCGCGCGGCACGAGCCGCCCGCTGACGAGGCGACGACCTTCCTCGGGCGCTGGCAGAAGCGCAGCATGCGCTGGATCGCCGAACGCATTGCGGAGCAGCGACTGCTGTGGCACCTGCGCAAGGCCGATATCGCGACGCTCCACACCGCAAGCGACCTGTCGAACGACAAGGCCGACAGCATCATGCGCGGCAGCCTCAAACGTGAGGCGGACCGTCATCGCAACCGGTTGATGCTGCATACGATCGCGCTGATTATCGCGATACCGGTTGCGGTCCTGCCGGGGCCGAATGTCCTCGGCTACCTGTTCACCTTTACAGTCGTCGGCCATTTCCTGGCGTGGCGCGGCGCGGTCAGGGGGCTGCACGTCATTGCCTGGACCATCTGTCCGAACCCGGCGCTCGAAGATCTGCGTCGCGCGTTTTCGCTCGACGACACGGCGCGTCACCGCGTGATTCATGACGTCGCGCACCGGCTGCATCTACCCAAGATGGCACGCTTCGTCGAGCAAATGGCGGCGCCGACCGCGTGATATTCTCGGTTTCGTGACGCTCGGCGAGCTGGCTCGTCGTTTAGATTGCCCGGTCGAAGGCGATGCGGCCATCGAGATTCGACGTGTGGCAAAGATCGAGGACGCCGGTCCCGGCGACCTCACATTCCTTGCCAATCCCAAGTACGTGTCGAAGCTCGCCGCAACGAAGGCGAGTGCCGTGATCATGAACGGCGAAGTCGCACTCGCACCCTGCGCGATTATTCGCAGCAAGTCGCCGTACCTGACCTTCGCGCGCGCCGCGCAAGTGCTGGCGCCGGTTCTCCGAGTGGCGACAGGCATTCACGCGCTTGCCTCGACGGCGTCTGATGCCGTCGTCGATGCCACGGCATCGGTCGGCCCATTTGCTGTCATCGGCTCCGGCGCGACGATTGGGGCGCGCACCGTCGTGCATCCGCACGTCGTCATCGGCGAGGGCGCCATCGTCGGCGCCGACTGCGTGCTCCACGCGCACGTCTCGGTTCGCGAACGGTGTGTGCTCGGCAATCGCGTCGTCCTGCAGAACGGCGCCGTGATTGGCAGCGACGGCTACGGCTTTGCGCAGCGGCCTGATGGCACGCACGAGAAGATTCCACAAACCGCGCCCGTGATCATCGAGGACGATGTGGAGATCGGGGCCAATTCAACGGTCGACCGTCCCGCCGTTGGCGAAACGCGCATCAAGACCGGCACCAAGATCGATAACCTCGTGCAGATCGGTCACGGGGTGGTGGTCGGCAAGCATTCGCTGCTGGCGGCGCAAGTCGGCATTGCCGGTAGCACGACGCTGGGCGACCAGGTGATGTTCGGCGGCCAGGTCGGCGTCGGCGGACATTTGACGATTGGCGATCGCGTAAAAGCGGTCGGACAGACGGGTATTACCAACTCGGTGGATGCCGATACGTTTGTTTCAGGGTATCCGGCCATCGAAAACGGCGAATGGCGCCGCTCGTCTGTCGTGTTTCGCAAGCTTCCTGAGATGCGCCGCCAGTTGCGTGATCTCGAAGATCGTTTGAGAAAACTCGAGGGGAAATGAAGAAGCTCTCCGCAGTTGTCCTGCTGCTGATCGCGGCAGCCGTCGTCATCTGGTACGTCCCGGTGCACGCCGCCGTCCGTCCGCCGAAGCTCGAATATCAGCGGCTCGTCTTGCCGAATGGCCTCGTGGTCATCCTGCACCAGGACAAGTCGACGCCGATCGTGCACGTCGAACTCTGGTATCACGTCGGGTCGAAGAACGAGAAGCCCGGGCGCACCGGCTTCGCCCACTTCTTCGAGCACATGATGTTCAAGGGTTCGCGCAACGTCGAGCCGGAGCAGCACACCTCGATCGTCGCGTCGGTGGGCGGGCAGGCCAACGCCTACACCAATGAAGACACCACCGTGTTCTGGCAAACACTGCCGGCGCAGTACCTGCCGCTTGTGCTCTGGATGGAAGCCGACCGCATGGCGTCGCTGCGCATCGACGAGAAGACCTTCGTCAGCGAGCGCGAAGTGGTCAAGGAAGAACGCCGGATGCGCATCGAGAATCCGCCGTTCGGCCTGCTGAATGAACTGATCAGCTTCAACGCCTACGACGTGCATCCCTACAAGCACCCGGTGATTGGCAGCATGACCGACCTCAATGCCGCCACCATCAACGACGTGCGCGACTTCTACAAGACCTACTACGTGCCGGAGAACGCCACGATGATGATCGTCGGCGACTTCGAGACCGACACGGCCGTCAGCCTGGTCAACCAGTACTTCGGCGCGGTGCCGAAGGCCAGTTCGCCGGTCCCGCGCGACATCCCGCAAGAACCGAAGCACACCAAAGAGCGGCGAGTGACCCTCGAAGAGCCATGGCCGCTGCCCGCGGTTGTCGTCGCCTACCAGGTGCCGTACAACGGCGCTCCGGAGTCGTATCCGATGTTCGTGATGTCGAAGACGCTGTCGGATGGCAACACGTCGCGCATCTATCGCAAGCTGGTCTACGAAAGCGGGCTGGCGTTGACGGCGTTTGGCACCAGCAGCTTCCTCGAACAGCCCGGCATATTCTCGGCGGTGGCGTTGGTCAATCCCGGCAAGTCGCCTGACGCGGTCGAGAAGGCGCTGATCGCTGAATTCGACAAGCTGAAGACCGAAGGGATCACCGATCGGGAGTTGCAGCGCGCCAAGAACCAGTTCGCGCGCGACTACATTGTGAGCCGGTTGTCGATTAAGGAGAAAGCGTCGCAGCTGGGGCACGCGGAAGTTATCCAGAAAGACATGGCCTCGGCCGATGGCGAGTTCGATACCTTCCAGGCGGTCACGCTCGACGATGTGAAACGGGTCGCGCAGAAGTACTTCGTGCCTGAAGGACGGCTGGTAATGCGGATCATGCCGCGCGGGGGAGCGAAGTGAGGATCAAAGCTGTATTGACGCTCGGACTGTTCGGCGCGCTGACGGCGATCGTCGCGGCGCGCGCGGGCCTGATTGAGCGGGTGCACCACCAGCCGCGCGCCCACACACGCGGCGAGGGGGCGCAGGCCCGCATGGAGTGGCCCCGCCAGAATCCGCCGCGGCCGCTGCCGGCGCGTCCGGCGACATTCCCGCCGTATGACATCCGCAAGCTCGCCAACGGCATGCAAGTGGTGCTCGTCAGCCAGAACGAGCAGCCGGCGATCAGCGTCCGGCTGATCGTTCGCGCCGGAGCCGGGCTCGATCCGAAAGGCAAGCAGGGCGTGGCGATGATGACGGCCACCCTGCTCGATCAGGGCTCCGCCAAGCGCAACGCGGACCAGATCGCCGACGAGATCGACTTCATTGGCGGCGCGCTCAGCACCGGCGCCGGCACCGACTTGAGCTACCTCACGGCGATCGTGATGAAGGACAGCTACGACACCGCGCTCGATCTGATGTCCGACATCGTGCAGCACCCGACGTTTGCCCCGGAGGAAATCGAGCGCCAGCGACAGCAAGCGCTTTCGGCGCTGAAAGTCGCGGCTGATGATCCGGATTCGGTGGCCAATCGCGTGATCAGCCGCTTGATCTATGGCTTCCATCCGTACGGCATGCCGGGTGCCGGCACGCCCGATTCCTTGGCGGCCCTGACGCGCGCCGACCTCGTCGACTTCCACAAGAAATATTTCGTCCCGAACAATTCGCTGATCGCCGTTGTTGGCGACATTACGGCGGCTGATGCGATGGCTGGCCTCGAAAAGTATTTCGGTGCATGGAAGCCTGCCGAAGTGCCGCCGATGAACGTCACCGATCCACCAGAGCCCACGCGCCGCGTGATCGTCATCGACAAGAAAGACACGGTGCAGACGGAAATTCGCGTCGGCCAGATCGGCATCCCGCGCAAGCACAACGACTACGAAGCGATCGACCAGACCGTGAAGATTCTCGGTGGTGAGGGCGCCAACCGCCTGCAGCAGGTGCTCCGCTCACAAAAGCAACTGACCTATGGCGCGTCGGCAGACCTGGATGCCTTTCAATTTTCCGGTTCGGTGATCGCCGAAACGGACACTCAAACCGTGAACACGGCAGAAGCGCTGCGCGTGGTGGTCGACGAGTTCAGCCGCTTGCAGCGCGAACGGGTGAGCGACAGCGAATTGGAAGGCGCGCAGGACTTCATGGTCGGCCACTTCCCCTTGACGATCGAAGTGCCGGACCAGATCGCGACGCAAGTGCTCAACCAGCTGTTTTACGGCTTGCCGGTCGACGACCTGCCGCGATACCGGGAGCGAATCCTGAAGGTCACACCCGACGAGATCCAGCGCGTGGCGCGATGGTTCATCCGGCCGTCGCAGCTCTCGGTGGTCCTGGTCGGCGATGCCGACAAGTTCGTGAACGATCTGAAAGGTATCGGGTTGGGCACGTTCGAGCGCATTCCGATCGAGCGGCTCGATCTGATGTCGGCCGATTTCATGAAGCACGCGGGGGCGGCCAAGCCCTAGTGACGCGCATTCTGCTGTCGTGCGGCGAGGCGTCGGGCGACCTGTATGCCGGCGCGCTCGTCGAGGCGCTGCGCCGGCGTGAACCTTCGATCGAGGTCTTCGGACTTGGCGGTGATCGATTCGCCGCCGCCGGCGGCGAGCTGGTTGCCGATTTTCACGGTCTCGCCGTCACCGGCCTCACTGAAGCGCTGAGCGTCATCCCGCGCTCGCTGCGCACCCTCACCAATCTCGTCCTCACGGCGAAGCAGCGGCAGCCGCAGGTGGCTGTGTTGATCGATTTTCCCGACTTCAACTTCCGGCTGATGTCGAGATTGCATCGGCACGGAATACCAGTCGTCTATTACATCAGCCCCCAGTTGTGGGCGTGGCGGGCGGGGCGCATCCGGCACATGAAACGCGCCGTCGATCGCGTGCTGCCGATTTTTCCCTTCGAGGAAGCGATCTATCGGGAGCAAGGCATTGACGTGCGATTCGTCGGCCATCCGCTGGTCGATCTCGCCACGCCGCACGGCACGCGCGCCGAATTGCTGGACAAGCTGCGGCTCGACCCCGCCAAGCCGATCATCGGCCTGCTGCCGGGCAGCCGCGCCAATGAGCTCGAGCGCCTCGCACCGGTCATTGCCCAGTCACTGCCGGCCATTGCGGCGAGTGTGCCCGGGGTCCAATTCATCGTCGCGCGCGCTCCGAATCTGAATGACGCGCTCTTTGAACCGTTCGGTCTCACCGGTATCACGCTTCGCATTGTCGACGGGCAAACAGACGATGTGTTGCAAGCGAGCGACGCCGTGATCACGGCGTCAGGGACCGCGACCGTCCAGACCGCGCTGCACGGCAAGCCAATGGTCGTGCTCTACAAACTCTCGCCGCTGACCTACCGGCTGGGCAGGCAAATGGCGCTGGTCGACATGTACGCCATGGTCAACCTGATTGCTGGCCGCAGGGTCGTCGTCGAATTGATCCAGGATGCGTGCACGCCTGACGCGGTCGCTGTCGAGACCACGCGCATCATGAACGACACCGCGTATCGAACCCAGATGGTTGACGCTCTCGACGATGTTCGGCGCAAGCTCGGCGGTCCCGGCGCCAGCGATCGGGCGGCGGCGGCAATTCTCGAAGTCGCCACGCGCGCGAACAGGTAGGATGGGCGGATGTCTCGCGTCGCCGCGGCCCTGCTGATCTCGGTCGCTTTGGTTCGATCGCTCGACGCCACCACCGTGGTGCCCTTGAGCTTCTCTCAACTCGTCAACGAATCGACGTCCATTGTCTTCGGCCGCGTCGTGGATGTGCGCGGCCAGTGGTCTGACGATCGGCGGTTCATCGAAAGCGTCGTGTCGATCGACGTGATGCGCGGCATGAAGGGCGGCACCGCGGAACGCCTGGCGTTCACAGT
>Ga0105248_10009292_pt1 | contig 10826 bp, 10 predicted proteins | sample KBSS34metaG_FD_81524 | JGI IMG/M metagenome (GOLD analysis project Ga0105248, IMG submission 81524) | Switchgrass rhizosphere microbial communities from Kellogg Biological Station, Michigan, USA - KBS S3-4 metaG | ecosystem: Host-associated > Plants > Roots > Rhizosphere > Soil | place...
GACATCTGCATCGACAACCAATCGTTCGTAAGCGACAACCTGGTTCAGGTGGGGATGAACGTGGACGCCGACAACACGGGCGCGAGACAGCGCGCGCTCACCAAGGGATTCGCGGCGAGCAGGATGAACGCGCCCTTCTGGAATTCGACGGCGCTGCCTAATAACAAATGGGAAATGTTTCGGTCCCGGTTTGCCAACGGATTCCGTCCGGAAGTATTGCTGATGAAGTTGCCTCCCATGGACCGGGACGACAAGGATCGTACCAACTTTATTCCGTTCACGGTTTCCGTGGCTAACGTGCCGGCTGGGACTGACAACGTGGTGGTCGAGTACGGCTACGCGGAGAATGGCGCGCCGGGAGATTTGTTCTGCACCAGCCGGCGCGAGACTTGCGGAGCGGGTCGAGCGGGGAGTGAGCCGTTCTACTTCACTGGCACGGAAGCGCAGGCTCTAACGGGACAGCCCTGTGCGGTTTCATGCAGTGTCACCGTTAAGACCATCTCTCAGCGGGTCGTCTATTACCGGATCAGGTATCGTGATTCCGGGAATCAGACTTTGATGGTGACGGACTTACAAGCAGAAGCCACGCCGTATTAGTTTTGTGGTGGACCTTTTTGCGGGCAAACGTGCGTGCGGCATGTTCAGCGGCGCCGTCACTCGCGCAAGACTACGAATCGTCCCATTGCGTAACCCAGTGCCGCACCAAAGGCCGTGTCCGCGACAAAGTGGTTGCTTGAGCTGATTCTGGAAATTCCGCCCAAGGTCGCCAAGCTATACGCGAGGATGGGGACCCATTTATGATTGCCATGCCGGCGCGCCACCACCGTTGCCACTGCAAACGCCCATGCTGTGTGGCCGGATGGAAAGCTTCCGGCGGCGCCCATCGGGTTGCTGGTGGTCTTAAACCAGGTATCTGAAAAATTACCGCCCGGCGGAACATCCAGCGGCCGAAGCCTTCTGAATGAGACTCTCAAAGCGACGTTGGCAACTTCAGTGTTGATCCAGGCCTCGGCTGCCAGCAGTCCGGTGCGTTTCAGGTATGGTTTCTTCAGAATCAAACCTGCTACATAAAATGCCGCCGGAGTGAGCAGGGTCGCAGTGGTCGTGTTCCTCTCTACCAACGCGTTATTGAAATCGTCAAACGACGTACTGTTACGGCGGACGAAGCGCGCCACATTCGGATCGGCAGGCACCAGTGCGCCCGTGATGCCTAGGACAGCAACTGTCGGCAACACGTGTTTCCCGGTGGCCACCTTCGCCGGAAAGGTCCAGATCCTCTTCTGGTCGCTAAGGAGATTGGATCCGAACGTTTTGATGGAAACTTCTCTCTCGCCAGGACGAAGGTCGTCCTCGCTCTGAGTCGCTTCAGGAGTCGCCGGGTCTTGTACGGCGCCTTGTCCTGCGTCTTGTCCGGCAAGCCGGCCGAGCAAGAGCAAGGTCAGTAAGAGTCGTAATGAACACGCACGAACCATATACCAGTGCATCCACTGGGTAGATTAGGTTAACGGGGCGTCTGTTTTTGAGTGCGAGCGCCGACGTTCTTCGCTTTGCCGCCCTTGTCTTCGGTATAGTGCTGGACGTCCTGGTTCCCTTCGATGCAGGCGAACTCCATGTGTTCGTAGTCGGGATTGTTGGTTTGCGCGCGGGTCTGGCGAGCCTTCAGCTTCATGGGCTGCGTGAACTCGGCGGAAGTCACCTCGGCTTCGTACTCGATGGTATTCGAGTCGGTCATGGTGAAGCGCTCCACCACATGGACGTCTTCAGGCTTGTAATGCCCGGATGTATCGAACCAGGTCTTGTCGTTCTGATTGGTGGTGTCGACGACCAGCGTGTCGCCTTCCCAGTGTCCGACGGATTCGCCCTGGAATAACTTCACCGCGGGCGAGGTCACCTGATGCGGGCGGCCATCGACCGGGATGATCCGGCGGCTATGCATAAATTCCCAATTGAAAATCACATAGTCCTTGGTCTGGATGGTTTGCTGTCCAAATTGAACCCACATATTGTGCGGCGTGCCGGACATGAAGCAGTGTAATTCCGGCTCGTGGTACATGCCATTCGCGATCAAATCGTCGGATTTCGCACGCGCTTTGGCGTTGTAGGGTACCTTGCCGTCGGGTGGATCGATGATCACGTTGTTGCCACCTCGACCAGGGGCCGCGCCCCCACCAGGAGCCGCGCCACCAGGAGGAGGACCACCTGGTGCACCCCCGGGGGCTCCACCGCCGGCAACTGGCGGGCCGCCCGGAGCACGACCCGGAGCACCGCCAGGCGCACCACCAGGAGCGCCGCCGGGACCGCCAGGGGCTCCCTTACCAGCGCCACCTCTGCCCGCCGCAGGCTCGATACTTACGTTTCCGCCAGGGGTGACACCACCCCAAAATCCGCTCATATCCGGCTTGCCGTCGGGCATGCGAGGCACCGGTCCCGCGGGAGCAGCCTGTTTGCCACCACCGCCACCAGGACCGCCCTTTCCACCGCCGCCACCCTTCCCGCCTCCGGGAGGTCCGCCTTTACCAGGCGCGGGGGCGTCCTGGCCAGTCATGGAGACAGGCGTCAGAACCAGGACAGCCGCAACGGCTGCCGCGGCGACTACGGCTAATGTAGAACCTAAGAATCCGTTCTTTTTCATGAAGTCTCCTTATGGCAGGCGATTACTTGCCCAGCCGGATGGCGTCGTCCTCGAAGTAAGAGTGACACTCGTATTCCAACAGCGTCGGATACTGATCGGTGTTGCGATGCAGGTCCATCCGAATGGTCCAGGGCCGGGTAAAGGCCATCGGATCGGTCATCGTGGCTTCGTACTGCATCACGTCCGGACCGGTGCGGGTAAACTTCTCGATGACGGTCAGTTGGTCGCTGTGATGGTTGCCCATGCGGTCGAACCAGGTCATGTCGTTGTTATTGCCGACATCCACGACCAAGGTGTCGCCGTCCCATTTTCCGCGAGAGTCGCCGTTCCAAAAGTCGACGCCATCGAAGTGCTGCGACCTGGTCATGTAGATGTTCCGGACCATGTGCGCGTACTCCGAAATCATCTGGATGTATTTGGTGGTTTGGAATATCTGGAATGGAAATCCGTTGTAGACGAAGCGGGGGACGCCCGTCATGTGACAGTGGTTGATCGGGTCCAGTTGTTCGCGCTTGTTGAAGTTCTCCTGCTGCTTGGCGCGGCCACCGGCTTTGTAGGGGATCATCCCATCGGCGGGATCGACGATGAAGCTCTTGCCGGCATGAATGTCCGTGGCTGCGTTGTGCGCTTCCAGGCCGTACTCAGCGGTGTTCCAGGTCTGCCAGATCCCTTGAAGGTCGGCCTTCCCGTCCTCGACCGCGCGCGGTGCGACGTAACCCTTCCCGCCGCCCTTGCCGCCGCCTTTTCCACCGGGCGCCTGCCCAGCGACCGGAGTGGGCGCGAACCACAGCGCAGCCGCCATCACCCCCGCGGCCAGCATCATACTTGCGAACGAAGTCTTCATTGAATCTTTACGCTCCTGTACCCGCAGGCACGCCAGAATATGCACACGAGCAACGCAACGCGCCCCACAATGGGGGCGCGGCGTCACCAAATCCTTTTACCGAGCAACTATTTAGAGGGGGCGCCTTCATTGGGCGGCCGGGAATTCATCGTGAACTGAACGCCGGTGGCGACGATGGTCACGCCATTCGACCACATGTGCGGAGTCCCGTCCTTAGCGGCAACACCCCGAACTTCGAGCTCATCCCCGACTTTGAACATGTCCTTGCGCCAGCCGTTGCGATACAGACCGTTCGGTGGAGGCGTTTCCGCAGCCCAGTTGGTCACCTTCCCGTCCGGACCGACCACGTCAAAGTGGACCCAGGAATGCGGGTTGATCCAATCCAGTTTGGTGAACTTCCCCTTCAAGGTCAGCGGTTTCGATTGGTCGTACTCGGCAGAAAACGAATGATGGGCGAGCACCGGCAGCGCTCCAACGAGCAGGGCAGCACCAACGCCGATCATGGCAATCTTTAACTTCATCAGGACACCTCCCAGGCTTATGATACTACTCCTAAACATGGCGCATACAAGCGCGAAGATGTTACTCCCGCCAGTCCTGGATCATAGAGCCTATCAGGCGGGTTGTCAAGAGATTGCCGGGAGTGGTTTCGTTCTTCACTTCTTGAGATTCGACTGCCAGTTGAGCACGATCGTCAGCGGAGGCGAGTCGGAGCCGCCTTCCGCGCTGGTCACCAGAAACCGCTGGCCGTCGCCGCTGGCGGCGTAACTTCGGGGGACGCCCACGCCGAGGACGAGCGGGACAGTGAATAGAGGTTTTGATGGGCCCGGCTCGAAAGTCTGGCCGGTTTTGACAGGCATGGCCATCAGCATCTGATCCGCCGCCAGGTAGAACAGTTCCTGTCCATCCTTCCGCCATTCAACCTGAGCCCCTCCCCCCGTGGAAATCTGGAATCTCGCCCCGGAGACGGGGAACGACTGAACATAAACCTCGGGGCGCCCCGACTCGTTCGAGACATAAGCCACCCATCGGCCGTCGGGCGAGAACCGGCCTTCTGTCTCATCGAACTGACCTTGCAAATACGGGTAGGGCTTCTCCGGCGCCGCTGCCCCCCTGATGACTGCGGAGCAATCCAGAGGTCCTGTCCGGTCTTTTCTCGCGGACGTTGGTAAAGCAGATTTCGTCCATCTCTCGACCAGTCGGTGGCCCATCCGTTGGCTGTGCCCATCGGAACCAGCAGGTCTTCTTGGCCCGTTCCATTCGCCGATTTCACATATAGATTGAAGCCTTTCGCGCCCCGCAGAGAAGGCCACACAATCCTGAGCCCATCGGGGGACCACATCGGCAGGTCGTCCACGGCCGGATCGAAGCTCATGCGTGAAGTCACCCCACGCACGGAATCGAAAATCCAGACATCCGTGTTCCCGGCTTGATCGGCGTCAAACGCGACGCGTTTCTCGTCGGGCGATAACCGGAAGTTGGTGTAGGTTGCCGCAGGTCCAAACACGCCTACAGACTTGCCCATTCGATCCCGCCAAACTAACTGCGTGGTTGCTGAGCCGCTGCCGGAAACATAAGCGAGCGTTCCATCGTCCGAAGTGGAGAAGAATCCGAATCCTCCATTTCCCGCGACCTTTTCCGCAATTGGGAAACCAGCGCCAGTCAGTGAGAGCCGCTCGGGATCGAAGGGCTGAGCCATGAGCGCCCCACCTCGTGGAAATAGTATGTACCCGGTCTTTGCACCGGAGGTCGAGCCCCCTGAACGCGCGGGCACGTAGCGCGCATTCGTCGGATCGGAAAGCAAGCGAATGTCGGTGTGGCCGTCGAGCGATCCGACGTAGATGCCGGCTTTCTCCGGTTTGCCTCCAACCACCGTATAGAGAAAATGCTGTCCGTCCGGCAGAAAAAACGGGGACACGTGTAAACCGCCTTCACCGACTTTCGTGACCTGCGTCGGCGATCCTCCGGACTCCGGCACCCGGAATAGACCCAGAGGGATCTGTCCGAACAGAATGTCTCCATTACGGTTCCAGGTGCCTCCGACAAAGGTCGGCACGTCGCAAAGGACCTGCGCGGGTCCACCCGCGGCCGCGATCTTTTTGAGTTTTCCCTGCGACGTGAAGCCGATGTACTGGCTATCGGGCGACCAGAACGGTCCTCCTTCGCCATCGGTTCCGGGCAGCGACTGAGGCTCCACTGCGTCGAGCGGGCGAATCCATAGCTTGCCATTACCCGGGAACACTGCTGCGCGGCCATCAGGAGAGAGGCTGAAAAACGCAAGTATGGACCGTTCAGGTGGCTGGATTTGGAAGCGTACAGTGCGTTGCTCCGGCGGCGTTTCCCGGAAATGGATAAATCCGACCAACCCGGCGGCCACGAACAACAGCGCCGCGATTGCAGGCCAAAGCCAGCGCCGGAATCCTCGCGGCGGAGTCTCACCTACGACAGCACGGGGAGCATCCAGCAGAAGATCCATATCCCCGATATCTCTGAGCCGCTTCTTCGGATCTTTCTCCAGACACTTCTCAAGTAGCGGGCGCGCCTTCATGGGCACGCGAGCAAGATCGGGCCGCTCCTTTACTACCGAAGCGAGCGTTTCCGTCAGGTCATCGCCCTGGAACAACCGTTCCCCGGTCAGAAGTTCGTGTAGCACGACTCCAAACGCCCAAATATCCGCCCGCTTATCGATCGGTTTGCCGCGAGCCTGTTCGGAAGTCACGGGGCCTATTGAAAACATGCAACTTGCTGATTCTTGGATCGTCCAAAAGATCCAAAAAGCCTAAAAGACCTCTCTACACACACGTAATCACACACGCGGATGGCCGTCCGACCCGCAGTTGGGTTGCAATTTCGGTCCTCGCGATGAGCTGCCGAACTTCGGGCCAACAGCAACGTGTTTCAGAATCAGCGAAGCGTCGCGAGTTCGAGTCTTGGGCGTTTAAATGAACGCCTTGAATGTGGTAGAAAAGTTGGCGGAGTGGCAGCGACTGAAGTCGCTCGTGCTCGACAGCGTTGCTTCGCCGATTACACGCCGCGTGTACAACATGGCGCTTGACGAATTCATGGCCTGGTTCCAGCAAGCGCCGCGGTCCGGATTCAGTAAAGCAACAGTTCATGCCTGGCGGGTATCCTTGGAGGCACGGGGGCTCGGTTCGTCGTCGATCAGCATCCGCTTGTCCGCCATTCGCAAGCTGGCGACGGAGGCAGCCGATAATGGTCTGCTCGCGCCGGAATTGGCTGCCGGAATTATTCGAGTCAAGGGCGTGAAAGCCACAGGTGTCCGCGTGGGGAACTGGCTGTCATTACAGCAGGCCCAGGATCTGCTCAGTGCACCGGATACCACCACCATGAAGGGACAGCGTGATCGAGCCATGCTCGCTCTTCTGCTCGGCTGCGGTCTTCGACGTTCGGAGATAGCCACACTCACGTTTGCCCACATCCAATCGCGTGACGGTCGTTGGTGCATCGTCGACTTAGTGGGCAAACACGGCCGCGTCCGTACAACGCCAGTGCCGACCTGGGTCAAGGTAGCCGTCGATGCATGGACCTTAGCGGCGGGCATCGGCGACGGCCGTATTTTCCTGCCGGTGAACCGCGGCGACCGCGTGGCAGGGGAGCGTCTGGGGGAGAAAGTTGTGTGGCAGATGCTCCAGGAATACGCGAAGGCAGTCGGGCTCACCGGCATCGCGCCGCATGATCTACGCCGTACTTGCGCCAAGCTGTGCCGATCTGCGGGCGGAGAACTGGAGCAGATTCAAATGCTGCTCGGTCACGCATCGGTCCAAACGACGGAGAGATATCTGGGCACCAAGCAGGACTTGGTCTACGCACCCAACGACGCGATCAAACTCCGAGTCGAATCGTGAAGTGATCCGCACGATTCCCAGTCTGTCATCTCTACCTTAACCGCCGATAATACGGATTAACACGGCACGGCGGCCACCTCACGCAAGGCGAAGCGGTGCCGTTGCTTTCTGCTCAGTTGCAAAGCTCTATCGCACAAGCTTGGGAGACATCTTTTCGGGGGGTATTCCAGCCACAAAAGCGGAGATCGCAACGCTCGTTGAAAAGCGATGGTCTATTTCCCGCATCGCGAACCCAACGGATCGTGGGCCTGCCGGAAGATCTTCATGAAGCGCATCCCGCATACGGCCGACTTCCGGATCGATGGAGCGGAGTTCGGAGCTGTACCGGGAGATCACTCGATTCGTAAAGCGGGAGAGCGCCAAGGCCGCCGTCGGCGACGATCCACGGGCACGCGCAATCAGTTTCTTGATGTACCTTTAACCATAAACGCAAGATTGTAAGTACTTCTCCTGTTGGTGATCGAGATCACCGACCGCAAGACTATTTGGAAGGAGAGTCCGTATCTACACGACTATGACAGCAGTGGATTGGCTCAGTTCGCCCTTGTATACGATAAGTTCCGCATTTTCACCTCGATCTTCCGCGATTTCGCGGTAAGCGAGGTAGATGCCAGGTGGTTCACACCGTCCGGCAACGTTTCGAAAACCGCCTCCATGCTAACGGGGTCTTTGGGGCTGCCGAGTGTGGACAGGACCGTCACACGCAGCAACGCCTTGGAGACGGGGTCATAGGTGAAGGTGATGGAGTCACCCCGCTGGTGGTACTCTTTGAACCGGATCTGGAACTTGCCGGGCTCAGATGGCTCCAGCGAGGCTTCCCCGCGGGCCAGCATGGCATCCAGGTGATCGGGGTTGGGAGGAACATAATACGCGATGAGCTTGATGGCTCTCTCGATGTAATCCTGCTGATCGGCCGTCTTACGCACCGTTGGCCGATTGGACACTCCGTTCCCACGGTCTTGGTCTTCGTTGATGGCTAGAAGTGTCTTCACGATTTGGCCGGTGGCATCATAGCGGCACGCTGCGTCGCGGACGGATTCCAGCTTGCCCTTCACCAGAACCTCCGTATGCTCGATCCAGGTGTACCCACGCAGAGCAAGATTACTGCGGGCTACCTCTGCCCGAATCGCGTTGACTTCGTCGGCCAGGCGCTGATCCAAACCCTGTGCATGAAGAGGGCGCATCGGAAGGAGAGCACACAGAAAGCCGACGGTCCATACAGATATTAAGCTTCGCATCGCAGCAATGTTGATGCCGCTTGTAGGCGGAAGATGCAAGACTTTGCGGATTCTGGGGGGCGCAGGAAAGCCGGGAAGAGTGTATGAGGGCTATGTACTTCAAAGGCTAAAGGGCCAAACTTTGGAAACTTCTCATAGAACCGTCGGGATGGTTGGCGACTCGTACAAAAGGAAGCCGAACTCAGCCACAAAGCTAAGACCCGGCTCTTTCGGCGGGTGACGGCACGAACATGGGGGCAGCTGGCCCTAACCGCCTGTTGGTTAGAAGGACTCCCGATGCCAACCAGGGATTTATGAGATAGGTTCTAGGTATGGAGGAACGTGCGCGTCTGGTAAACGGAAGGCTGACGATCACGTCACAACCGGATCACGGCACGCATATTACGTTGGAAATCCCCTTACACGTCGGCAATTCATGACCGCCCTCGGTTCTTAATCGCTGTGAAAGGGTGGAGAGCAAATCCACGCCGCTCTTCGCACAACTCACGTCTAGCAGAAAATCGTTGGACATTGACTGATAGTCCACGAGCATAAGTCTGTTGCTGCATCGGATCTGCATCCTTGATCCAATCGAAGCGTGTCCCAAGCACATGCCGCTCGGCCATGCCAGTTTGACGGGATCGCCGAGCCGTTGAGAGTGTCGGGGAGCCGAAAAGTTGCGTTAAAAGAGCGGCGGCATGCCGCATTGATTCCGTAGAGTCCTGGCGCGGCATCCACCTCCGCCTACACCGCCACTCTCAACTTGATCGCATCGTTGGGCGCGTGAACTAGATCCTGCCTCGTGCCCAGATACCGTGCCGTGGTCTGCACCGAGGCGTGCCCTAACAACAGTTGGATCTGCTCAAGCTCGCCGCCTCCGGCCCGGCACAGCTTCGCACAGGTGCGGCGGAGGTCATGGGGCGCAATACCGGGAACGCCCGCGACCTCCGCGTAAGGCTTGATGAGCTGCCATACGACCTTCTCCGAGAGGACATCGCCGCTGACTCGGTCGGCGCGGTTCACGGGACGAAACACCTGCCCGTCTGTTATCGCAGCGGCGGAAGTCCATGCGTCGGTCGCAACTTTGACCCAGTTCGGCATCGGCGCAGTGCGGACCCGTCTGTGCTTGCCAACAAGATCATCATCGAGGGAAACTTCACCCTTGTTAACCATGTCGGCAAGGATCATCGCCGTGAACACTTTGCTGATCGAGCCGACCTCGAACAGCGTGCCGCCGTCGAATTTGGCACCGGCGCCCGTGCCGCCCGCGACTATTCGCCGGCCGTCCGGCCCGAGCACGCCGACCACGATACCCTGGCCGGCGCGCGGCGCATTTCGTTCGGCGATCAACCTGGCGATCTCGCTGTCCGGCGGCAGTTGCCAAGGAGGGGGGGCGCCTTTAGTAAAGTTGATCGCGCCGGGGGTGCCCGGGCCCGTGGTGAGGGTCCCTTTCCATACCTGCGTGGCACTGTCCCAATCGCCTTCGTAGGAGACGTTGCCGCGCACATTTCGGAATGTAAGGTGGCCGCTCGTTACTTTGATTTCAGAGAGAGGCGCCAGATTGCCGGGGCTCTGGGTGGCATTCTCGATCTTCGCGCTGAGCATTGCGTCCGCGCCGCGCTCGACGTGGAGGACCAATGTGATTTCGCCCGCTGGGCTCTTGGCAGTGCCGTGCCACGTGCCGACGATGTCAGGCGCCGATTGCGTCTGCGCCTGCGCTGCGACGTGCACTGCAAGTGCTGCCGCCAGCATCAACACTGCCTGCTTTACTCTATTCATCAACACTTAGACCTCCTTTTTCAGAATTGGGTCTTAACGAACCGGGTTGGAAGCAAGCCCATCCGCTTCTGGCTGGCGCGGCGGCGCGGGCAAGCGCATGGTATGGAGATTGAGAAGCGTGATGATCAGGAAAAAAACAGCTCCCGTGAACGGACCCCACGTCTCCAGATCCACCAGCTTTCGCGCAACTTGAAGCGACAAGAGAATCGAGGTGAGGATTAAGATCCAGGCGTAGTAAGTCGCCACGCCACTGACGATGCGCATCCGATCCGCGTGCTTCAGGAGCGGGTCTATCTTCTTTCTGCCGTACAGCAGATACATGACGGCTGCACCCAGGAGGATGTACCCGAGCGAGAGGATGCCAATGTTGAGAAAGGGACCGCCAAATCCCGGGAACGGATGCCGTGCGACGTAGAACACGACCGCGACGAACTGGAAATAGGCCAGGACGGCAAGCAAGACGGTCAATGGTGAGACAACGTCGAACA
>Ga0105248_10009294_pt1 | contig 10825 bp, 7 predicted proteins | sample KBSS34metaG_FD_81524 | JGI IMG/M metagenome (GOLD analysis project Ga0105248, IMG submission 81524) | Switchgrass rhizosphere microbial communities from Kellogg Biological Station, Michigan, USA - KBS S3-4 metaG | ecosystem: Host-associated > Plants > Roots > Rhizosphere > Soil | place...
AGACTCCCACAACCCCATACACTCCAGAAGTGCCTGTAACATCGCAGGCGCCTAACACCCCGGAGGTACCAACCACCACTGACACTCCTGCTACACCCCAGACACCACCGGTAGAAGTGCCGGCCGCGCCGAGTGCCAGTATTGCCGAATTGACGCAATTGTCCGAACAAATGCTCCCGAACCATAACAATGGTTCTTATCCCAATACCGTAGACTGGGAGCGCTTACATTCGGCCAACGTTATGAAGGCGCAAGCAGCCGATGCGGCCGGTACGAACATGGTCATGTTCGGTGATTCGATCACTGAAGCCATGGGCTACCGTCCCAATGCCATCGAGCCGTTTGAACAGGACTTCTCTTCCGATAACCCAATCGCCTTTGGAGTGGGTGGTGACGGCACGCAACAGCTTCTGTATCGCTTGAACCATGGTGAAATGATCGGTCATCCTAAAACTGCTGTAGTTATGATCGGCACAAATGATATCGGCAGTCTTTCCACCCAGCAAATTGCCGACAATACATCAAAGATTATTGAATCAATTCAAGCAAGAAGCCCGGAAACCAAAGTCATGCTCATGGGCGTGCTTCCTCGAACAGGTGATCCCGGTAACGTACAAGTGGACGCTACCAACGAAGCATTATCTCACCTCGCCACCGCTAATGGTGCCGTACAGTTTGCCAGCTTGCGTGACTCATTTGTAGATGCAAGCGGAAATGAAAAACCTGAACTTTACCTGGCCGACCAATTGCACCTCTCGGATGCCGGCTATCAGGTCTGGGCCGATGGATTGAAAACCGCGATAGACAATGGGCCGGTATTCACACCGACCACCCCGATTGATCCAACTAATCCTACTTCCCCATCCAATCCGACTACATCAATTGAGCCAACTGTGCCGAATATACCGACGGTAGGTGGCGACAATAACGGGGTCACCCCGCTAAATAGCGCAGACGTTTACGGTGTAAATTTGTCTGGAGCCAGTTGGGGCCCGGGCTCAGCCACTGACAGTCACTGGTGGCCGGGTACGAAGGAACTCGATTACTACAAGAGCAAAGGAATGAATACCGTTCGCTTGCCTATCGCATGGGAACAATTCCAGCCCACACTAAATGGCCCCCTTGATGCAAATAATGTGGCACTCCTCGATAACTTCCTCCGTGAAGCAGATGCCCGCGGAATGAAAGTCGTGGTTAATCTGGGTAACTTCAATCGCTACACCTTGAACCACGGGCCTCTGGGACAGGGAGCTGACGGTGAGGATAACGGAACTGTTGTCGGTCAGCCCGGAGTGCCTGTTTCCGCATTCCAAGACTTCTGGTCGAAACTTGTGACGCATGTAAACTCTGATCCTACAACGAGCAGCGGGGTTGGCGGCTGGGATCTAACTAACGAACCTTTCAATTCCAATGGTTCATGGCCATCCACAGCGACTGCTGCAGACCAGGCCATTCGTGCCACCGGCGACACCCATACCGTCGTGGTAGAAGGTGATCAGTGGGCCACCGATTTCACTGGTTTAGAAGGTCTGGCAAAGGCCGACAAAAACGTAGTTTTCTCAGCGCACACATATTGGGATAGTGGCTCTGGTGGATACGACGGCAATCAGAATGCACCAGCCGACGCAAATATCGGTGTCGAGAGAATTCGTCCCTTTGTTGAATGGTTGAAGGCAAATGACGCCCAGGGATTTGTTGGAGAGTGGGGCGTTCCCACAAACAATACGACATGGGACCCGGCTATCACCAATTTCGTACATTATCTCAAAGATAACAACGTAGGCGATGTGGTCTGGGGCGGAGGCTCAGCCTGGGAGCAAGGCTACACACTAAATACCGAGCCAATAAACGGCCAGGACCGCGCGGTAATGTCGGCGATCGTCCAGGCCCATCAGGACTAGGGCGCTCGCAATTACTTCTTCAAGACGGCGTTGAGCAACAGCGTCAAACCAACACTTAATCCGATACTCAAAAGAATGCTTGGCACCCACAAAATAACCATAAGTCTGCCCTTCCCATCTGCTGTAGTTTCCAAATCAGTCGACCGGCAAAGTGTGTTTTCGTTCCAGGTTGCTTTCATGTTGCCAATTGGGACTGTTGTGTCCTTCAGGCGATATAATTAGGCTTGGCCAAAATGGCCATATATCTACTGACAGGATGGCTTTTATGCGCAAATACACAGGCGGCGAATTTTTGATCATGGGCGTGCCCGGTTACACCCTTGATGCCCAGACGGCTGACATTATCAAAAAAATCCAACCGGCCGGTTTCATTTTATTCGCGCGCAACATAAAAGCCCCTCAACAACTGCGCAACCTGACAGACGATTTGCGCGCAGTCTGTGACCAGGAGCCGTTTATCACGATCGACCAGGAAGGCGGAAGAGTTTCACGTCTTAAGGAATTTGCCGTTGAGCCGCCCAGCGCTAAAGTTTTAACTGATCACGGCGATGTGGATTTAATCGCCGAGCACGGCCGCATTACGGGCGAGCTTTTAAGATTGTTTGGTTTCAACTTAAATCTTGCACCGGTCCTCGACGTGTTGGTTGACGAAAAAAACGAAAATTCACTCAAGGGCCGTACCTACGGCACCAGTCCAGAGCAGGTCGTGCGTAATGCTTTAGCTTTCAGCGACGCTATGACCGCCGAAGGCATCCTCTGCTGCGGCAAACATTACCCCGGCTATTCCATGGCCAACGTTGACCCACACAACGATTTGCCCACGGTGCAGCGCACTATGGAAGATTTGTTGGCTCTCGAGTGGCAGTCATTTAGGCAAATGTTGCCCAAGCTCGACATGGTTATGGTTGGCCATGTTTCGTATCCACTGATTGATCCTTCCGGTCTGCCTGCCACGATGTCGCGCACAATGGTCCACAAGGTCCTGCGTGAAGACTGGCATTTCAAAGGTTGCACCATTACCGACGACATGGACATGGGCGCCATCAAGAGCAAATACGGCAGTAAAGAAGCCGCGGTGCAGGCACTCAAAGCCGGCAATGATTTGATGCTTGTCTGTCATTCACTCGACGCCGTGCCCGAAATTGCCGCTGCTCTTGTGAAGGCTCCCGGAGATGTATTGGAAGAGTCCTATGACCGGATCTCCGTCATGCGCAAGCGTTTATCGCCTCCGCGTGACTATTCGCTCACTGCTTTCGAAGACCTCGACCGAGATACCAGGGCCATGTGCGCACAGATACCAAGCTGTCAAGCAGTCGTGGCTAAATAGCTCAAAGCTCCTAGACGGACCATCTAGCAACCTGCGACAATGTCAGACCACTGAGTTTGGGCAGGTGTGCGTCAATGACCGACAACAAGAAGACATTACCGAAACCTCTAGCGCCGACGCTAAAAATCATGCGCGGCGAACTTGGTTCGACTATGAAGCTTCTAAAAATCAGTCAGGAATCGCTTCAATCTGCGACCAATCCCAATGCTACCAAGACCGAAACGGCTAAATTCAGGATTACGCAACTACAGAGCCATGGGCAGAGCTCGCTAGCTTATTCTTCGCTGCAGTCCGGCATGCAATATTACATGCATCCTGAATACGGTTATGTGGCTTACAGACCGATGAGGGATGGTCCAGATTCTGTCTGCGTACTCGCCGATCCGATCTGTAGTCCCGAAAATTTGAAAAACTTGATTGATGAGTTTATGAAGGTCAAGAAAGACCCCATCTTCATGCATTGTTCGCATGCTACCGGCAAAATCTTGAACGAGTATGGTTTTTCAGTTAACGAACTTGGTGTTGAAACCATAATCGATGTCCAGAGTTTTGATCTGGTCGGTAGTAAAAAAGAACAACTTCGCCGCGCGCGCAACGGGGCAAAAAAAGACGACTTGAGTGTTATTGAAATCGAAGCGGTCGACGATCATATGCTGGCTGCGTTGAAGAAAATCAGCGATGATTGGATGGCAGGGAAAGTCGTAAACAGTAACGAGATGCAGTTTATCGTGCGTCCTTTAGTCTATATCGATGAAATCGACGTGCGCAAATTTGTCGCCGTCAAGGACAAGGAAATTGTCGGCATGGTGATTTTTGATCCCATGTACGATGACAACAGAGTGAGCGGATATATCGCCAATCATCTGCGCAGCAATCTCGATCGACCTTATTCGGTTGTTGATTTCATAATTTTGGAAGCGCTGCAAAAGTTTAAACAGGAAGGCATCCGCGATCTGTCACTCGGATTGTCACCACTATTTAAAGTCGACGACGATCAAGAGTTTAAGTACAGCAAGCTGTTGAAGATGATTTTGCAATATTCGTTTGAGAATGCCAATTATGTCTACAACTTCAAAAATCTGGCGCAGCACAAGAGTAAATATCGTCCCGAGCTGAAAGGCGCGCGCGAAGAGAAAGTCTACTGCGCCATGAAGACACGCTTTTTCCTCTCGCGCATGCATGACGTCAATCATTTGCTGGGTCTTCATCCCGTACGGCAGACTTTACGCCACTGCGCGCAACAGGCCGCCGATTACTTCCATTCATTGATAGCACCTGAAAAACATGAGCAGGAGCACAAGTAACTGCAGGCATCTAAAGAGTCGAATGCGCCTCTGACTAATCTAAAAGTTGATTTGCCGGATGGCAGGCAGCTTGGATTTGCCCAGTTCGGATCGCCCACAGGCGCTCCTGTTCTATATTTTCATGGTGGATTAATGTGCCGTCTGGATGTGTCCTTTGCACACCAAGTTTGCCTTGATAAAAACGTCCGTCTGCTAGCGGTCGATAGACCGGGCATTGGTTTATCAGCACGCCAGGCCAATCGCACTCTCCTGGACTGCGCTGCCGACATGGGCAGCCTGATGGCGGCATTGGGTATCGATTCGGCAGCCCTGCTCGGTTGGTCTGTTGGTGGACCCTTTGCCTTTGCCACCGCTTACGGTCTGGGCTCAAAGATATCTAAGGTTGCCACCGTAGGCTGTGCGCCTCCTCTGGATTATCCCAATGCCAAGAAAGAATTGGGTCTGTGGCTGGACAGATTATTGTTGACGATGCCTCCTTCTCTCAACGGTCTTGTCTCGTCTTATTTGTCGCTTACGGCCTATGCTCCTCCAGCTCTACTGAAATTTCTTATGATCACTGAAATCCTTTCCGAGGCGGATAGACGAGTTGTGAGAGCCATGTCTGTTAAAGAAGTGTCGGACATGATGGTGGAATCGGTGCGACAGGGCGGCGACGGCAACCTGGATGACTACGCGGCTTACGGTGGCCCCTGGGGCTTTTCACTGGCTGATATAAAGCAGGAGGTGCAGCTCTGGTACGGCGATAATGATTTGCTCGTCCCGCAAAAAGCTCAGGCTTATATGACTGCGCTTATACCGAAGGCAACAGAGATTGTGGCTTCGGGAGAGGGACACTTTTTGCATCATGTAAAAATGGCTGAGATACTTGATTGGCTTGTCAATTAAAACACCGTTAGAACACCGCTATAGCATCTGATGAACTCTGAATCGACAGACCTTCAAACACTGGCTCTTCTTGCGAAAGAAGAAGTAGTAATCCGTTGCGATCACTTCCGCGGACTCTATGCCCTGAATAAAACAATCGAAGGTCTTGAGCGTAACATTTCGGGCATCAAGCCGACGCTGCCGGTGGTGCTCACCACTTTTGTCCTTCTTCAGTTATTTGCCATTGCCGGCCCCTATCTGTATAACCTCTATCCTGATCAAGTGCTGGGGGCGATGGCTTTCTTGTTCGTCGCAATAGGGGTGATTTTAGCGCTCTCAACCATCTCCAAACCCAATGTCTTCACACTCAATGCCACCGGCATCTCACTGCATGGTCCCTCGGCAGAAAAACTGCCAAAGAAAAGCTACAAGTGGAAAGAACTGAAGCACATTATTTTTGCCGAGAACGGCAAACCTTCCCAGACACCTAATCAGTTATATTTTAGTTTTGGTGCAGACGGTGTAGCTGAAGTGGAACTGAACACCCTTTCGCGCTCCAACCTGAAAGACATACTGATGTTTATCGCGCTCTATGGTGAGCACGTGGAAATTCAGCCGCCAGAGGTCGCCGCTTCGCTTGGTATCAAAGACCGCAAGGTAATCAATCCGCTGGACTTTACCGAAATGTGGCAAAGCAAATTAGACCAGCGCTTCGCGCCGACTGTTTTCGTACCCCTGGAGCGCGGGCAGGTTCTGCAAAACGGCAGTATTAAAATACTGGGCCAGGTAGCTTATGGTGGCATGTCGGCAATTTATCTGGCCACCCACTCCAGTCTCGGTACTGTCGTATTAAAAGAATCGGTCATCACCGGCGCACCTGAATCGGACACGGTCAAAAAGGCCGCCGAACTATTTCAGCGGGAAGCCACTTTGTTGTGCCGCATCAATCATCCGCGTGTGGCCAAAATTTATGACTACTTTGTAGAGGACGAGCGACACTATCTAATACTGGAACATTTGCCCGGGCGTACATTGCGCAATTTCATCATAAACAATGGTGTCGTCAGCGAAGCTATGGCCCTGAAGTGGGCGGTGCAACTGACAAAAGTACTGCAATATTTGCATCATATGGATCCCCCAATTATTCACCGAGACATTACGCCTGATAATATTATTGTCGGTGAAGATGGACATCTCAGCGTCATTGATTTTGGTGCTGCCAATATTTTCTTGGGCACCGCCACCGGCACTATCGTCGGCAAGGCATCTTACATGCCTCCCGAACAGTTTAAGGGCAGGACCACCACCGCTAGTGATATTTATGCACTAGGTGGAGTTCTTCACTTCATTACCACTGGTGAAGATCCAAGCCTTGATCTTGGTCTGAGTCTGAGTGATGTACATCAAAGTATCGCCAGACTGCCGGTCAAAGCACCAACCAAACTTGCTTTATTGATAAATGAGTGTCTTAAAGCCGATCTTAAAGAGAGGATGCCCAGCGCCGACACCTTGCTGCATAAATTGGAAGCACTGCGAGGTGTGAAAGTTTAGTATGCTGCAAGAGCTTTCTTCAAAAAAAGTGGTGCGCCAATACGCTCCCGAAGATCCGGCAGTCCTTCGTCGCCTAGCCATCCTATCCATACCTTTTATCTGGTTCCTGGTGGAGGCTATTTGTGACCCGCGATTTGGATCGATTGATAGATTTGCTCGTGTAATTGCCAATAATGCCCTTCTTATTGATCTAGCTATTTTCACAAGTGTCGCCGGCCTTTTTCTTTTTTACCGTTACAGACAAAGACACAGGCTTCTGACCATTCTCGATATCAATGACCGGGGCATATCGATCGGTCGCCTGGCAGACCGGGCGGCAAGCTCAGTCGAATACCTGGTTTCCTGGAAAGAGATTGACTCTGTCGAAGAGAATGGCAGTTGGATTACTGTCAATTCCAAACTTGACATAAGTTTCAAGCTGACTATTGATAATGCCTTCCGCTGGCTCTCGCGCGAAGCTCTAATAGATGGCTTGATCAAGTATGCGCCGCAGGCGGACCTCCGCCTGTCGGATCATTCTGCCGAACACAACAGCCCTCTCTCTCGGTACACCGGACTGTGGTTGGAAAATCTGGATTCCGGCGGAAGGCGTAAAAAAATTAAGGGACTGTTGGCTGGAGACACGCTACAGGAAGGCCAGTATTCAATCATAAAGCAGCTCGGTCAGGGTGGACAAGGGCGCGCTTATCTAGCCACCACCATCAATGCCGATGTTATAGCGCGCGAAGTTGAGTACAAGGACGACAAGGTTGTACTGAAAGAATATATTTTGCCGGTGCAAAACCAGGTTGAAGAAGATCAAGCCATGCGTGATTACTTCCATTCTGAAGCTCATATTTTGGGCATGCTCAAGCACTGCAACATTGTCAGGTTGTGCGATTGTTTCCAGGAAGACTACAGGGGCTATCTTGTCCTCGAATATGTCCGAGGTAAGGCTATTCGCGATCTCGTCACGACCCATGGTCCTTTTTCAGAGCTTGATGCAACGCCTATTGTCCAATGTCTTAGCGATGCCCTGAGCTACCTGCAGAGCTTTGATCCACCACTAATTCACGGTGATATCAGCCCGGAAAATATCATGATCGATAAAACCGGAAAAACAAAAGTAATTGATTTTACCGTGGCCCATCAATTTCGAAACGAAAGGCAAACTACACTCTTTGGCAAAGCCGGTTTCCTTGCGCCTGAGCAATACAAAGGGCACAACCTACCGGCAAGCGAGATTTATGCCCTGGGCGCGACTATCTTCTTTATGGTCTCGGGCTTAGATCCTGAGCCGTTGGAAGCTGTTACATTGCACCAGAAGGGCATCGCCGTGAGTGAGGAGTTTAACCGAATAGTGGCAAAAGCAATGGCTCTGGATCTGGCCCATCGATACAAGGCGGCCTCTGATATGCGCGCGGATCTTCTGGCCTTGAGTCCGGAGTTTAATAAATAGACATCGTTTTATGCCAGTTGCTTCGCCCTGTAAGTCCAGCCTTCCAGCAATACTTCCAGTGCATCGGCATCGAATGGATCGTCAAAGTGAGTGGGAGCCGAAGCGAAAATAGCTGTTGTGTAGCAGGCAATCAGTGCAGCCAGGGCGCTATCTGAGTGCAGGAAGTTGTGCATGAAGTGTTTTTGGATTATCAGTGCCGGATAATCTTTAAAGGAAAGTGCTTTGCGTTCCTTTAGCTTCATTATGTTGGAAATAATCTTTTCTCTGCCTGCTTCAATTTCTTCCTGGCTCAATTTATCTTTTGCCTTGTAGGCACTGTCATTGATACCAAGGTGTTTGAGAGTATCGCGGGTGTTTACTTCCAGAAGTGCACAGCCAAAGGGAATAGCGTCTTGAAAGGGCAGGACAAAATAGCGCGCGGGATCGAGAGAAGCCAGCACACGCATACCGTGGAAGGTCAACTGCTGCATCGGCGGATTGGCGCGTTTCAGCGGGCTGACGGCGGTCGTGCCCGATACTCCATCGGTGATACGTTTACCCTCTTTACCAAACTCTTTTGCCAGAGCGGCAAATTCATCACTGGGAAGGAAGACCAACTCTTCCACGACTTCCTGCCAGGATTGATATTCTTTGCGCGTCTTTTTGGTTGCCAGAAATTCCAAAAATGCGGTGGGGAGAGAAAAGGGACAATCTATGCCTAAAGCAGAAAGGGTTTTATGCGTGGCCAGCTCTTTGCCTAAAACGTGCGAGCCTGTTTTCTTCACGTCCAAAAGCTCAAGGCCGAGATTGCTCAAACGCCCAAGCACCAGCCAGGTTTCGTTGGGATTTTCCTTAGTGACGTTGAAGTCTGCGCCGGCAACAACTTTATCGCTCAATGACCATCCTCCCGGGGACTGACTAGAACGCGGCTACCTTGATACATCCTATTTTACGTGAAATGACTTCAGGATACATTCTTGACAAAGGCCCACTGGCGCCTGTGCCTGTCGGGCAGCTCGCCCGGTCATTCATAATAGAGCGCCTGCTCGCCGTCTACCTCAGCGCGCTTCATATCGGCGGTTGTCAACGCTTTTGGCAAAACCGGAAGAGATGGCTTTGTTGACATTGCAATTGTGCAAAGCCCCCCTCTAGAACCTCTTTGCCGGCTTGTTTACCGAGTTATCGGTGGCCTTCCGCCAACAGAAGCAGGCTCAGAGCCAGAGAAAGACTAAGACTAATCGGCATCATCTTTAATTTTAAGTGGGAACTTAGCGGCCTGCGAGCTGTCTTGCCCTTTGAAAGCGTGACACTACGGGAAATTTTTGCGGGGAAAGACCGCGAGTTGCTGGGGGATTGGATATGGGTCAGTCTGTTGGCGGTGTTGGGATCGTGTCTTCGGATTTTCCCGCACTTGTTTCTGGAATGTATGACGCAAGACCAATAGAGCGCGCTCGCTGGAATGTATTGGATCTTTTAAACTGGATATCCCGCAGAGCTGTACCCGCTCAGATGTTCTGCGAAATCGATACCACGCAAGCAGAGGCACTGCTCAAAGTCTTATCCGAAAATGGCGACAAGATCACTATCACCGCCTTACTTCTGAAAGCAATTTCAATCGCCCAACTCAACTGTCCGGAAAGCAGATCCTACCGATTGCCCTGGGGGCTCAAGGTTGTGCGCCGTCAGCCTGTTGCTGGATTTACCGTGGAAAGATTTGTGGACGGCCGACCGGCAGTGTTCTTTGCCTCCATCGCCAATGCTCATACCAAGCCTCTGGAAGAAATCGCGCGCGAAATTTCGGCCTATGGTCGCAATGATATTGACTCGGTGACGCAGTTAGCCAAAGAACATTTGCTAAGTAAAGTGCCATGGCTGCTGCGACAGTTTTACATAGCCATCGGGCTCAACGTGCCTGCGCTGAGACATATCATAAACCCGGCCACTTTTGGCATGACGTCACTAGGAAAATTTGGCATGGGCGCACCGTGTGCACCGAACGTCACTACCACCATATTTGGTATCGGCTCGATGGAGCCCCAAGCTGTTGTGCGAGACAATGAAGTCGAAGTAAGAAACATGATGGAAGTTGCGCTCTCTGCTGATCTAAGGGTTTTGGGATTATACAAAGCTGCATACTTACTTGAAGACATTAAGGCTCTTGTAGAAAGCGGACTGGCTGAACATCTGACCGAAAATGAAAGAGAAATCGTAAGGCTGGCTTCAGAGAAAGCTCCTGTAGCACTAACTTCCAGAGATAGACGGTTCGCCGACAACAGGCCGATGCGCAAAAGTGGCGCCGCATGACAATCTTTCGCTAGTAATCCATTGTCTAAGTAGACGGTGTATTATATCTGACGATGAAATCCTCTTATTCAAGTAAACTTATGGCCCTTCCGACGGCAGCAGAGAAAAATGCTGAGTAGTTACGACTTCGCCAAGAAGGATCGCACCAATGACTAAG
>Ga0105248_10009295_pt1 | contig 10824 bp, 8 predicted proteins | sample KBSS34metaG_FD_81524 | JGI IMG/M metagenome (GOLD analysis project Ga0105248, IMG submission 81524) | Switchgrass rhizosphere microbial communities from Kellogg Biological Station, Michigan, USA - KBS S3-4 metaG | ecosystem: Host-associated > Plants > Roots > Rhizosphere > Soil | place...
GGCGAACGCACCCTGCTGTCCATCGGCGACATCGCCCGCCGCCAGCGCATCCAGGACAGCCACGCCACCACCCTCACCGCGCACGACATGCTCTCCGAGCTACTCGCCGACACCCGCCAACTCATCGAAAACTTTCAGTTCGTCCACGAGCTCTGCGCCGCCGAAAACGACTTCGCCACCGCCAGCGTCATCGAGAACTGGATCGACGAGTCCGAGCAGCGCGCCTGGGTGCTGGCCGAAACCGTCAGCGCCTGACCGCGCCTGCTCGCATCGCGCCACACGCAGCACATCGCCGCGCACAACATCGCCACACCAAAGGAAGGTGCATCATGCAGGTCCAGGTCGCAGACGTATCGCTCGAAGTCTCCATCACCGGAACAGGCTCGCCAACACTCGTCTTTCTCCACTACTGGGGCGGCACCCACCGCACCTGGAGCTCCGTCGTCGCCGCGCTCCAGCCCGCCTTCCGCACCGTCGCCTACGACATGCGCGGCTGGGGACACTCCTCCGCCACAGCAACCGACAACTACTCCCTCACCGCACTCGCCGACGAAGCCCAGGGACTCATCGCAAAGCTCAACATCGACCACTACGTCCTCGTCGGCCACTCCATGGGCGGCAAGATCGCGCAGCTCATCGCATCGCGCCATCCTAAAGGGCTCGCCGGCCTCGTGCTCGTCGCACCCGCCACGCCAACGCCTGCGCTGATGCCCGACGAGGCAAAGCAACAGCAGCTCCACGCCTACGACAATCGCGAGACCGTCACGCAGACCATCGCATTCCTCTCCTCGCGCTCGCACCCACCCAGCATCGTCGATCAGATCGTCGAAGACAGCCTCAGCGCAGCGCCCGCCGCGAAACTCGCATGGCCGCTGCACGGCATGCTCGAAGACATCTCCGCCGCTGCCGCGCAGATTCGCGTGCCCACCATCGTCATCGCAGCAGAGCTCGACAACCTCGACTCCATCGAGCAGCACCGCCGCGAGATCATCGCCCGCATCCCCGGCGCAACGCTCGAGATCATCCCCGACAGCGGCCATCTTTTGCCCATCGACGAACCCGCGCTCACCGCCGCCACCATTCAACGCTTCGTGCAGCAGTCCATCGCTTCATCAGCTCGTGACACCACTGCCGTCATCAGCTAGGCGTTCCTTCTGAAGCGCTCCGCATACTCCCCGGCGGAGACGCCCAGAATCCTCAGGAACGAGCGCCGCATCGAGTCCGCCGACCCGAAGCCGCAAGCGTCCGCGATCTCCTTCAGCCCCATGTTTGAACTGTCGATCATCTGCTGCGCCGCCTCCACGCGCAGCCGATCGACAAACTGCCCCGGGTTCATCTTCGTCTCACGCAGGCATACCCGCGAGAAGTGTCGCGGGCTCATCCCAATGCGCTCCGCCAGCACCTCCACCGAAAGGTTCTCGCGAAGGTTCTCCATCATGTACACCTGCAGCTCGCGCAGCGGCTGCGAGGTCGCCGCCTGTCGCGAAAGCATGTGGCTGTACTGCGCCTGTCCACCCGGCCGCACCAGGAACATCACCAGCTGCCGCGCAATCGCCAGCGACGCCTCGCGCCCTCTGTCTTCCTCCACCAGCGCCAGCGCCAGATCGATCCCCGCCGTTATCCCCGCCGACGTATACACCGCGCCATCGCGCAGAAAGATATTGTCCGGCAGCACGTTCACCCGTGGATACTCACGCGCCAGCTGATCGCAGAACCTCCAGTGCGTCACCGCGTTCTTGCCATCCAGCACTCCCGCCGCTGCCAGCACAAATGCGCCCGTGCAGATCCCCGCCACCCTGCGTGAACGCGCCGCCGTCTTCGCCACCCATCGGATGTACTCTTCTTCGAAGCCTCCGGCCTCAGCGCCCTCGCCACCCGCAATCACCAGCGTGTCGATCGTCTCCGGCAGCTGCTCCGGCGCAACAGCGTTACCCAGCGTCACGCCTCTGCTCGTCATCAGCGAATCGCCGCCTCCGCTCGCAACCAGCGTCACCTTGTAGTGCTCGTCGTTCGAAAAAACTTCGAGCGGCCCCGTAACATCCAGTATCTGCACCGGCGGTGGCCCGCTGATCACAATGTTCCGCATGAGATGGATTGTAAGGAAGCTCCGCCCCGAGAACCAATCCGCGTCATGTCCGAAATTGCTGTACCCGCGTCATGGCGGTCCCGCCGCAGCAAACTTAGTGTTGTTCCTGTGAGCACTCTCACAGGAGGAAATCATGTCAACCACCGCATCCTCATCGCAGACCGCCGACCTTCTCTCTGAAGTCAAACTACCCGACACGCAGCTGACGCGTGACATCACCGCCTTCATCCGCGACACCGAGACCGAGCTGCTCTTCAACCACTCCAGCCGCGTCTATTACTTCGGCGCCATCGCCGGCAAACAGCGCAAGCTCCACTTCGATCCCGAGCTGCTCTACGCCGGCGCCATGTTCCACGACATCGGCCTCATGCCCAGCCACAGCAGCGCCACCGATCGCTTCGAGGTCGACGGCGCCAACGCCGCTGCCGAGTTCCTCACCGCGCGCGGCATCCCGCACTCCAGCGTCTACGATGTCTGGACCGCCATCGCCCTGCACACAACGCCCGGCGTCCCGCAGTACATGCATCCCGTCGTGGCACTCGTCACCGCAGGCGTTGAGATGGATGTCCTCGGCCTCACCTACGCCTCATACCCCGACCAGCTTCGCGAGGCCGTCGTCGCGCAACACCCGCGCACACCCAGCTTCAAGGAAGACATCCTCGAGGCCTTCTACAACGGCATCCGCCACAAGCCCGACACCACCTTCGGCAACGTAAAGGCCGACGTCCTCGCAGACAAGGACAGCGCCTTCGTCCGCGGAAACTTCTGCAGCATCATCCGCAACTCGGCATGGAAGGCTTAATGAACTCCCTCGGGCAAAGCCCCGCACACTCAAGCGGGGCTTTGAAGCTCACCGCACGTCGCTTCATTACCACGTTGCACCTTACGGTTTCGCAGTATCACTGCTTGCAGCGTCACTGCGTTGCGGCGTCACTGCTCGCAGCATCACTCTTCATAGAGCTCAACTCCTGCACCGTAAGCGCCATCTCCTTCTCCCCCTCCACCAGCTCAACGCCCAGCATCTTCCGCAGCACCGCATTCAGGCTCGCAATATCATCCACCGCAATCTTGAACCGCACATCGAACCTGTTGCTCATCTCCGTCTCATTCACCACTGGGGCCTGCAGCCCCGTCGCCAGCACATAGGCAAGATCGTCCATCGTCGCGCTGATCACCACGTAGCGCCCATGCCAGTAGCCGCGCATCATCCTGTGGTTTGAAGCCGGAGGCTCCACCGCAACCGCACTCCCTGCCACGCGACGCAGAACATACGCTCGCCTCGTGATCGTCTTCGACTGCACCTTCATCCGCAGCCCCGCCAGCAGCGCCTGCTGCAACATCCCCTTCGCAGGACCTTCCGCATCGCCCTCTGCATCCGCCACATTCACGCGCAGATCGAACAGCCCCTCCGGCATACTGCCCTTCAGCACAAACCGCTCCGTCGTAATGTCGAACACATTCGTGAACAACGTGTCCGCATCCACTCCCAACAGATCAGTTCCCGTAGGCGCATGCATCACCGTCGCAGGCTTCGCATCCGCCGCCGCTATGCGCAACGACACAGCCGCCAGCGCACTCTTTCCTACCGTCACAGCCGACGCCGCACCAACCTTCACGTCCTCCATCGCCGCCTTGAACGCAACCTTCTTCCCATCAGCCAGCGCCCGCAGATCGTCCGCCTGCAACGACTCCGCACTCGTCGCCGCCACCACCTTGCCATCCGCGCCCACCACAATCGTCGTCGGCAGCGAGTTCGCGCCGTACCACGCCGCCACACCGCTCGTCGTATCCACGCCAACCCAGCCCGACATCTTCTTCTTCGCCAGGAACGCCCGTATCAACTTCGGGTCTTCATTGTCGATCGAGATGAACTGAAACTTCGCCGGATCAAGCTCGCCCACCAGCGCATTCAAATGCGGTATGCTCGCCACGCACGGCGCACACCACGTCGCCCAGAACTCCAGCACCACCACCTTGCCCTTCAGCGACGCCCAGTCCACCCGAGCGCCCGCCGGGGCCTGCAGCAGCTGCGTAAACATCAGCGGCGGAGCAGGGGTCCCCACCTCCGGGTAAGCCCACGCCACACCCGCACTTAGCGCCCAAGCCAACATCAGCAGCAGGCTCTTCCGCAAAACCCCTCGCACATCGTTCGGCATCTTCATAGTCGGTTTTCGACTATATCGACATCCGACCACCAAATCAACTCCGCGCCCCGCGCAAACCTTTTGCGGCTTTATTCCTCGCCCATCCGTACTACCATCATCAACACGCAATAACAGCAGCACTCTCCCGGAGGTTGTATGGCACGCACGCCCTCGCTCGTACTCCTAAGTCTCATGGCACTCGCCAGCGTCTCCCTCAACGCGCAGAACCCCGGCCCCGGCGCGCCCGGCCAGGGCGCACCACCCCCACCGCCTCCACCCACCGCAGGCGCAAAGCTCGAGATCACCGACGGCTCCTCCGCCACCTATCGCGTCACCGAGCAGTTCGTCGGCGTCTCCTTCACCAACGAGGCCGAAGGCGCCACCACCCTCGTCAGCGGCGCCCTCACCATCAACGCCGACGGCAGCATCGCGCCCGGCTCCAAACTCATCGTCGACCTCCGCGGCCTCAAGAGCGACCAGGACCAGCGCGACGGCTTCATCCAGAACCGCACCCTCGAGACCGCCAAGTTCCCCAACGCCGAGTTCGTCCCCAGCAAAGTCACCGGCCTCGACAAACTGATTCCCTCCGCAGGACAGGCCGGCATCTCCCTCACCGGCAACCTCACCATCCACGGCGTCACGAAAGAAGTCACCTTCCAGGGCATCGCCACCTTCAACCCACGCACCAACACCGTAGCCGGCCGCGCCAAAACCTCCCTCACCTTCGACCAGTTCGGCCTCACCCAGCCAAAGATTGGCCGCCTCGCCAGCGTCGACAACAAGATCGACCTCGAACTCGTCTACCGCTTCAAACGCAGCCTGCCCTGAGCGCCACTACCCTCCTGCGCCACCAACCGGATGCCCCACTCATGCGGCTTCATCACTCATCTTGCCCCAGTCAGCAAGCGGACTGCGGCAGATGAGTGGGCATTCAAGCAAAGCTCGAACCGCCTTGCTTAAGGGCACGGCTTCATCCCAACCGAATCACTCTAGCCCCAGGAAGTCTCATCCCAACCGAACCACTCTAGCCCCATCCCAAGAAGTGTCATCCTGAGCGAAGCGTAGCGGAGTCGAAGGACCTGCGGTTGCCTCTAATTCGCAGCCCGCTCTGAACCGAGTCGAAGGGTCTCGCCTCTCAGACATGGGTTCGCAGCACGCATCCCCAAGCCACAACTCTCAACCCACCCGACACAAGGAGGGAGCACCGGGCTTTAGCCCGGTGAAAAATCCACTCACACAAAAAGGGGCTTCAGCCCCGGCTTTGCCGGGTGCCCCATTCATGCAGCCTCATCGCATGAGTGGGCATTCGAGCAACGCTCGAACCGCTTTGCTTAAGGGCACGGCTTCAGCCGTGCCAATGAACCCCGTGCAGAAGAAGCGGCTTTAGCCGCTGAGGTCACTGCCGACTGAGCCACCACCACTCGCATCGCCACCACTCGCTTGCCCGCAGACTGCCATGAGCGAAGCCGAATGGGTCTCGCCTTTGAGACATAGGTTCGCAGCATGCATCCTAAAGCCACAACTCTCAACCCATCCGACACAAGGAGGGAGCACCGGGCTTCAGCCCGGTGAAATCCACGCACCACAAAAAGGGGCTTCAGCCCCGGCTTAGCAGGATCCCACACAACCCAACAAACCAACTCCATCTAACGCAACCTGCAACCTGCAACCTGCAACCTGCAACCTGCAACCTGCAACCTGCAACCTGCAACTGACAACCTGCAACTGACAACTCCTCCTGTATCCTTTTCTCGGAACCGACTCGGAGAGCATCATGTTTCGTTCTGCACCAATCCTCCTGCTGCGCGCCACGCTCATTGCACAGGGCCCGCAGCCGCCCACCATCAGGACCAACACGCAGCTCGTCATCGTCGACGTCACCGTCACCGACGCGCATCAGAACCCCATCCACAATCTCAAGGCCTCCGACTTCGTCCTCCTCGAAGACAACGTCGCGCAGAACATCAAGTCCTTCGACGAGCACGCCTACATCGCGCAGCCCGCAGCCTCCACCCAGCCACCGCCCGCACTGCCACCCGGCGTCTTCACCAACCTCGCACCCGTCGTAGCAAACAACACCCTCAACATCCTTCTGCTCGACACCCTCAACACGCCCATGCAGGACCAGCAATACGCCCGCAACCAGATCAGGCAGTATCTGAAGAACGCACCCGCCGGCACACGCATCGCCATCTTCGGGCTCGGCGCCCGCCTCTATCTCCTGCAGGGCTTCACCTCCAACCCCGAGGTCCTCAAAGCGGCCATCGACCAGAAGAACGCCGCAAAGACCTCGCCCCTCTTGGGCGACGACACCGTCGGCGGCGGCAACGGCTCCGTCTCCACCTACAAACAGTTCGAAGACTTCGCCTACGCCAACGACCTTGAGGATGTCCTGGCTCTCCAGCTCCAGAACCTGCAGCAGTTCGAGGCCGATCGTCAGAGCACCCAGAATCAGCTTCGCGCCAGCATCACGCTCAACGCACTCAACCAGCTCGCCCGTTATCTCAGCGCCATGCAGGGCCGCAAAAACCTCATCTGGTTCTCCGGCTCCTTCCCCATCAACATCCTCCCCGACGGCAGCCTGCTGCGTCCCTTCTCCGTCATGGCCTCCGCCGAAGACGAGTTCCGCCAGACCACCAACCTCCTTGCCCGCAGCCAGGTCGCCGTCTATCCCGTCGACTCACGCGGCGTCATCACCTCACCCACGCTCAACGCCTCCAACACCATCAACGCCCGCATCGTCCATGACCCTAGGACCTTCGGTAACGATGAGAACAAGTTCTACGACCGCCTCGCCGACGATCACAGCACCATGCTGCGCATGGCCGAGCAGACCGGCGGCCGCGCCTTCATCAACACCAACGACCTCAACAAGGCCGTAGCCGATGTCGTCGAAAACGGCGCCAGCTACTACACCCTCACCTACACGCCCGCCAACGCCGCTTGGGACGGCGCCTATCGCAAGATCGAAGTGCGAACCCCGCAGGGCCGCTACAAACTCAGCTACCGGCGCGGCTACTTCGCCGATGCTGCAGACGCACAGGCCTCTCGCAACATCGCAGCAGCCCAGCCTGAGAACACCTTCTACCCCATGCGCGCCGCCATGATGCACGGCGCTCCCGAAGCCACGCAGATCATCTTTCGCGCACGCGTCGTCCCCGCCAGCGCCACCACCGAAGACACCCTCGCCCCCGGCGTAGCTGCAGGCTCCGACCCATCGAAACTTCAGCCACCCTATCGCCGCTACAACGTCGTCTTCGCCGCCGACCCGCGCAACATCCGCTTCACCCCATCAGCCAGCGGCAACCAGACCGCACAGGTGCAGTTCGTCACCTACGTCTACTCAAGCGATGGACAACTCATCGCCCGCGCAGGCAACGAAGTTCACGCCGACCTGCCCCCCGCCTCCTACACCGCCCTCTTCCACGGCGGCCTCCGCATCGCGCAGCAGATCAGCGTCCCCGACAAAGGCAACTACTACCTCCGCGTAGGAATCCACGACATCGACGGAGACCACGCCGGAGCACTCGAACTCCCCATCGCCGCCGTCCGCAACCTCCCACCCGAACCAACAAAAGCCGCCCCGCCGCAATAACTCCGCCATCAACGTTTACTGCAATTGAGCGAGCACCAGACACGCAGCGATCACTAGCAACGGAGGGAGCACCGGCCATGGAGCACGAGTCGCGGAAGGAGCACCGGGCTTTAGCCCGGTGAAAAATCCACTCATACAAAAAGGGGCTTCAGCCCCGGCTTAGCAGGATCCCCACACAACCCAACAAATCAACTCCATCTAACGCAACCTGCAACCTGCAACCTGCAACCTGCAACTCCCTTCACGCAATCGCCGCAACCATAGGCCGAGTCACGCGATTCAGATACCCGCGCACCGCCTCTACATCTCCCGCCTTCGCCCGCAGCCCCACATAGCCATCCGGCCGCACCAGCCACAACGCGCCCTGCGCAAACGGCGCGCGCACCGTCCCCTCCAGGATCACGCCATACTGCTCCTTCAACTCCGCATACACCTCAGCGTCATCGGCGAACAACACAAACCGCGGCGTCTGCCCCGCGCCCACCGGCACATCGCCCTCGCGTATCGGCGCACGCTTGCCTGCCTCAGGCGCAGCCAGCCCAAACCCATAACTCTCATTCAGCGCACTCGCACCATACGACACCGCAATCTCCGACAGCACATTCGCCACCGTATGCTGCACCGGCGCAAACCCGAAGATCATCGACGCCACATGGTTCCGTATCGACTGCTTCAGACCGCCCTGCGCCACCGCCATCGCCGTCGCTTTGCCCGTGGCCTCGAGCACCAGCTTCGCCACCGCGCTGCGCTCCTCGCTGTAGCTCGCCAGCAGAACCTCCGGCGCAGCCAGACCGCGCTCCACCATCGCCAGCTTCCACGCCAGGTTGAACGCATCCTGCATCCCCGTGTTCATCCCCTGGCCGCCCGCCGGGCTGTGGACATGCGCCGCATCGCCTGCAAGAAACGCCCTGCCGCCGCGATACGTCTTCACCTTGCGCTCGTTGATGCTGAACGACGATAGCCACACCGCATCGCTCGCCACCACGCCGCCCGGCCCGCGAATGTCCAGTATCCGTTGCACCTTGTCCAGCGTCGGCGCAGGCCTGTTGCCCTCGCCAATCTCGCTCGAGGTCTGCGACTGACCCACATCCGCAATCACGCGAAACCGCGTGCCGCCAAGAGGGAACAGCGTCAGCACACCATCCGCATGCCAGTGAATGCGTATCGCCGCAGGATCCGGCATGCCCGTCAGATGCAGGTCCGCCAGCAGCCAGTCATCCAGCATCGTGCTGCCGTCAAAGCTCATCCCCAGCGCATGACGCACCGTGCTGTGCGCCCCATCGCATCCCGCCAGCCACTTCGTCTCTACCTTCTCCAGCGACCCGTCCGCATGACGCAGCGTACACATCACGCTGTCATCGCCCTCATCAAACTCCACCAGCTCCACCTGCCGCTCCACCAGCACGCCGCGACGCTTCAACTCCTGCTCCAGCAGCCGCTCCGTCTCGCTCTGCGCAATCATCAGCACATACTTATGCGGCGAATCGATCGTCCCCAGGTTCACATGCGCAATCTCCTCGCGCCCCGCAAAGATAAACGCGTCCTCCACCTTCATCCCGGCAGCGACAAACCGCTCCACCACGCCCTCGCCCATGCGGTCCATCAGCTCCAGCGTGCGCGCCCATATCACCAGCGCCTTCGACTTGTCCGTGCGCGCCGCATTCTTATCCACCACACGCACCCGCAGCCCGAACCGCGCCAGCTCCGCCGCCATCGTCATCCCCACCGGCCCCGCGCCCACTACCAGAACATCGTTCATCGCACTCATCCTCACAACGGCGCTGTCCTCCACCGTTACCCAAAGCCTACAAACACCCCGCCACGCAAGCCATAGAGGTCGATACACACGCCACCCATGTAGCTCCACATACATCTCTACCACCCGCACGTGATATCCCTATCAATGGAGCAACTCATGCATCACGTCGCCTCACCGCACAGCACCGAAGAGCATCACGCAGCGTCGCCTCGCACAAACGCGCAAAGCGCAGAGCAGCAACGCACTCCATCCAGTCGCCTCGACTCTCAACGCGGCTTCGCCACCGGACGCCTCCTCATCGGACTCGCCACCCTGGCCATCTTCATCGCCGCGCTCCTGCCCTTCCTGCGCCGCGTCCGCGCCACCGCCAACGACACCAACGCGCAGACCGACCTCATCACCATCGGCAAGGCCCAGTACGACCTCCACCAGAAGACCGGCGCCTACGCCACCTCCCTCACGCAGCTCACCCTCACACCACAACTGGCCTCCGGCGCCTCCAACGGCCACACCTTCCGCATCCTCACCGCCACCACCGACAGCTTCCTCATCGAAGCCGCCCCCACCCAACCCGGCGCCTCCGGCTATAAAACCTGCACCATCAACCAGCAACTAACCATCCACTGCTGACGCCACATCCGATCGCATCACCACAACTCGCATGCCTGCAGCCTTCCTGAGCAAAGTCGAAGGGTCTCTACGAGACATGGCTTCGCAGAACGCAGCCTGCCCTGAGCGCCACTACCCTCCTGCGCCACCAACCGGATGCCCAACTCATGCGGCTTCATCACACATCTGCCCAGTCAGCAAGCTGACTGGGGCAGATGTGTGGGCATTCGAGCAAAGCTCGAACCGCCTTGCTTAAGGGCACGGCTTCATCCCAACCGAACCACTCGAGTGCCCTCCCAAGAAGTGTCATCCTGAGCGAAGCGTAGCGGAGTCGAAGGACCTGCGGTTGCTTCTAATTCGCAGCCCGCCCTGAGCGAAGTCGAAGGGTCTCGCCTCTCAGACATGGGTTCGCAGCACTCATCCCCAAGCCACAACTCTCAACCCACCCGACATACGGAGGGAGCACCGGGCTTTAGCCCGGTGAAAAATCCACTCACACAAAAAGGGGCTTCAGCCCCGGCTTAGCAGGATTCCCACACAACCCAACAAACCAACTCCATCTAACTCACTGCAACCTGCAACCTGCAACCTGCAACCTGCAACCTGCAACCTGCAACCTGCAACCTGCAAC
>Ga0105248_10009300_pt1 | contig 10821 bp, 12 predicted proteins | sample KBSS34metaG_FD_81524 | JGI IMG/M metagenome (GOLD analysis project Ga0105248, IMG submission 81524) | Switchgrass rhizosphere microbial communities from Kellogg Biological Station, Michigan, USA - KBS S3-4 metaG | ecosystem: Host-associated > Plants > Roots > Rhizosphere > Soil | place...
CCAGGGCGGGCGTCGCTACGGCGACGAACAGGATGGCGGCGACGAGGGCGAGATCGCCCAGGATGGCTGCAGCCTGCCCGAGGCCGGTCGTAGGCCGGGCGGGGGCGTGGACGACGTAAGGCGTGGCCGCACTCGCGGCGTCGGGGCGTAGTACGCCAAGCGGGTTCGTCTGAACCATGGACGCGGGCGGTGTGGCACGGTGGAGTGGCGTGGCCGGTTCATAGGCGCCAGGGATCAGCATTCGCGCGGCGTGCTGTTGAGCCTCGGTCATCGCTGGTAACTCGACGGCCGTTGCGGAGACCCACGGTGTCCTCCGACACCAGCCCTGCGCTGCACCGACACACGATCGGCGGGCAAGAGACCCGTCAACGATTGCAGTGACACATCGGAACGGTATGCCCTGCTGCCGAACAGCGCTGTTCCAGAGTGCACACGCAAGGACTCCCAGCTGCGGCACACTGGTGTTGAAGGGCGCAATCCTTCACGCAGAGTGAGAACACCTGACGGGACCGAGCGTGCAGTACCGCGACGTGCTGCTTCACGAGGCCAAAGGGGAACAGCGATGGGTGACAAGGGTGGCAAGAAAGACAAGACGAAGCATCAGCAGCAACTCGCGACGAAGCAGAAACAGAAGGAAGAAAAGAAGCAGGACAAGGCTCCGTCCAGGGTGCCCTTAGCACCACACCGGTGATCGATGGCTGCGTGGACGCCCATCGCAACCCCAGCCGTTGAAGGTGCGCACGAATGATTGCACTCCGAGTACCGAAGGTTCAGTTCACCGTCGAGCCTATCGACCCCGCGTTGGCGTCGACGCGGACTCGCAGCTCCTGATGTCGGCCGTCATGAACATCTTGCACAATGCGTTCAAGAGCACCCCGCCCGGCGGGCACGTGCTCCTGCGGGCACGCGCAGACCACGGGCGGTTGACCAACCTCCCCTCCGCGTCGGCGGCGTAGACTATGTGGGGCGATCGCGGCTCATCGGACAGGTCACCAAGATGCACGAGCTTCTGATCTTCTTCGCAAGGCTCGGCGGCCCCATGTCTTCTTGCGCGATGGAATTCACCAGGACCGCGCCCGTCGCCACCGCCCCGGGGGTGTGCCGGACGGCGTTGCGCATCCCACTTGCCGAACCAGGGGGTGCAGTGGCCGACTCCGACTACCACGCCAGCCTGACGACTCGATACGTGCGTCTGCGAGGCCGACAGTGAAGCCGCCCTCATCTCCCTTGCGTGCTCGGCGCCGGGTTCGAGGCGGAACACCGGAAGGCACGACCACAAGAATGCCGAACCAGAGTCCACGACCACCCTTCGACGTGACGGCGTTCCTCGAGTCCGCAGGTGCGGCACGGCGCGTCGTGTCGTATCCAAAAGGGAAGATCGTCTTCTCCCAGGGCCAACCGAGCGACGCCGTCCTGTATATTCAGAATGGCGGCATCAAGATCTCGGTACTGTCCCGGACCGGGAAAGAAGCCGTGGTGGCGATGCTGGGCCCCGGCGATTTTTTCGGCGAAGGCGCGCTGACTGGTCAGTCGATCCGGATCGGAACGGCGACCGCGACATCGTCGACGAGAGTGCTCACCATCGAGAAGGCTGCCATGCAGCAACTGCTACGGCACGAGCCAACGTTCGCGGAGCGTTTCATCGCGTACATGCTGGTCAGGAACCTCCGCATCGAAGCCGACCTCGTCGACCATCTCTTCAACTCCAGCGAGAAGCGATTGGCGCGGGTATTGTTGCTGCTGGCGCGGTACGGCGATCAGGGAGAACCGGAGCGGCGGATACCGAAGATCTCTCAGGAAACGCTCGCGGAAATGGTCGGCACGACGCGGTCGCGCGTCAACTTTTTCATGAACAAGTTCCGGGATCTCGGCTTCATCGAGTACAACGGCGATATAAGAATCAACACCTCGCTCATGAGCGTGGTCCTTCACGACTAGCTGATGTCGCCGTTCGAGTCCTCACACTGCACGATCCACTGGCGAATTGTCTTCCGCAAATCGTCGGCCTGCCCTTGCAGTGTCTGCACCCGTCTGGCTTCTATGGCGAGATCGCGACAGAGCTCCGCGACCTGACCTTCGACAACGCTCGGCAAGTCGGCGGGGCGAGGCCTCATGTATTCGCGCGACGCGCCGGCTACCGCTGCGTGCTTCGACATGGCATCTCCTTTTATCAGCCATCCTGACAGACGCGACTCGGGACGTCTGTTCCCTTTGGAACGAAACGCACGGCCGGTGTCGCGCCGCGCCGTTGCCCGCGCGCCCGCGGGGCCACACTCCGACTGTCGTGACACACTTACGAGGCCTGTGCATTCGGGAACAGCCCCCTTTCCGTGTCTCAGTACACTGATCTCATGCACACCGACCTTACGAAAGGGCCGTCATCGGTCTTCCACCTCTCACCATGATGAAGATGTGAAATCCTCCTTGACCTCCTCGCCATCCGAGACCCTCGTCGCACTCCGCGAGCTCGTCGAGGCGATTGATCGCCGCGTCCCTCACGCCGAACGACCAGGCGAAGTCCGGATCAGCAAAGACGCTGCGCTGCTCAGAAGCGAAGCCGTGAGGCACATCGAGGCGCTGCTGCGGGACCAGAACCGTCCTGCTGACCAGGACCTCATCGATGCGATCATGGCCGACGATGGGAATCCGACACCTGGCGGGGGCGTGGCCTGAGACGGCCGCACGGCCAGGCAAGACGCCGCGAGTAGACACTCACCTTCTGATTGTCATGTCGTAGGGACGCGTTCGGCTCGCACGATGAACCGCTCAGGGGCGTGGCCCAGATAGGTGAACGGATAGCAGCTGATCAGTGTGAGCATCGAGACCGTCGTGGTCTCTATCACCCACACCGCCTCAGGCTTCACGATCAGGATGTCTCGCACACGGTAGTCGAAGGTGCCATGGGGCGTCCTGAGGCGCAGGAGGTCTCCGAAGCGAATTCCCTTGAGGGGCCTGAACAAGGCGTCGCGGTGGGCGGCCAGCGCGCTGTTCCCTGCGTGCCACGGGAGGGGCGTGTCCGGCAGATGTCCGATCGCCCGGTCCAGAACCGAGGTGTCGTCTCCTTCGACCACGACGCCCGATAGGCCCAGACGTAGGACCTCCAGCGTGCCGATGGGCTCCCCGGCCTCGAGTGACGTTGGTCCCGTGCGTTCAATCCCGCGGATCGAAGCGTGCCGCAGCGTCGCCTCGACGTGGCGGCGATAAGAGGACGTTCGGAGCGAATCGACCCCCACCCAGAGGAGTATCGCCGTACCACAAACGATCAACAGAGGTTCGAGCGCACGTCGTACCAGGCAGGTCACGGTGCCACGGGTCGAGTGCCGGGTATATAGCCGGCCCGCGTCCGAGCCATGAGCGGCCGCCCGAGAGGCATCGTCTCCTGACCAGCGGTGATACCGGACGGTAGCGCCGGCATCGGAACGGCGAGCGCCAGACGTCGGCCACGCCCGAGAGTGACGCAGAGGAGTGAGGCAGGCACCACACCCCTCCCTGACATGTCCGCCGTCAACATAGTTACACCGCGATGAGACGCCGCACCGCAAGCGCAAGACCGGCCAGCAGCGCCACCACGCCACCTATCATGAGGGTCGGCGTCCAGCCGGCCGTCTGAGGTAGTTGGGTGCGAGCCGAAGGGCGTGCACGTTCGTCGGCCTGCGGATCCTGCGCGGCTGCTGCCGGTGAGTTGGATCCGTCCGACGCGACCTCGCCACGCTGGGCCCTGCCCGTGACGTCTATCGGAGCGGGAACCTCTTCGACGACCACCGGAACTGGATCGCCCGCGGGAGACACCCGCGCCAACTCGGCGGTCTCGAACTGCTTGGTGTCCGTGCTCGTCGTCAAAACCGGCTGCGACGCCACCTTCGCCAGCTGCAGCGCCTGCTCGCGTGGATAGATGAACTCGTACCCGATCGCCTTGCCTGGATACCACCACGTCTTGATCGGCGTCGGCTCGTTGGCCGGGGTCTCCATGAACCGAATCTCCGGATCCCTCGGCGCCACTGCCATCCGGTTGGGGATGGTGTGCAGCATCGCCAGGGGCGTTTTGCCATCCTCGCTCAGCACGCTGATGACCTTGCGGCCGGTCGTGGGATCGGCCAGCCGAAACAGATACCTGCCCGCCGGTAGCGTGATGCCCGGAAGCTGGACCGGACCGCTGAACGTGAAATAAGTCCGATAGTCTTCGGTCTGCGCGCGTGCCGGACTGCCGATGCCGAACGTCATGACCGCAACCGCGGACAACACTATGAGAGTCTTCATTGAATCGGTACCTCCACCTGTCGCATCCAGGCCCGCTCCGCACCGCGCGCGCCGTCCGTAGAGGTGGCGCCCGGGCCCAGCAAAAAGCCAACCTGTCGCTCTTGGAATGTGATGGCGCCCGAGGAATTCGGGTGTGTGCGACGGTCTCAGCGAGGCTGAGATGACCTCACGCTACCGGACCTGCCTGGACGTGTCTGTACTGTGTCGCACACTGACCCACGCTCGACGCTGTGCACTATGTGACAGAGGCGGAAGCCATCTCGGGTCACGCTCGCAGGTGCGTGATTCAACAGCCAGTGTTCGTCGACCGGATCGGCAGCCGCGTCCTGGGCGTTCTCGAGTTCGTCGGCGCGGTCACCACCCTAGGCGCGCGAGCAGCGATCGAAGTGGCCCGACCGCCGTACGAGCCTCGAGAGATCCTACGCCACCTCTATGACTTCGGCTACCGTTCCACGCCGCTCATCCTGGCGGCGGGCTTCGCGGTTGGCGTCGTGCTGTCGATGCACACCCGCGCCTCGCTCGAGCGATTTGGTGCCGAGGCGATGATTCCGGCCGGCCTGGCGATCGCCTTCATCCGCGAGACCGGTCCGCTCGTCACCGGGCTGCTCGTGTCGGGGCGCGTCGGCGCGGGGATCGGGGCCGAGATCGGCGCGATGAAGGTGACCGAACAGGTCGACGCGCTGGAAGCCACCGCCGTGGACGCGTTCAAGTATCTCGCGGTCACGCGCATTCTCGCGTTGATGATCGCGATGCCACTTCTCACGATCATGATGGACTTCGCTGGCATCGCCGGCGGCTACGTGGCCGAAGCCGCCGTGTCCGGCATGTCGTGGCACCAGTATTTCGAACGCTCCTTCGCCTATATCGGCTACGCCGACATCGTCCCGGCTACGCTCAAGACCGTCGTGTTCGGCTTTTTGATTGGCCTCGTCTCGAGTCATCTTGGCTTCACGACGAGCCGGGGCACCGAGGGTGTGGGCGAGGCCTCCACGCGCAGCGTTGTCATGTCGTCGATGCTGGTCATCCTGAGCGACGTGATTCTCGTCAAGCTGATCTTCTTCTTCTATCCACAGGTAGCCGCGTGACCGCCGTGCGTTTCGACCATGTCTCGAAGGCCTTCGGTCCGCAGCAGATCCTCGACGACATCTCGTTCGACGTTCCGCCGGGCACGGCATTCTGTCTGCTCGGCCGGAGCGGCACCGGCAAAAGCGTCACGCTTCGGCACATCGTGGGGCTGGTGCGGCCCGACAGTGGCCACGTGTTCATCGAGGACGAGGACATTACGGTTCTCGATCGCCGCGAATTGGCGCGCGTACGTAAGCACATGGGTTTCCTGTTCCAGAACGCCGCTCTCTTCGACTCGATCTCGGTCGGCGAGAATGTGGCGTTCCCCATGCGACGTCATACGGACTGGCCCGATGCCACGATTCGAGACCGGGCCGGCCAGAAGCTGGCCGACGTCGGGCTCGACGGGCGCTACGACACGATGCCGGGCGATCTGTCCGGAGGCATGAAGAAGCGGGCCGGCCTGGCGAGAGCGATGGCGCTTGACCCCGGCCTCCTGCTCGTGGACGAGCCGAGCGCCGGTCTCGATCCAATCACGGCCGGCGAGATCGACGAACTGCTCGTGAAGACGAAGGCGGCCGGCACGACGCTGGTCGTCGTCACCCACAACATTCCGAGCGCACGCGTGATTGGCGACACGTTTGCCGTGCTCAACGCGGGACGCATTCTCGCCAGCGGCACCATCGAAGCACTCGACGCCAGCGACGAACCGCTCGTCCAGGCGTTCATGGGTTCACAGGGAGGCGGTTGATGGCCACATCAGCACGAGTCGCAGGTGTCGGCGCGTTCGTCCTCGGCGGACTCGTCCTGTTCGCAATCGGGCTGTTCATGGTCGGCGAACGCCAGATGGCCTTTGCCGAGAAGTTCGTGGTGTACACCGAATTCACGAAGATCACCGGCCTCCAGTCCGGTGCGGTCGTCCGCGTCCTGGGTGCCAAGGCCGGCACGATCACACAGATCCTGCCGCCCGATACGCCGAGCGCCAAGTTTCGCGTGAGGCTCGAGCTTGCCGAGTCGCTGCATCAACTAGTCCGCGCCGACTCAATCGCCACAGTCGAAACCGAAGGGTTGGTCGGCGGAAGCTACCTCGGTATCGGCATGGGAACGTCTGCCGCTCCGCCGGTGCCGCCCGAGTCGACCATTCTCGGCAAGGAGCCCTTCGAGATCTCGGCTCTCATGCAGCAGATGGGCGATACGATCACGAAGGTCAATGCCACTCTCGACGACATGAAGGGAGACGTGCAGAACGCGGTCGTCGCGGTGGGCGACACCTTGGGCAACGCCAACGCGCTGATCGTCGGCGTCACCGACGACGTCAAGACGATGGCGGCGTCCGGCGCCAGGCTCAGCGGAGACGCGTCGGAGATCGTCGCCGGCATCCGCAATGGACGGGGCCTGGTCGGCAAGCTGATGACCGATGACGAGCTGTACCGCCGGGCCACGGCCATCGCACAGCAGACCGAGGAGACCGCCACGAACGCCAAGCAGGTGCTCGCGATCGCGAAATCCACGCTCGAATCGTTTCAGGCCACAGACGGGCCGGTGCACGGGATGACCGCCACCGTCTCGCAGACGATGGAAGGAGCGCGGGCCGCCATGATGGGATTTGCCGAGAACATGGACGCACTGAAGCACAACTTCATGCTGCGCGGCTTCTTCAAAGATCGGGGCTACTTCGACCTGGCAGATCTGTCGCCGGCCGCCTACCGGCTGGGCTCCCTCACGAAGGGCAGCGACCGGCAGGTGACCCGGGTATGGCTCTCGTCGGCTGTGCTGTTCGCCCCCGAGCCGGATGCTCCCGAAGACGAGCATCTGACCGACGCAGGCAAGGCACGGGTCAATGCGGCGATCGCCCCCTTCCTGGAATACCTTGCATCAGGAATCCTCATGGTCGAGGGCTACGCACAAGACGGACCGCTCGAGGCGCGGTATCTGCGCTCGCGGGCGCGCGCAACGGCCGTGCGCGACTACCTCATTGGCAAGTTTCAGCTCGATACACAGACCAGCGGCGCGATGCCTCTCGGCGGCGAGTCGGTCGGCAGCCCGGGCGGCGTGCCGTGGAACGGCGTGGCTCTGGCCGTGATTCTTCCCAAGGGCACGCTGGCCGTCCGCAAGTAGCGATGGAAAAGAGACGCCATGTCTGATGACCCTGCTTCGAGTGAGTTGACTCGCGTCAAGGCCGAGGAAGGCCGGAAGGATGCCGAGGGTCTCCGGGAAGAAGCCGACCAGGAACGAACTGGTGCCGAAGAGCAACGCGCGTCGGCGGAATCAGCGAGGAAAGAGGCCGAACGATTCCGGGTCCTCGCCGAGGAGGCCCGAGCGCTGAACGAGCGATACCGCGAGGAGTTGGAGTCGATCCGACAGGAGCGAGAGGCACTTCGGCACGCCGCCGAGGAGGCACGTCACGCCGCCGAGGAGGCACGGCACGCCACCGAGGAGGCGCGCCACGCCACCGTGGCCGCGGTGGCTGCGACCGCGGACGCCCTCGCCAGGGATCTGGCTCAGATGCAGTTCCTGGAAGACGCGCGGAACACCGTCAGGCAACTGGAACGCAAGAAACCGGACGACGTTCAGTAGACGCAGTCGGGCGCGACCCCTGCTCGTGACGGTCCCCTCAGCAGGTGTGGCACATCACGTCGAGCATGTAGTCCACGACGATGTTGGCATCCAGGTCAATCAGCACAAGGTGCGTGTCGACGATGCGGTATTCGAGACCGCTCGGGAGCGGCGGGAGGACCTTCAGCAGGTTCCCCGGCATCGTTGATCGAGGTGCGCCCTCCGGGAACGACGCGTTCACCACCAACACGAATACCGTGGGCGCGTCCTCACGGATGGATTCGCGGGTTCCGTGGGCGGCCAGTCCACGGAGTTCGGGGTCCATCGCCAGCCGAAGCGCCGTCGTAATGGGGCGCGTGAAGAGGTCACCTGGCCGCGCGTCGTGCCGTGCAAGGCGAATGCGTGTCGCCATCGCCTGTTGTGAGACCAGGTTCTCTCCAATATCGGCCCTCTGTCGTTGTGGCGCTCCCTGCTTCTGAACCTTGTCGTGCAGTCGCATGTATCGATCGACGCGCCGCTGGAAGTCTGAAAGCAGCCCTGCGTCCAGGCTCACAGGAGAGCTGTCTTCCGTTTCTGGCTGGGCCGGCGTCTCTCCAGCCGCAGTCGTCGGCACTCCGGGGACGAACTCCATATGGGCGGGCGCGCGCCGCCGCTCCTGACGCATGCCAGCGGTGCCGATCTGCTGTCGAGCCGAGTCGGGTGGCGTTCGCGCGAGCAAGACGCCGGGGGCGAGGGCAGCCGATGCGAAAACCACGACCGCGGTCCGCTTGAACATGGGGACACCTCAGCTTTGAATGGATGGGCACCCTTGTCGGCGTGCGGGTTGCGTGTCGAAGCTGACGGGCAGATGCCCGACTGTACGTGGTCCCTCGCCGACGCGCCGTCCAATCGGGCACACTCCCGTGGTCTGGGCCGTGCGTTACGGCGTTGGTTCGGCGGCGATGGCCATCGCGTCGCGCTGGATACCGTCCAGCAGGGTTCGAAAGACGACACCGTGGAACGGCGCCACGGCGTACCAATAGAGCAATCCGGCCAGTCCGCGCGGTTCGAAGAAAGCGGTCTGGCTGAGCGTGCAGGCCGACTCCCCGTCGGGCGCCACCCGGAAGTCGAGCAGGGCCTGACCGGGCAGTTTCATTTCCGCGCGCAGCGACAGCGCACGATCGCGTTCAATACCGACAACGCGCCAGAAGTCGAGTGCATCGCCGTAACGCAGGCTGTCGGGGTGGCGCCGGCCACGACGCAGCCCCGGCCCGCCGACACGCTGATCGAGCCATCCACGCATCCGCCACAGCCAGCTGGTGTCCCACCCCCGCTCGCCGCCAACGCGACACACCGCACGAAAGACGGCCGGTGCGGGAGCGGCGATGTGGACGGCCCTGGTGTCCTGGAACACAGTGCCGCCCGACCAATCTGGATCGCCCGGGATGGGACCGGCCATCGACCAGTGGGTCTCGACGAGGTGCGCCTTGACCTGGCTGAGCGAGGCATGCACCGCCTGACGGACGTCGAGCAACTCCTGCGGGATCAAGCGTGCGATACGACTGTCGCGACACACCACCTCGTTCTTGAGGCCCTCCGCCAGCGGCCGCGCGATGCGATTGCTCAGCGGGGTAATGAGCTGAATCCAGTGCGAGCTCAGCCACGGGGTCAGTACGGGCACTGGGATGATCCATCGCCGCGGCAGCGACAGTTCCTCAGCCATGAGGTGCATGATGTCGCGGTAGCGGATGACTTCGCGACCTCCGACATCAAAGACCTCGCCCGTCGTGTCGGGGACCGACAATACGCCGACGAGGTACGTCAGGACGTTCTCGATCGCAATCGGCTGACACCGCGTCCTGACCCACCTCGGCGTGATCATCACGGGGAGCCGCTGGACCAGATAGCGCAAGATCTCAAACGAGGCGGAGCCGGATCCGATGATCATCGCGGCGCGGAGGACGGTGACAGGAACCCCCTCGGAGGCCAGAGCCGCCTCGACCTGCCGCCGCGAAGCAAGATGCTCGCTCAATCCAGGCCCCATCTCGCCGAGGCCTCCCAGATAGATGATGCGCGCCACCCCGGCGTCGTGGGCCGCCCGCGCAAACGTACGCGCCAGCGTGAGATCCTGCTCGGCGTACGGGCCGCCAGTCGACATCATCGAGTGCACGAGATAGAACGCGACGTCGCAACGGGCAAGCGCCTTGGTGAGAGACGCAAGGTCGAGGAGATCCACGGCTTGGACCTCCACGCGCCGGTGCGAGGTCCAGTCGCGCCCCTCGAGCTTTCGCGGAGACCGCACCAGACACCGCACACCGTGGCCGGCGTCGAGCAGACGCGGCACAAGGCGACCTCCGATGTAGCCGGTAGCACCGGCCAGCGCGACACGCATCATCGCCGATCGCAGGATCGTCAGACCCGCGGTTCCCCTTCAGTGGCGGCTGACACTGAGCTCCTGTTGGCGGCGTTCTTCACAGGTTTGGCAGCGCAGCGCGAACGGCCACGCGCTCAACCGCCGCTCCGAAATCTCACGGGCGCACTCAAGGCAGGAGCCGTACTTGCCACCGTCGAGCCGCGCGAGCGCGTCGTCGATCCGGGCGACGGTCTGCAGACTCGCCTGGACCAGCGCGAGTTCTGTGTCCCCCATCGTGCTGGCATCGATACCTCCGAGCTCTGCGCCCATGTCGCCCGCACCACCGCTTTGGGTCCCTGGGACACGGCTGCGGGTCGCACTCAGCACCTCTCGGCGCCGATCGTTCAGCATTTGCTTCAAGTCAAAGGTCCGCCTGGCGTGGTTCATCCCAGTCTCCTGCGTCTGCAAGCGTCCCAGGGGCGACGGCGGAAGTCTGTTTCGTTCTGAACACGTCCGGTTTCCGGCCTCCCCTTCCCCGGGGTGTCCAGAACGGCACAGACATCCAGCGAGGAGACCGTTACATTGGCCGCTTTGGGCTCAGCGCTGCTTGC
>Ga0105248_10009303_pt1 | contig 10819 bp, 8 predicted proteins | sample KBSS34metaG_FD_81524 | JGI IMG/M metagenome (GOLD analysis project Ga0105248, IMG submission 81524) | Switchgrass rhizosphere microbial communities from Kellogg Biological Station, Michigan, USA - KBS S3-4 metaG | ecosystem: Host-associated > Plants > Roots > Rhizosphere > Soil | place...
CCCGCTCCCGCAGATCGAGCTCATCCCCACCGGCGGCGTCTCACTCGCCACAGCAGCCGACTTCCTCAAGGCCGGAGCCCTGGCTCTGGGAGTAGGCGGCGACCTCGTCGACAACAAGGCCATCCGCGCCGGCAAGCCCGAAGTCATCACAGAAAACGCCCGCAAATATCTCGAAATCGTCTCCGCCCATCACGGCGAATAGATTCATTCGGCGGATAGCATTCGCGTCAAACACAAAATACTTTGTCATCCTGAGCGAAGCGTAGCGAAGTCGAAGGACCTGCGGTTGCTTTTCTCTCCCTCTCGAAGGAGTTCATTCCATGAAAGCCCTGGTCCTGCAACAACCTGGCGAAGCCGCCATTCAGTCCGTTCCCGACACCGCAACCACCGGCGAAAACATCCTGCTCAAAGTCCGCCGCGTCGGCCTCTGTGGTAGCGACCTCAACTCCTTCCGCGGCAAAAACCCGATGGTCACCTTCCCCCGCATCCCGGGCCACGAAGTAGCCGCCACCATCGTCGAATCCAGCAAATCGCACCCGCAATTCGCCGCCGGGGTCAACGTCACCCTCTCGCCCTATACCCAGTGCGGCAAGTGCCCAGCGTGCCTGCGCGGACGGCCCAATTCCTGTCAGTTCAATGAAACGCTCGGCGTACAGCGTGACGGAGCGCTCGCCGAATATATCTCGGTCCCGCCTGAAAAGCTCTATCTCGCCAATCTGGATCTCAAAGGCCTCTGCCTCGTCGAGCCGCTCACCGTAGGCTTCCACGCCGTAGCCCGCGGCCGCGTCACATCAGACGATGTAGTCGCCATCTTTGGCTGCGGCGGCGTTGGCCTGGGAGCCATCGCAGCCTCCGGCTTCCGCCGCGCCCGCACCATCGCCATCGACGTCGATGACGCCAAGCTCGCACTTGCCCTTAGATCCGGAGCCACCGACACCGTCAACACCACCCGCCAGGACCTGCACACCACGCTTCAGGAACTCACCAGCGGCCGCGGCCCCGACGTCATCATCGAAGCCATCGGCCTGCCTCAGACCTTCCGCGCTGCCGTTGAAGAAGTAGCCTTCACCGGCCGCGTCGTCTACATCGGCTACGCCAAAGAGCCAGTCGCCTACGAGACCCGCCTCTTCGTCCAGAAAGAGCTCGACATCCTCGGCTCCCGCAATGCCCTGCCCGAAGACTTCCGCGAAGTGATCCGCATGCTCGAAGAAGGCCGCTTCCCCATCGACGAAGCCGTCAGCAACATCGCCACTCTCGACGAAGCCCCCGACCTCCTGAAAGCCTGGAGCCAGAACCCCGCCGCCTTCACCAAGATCATGATCGCGCTTGATTGAGGGCGACTGAATCAAGTCGCCCTCGGGCCCTCAGCTATGCTCCGCGGCAATTGCCTGGATTGCTTTTCAGTGCATCTTCGCCCGCATCCGCTCTTCTGCTTCTGCGCTCCAGTACTTACAGTCGAGCCGAATAAAGACCGACGTATACGGCACCGTCATACGCGTCTTGAGCACCAGAACATGATATGCCTTCCCAGCCTCGTCGATGTTGGCCAGGATCTTCTCGTGCGGCAACGACTCGACAGGGTAGTCGCGCAGTACCGCGCTGATATCGCCTCGATACGCAGACGCTCCTGGAGCATCGCTGTCAGGCACATACGGCAGCTCCGCATCCATGTAGATCAACGGTCGCACGTGAATCGAAGCCGCTATCGCGTGAAGTACAAACCGCGTCGCCTCCACCTGGTCCGCATTCGTCTCGATTGTCTCGATGCCCGGTGCTATCTGCAGCGGATACGCCGAGTCCACAACCAGGATCCAGTTGCGATGGCCCATCAGCGGCATCGATGCCGCCACACGCGCCTTCCACGCATCCGGTCCGGAGCCACGATTCCCCGCCTGCCCAACGCAAACCAACGGCATAAGCAATAGGCCCATCCCACACAACATTCGTTTTAGAACAATCGTTCGCATCGGTGATTTCCTCGCAAGTATTGTGCCATCCAAGAAAAACGCGAGACCGCCACAAGGCAATCTCGCGTCCAGTTCAAGCTCCACCATCAAGCGGAGCGGGTCTTAGCTGCAACCGCTAGTAGAACCGCAGCTCATGCACCGGTAGCAAGATCCGTTGCGGACCATGATTGCACCGCACGTTCCGCAGCTCGGCGCATCGCCCATGTCATACATCTCGCGCATCGCATCGGCTGCGTGATACAGCCCGCGATCCGTCATCTTGGGCGCCGCTCCGGCAGACGATGCCAGTGGAGATCCAGAAGTCTCTGTAACCCGAATCTCCGGCACTGGGCCCGTCGCCGTCGTGCTCACTTGGTTCAGCCGTCGAGCAAGGTCCTCAACCAGCTTGGTCAGCGCAGGCCCAGAAACTCCCGCTACACCAGACCCAGGTTCAGGCCCATACTCAGCCTCAGGCAGCAGACTCGGAGGAGCCGGCAACTCCGCAGCAGCCGGTGCGGCCAGACCCGCAAACAGCGTCATCTGCGTCCCCGAAAGGAACCGCAACTGCAGCCAGCGGAAGATGTAATCCATCAGGCTCTTCGCATAGCCAATCTGCTCGTTGCCCGTCCAGCCGCTCGGCTCAAAGCGCGTATGCGCAAACTTCTCGCATAGCACCTTCAGCGGAACCCCATGCTGCAACGCCAATGAAATCGAGGTGGCAAAGGCATCCATCAGGCCCGAAACCGTCGATCCCTCCTTGGCCATCTTGATGAAGATCTCGCCCGGCTGTCCCGTCGGGTAGAGGCCTACAGTGATGTAACCCTCGTGGCCCGCAATCGAGAACTTGTGCGTTACCGAAGCCCGTTCTTCGGGCAGCCGATGCCGTACAGCCTTGGGAGGCGCGTTCAAGTCCTGATTCGCGACTGGCGCGGGAGCCACCGGCACCGCTGCGACCGGCTTGACGGCCGAGGCCTTCGCCAATGCATCGAGCGATGCCTGGAAGGCTTGCGCCGCAGCAATCACCTGCTTCGACGTCACCTCCAGCTTGTCGCTGATCTTGCCCTCCAGCGTCTTCACATCCGCGTCGGATGCCTGCGCACCTGCGGCAAGCGCGGCCAGTACGCGCGAACCAGCTGTATCCAGCGCCGTAGGCTCAGCCTTCTTCGCGTCTGTAGACGTGTTCAGAGGCTGCACACCCTTCGAACCATCCCGGTAGATCGCAACCGACTTCAGCCCCTGCCGCCAGCTCTCTGCATAGGCCTCGGCAATGTCATATACCGAAGCTTCATTCGGCAGATTCACCGTCTTCGAGATCGCTCCCGAAAGAAACGGCTGTGTCGTCGCCATCATCTTGATGTGCCCCATGTAGTGAATCGACCGCGTGCCCTTCGATGGCTTGAAAGAGCAGTCGAAAACGCTCAGATGCTCCGGCTTGATCCCCGGCGCACCCTCGATCGTGCCCGTCGCGTCGATGTAGCTTACGATCGCGTTCACTTCATCGTCCGAGTAGCCAAGCTTGAACAAGGCAGAAGGCACGGTGTTGTTCACGATCTTGATCATGCCGCCGCCTACCAGCTTCTTGTACTTCACCAGCGCCAGATCAGGTTCGATGCCCGTCGTGTCACAGTCCATCATGAAGCCGATCGTCCCCGTCGGAGCCAGCACCGTCACCTGCGAATTGCGATACCCATACCGCTCACCGTAGATCAGCGCCATATCCCAGCACTCGCGGCTCGCCTCGATCAGCGCCTCAAGCTGCGGCGCGATAAACGGCTCGCCACTTGTTCTCGACTTGCCAATCTTGTTGACCTCTGCCCGGTGCATGCGGATCACGTCCAGGAAAGGCTCGCGGTTCACATAGAATCCCGGGCAAGCTCCGCCCTGGCGATCCACCTGCGCCGTTAGCGGCGTCGCCGAGGCCAGCGGAGGGCAGGTCGCCGCAATGATCGAGGATTGCAGGTAAGCCTGGCCGCACATGATCGCCGTGAGAGACGCTGCAAAGTCGCGCCCGGCATCCGAGTCATACGGCAACCCGCACGCCATCAGTAGAGCACCGAGGTTGGCATAGCCCAGACCCAGCGGCCGGTACTCATGCGAATTCTTCGCAATCGCCTCAGTCGGATAGCCCGAGTTGTCGACCAGCACATCCATCGCCGTAATCATGATCGACACAGCATGGCGATAGGCCTGAATGTCGAACGCACCCGACCCATTCACAAACTTCAGCAGGTTAAAGCTCGCCAGGTTGCACGCCGAGTTGTCCAGGAACATGTACTCCGAGCAGGGATTGGAAGCGTTGATCCGTCCCGAGTTCTTGCTCGTGTGCCAGCGGTTGATCGTCGTGTCGAACTGCATGCCAGGATCGCCGCACTGCCACGTCGCCTCGGCAATCTTGCCCATGATGTCGCGCGCCTTGTACGTCTTGACCGGCGAGCCGTCTTTTACTGCCTTCGTCGTGAACTCCCCATCCTTCTCATAGGCCCGCATGAACTCGTCGTTCACACGCACCGAGTTGTTCGCATTCTGGAAGAAGATCGAGGAGTACGCCTCCGAGTCCGGCCCGGAACCGTCATACCCTGCCTTGATTAAGGCAAAGGCCTTCGCCTCTTCCTTCGACTTGCACTCGATAAAGTCGACGATATCCGGATGATCCACATTCAGGATCACCATCTTCGCCGCGCGCCGCGTCTTGCCGCCCGACTTGATCACACCGGCAAACGCATCAAATCCGCGCATGAAGCTCAACGGCCCCGAAGCCGTCCCGCCGCCCGAGAGCAGCTCCATCGAGCCGCGAATCGACGACAGATTCGTCCCCGTGCCCGATCCCCACTTGAACAACATGCCCTCGGTCTTGGCCAGTGTCAGAATCGCATCCAGCGAATCGTCCACCGCGTTGATAAAGCAAGCCGAGCACTGCGGATTCCGGTAGCCCGTCACCGAAAAGCGCACCGCGCAGGTATGCGGATCCCAGTGCCAGTTCTGAGCATCCGAATTCGGCTCCAGCCGGTCGCAGCCCACGTTGAACCACACCGGCGAATTGAACGCCACCTTCTGCTGCACCAGCATCGACACAAGCTCGTCATGGAAGATCGCCGCATCCTGCGCACTGGCAAAGTACCCCCCGGCCAGCCCCCAGTCGCGAATCGTCTCCGCCACCCGCCCCACAAGCTGGCGCACGCCCGTCTCCCGCTCCGGCGTCCCGATCTGCCCATGCAGATACTTCGAGGCCACAATGTTGGTCGCCGTCATCGACCAGTCGACCGGCACCTCTACATCCTTCTGCTCAAAGATCGACTTGCCGCCCGCATCCGTGATCGAGGCGGTACGCTTCTCCCACTGCACCTCGTCGTAAGGCGACAAACCGGCCTTCGAGAAGCGGCGCGTAAAGGTCAGGCCTCCGCGGGCGAAGCTCGGCGAAGAAGGCGTGGAAGCAACAGGCGTGGAGCCGGGTACGGGGGAATAGATTTCGGGCATTGAATCTCCTTCAAAGAACCTGGGGTGTGGGTTCGAACAACAAAAGTCGGGGACAACCACAACAAAACAGTCGGGCAAAACCGGGCCCCTTCGATAGAAAAGGCCCTGAGGATTAGATGATTCATCCGGCAAAAAGAGCCAGCAGCACATCAGGCACAGGCACGCGAAAGCAGAGGCTCACACGACCGGCAAAGTACAAAATCGCGGTAAATAAGTAAGCATCCGAGATACTCCGAAGGGCTCCTGAGAAACCCTGAAAAACCGGGAAATAACCCAAAAGCAAGTCATCTCCTGTTCACAACCGCAGATGCAAAAATACCGCTCTCCGTGGTGCAGGTCAAGCACGAACCACAAGATGTAGTATTTTCTTGCGCTTAGGGGGCATCATCTTGGGCAACCCCTGCATTTCGTTGTGCAAAACGGAAAAAACCCGCCTCAGCAGCGGGTTTTCCTTCTCGTAAGGCACCACATACAACTCAAGCAGTCCCAAGCCTAGCCCCAATCACTGCTCCCCACAAGGCGCAGAAACGGTGCAATTGCTGTGCATCCCTGTGCAAGCTGTGGACAACCGGACAAGGATAGTTTGCCGTTATTCGCTGGCCTCGATCTTGCGCCCATGAGCCGCCTGCAACAACCGGCTATTCACCTTGAAATAAAACGCAAAGGTCCGCAGCTGATCACGCGAAAGCTCCACCTGCTGCTCAAAGACAAACCACCGCACACCCTCCGTGCAGGGTGGAGTCGTCAGCGATCCATCGTAGGTCCAGTAAGCCCGCTCCAGCGGTAGCAGGCCCGCCGGATTCAGCGAATCGGGCATCCTTTCCGTAGCTCCTGCAGTCTTCGGAAAATGCGCCCACAGCCCCGACAGCACCGCATTCGCATTGCCTTCGTTCAGCCTGACAGCAACAATCGCCATCTTGCCGTCCGCGCTCTTGTGAACAAGATGCAGGCTCATATCCGAGAGCTTGCCGCTGACTACCTCTTCCCCCGGATGCCGGAACTCGATCCGCTGCAAATCGTAGCGCACCCCATCCGCCACCATGTACCCACCCGCCGGCGGAGTCACCACAACGGTATGCCCATCGTTCACCAGCGTCATTCCACCGCTCACGTAGTGAAATTCCAGCGGCTTCAGAGCCTTGTTCCGGTGCGCCCCCCGGATATCGATCGGCGACTGCGCCTTGCCCTCGGAGCACGTCCGGTAAGCCGGATCCAGCCTGCCCCAGTTCAGCGGCCCCAGCTTGCCCTCATAGCCAAACGGCGCACCCTGCTGCGCCACTGCCGCCATCGAACCAATCCCACAAAGTCCCGCACCTAACAACGCAATCGCAAAACGAGCCATGGTTCTCCTCATGTGCTTCCCCGAAAGATTCTACGAGATAGACGCATCCCTGAGGAATTCGGGCTCCCATAACCGCCTGTAGATGCCTGGGTGCGGGATACAATCGTTTCGCAAGCGAAAACCAGACATGAGGCTTCCATGAAAACCAGGCGCTTGTTGATCGCATCCTTCGTCTTTCTAGCCATCGGAATCGGTTTGATCGCCGGCTACTGCAACGGCACCGCCGGTTTCAGTACCGGATATCCCTTCTCGGGTTCTTCGCTCAAGTTCGACATCACTACGACGGGTGTCCCCGCAATCGCCGGGTTGCTCTCTACCGCAATGGGACTGGTATTGCTCATCGTCTCCACGATTGCTGCGATCGTGGCTGAGATTCGCGCACCTCGAATCAAATCGAAGAAGCCAGACTACGAATCGCTGGCCAAATCAAGCGAAACCCCGTTGCCCTAGTTTAGGCAGCCACTCAAAAAGCAATCGGGGCCTCTGCAAAAGCAGAGGCCCCGATTGCACACCAGGTACTTGAAATTACTTCGCCGCAGCCACCAGCCCAGCCTGCTCCGCCAGGGCAGCCGCCTTATCTGTCGCCTCCCACGTAAACTCGGCCTCGGTACGGCCAAAGTGCCCGTAAGCCGCGGTCTTGCGATAGATCGGCCGACGCAGGTTCAGGCTGTCGATGATGCCCTTCGGCGTCAGCTCAAAGTTCTTCCGCACCAGCGCCGTAATCTCGCTGCCGCTCAGCTTGCCGGTGCCAAACGTATCCACCAGCACGCTCACCGGCTCAGCCACGCCAATCGCATACGCCAACTGCACCTCGACCTTGTCGGCCAGGCCTGCAGCCACGATGTTCTTGGCAATGTACCGCGCCATGTAGGCCGCAGAACGGTCCACCTTTGTCGGATCCTTGCCCGAGAAAGCGCCACCGCCGTGACGGCCCGCGCCACCGTAGGTATCCACGATGATCTTGCGCCCGGTCAACCCGGTGTCGCCCATCGGTCCGCCAATCACAAACCGGCCCGTTGGGTTGATGTGGTACTTGGTGTTCTCGTCCAGCCACTTCGCCGGAAGCACCGCCTGGATCACGTGCTTCAGAATGTCTGCACGCAGCTCTTCATTCGAGATCTGCTCCGCATGCTGCGTCGAGATCACTACCGCGTCGATGCGGAAGGGCTTGCCCGCCTCGTCGTACTCTACCGTCACCTGGCTCTTGCCATCAGGGCGAAGATAGCTCAGCTTGCCGCTCTTGCGCACTTCGCTCAGCCGCTTGGTCAGCTTGTGTGCCAGCGAAACCGCGGCCGGCATCAGCTCCGGCGTCTCGTTCACCGCGTAGCCAAACATCATGCCCTGGTCGCCCGCGCCGCCCGTATCCACACCCTGGGCAATATCGCCCGACTGCCGGTTGATCGACGAGATCACCGCGCAGGTATTCGAGTCGAAACCGTACAGAGCATTGTCGTAGCCGATCGACGCCACCACGCCTCGCACCAGCGTCTGAAAGTCGACATACGCCTGGGTCGTAATCTCGCCTGCAATCACCACCAGCCCGGTCGCCGTCAGCGTCTCCGCAGCCACACGGCTGTACGGGTCCTGCTCAAGGCATGCGTCCAGAATGGCATCGGAAATCTGGTCGGCAATCTTGTCAGGATGGCCCTCCGTCACAGATTCAGAGGTAAACAAAAAACGGTCGCTCAAAGTCAGTTCCTCCAGTACATCGGATGCAGAGGGGAGTCGTTCCGGGCTAATTTTATTCCCCGAACCGAAAGCAATTTCTTGCCGACGTCGAGGGTCACACACAAAACCCTAAACTGCACTCATTCATGGTAATAGCTCAATGGCAAATGCGGCAAAGTTAACCCCGTCCAACAGCAGCATCCTGCACTCAGTCGCGCTCTGGAGAGGTTAAGTGGCGAAGTTACAGCTTGGAAGGAAAACTCAGAACCCCGGCGGCAGCCAGAAGCCCACGCTCTTCAGGTAACCCTCAACCGGCCCAGCCTCCCGCCCAGGCACAATCGTAGGCCACCATCCAGCGCGATAGCCGTAGTACCGCACCGCAAAAAACATGGCAATCCCCACCAGAATCACCAGCAGCAGCGCCCCAGCCCACTTCAACCGTTCCGTCGCAGCGTCCCTTGGACGCACGCGCGCCCGGCCCACATTGGCGGCAAACTCGATCCAGTTCCGGTCGTCTTCGAGCAGATCGCCACTGGCCGCATAGGCCCGCTGGAAGCGCATCACCCAGTCCATCTCATCCAGGCCCAGCACGTTCACATAGCCGCGAACGATGCCCTTGTTCAGAATCCCGCCCGGAAGCACACGAAACTGGTTCTCCTCCAGCGCCACCAGGTGTCGCTGGCTGATCTTGGTCACCTCGGTAATCTTTTCGAGCGCGATGCCGCGGTTCAACCGCTCCATCCGCAACTCTTCGCCAAAGCTTGCCATGCTCATCGCATCATGCTCATCGCAACTCGGGGGGCCAACGCCCCGTCAAGGTTTTCCACAGACAAGATAAAACCTGCACACGGCTCAGGTCAAAACGTAAAGACTGTTTTGTCTTTATTTTCATGCATCTGGACAACATTTGCACACACCCGGAACTAAATTCCCGTTCCGGACCAGACCGCGCACCGCTCAGGTCGCACAGTGGGAGTAAGGGTTCCGCACATTACTCAATCCGGGCGACAGGGTAAACGAGCCGTTACCATTTCCCACCAACACCTCAAACGTATCTTCATCCCCGCCAGTTACCGCCAGATCGGGTACCCCATCGCCGTTGAAATCCGCAATGGCCACATGCGCTACCTTACCCAACTCCGGCAATTGCACCGTCCACGCAGCACGAAAACTGCCCTTCCCCGTACCCAGCAACACCGTAATCGCATTGCCGCGCAGATCCGAAACAGCCACATCCGGGATACCGTCCCGGTTCAGGTCGCCCACAGCCACCGAAGTCACCGAACCCAGCCTGACCACATCCCCGGCAAATGTCAGGTTCCCCACTCCGTCACTCAAAAACTCCATGACCGAACCGTCCCCATCCCCAACAATCAGATCGGGAATCCCATCTCCGTTGAAGTCCCCAGCCACCATCGACCGCGGATCGCGTCCCAACTGTGTCGCAGAAGCCGTCTGCCGGAAGCTGCCGTCCGCCTGCCCCAGCCACACCGTCAGCAAACCCGCCCCTGAACCGCCGATTGCAGGAATCGTGACCTTGGCCATATCCGGCAGCCCGTCGCGATTAAAGTCGGCCATCGCCGTCGGCAGCGGAGCTGGTTCCGGGTCGTCGTCCGCCGCCCAGGCACTAGCTGGACCCGCGAGGACCATCGCCGACAACAAGGCCGAACTCAACATCCGACGCAACATCCAACCACCTCAAAAATCTCTCAAGGCCAGAATACGCCCAAAACTGCCCCTCCCGCACCCCTCTGCTGCTGCCAACTGCTCAACCTTGCACATCCCCCCGCCTGTTACCCTCAAAAGAGCGCTTCACGCGCTGCGACCTTATGAACAAACTGGTTCTAGCCAATCTCATTCATCGGCCCCTCCGCTCCATCATCTCGGCCGCTGCCATCGCCATTGAAGTGGTCATGATCATCTCCGTCGCCGCCATCTTCCTCGGCCAGATCGACGGGCAGAAGATCCGCACCAACGGCATCGGCGCCGATATGATCGTCCGCCCGGCGAACGCCAGCTTCATCAATGCCGTCGGTGGTGCGCCCATCCCGGCCCGGAACGTCGAAGCCTTCCGCAAACTGCCCCACGTCACCGTCGCCTCGCCCGTCATCCAGAGCTTCAACCTCACGGGCGGCCCTGAGATTCTCTTCGGCATCGACTACCCCAGCTACAACGCCCTTCGCCCCTTCACCTTCATCGAGGGCGGCCCATTCCAGGGTCCGCATGACGTCATCATCGATGATGTCTTCGCCCACACCGGCAAGGGCTATCACACCGGCGACACCATCAAGATCCTCAACACCGACTTCCGCATCTCGGGCGTCGTCGAAAACGGCAAGGGCGGCCGCAAGATGGTCTCCATCGAGACCCTCGGCGAACTCATCGGCTC
>Ga0105248_10009304_pt1 | contig 10819 bp, 3 predicted proteins | sample KBSS34metaG_FD_81524 | JGI IMG/M metagenome (GOLD analysis project Ga0105248, IMG submission 81524) | Switchgrass rhizosphere microbial communities from Kellogg Biological Station, Michigan, USA - KBS S3-4 metaG | ecosystem: Host-associated > Plants > Roots > Rhizosphere > Soil | place...
ATCAATTTAATAACACGGCGACTAGTTATGCCGGGACGGTCCACTTCACTAGCAGCGATGGACAGGCAGTACTGCCAGCCAACAGCACACTGACTAACGGCGCTGGGACATTCAGCGCGACGCTCAGAACTGCTGGTAGTCAGACGATCACTGCCACCGACGTGGTGACCGCTTCGATCACCGGCGCGAGCAGCACGATTGCAGTAAGCGCAGGAACGGCGACGCATTTCTCAGTGAGTGCACCGGCTTCTGCGACGGCGGGTACAGCTTTCAGTTTCACCGTGACGGCTCTGGATCAATTCAATAACACGGCGACGGGTTATGCCGGAACGGTCCACTTCACTAGCAGCGATGGCCAGGCAGTACTGCCAGCCAACAGCACACTGACTAACGGCGCAGGGACATTCAGCGCAACGCTTAAGACAGCGGGCAATCAGACGATCAGTGCTACCGACGTGGTGACCGCTTCGATCACTGGAACCAGCAGCACGATTGCAGTAAGCGTAGGGTTGGCGACGCATTTCTCAGTGAGTGCACCGGCTTCCGCAACGGCGGGTACAGCTTTCAGTTTCACCGTGACGGCTCTGGATCAATTCAATAACACGGCGACGAGTTATGCCGGGACGGTTCACTTCACCAGTACCGATGTAGGCGCCGTATTGCCGGCTAATAGCACGTTGACCAACGGTACCGGTACGTTCAGCGCAACGCTTAACACAGGTGGCAATCAGACCATCACCGCCACTGACACGGTGACCAGTTCGATTACCGGCACCAGCAACACAATCCTGGTCGGCAATCAGTCGATGCTGGTGCTGGATGCTAAGGCTGCCGAACCTTCGTCAGGCACCGCGGAGATGCTTTTTGCGGTCACCCTCTCTACTCCCGCCGCTCAAACGATAACGGTCGATTACGCTACGGCCGTTGGCGGCGCGAATCCGGCCACTTCCGGCCCGTGCGGCATCGCAGGCGTCGATTACCAACCAACCAGCGGCACGCTTACCTTCAACATCGGTGATCAGATCAAGATTATTCCGGTCACAATTTGTGCGGACGCGACAAATGAGACGGATGAGACTTTGCTACTGAACTTGACTAACTACAGCAATCTCGCACGCGCGCAGGCCACGGGAACAATACTCGCTAGTTCTCAGCCGGGAACGGTTTTGATCAGCGAGTTACGAACAAGTGGTCCAGCGGGCTTAGGTGACGACTTCGTCGAACTTTACAACAACACTGATTCGCCACTTATTGTTGCCGCCTCAGACGCATCAGCCGGCTATGGCGTCTACAAGATGGGTGCTGACTGCAACGCTGCACCAGTATTGATAGCCACAATTCCCAACGGCACGGTGATCCCGGCTCGTGGTCACTACCTGCTGGTTGGTTCACAGTACAGTCTTGCAGATTACGGCGGTCCAGGCGCAGCTGCTGGTGATCAAGCCTTAACTTCCGACATTGAAAGCGATCGCAACGTGGCGGTGTTCAGTACGACAAACGCACTCGCCATCTCGTCAGCGAATCGTCTCGATGCCGTTGGCTTTGGCGCGAATACAGGTGGTTTCTGCGATCTGTTGCGCGAAGGTTCTACTGCGCCCCCAGTGAGTGGCAGCACCACGCAACACAGCTTCTCGCGTGATGTTTGTGGCAAGGGCGGCGGCCCGGGTGGTGGAGTTTGCCCGAGTCAGACGCCGATGGATACGAACAACAATGCGACTGACTTCATCTTTGCGGACACGCTGGGCACACCGATTAGCGGAGTAACGCAAAGACTGGGAGCACCTGGGCCCGAGAATCTTACGTCACCGGTTCTGCGGAACAGTACGATCCTCGCCAACCTGCTGGATCAATCGGTATCGGCCACATCGCCCCCGAATCGCGTTCGCGATCTGACACCGAACCCTGCGAACAACTCCACGAACGGTACGTTGTCGTTGCGCAGAAGATTTACAAACAACACAGGAGCGAGTGTCACGCGACTGCGCTTCCGTGTTATCGACATCAGCGCATTCCCGAGTCCGGGAGGCACAGTTGCGGATGTCAGAGCTATCAGCTCGGCGGATGTAGTTGTTGGTGGGATAAATGATGCAGCAACGTGTGCACCCGCAGCGGCGCCATGCACGATCACAATAAACGGGACGATTGTTGAGACATCACCGGCGCAACCGAATGGCGGTGGGTTCAATACTTCGCTGGCGGCAGGTACGATCACGCTGGGTACGCCACTGGCGAATGGCGCAAGTATCAACGTTCAATTCCTTTTGGGAGTGCAGCAGCCGGGGTCGTTTAAGTTCTTCGTAAACGTCGAAGCGCTTCCGTAATCAGCGGAGTTGAGAGATGCATGATCTGGTTCACCGGCTCTAAGCTTGGCCAAAAGCAGAATCGATTTTTTTACCGCGCGTTTTGAGTTTCCGGAAGTTCGCCTGACACCACTAGTCTCTCCACTTCGTACTTCAGTTTGTTTGCGTCATTTCCTTGCTAATACGATACTGTCGTTGTCGGCTCCCTATTATTCAGCTCTAAAAATTTGATTTCGAGTTTTTACTGCTTAACTTGTAGTCAACAAGGGGTGGGGACATGAATCTCAAGCAATCTATATCACTGTCGAAATACGCAGCGTCGTTGCTTTTTGTCGTAATTCTCTTCGGTGTCAGCCAGGCGCAGATTCCCGCCAGTACACCGCAGCCAACTCCGCAAGCATCACCGACACCGACTCCATCACTCGAGAAAAAGTTCTTCAAGAATATCCTCTCGGATCAAAAGGGAATCTGGACTTTTCCGCTACGTGTCGACCGAGATGACGCGAAGTGGTTAGTTCCTCTCGGTATTTCTACCGGTGCGCTATTAGCTACCGACATCCATACAGCTCGCTCGTTGGATTATGATCCAGATCGCTTGAACACCAGCCGTTACATTAGCTATTTGGGTTCAAGCTACGGCGCTGCCGCGATTGCCGGCACGTTTTACCTTGTCGGCAGAACAAGCGGAAACGCGCGTGCGCGCGAAACGGGGCTATTGGGTGGAGAGGCGTTGATCGATAGCGCGATCGTCGTCACTGCTCTGAAGGGGGTGAGCCAAAGGAAGCGTCCACTGTCTGGAGGTGACGCCGGCGAATTTTGGGACGGAGGCCAATCGTTTCCTTCAGGACATGCGATTACTGCCTGGACCCTGGCTACCGTCGTCGCAAGCGAGTATCGAGATCATCGTGCGGTGCAGATCACTGCTTATGGACTGGCGAGCCTGGTTAGCATTGCTCGCTTTACAGGACAAAACCACTTCCTGTCTGACGCGCTGGTTGGTAGCGCCCTTGGCTATGGAATCGGGCGGTATGTCTACTCCAGGCATCATGATCCAGCATTGGATGGCCAGACGACGCGTCATGCGCACTCAAAGCTGATGCCTCTTGTCACGCCCGTTTACGAACGCTCGGAGCGTGCCTATGGCGGCGCTCTACTCTGGAGTTTTTGAATTCGGGGGAGCCTCGTGCAAAATTCGACTTCTTATTCTCCCCAAGCTTCAGCCTGTGTCAGAACTCCGAATTGAAGAAGATAAACCACCAGGACACAAAGACACGAAGTCACGAATTGGAGAAAACTTCAGTTTGTGACTTCGTGTCCTGGTGACTTGGTGGTTAATTTTTTTCGGTTCCAACTTTTGACACAGAGATTGTATGGGCGAAGCTGGAACCACGGGGGAACTTCCCTACAAATTCGGGTGCCACGCTCCTTCGCATTGTCGTGGCCCAGCAGCGACTTGTATACTTCGAATTGTTTAGCGAAATCAAAAACGAATAGCGTGATCCCATCTCAGCTTTTCCTTGGGATTGCTCCAGTAAACTGATCGAGAACGTAGTTCTTAAACAATAGTCTCCCAACCCTTGTTGTTCGCTACTCGGATCAGTGCCTAGCGACCCCTTCGTTGGACCAAAGTCGGATAAATCCACCCACTTAGTCTGGTCCGTACGACATAGAATCAGGAGGGGCGTTACTAACGAGGACGTCGATTGGCGAAGTAGTTGCGGTCATCACCAATCAGGAAAGAATAGACGATCGCACTTCAAAGGTCCCCCAAGGTGCCCAGAGAGTTCGCTTTCAGGATATTCACCAAATTTGCCTTCTTGCGCCTCAGCCTTCCGCTCTTCGCACTGTTCTGCCTGACCTCTACAACAAAAGCTCAAGACACTGTTACCGGCGCTTTTGAAGGAACTGTGACTAACAGTCAGACTGGCGCACCGTTGAAAGACGCTGTTGTCGAGATCATAAATCAACAGACCAATGTCGGTTTCACTCTGAAGACTGACTATCGAGGCAGATTCTTCCAGGGCTTGCTGCTCCCGGGGAATTACCTCGTCCGAGTTTCGATGCCCGGCTATGCGACGAAGGCGGCCGTACAAGTACTTCGTATTACCTACACTGGTGAAGTGGTTCCAATACCCGTCGCTCTTGATCCCGCTCCAACTGGATCCACCGCAGCGCCTCCGGCGGCAACTACACCAACTGTAATTGAAGACAATGATATCCGAGCGAGCATCATCACAATCGATGGACGTCGCACCGGGTCATACGGTGATAAGGAGGTAGTCGCACTTCCCTTGAGCGGCAAGACGGTCACGCAAAGTTTTGATGAACTTGCATTGCTGCTTCCGGGAGTTGCTCCTCCACCACAAACAATCGGCAACGTTGCCGGTCCGGGCGTCGGCGCGGGCGTCGGATCTGCGGGTCAATTTTCCGCCAACGGTCTCAGGTCTCGTGGCAATAATTTCACCGTCGACGGCTCAGACAACAACGACGAAGACATTGGCGTGCGACGCCAGGGTTTTGTTGAACTGATCCCGCAACCACTTGAATCAATCCAGGAGTACCAGGCGATTACGCTGCTCGCACCGGCGCAATTTGGTCGAAACATCGGAGCGCAGGTGAATGCAGTATCGAAGTCAGGCGGCAACAAGACTCATGGGACTGTTTACGGCCGATTCAATTCAAGTCAACTCAACGCTCGAAATTTCTTTGATACTGCATTTGGCACGGCGACCTCGACTCTGCGAGCAAACAATCAAGACGTATTGGTCCAGACACGCAACGCCGCCGGTACGGTAACAAGCCAACGCGCGCTGACCGTTACGAATCAAAGTGGCGATGAAGATGCGTACACTTCCTGGCAGGGAGGTTTCGTAGTTGGCGGACCAATTAGGAGCAACAGACTTTTCTACTTTGCTTCGTTCGAAGGAGATGTGACGAACGCTACTGAAGAACACAGTTTTGCGGTTCCCACTATCCAGGAACGAGGAGCATTTGGAACAGGGATCACCGGGATTTTCCAGAATCCTTTTGACGGACAACCAACTGCGACTGTTCCAACAACTCGAACTGGTTCGGGGATATTTAGTCTCTTTCCGTTTCCCAACAATCCAAGTGGTGTTTACAACCTCAACACGTTGACGCAGACCTTGCCAGCAAGTGGCCGCGGCGTAGTCTTTTCAGGCAAGGTCGATGATCACTTCAAAATCAATTCGAGGGAACAGTCAGTTACCGGCAGATATAATTTCACCAACGACTGGCGCGATATTCCAACAACAGGCGATGCGCTCTTTTCGTCCCTGAAGGCGCGTGTACAAACTCAGAACTTTTCGTTCTTCCTCAATAGCAAGGTAAGTGGACCAAATAGTGGAAAAGCGATCTTCAATCAATTGCGGCTTTCCTACGGCCGGACGCGCCTGGCGTTTGACGAGATACGTGACAAAACTACTCTAGTGCCCAGTACTTCATTTCCATCTGCTCCGTTTCTCTTGAATGCACCCGACCTGCTTAACGTCACAGCGCCAAGCGTAGTTGGTGTTCCAAACACGTCGCAGGTGATCTACGTGCAACAGCCGATAACACTGGAAGAAGGGATTGGTCGATTGGGGCAGGTTGTTGTTGCAGGCTTCAGTCCGATAGGAGTCGATGTCTACAATTTCCCGCAAAATAGAGTCAACAATACCTATCAGTTAGCTGACAACGTCACGCTGCGGAGTGGTGATCATAATTTTACTTTTGGACTTGATACGCGCCGGAGCGAACTCAACAGTGACCTGCCGCGAATCAATCGGACACTCGCAACTTTCAATGGTTCGCCGCGTTTGGTTTTTGAGAATGGCGCTTTTCGCTTTCCCATAACCAGCGATCTCAATCAATTCATTCGCGGAATTGATCTCGCAGCAATGGGAGCAGCCAGCAATGCCTATTTGACTCTTAACACTGTTGGGAATGATGCAAAAATTAGTTTGCGTTACTACCAACTGAATTTCTTTGGACAGGACGAGTGGAGAGTTAGACCAAACTTATCCGTCTCTCTTGGTTTGCGCTACGAATACAACACCCCGGTCCGTGAGTTAAATCGCCGCATTGAAAACACCTTTAGCGACCCGGCGTTAAGCCTCGTGCCGGGACTAAGGGCTTTCATCGGAGATCGCACAAGCATTTACGACGCGGACAGAAACAACTTTGCTCCACGCCTGGGATTTGCTTATTCACCCGATCCGTTTGGTCGGGACCATCTCACTGTAATTCGCGGTGGGTTCGGAATCTTTTACGATCAAGTTCTCGGGGCTGTTGCCAGCCAGTCGCGCAATGTCTATCCCACCTTTTTGACTCTGAACTTCGGAGGGTTAAATGCCTCCGTGAGTGAAACACCGCTAAACTTTTTCAATCCTGCAAACACGATCGTCCGTAGTTCGTCAGGGCCATTCGTTTTTCTTGTTCAGCCCGGCACGTTCAATCAACTGAATACTGCAGTCTCGTTGCCGGGATTGATCAATACCATCAACCAATCATTTCCAAACGCGTTGGGGGCTACTCTTCCTCAGCAACATCTCGAGATGCCAAGGGCAGCTCACTACGCCCTGACAGTCGAGCAACAACTTGGTCGTGACGTCGTTGTATCCGTGGCTTACGTGGGTACGCAAGGCAGGAATCTGCTCCGCTTTACAACTCCGAACCTGGGACCTGCCTCTACGATCGTGCCGAGCTCACTCACAGTCTTTAATGATCAATTTCCTTTTCCTGCTGTGCTTGGACGAGTTAGACCACCAACCAGGTCGGTCGCGGGTATTGGAGCCATTAATCAATTCGAGACAACTGCGGAGTCATCCTATAACTCACTGCAAGTTCAACTGCGTGGTCGTTGGACAAGAACATTTCAGTATCAGGTGGCCTACACATTCTCCAGCGCGCTTGATGATGTCTCGGATGTTTTTGATCTGGCCGGCGCTCCGGCGTTGCCGCAAAACAGTTTGACGTTCGCAGGGGAACGTGGCCCGGCAAACTTCGACGAACGACATCGGTTGAGCTACAACTTCGTATGGGACTTTGATCCTGGTCAAAAAGAAGGGCTTGTTCACTTGCTGCTGAGGGATCTGCAGATATCAGGGACAGGCCGTTTGAGCACTGGGCAGCCATTCACTGTGAATAGCATCTTCGACGTTAACCTTGATGGCAATCTTACCGACCGTCTAAACACAACCAATGGAATTATTGCTACCGTTGATCGGAGTCATCCATTCGCACTGAGCACGAATCCAGCTACGTTGCTCGCACCGGTTGGTAGCGACGGAGCGATAGGGCGAAATACCTTTCGTTCGACAGGCCTACTCGAACTGAACCTGGCGGTTTCAAAACGATTTGCATTATCGAGCGGGCAATCCTTTCAATTGAGAGCCGACATTTTCAATGTCACCAATCGGGCAAATTTTGGAGTGCCGGTTAGATATCTCGAGGCGCCGGCTTTCGGCGCAAGTACAAACACCGTTACTCCAGGGCGAAGAGTTCTATTGTCATTGAAGTACTCATTTTGAAGAGTGGTTTTATATCGGCTATTAGCGCGAGGTTCTTCAACATGCTTCATTACCCGGCTAAGATTCTGAGAAAGAATCGCACTTACCGCTTGGGCCTGCTGCTCGTCGTCTCCCTACTGATCCTTTCGACGTGGTTGGCCGCGCCGACTCGTGAACTTCAAAGCCCTCATCTGGAATCGTCGCGTAAGCAACAACGTACCAGTCATATCGAGGGCGTAAACCAGGGTAGCGAGTTGTCGGCCTCAAAGAAGGCACAACTCGATCACAATTTCGGAAAACTGCCGATGCAGTTCGAAACGAATCAGGGGCAAGTGGCTGCTGATGTGAAATACATCTCGCGCGGTTCTGGCTACACACTATTCGTTACGTCCACCGAAGCACTTTTAAGTCTTAAGAAACCTCAAGCTGGAGAAGCTGAAGCGAGCACCAATCAAGTTGGAAGCAGTGAAGTCGTACAAATGAAGTTAGTGAACTCCAATAAGAATTCGCAGGCTCGAGGTCTGGAAGAGTTAGCGGGAAAAGTTAATTACCTGATCGGCAATGAGCCAACGAAGTGGCGGCACAATATCAGCACCTATCGCAGGGTGAAATTTGAAAGCGTCTACCCGGGTATTGATTTGACCTACTACGGTAATCAACGACAGTTGGAGTACGACTTCGTGGTATCGCCACAAGCCGATCCGAGTTTGATCAGGCTCCGTTTCGATGGAACTCAAAGAGTAACGATCGACGAGACCGGAGCACTACTACTGAAGACAAACAGCGGTGAAGAAATCATTCAACACAAACCGGTTCTGTACCAGGAAATCGGCGGACAACGAATTGCCGTCGACGGCAACTACGCGTTGCATGCTAACAATGAAGTCGGATTTGAAGTTGGTGTGTTTGACAAATCAACTCGACTCGTCATCGATCCAACCTTGTCTTATTCGACGTTCTTTGGAGGAGGTGTCGATGATATCGCCCGCGGGATAGCAGTAGATGCCAGTGGCAATGTTTACATAACCGGTCAAACCTCATCTACCAATTTACCTGTTACTGCAGGTGGCGTTCAGCCTTCAAACTCCGGGGGCGCAGGTTCATACGATGCGTTCGTAATGAAACTGACTGCGACCGGGAATGCCGTGTTCTACACAACTTACCTGGGCGGCCAGGGTTTTGATCGAGCGGAAAAAATTGCGCTTGATACAAATGGACGAGCCAACATTACTGGCTACACTCAATCAACGAATTTTCCAACTATCGTTGCGTTTCAGCCCGTTAAGAATGTTGGAGCAGATGCGTTCGTCGCGAAATTGAGTGCAGATGGAAGCTTCCTTGTCTTCTCAACGCTCCTCGGTGGCGGCGGGTTCGATCAGGGAATGGGAGTGATATCGGATACTGCCGGAAACGTCTACGTAACAGGACAAACAAGTTCAGATAACTTTCCAACTCTTGGCAACCTCCCGCTATCGCGAGGCGGAGGAGGTGATGCCTTTGTCGCAAAGTTTAGCGCTGCCGGTGCGCTGGTCTACTCTTCTTACCTTGGCGGACTCGGCAGCGATATAGGAAACGGAATAGCGCTGGATTCAACCAACAATGTGTACATAACCGGCAACACCGATTCGGCTAACTTTCCAACCACCCCAGGTGCATATCAAACAGTCAACGCGGGAAATACCGATTGCTTCATTACCAAAATAAACGCCGCTGGCAATGCCCTAACCTATTCAACTTTCCTGGGTGGTACTGGTTCAGACTTTGGCAAAGATATTAAAGTCGACGGATCAAACAATGCTTATGTAACCGGACCTACCAGTTCGATAAATTTTCCAATCATAAATCCCGCAGCGCAGGCGACCCATCATCTTGGCTTCTATGATGGCTTCCTCACGAAGTTGAACGCGGCCGGTAATCAACTCGTCTATTCCACGTTCGTCGGCGGCTCGGACAGCGACTCTCCAAACTGCCTCGCGATTGATGGGTCAGGAAACGCCTACGTTGCGGGCCAAACAGCATCAACTGACTTTCCGACTCAGAAAGCACTCCAATCACTACTCGCCTACTCTTTTGATGGCTTCGTTACGAAGGTGAACTCTACAGGCAGCCAATTTCTGTATTCAACTTACCTGGGTGCAATGGGCGCCGACGAAATCACCGGAATTGCAGTTGGTAGCGGTAGTGCCTACGTTGCTGGTTACACTGACTTGGATTTTCCAACAACCGCGGGAGTTTTCCAGGGAAGCCACGCGCTCGCCACTACATCTGCAGGCACTAATAATGATGCGATTGTTGCCAGGATTCTTGAGGGCACTGATCCAACTTTTTTTGCCATTAAAGGAAGGCTGACTCAGCCAGATGGTGTTACTCCCCTTGGCGGAGTGACTATTAGTCTTACTGGTGACGAAGAAAAAAGCACAACCACAAACAGCGACGGCTACTACATTTTCGAACTACTCGATCCATCGCTCAGTCGAACGGTAACACCAGACCCAGCCATTACGACGTCTCCGACTAGTAGAGTTTTTGCCTCCGGACTTACTGGCAACGTAACGAATGCAAACTTCGTTGCGACCCAGCCGGTCATAACAATTAGTGGCAGGCTCACGAATGTGAATCGAAATCCTCTGCCGGGCCTGGTTGTGAGTCTTGATGGAGATGCAACTACAACAGCGGTTACTAATTGGAACGGAGTCTTTACCTTTCAGGTCACTTCTGGTCGGACCTACACGGTGTCGCCGCCACTCAATAACTTGATTAGTAATTGGAAATTCCAAAACGGTCCTCAGCAGAACTCCATCACTCACACAAATTTGACGCAGAATGTTTCCAACGACGACTTCACTGCTGCTACTCCGCAATTCACCGTTGCTGGCATTGTTGTCAATACTTCCGGCACACCTCTGGTCGGGTTGAAGGTCCAACTTAGAATTCCCGGCGCCGCTGCGCCAAATACAACTGATCTACCAACGAATGGAACAGGCAACTACACTTCTTTTCCGCTCTCTG